>Ga0208849_1001128_pt1 | contig 19987 bp, 20 predicted proteins | sample NGESurdeep072012_10_FD_184470 | JGI IMG/M metagenome (GOLD analysis project Ga0208849, IMG submission 184470) | Arctic peat soil microbial communities from Barrow, Alaska - NGEE Surface sample 53-3 deep-072012 (SPAdes) | ecosystem: Environmental > Terrestrial > Soil > Wetlands > Peat ... | reverse complement strand
TGGCCGCCATCTATCCAGGTGCCGCCGATCTTCTTGGTGTCCGGTAGCTTGAGGATGTAGTCACGACTGGTGGACAGCGACGTGTGGGTGTAGCCAGTGCCGAGGTCAATCGTGATCGGGTCTACGAGCGTGGGGAGAGCCCAGCGCAGCACTTCATGCGTGGGTGCTGCAGGTCCTGGTGGCTGCCGAGCGGGGGCTTCCGTTGTTATCGGTGGCGATGATGGGACTGCGGTTGGTTGTTCGGTCGCCGGAGGAGTGGCAGTTGGGAGGCTATTTGTAGGTGATCTGACCACGGCTGGAGCCGTAGTGGGGGCCAATGGTAGAGCACTCGGATCCAGTTCAGGGGCGACAATCCGAACCTCAGGACGGGTGGGCCGATCAGGTCGATGACGGCTCTGTTTGCTCTTCTTGTTAGAGCATGAGCGATGGTGCCTAGGCTTGCCCTTTGGGCAATGGCTATGTTGGCGCTCTCGACGGGGGACCCTATGGGCGAACACAAGTGTCTGGCTAGCTGCCATCGCAGAGCCCAAACCACCTGGGCTTTTAGCTATTGTCAGAAGGAAGGCGAGGCTTAATGCCAAAAAGAAGCTAATGGCTAGAGTTCTTAGGCCCTCTCTCTGGGCGAGCATCACGAGCATTGAGAGTCTTCTCGACAGCTAGCGCGGATTCCTTTCGCCCAGCCCGGCAAGTTGGACGGATCGCCAGCGCGGCGTGAGATGGGGAACACTCGCCGGATCGATGGTCAGAACTGCTGGAGACGGTCGGCAGGAGGACGCTTTTGCGACTAGCTATTCCAAGCGAACTTGAAGCCAGCGCTTGAATACTGATGCCGAGGCTTGCCGGGAGCTCTCAAGACGTAAGAAAGGGTGGGGCCTGCGCGAGCACCCTCACCCTGTTGTGGCCCGCTGCAACCAGCTCGGGATACCCAAGGTCGTCAGCCTCGATTGAAACCGAAAGGCCGCGGCGATTGAGCTCACCCGCGATTTGCGTCTGGTGATCGTCAACATGCTCACGCTGGGATAGTCGACGTGGCACAAGCACAGGGCATTTTCCTACTTCAAGCGCCGCGAGGGCGGTCCCAACTCCAGCATGCGACACCACTACATCCGCCTCTCGCATAGCTTCTGTGAGGTTTCGCTCGGGTATCGCGCAATGCCCGGAGATTCCGAATCCACTGATATCGGTATCGCCCGTCTGCCACAACACGTCAACCTCAGGGGGAAGAATGTTGAGGAGGCGCTGTATTAGCCGCGGGAACCCATATCCTCGAAATGTGCCTAGCGTTACGACGACCTTCGCTAGCCGACTCGGTTGTTCAATGGAGGGATCGGCACGTTCAAAGGAGTCAAACACGGAGCCGCGATAGTGCCAACGACCATGGGCCCACGCTGGATACTGTGCGTAGAGGTTGACGCCCGGAATGTAGCTGATGAGACGACCGGTAATAGAAGGCCCGTCGCTACGTGCTGCGCTCTCAACGTAATGGCAGCGGAGTCGCTTGCTTCGACCTAAGCCGAAAAATGGCAGAGCTAACGCAGAACCCGTGCTTACGATTGTGTCGACTTCTGGATCCCGCAAGATATGTCGGGCGGAGGCCAGGTTGCGCATCACGTTGACTGGATCACGTCCGCCCACAAACGGCACAAAGTCAACCGTCTCGTCGCTAAGTAGCGATCGACTCTGTAGAGTGTCGAAGGTAGCCCACCGAAAGGGCCCTGCGATATCCGAAAAGCGCGTATGCAAGTGGTGCAGCTGCTTGAGATGGCCGCCGGTTGAGGCAACGAGCAAGGTAGTCAAATCCGCGGCTCCGCGTCTGGCGGCAACCGTCTAGATACCGACGTCATCTGACCTGGTTTCGAGCACGGGAAGTATCCGAAAAGCTGGCTCGGCCGCTCGCGGCGTAAAACCTGGCATCGATGTCCGATTTTCTCCATTAGATATGATCTTACGCAATGTTCCCTACGGGCTCGTCTAGGCATTCGCGTCCCGGATGATACGCGCCTCATCGTAGACGACACGGACGCCTTGCGTCGCCCTCTGGCCCGTTGTGGCTGGAAGGTCCAGGCGGTCGACTCTTCGTGCGGGCTCCCGCGCCACTCTGGACGTCCGAGACCGGTATCGTAGGATCATGCTCATCCCTTCCCGCCCTCAACTGGAGTTCTCATCGTGATCAAGGTTGCAGTCGTCGGACTTGGCAAGATGGGTCTGTCGCATCACGCGGTAGTCAATGCGCATCCTGACGTGGAAGTCGTCGGGATCTGCGACTCCTCGAGTTACGTCCTAGGAGTACTGAAGAAGTACACCGGGATTCCAACGTACACTGATTTCGACGTTATGTTGGACAAGGCAGCCTTGGACGCCGTGGTGATCGCCACACCTTCAAGCTCCCATGCGCGTATGGTGCGCTCCGCCATTGAACGAGATCTGCATGTATTCTGTGAGAAGCCATTTACGCTTAGTGCTCAGGACGCGGAGAAGCTCACAGCGTTGAGTAACGAGAGGGGTCTTGTAACGCAGGTCGGCTACCACAACCGATTTGTCGGCGCTTTCCGTGAGGTAAAGACGCTTCTCGATGCTGGGGCAATTGGCGAGGTGACCCACGTACTCGGTGAGGCGTACGGGCCGGTGGTACTCAAGCCCAAGGGCGGGACCTGGCGAAGTCAGCGGACCGAGGGTGGGGGGTGTCTGTACGATTATGCGGCACACGTGATTGACCTTGTCAACTGGTATCTCGGTGAGCCAGAGGGAGTTGGCGGAACTGTTCTGAATCGGGTCTTCTCCCGCGAGATCGACGATGAGGTCTTCAGCACCATGTATTACCCTGAGGGCAAGACCGCTCAGATTTCAGTGAACTGGTCGGATGAGTCCTACCGTAAGATGACCACGCGCATCACGGTTTGGGGTACAACGGGACGTATCTATGCGGACCGCCAGGAATGTCAGGTGTACCTAAGAGACACTGCACGTCCCCTCGCTGGATATGAGCATGGTTGGAACGTCCGTTACGCCACTGATCTGACCGAGCCGGTCTGGTTCTATCTCCGGGGTGAGGAGTACAGTGCGCAGGTCGACTCGTTCGTTCGCCGAGTGAGGGACCGGCGTACGGACGGAGTTAATGGTTTTGAGAGCGCGGCAGTTACAGACAGGGTCATAGCGATGATGGTTGCGGATGCGGAGAAAGGAGCATCGACCGTCTCCGATGGAGTCGTCCCCGAACACACCCGCTCGATGTCGCGCGGACGATTTCGCTTTTGGCGACGCTGAAATGTCCAGGCCATCTTTATCGCCTATCAATCTGCGAGGCCAGACATGGATCAGCCTCACGACTTTTTATGCTTTTCAGCGACCCAAGACTCAGAAAGGTTCGTGATGGATCGTCTGCTCTTTGGTGATAACCAGTTCTTCGGCGTGAATCACATGTCTGAGGAGAAGGCACGGGTCCAATCACTGCGCTTCCAAGAGATCGGTGCCGTAATCGACGTGCTTGATGTAGCTTATAGCGAAGGGGTGCGGACCTTTATGTGCACTACGCACGACCGGATCGCCTTGGTCTGCGCTCATGTTAGGGCGAATCCTGAGCGATACTCGGACTTTACGTTTTACCCGGGGATGCCGTACGCGCACAAGTACGCCAATGCCGTGACCGAGGATGGAATGCTTGGCGCCGTAAAACGGTTCCTTCCCGATGGGGGGCTGATGGATGCTGCGATACGTGGCGGCAAGTCGATGGCTAAGAAAGATATCGAGGGTATTACCACTCTATTGATTGACGCTGAGATGAAGATGTTCCAGGGCCTACGCACTCCTGTCATCTTCCTTCAGAACGTGGTAGTTGACCTCCTGCTGGGTCTTGGATTCAAGGATGCCTTTAGCATTTTCGCCGAACATGTAAAAGATCGATATGGAGCCGAGCCGGGATTTATTACGATGAATATGCCAGCTCTGCTCGATGTGCTGGAAGAACTACAGATCGACAACCCTATTATCTGCTCTAACATGAACAAGATCGGGTTCCGCATGAGCGGTGGCTTTGCTGCCTACGAGGCCGCTCTGCGTGAGCGACAGTTTCGCGCCATAGCGATGTCCGTCTACGCTTCTGGAGCCATCCCCGCGCGGGAGGCCATCGAGTGGGTTTGCGCACAACCCAACATTGCATCGATCGTATTCGGGGCCTCCAGTAGGGCGAACATCAACAGCACACGTGAACTAGTCTCGGAGTACTGGCCTGAGGTAAATCGCCCGGAGAGTCCGAGAGGCCACGAGATCCCTGTGACGCTTGGCGGTGGTCTAGATGATGATCCTTGATCCCGCGGTGGAGCCGTAGTTTTCGGGGGGGTTTGAGCAGTAGGTCGAAGGCGACGGTGCTCATTGCATCGCTGACCAAAGGGTTTCGATGGATGCCGACCTCGACATGCTACTCATTGCCGCTTTGAGTTATGGCTGACGATCTACGGTCGCCGCCGGGGTGATCCTCGACACCGAGACCGAGATCGAGGACGCGCCCGCCGGTGAGCCGCGCCCGACGCAGAGCCCCAACGTGAAATGGCAGCGCTCGGACCTGACCCGCAGGGCACGCTGGGAGTCGCTCGGGCATCCCGGCGCGACGATCTGGTTCACGGGGCTGCCCGGCGCCGGAAAGTCGACGATCGCCAGTGCCGTCGAGGAGCGCCTGGTAGCCGCCGGGCGTCCGGCCTTCCTGCTCGACGGCGACAACCTGCGGCACGGCCTCAACGGCGATCTCGGATTCGATGAGCAGGCGCGCTGTGAGAACGTGCGTCGCACCGCTCATGTCGCGAGGCTGTTCGCGGAGGCCGGGACGATCGCGCTCGTCAGCCTGGTCAGTCCCTATGGCTGTGACCGCGAGGTCGCGTCCGGGTTGCACGCGGCCAACGACCTGCACTTCATCGAGGTGTTCGTCGATACACCGCTCGAGGTGTGTGAACAGCGCGACCCCAAGGGTCTCTACGCGCGCGCCCGCGCCGGTGAGATCACCGGTCTCACCGGCGTCGATGCGCCCTACCAGGCGCCCGCCCAGCCCGACCTCGTGCTGCGCTCGAGCACCGAGACGGTCGACGCCGCCGTGGAGCGCGTAATGCAAACACTCGCCGCGCGCTTCCTGCACCCGCCGCAGCTCGATCGCTTCCAGGCCGAGTAGGCGCTACTCGGGGGAATGCCCCCGCACATCGCCGTCCTCGGGGCTGCGCAACGTGCGCGTCAAGGCCCAGTCGGCTATACGTGCGTGATCGCTCAGTCGGCATAGGCGTGCCTGATCGCTTCGATCTCAGGCAGGACGATCAAGAACGCGTCGAGCAGCTCCGGATCGAAGTGCCGGCCGCGCTCGTCCTGCATCATCTTGGCGGCCGCGGTGGCGGGGATCGCGGGGCGGTAGACACGATCGCTGGTCAAGGCGTCAAAGACGTCGGCCACCGCCGCGATGCGTCCCTCCAACGGGATGTCTCCGCCGCGAAGTCCGCGCGGATAGCCGCTTCCGTCCCACCGCTCGTGGTGGGTATGCGCGATCTGCGCGCCCAGCTGCACCACCTCGGAGGTAGAGCCCGCGAGCATCTTGTAGCCGGTCTCGGCGTGGCCCTTGATGATCTCGAACTCATCCGGGGTGAGCTTGCCACGCTTGAGCAAGATGGTGTCGGGGGTCGCGACCTTGCCGAGATCGTGAAGCTGGCTCGCGAGGCGCACGAGCTCGCAGTGCTCCGGGGTGAACCCCATCTGACGGGCGAGGATCCCGCAGTAAGAGCTCATGCGATGTATGTGATGCCCGGTCTCCTCATCGCGGAACTCGACCATGCGCGCCAACCGGAAGATCGTTTCGGCCTGCGATACCCAGACCTTGGTCTCTGAGAGCTCGAGGTCCTGCAGCGCCTCCTCCAGCTTGTGGCCGCGCTCCTGGACGGCCACTTGCAGGCGCTGCACGAGGCGGCGGTTGCCCTGCTCGCTGCGCCTGCGGTGCAGGGCGTTGGCCACGTTGATCAGCAGCTCGCCAGATCCGAGGGGCTTGACCAGGTAGCCGTAGGCGCCCTGCTCGATCGCGGTTATCGCCAGCTGGGTGTTGTCCTCGCCGGTGATCATCAGGATCGCCACTTCCGGGTGCTCGCGACGGATATGAGAGAGCAGCTCGATGCCGGACTCGCCCGGCATGTTGACGTCGAGCAGGGCGAGCTTGTAAGGGTGTTGCTGCAGGCACCCGCGTCCCGCCTTCGCGTCGCCTGCACCGTCGCAGGTATAGCCCTGGTCGCAGAGGATGCGCTCCTCCCAGCGGCGCAGCGCCTCATCGTCGTCGACGATCAAGATCTCCGACGACACCACTCCTCACTCCACCCGCTCGAGGATGTGGGCCACCTTCGCGAGCAGTCCAGGCCCGGAGAAGGGCTTCTCGATGAACGCCATGCCTGCGTCCAGGTGTCCGCCGGAGTCAAGGATCGGCTGGGCGAAGCCAGACATCAACAGCACACGCACCGCAGGCCGCTTCGCCAGCAGCCGTTTGGCAAGCTGCGGGCCGGGCATCTGCGGCATGATCACATCGCTGAGCAACAGGTCGATCTGGCCCGCGTGATTGTCCGCCGCCGCAAGCGCTCCAGGGCCGTTATCGGCGACGATCACCTGGTAGCCCGCTGCGCTGAGGATGCGGCAGGCGACCTCGCGCAAAGCCTGCTCGTCCTCCACGAGCAGGATCGTCTCTTTGCCACGTCTGATCGGGGCGTCCGTCGCCGCTTCGGCGGGCGAGCTTGCCTGGTCGCTGGCCGGTAGCAGTACGGTGAAAGTGGTGCCGACACCGAGCTCGGAGTAGATCTGCGATCGTCCGCCGGCCTGCTGGACGATCCCATACACGGTGGCCAGCCCCAACCCCGTTCCCTGTCCCGCGGGCTTGGTCGTGAAGAACGGATCGAAGGCCCGCTGGATCGTCTCGCGGGGCATGCCCACGCCGCTATCGCTGACGCGCAGGCGAACGTGGGGGCCGAGAGAGAGTTCGTGTCTGGACTCCGCGTATTCCTCGTCGATGTCCAAGTTGGCGGTGTCAATTCTCAGCGTACCGCCATCTGGCATCGCGTCGCGTGCGTTTACCGCGAGGTTGACCAGAATCTGCTCAAGCTGCCCGGGATCGATCAGCACCGGGCGCAGGTTGACGGCCAAGGAGCTGTGCAGCTCGACGTGCTCCCCGAGCGTGCGGCGCAACAGCTGCTCGACGCCACCGACGATGTCATTGACATCGACGACCTCCGGCTGGATGACGTCGCGGCGGGCAAATGTGAGCAGCTGGTGGGTCAGATGCGAGGCCCGCTCGCCCGCGAGGCGGATCTGCTCGACGTCATCGCGCGAACTACGCCAGCGCTCCTCGCCGTCGGTGGATGCCGCGTCGAGGTCCTCCGCGATGAACGCCGCGTAGTTGATGATCACGGCCAGCAGGTTGTTGAAGTCGTGGGCGATGCCGCCCGCCAGCTGCCCGAGGCTCTCCAACCGCTGGGCCTGGTGCAGCTGATTCTGAAGTCGCTCGCGCTCTGCTTCTGCCTCCAGCCGCTCGCGCTCACGTGCCGCCGCCACGCGTTCGCTGACATCGCGGATCGCGGCAAACGCGAGCGTCCCGCCGCCGGTCTGGATGCTGGAGAGGCTGATCTCGGCGGGGAACTCGCTGCCATCCTTGCGCTGTCCGAACAGCTCCAACCCGGCGCCCATCGGTCGTGTGCGCGGGTCAGCGAAGTATCTGGTTCGGTGGGAGGAGTGCGCATCATGGAAACGCCGGGGCACCAGCGACTCGACAGGCGCTCCGAGCAGCTCCGCACGGGAATACCCGAACATCTGCTCGACCTGGGCGTTGGCCAGCACGACCGTGCCGTCGCGGCTGATTCCCACGATCGCATCGGGGGAGAGCTCGAGCAGCGCCGCTTGGGACTTCAGACGGGTGGTCACATCTCGGTTCACCTCCAACAGCCCCGCCAGCCGACCCGTCTCGTCGTGCTGTGCCGCCCAGCGACTCTCGACCACCAGCCGACGGCCGTCCTTGGTGTGTTGCACCAGATCGCCCTCCCAACCGCCCGTCTCGCTGACGCGCCGCTCGATCTCCTCCAACGGTATCGGGTACTCGGTGTGCAACAGATCGCCTGCGGCGACACCGTGCGCCTCCGCGGGCGAGAAGCCATAGGTGACCTGCGCTCCACGGTTCCAGAATGTGATCCGCCGATCGACGTCGCGCGCGAAGATCGCATCAGGCGCCAGATCGAGCAACGCTCTATGAGCCGCGAGCTCCCGAGAACGCGCCATCGGCGCGCTCTCCTCGGCGATGGGACGCCACGTCCTGCGTCCTCTAGGCCTGAGGTCGGGGTTCCTCATCCCTAGCCTGTTTCACGTCAGTAGAATATCATATCTTAGGGCACTTCTTTCAATACTGATGCGCTGTTGTGCGCGGTTTTTGGATCGGGCTTTGCAAGGGCACGCTCGCCGATTTACTTGAATTCGTCAGGAAGGTGAGCGGCGTCGGGCACATCGCCAGTAGTTGACCGCGCCAAATCTGCGGGTGCTCCTCCTCACCCTCTTCGCTGCGGCTGCCGATGCTCACCTTGACTCCTTGTGAGCCGCAGAGATGAACCCGCATGAGAAGTGAGCCTGCATGAGCCCAACCACGAGATCCCCAGGCGTGAGAGCAGCCAGTGAGTCTGGTCCGCAAAGCGCTGCCTGGACTGTCGAGGCGTTGCGCTCAGTCTGGGAGCATCAGCAGGAGCGGGTGAGCGATCGGATCAGCGTGATCGAGGGCGCGATCACCGCGCTCGCAAACAATCGCCTGGACGCGGGCCTCAGACAGGAGGCCGAGCGCGCCGCGCACATGCTGGCCGGCTCGATCGGGACGTTTGGCTTCGTCGATGCCTCCGATGCGGCGCATGAGCTCGAATTGGAGCTGACACATCCGATCCCAGACTGCACGCCGGCGCTGTCGGCGCTGCTGCTGAGGTTGCAAAGCGGAGTGCAGGGACCGGTGGTCCTCTGCGCGGACGATCGTTGACGAGCTTGAAGTCGTCCCTGCGGGTGCTATCGGTCAGCTGAGCGAGCGGCCGGCTGAGCGCAGAACCGGGCTCCAGTGCTCAGGATCGCGCTCTGCCTGTGCGCTCGCCCAACGGAAGTGGTGGATCGCGGAGCGGCGCAGAGGCTCACCGAGCAGCAGGCCCAAGAACGCCCACCTGCGAGCGTGTCGCGGAGTCTCCAATAGGACGGCCAGCAGCCCCGCGAGTGTCCATAGGTGAAGCACCCTGTTGTAAGGAACGAGCTGCTCGCTCGTCATGCCCTCCGCCTCGGTCAGATAGGGAATGCCGTGACGGCGCTCCCAGGGCCACTCGAGGAAGTGAACGATGCCGCCTGCCAGCCCGGCGGCGTTGTTCAAGGCAATCCACTTCTCGATCTGCTCGCCCTCGGCCATCCATCCAGCGAGCGCCCACGCGGGCAGCCCCCCGGCCCACATCGCGAGCGCACCGCGCCTGCCTATAAACGGCTCGAAGACCAAGCCGACGCCCGCGCGAACCTCAAACGCGTGGTGGGCGGCGGTGCCGAGCGCGGTAAGCACGGTGAAGGGTCGGCGCGGGCGCAGAGTCACTGTGTCAGGACGGTTAAGGGTCGGCGCGGGCGCAAAGTCATTGTGTCATCCAGGTCGCCTGGTCGAGCCGTGGCGGATGGTCGAGCTCCTCAGGGCGCTCGAGCATCCATGCGGCCGCCGCGTCCATGCGCATCGCGGTGAGGGCTCCCGTTGCAGCGAGGCGAACAGTCTCGCCGAGCACAGAGTCGAGCGCCTCCCAGCCGGGATCGCCGGTGAAGGCGACGGAGAACGGATGGAACAACAGCGCCAGGTGGCCCGCTTGCTCTGAGTGGCTCTCCAGCGCCGCGATCATCGCGTCTCGCATATTCTCGGGCGTTAGTGGATCGGGCCCGTCACCGTAGCGTTCGCGCAGACCAGCGAACTGTGGCAGGTAGGAATAGGCATCCACCAGCGGCCAGCAAAACGGCAGCACCGCCAGACCCTCCAGCAGGCCCTCGCGCTCGCCGGCGGGCGAGACGTAGCTGTAGCCATGCTCGCCGAGCAGCCCAAGCGTGCGCTCGGTCAAGCCCCCTCCAGGTGGTCGAAAGCCGCTCGGCTCGATGCCGATGCCGCGCATCGCCTTGGTGGCACGCTCGAGCAGCGCGACCTCGGACCCGGCGTCGAGCGCCGCCCATTCCTCGTGGCGCCAGGCATGAACGGCGACCTCGTGGCCGGCGGCCACGATCGTCTGTAGCGCCTGCGGATACATCTCCGCGTTGAGGCCCTCGACGAAGAACGTCGCCTTCACCTGCCGCGTCGAGAGCAGCTCGAGCAGGCGCGGGAGCACTTCCACGACGCTGAAGTGCTCCCCTTCAGGCACCTCCGCCGGCCACATGCCCAGCTCGAGCTGGGCAGCCTCGCCGAGGTTGTCGAACGTCACCGAAACGACTGACTCGGGCACGGCGCAATGATAGTTCAGGGCTCATGGCGAGTAGGCTTCCGCCGAAGCGATGCGTCTCGTCAGCTTTCACACCAGCGACGGACCCACCGCCGCGGTCCAGCTCGGGGAGGAGCTCGTACCCGTCTCCACCCTCGATGCGCCCGCCGCGACCGTGAGAGGCCTGTTGGAGGCGCTCGACGCCGATGGGTTACGCGAGCTCGCCGCACGTGCCGAGGAGACAGGTGAGCGGATCGCGCTCGCCGCTGTGACCCTTCAGGCCCCTGTCACCGACCCACAGAAGATCATCTGCCTCGGCCTCAACTACCGCGACCATGCCGAAGAGACCGGCCAGGAGACCCCGACCGCCCCGATGTGGTTCGCGAAGTTCGCCAACTCCCTCACCGGCAGCGGCGGAGAGATCCTCCTGCCGGCTGCACATTCGGAGTACGTCGACTACGAGGCCGAGCTCGCCTTGGTCATAGGACGACCCGCCAGAAACGTCGCGGTCGAGGACGCGCTCTCCCACATAGCCGGGGCGATGCCCTTCAACGACGTGAGCGCCCGCGACCTACAGCTCCAGAACCCTCTCTGGACCAGTGGCAAGGCAATCGATACATTCGCCCCCTGCGGCCCTGCCCTGACGACACTCGATCAGATTGAGAACCTGCAGGCGCTCGGATTGCGCACCCGAGTCAACGGCGAGCTACTGCAAGAGGGAACGACCGCCAACCTGATCTTCGGCCCGGCCGAGGTCCTCGCCTGGCTCTCACGCACGATGACGCTGCTGCCCGGCGACATCATCGCCACCGGCACCCCAGCCGGCGTCGGCGTGGCCCAAGGACGCTTCCTACGCGACGGCGATACCGTCGAAGTCGAGATCGACGGGCTCGGCACACTGCTCAACTCGGTGCGCGGCGAGTGACCGCAAGCGTGCGGCAGCCCGCAAAGCGATTCTGGGCGAGTTACTTTCGGTGGGAACGGCGAGCGGGGCAGCGGAAGTCGCCGGCGCGCTGAGCCAGGCTCCGAGTAGGCTGTATCGATGGAGCTGACAAGCGCCGGCGAACTCGTCAAGGTCACCGGCGGCGGCCCAGAACTCGACGGGCTCGTGTTCGACACCCCGAGCCGAACGAAGGTCGTGGTGGCTGTGGTTGACCCCAGCCGCGGCCCCGTGTTTCGAACGGTTCATCCGCAGACGTTGAGCGAGCGCACGGAGGAAGGCGCCGATGATCGGGCGCTACGTCTGCTCGTCCGGCGCACGCCGCCGCCCGCTCGCGGTACATCCGGCGGCGGGATGAAGGCAGGGCGGGGCGACCCCGGTCACAGTCGTACAGCGATGCACCGCACGACCGGCAAGTAGCGTTCGATGCACCGCACGACCGGCAAGTAGCGTTCGATGCACCGCACGACCGGCAAGTAGCGTTCGCGGCGCCCACCGCGGGGCTCTCTACGCGCGTATGACCGTAATCGACGAGAACGCCCCGAAGTCACTGTCCTGCGTGACTACCGCGACGCCGTGGCGCAATGCGGTTGCCGCGATCCAGGCGTCGTGGCGGCGCAGCTTACGGCCGGCCTCGAGCTCGTGGGCAGCGATGCGCGCAAAGCAGGATGCCGTCTCGCTGTCGATCGGAAGCAGCGGATAGGTGGCACGTACCCGCGCGAGGGTCGCCAGACGGCGGCCTCGTGTGTCGGTGTCTTGGGCGCGCAGCACCCCCAGCTCCAGCTCTGCGGCGGTGATGACCGACACCGCGATCTCCTCTGGCAGCTCGCCCAGCTCGCGCCCGACCTCTTGGGCGACAAAGACAGATGTGTCGGCGATCCCGCGCTTCACAAGTCTTCGACGAGCGCCCCGCGCACATCCGCAAGATCTGTCAACAACCCGGTATCGGCCGGCACCTCGCGAACGATGTCCCGTAAGACCGTCGAGGAGACCCACGGCCCGCGCTGGTCGATGTCTGATCGCTCGACATGGGGAACGATGTCAGCCACGGGGTCGCGATTGACGGTCAGCGTCAATGGCTCACCCGCCCGCACGGCCGCCACGACAGCAGCAGTGCCGTTGCGCAAATCACGTACAGAAACCTCTCGAGCCATGTGCACAGTGTAGCACTCTCGTGCTACAGAGGCGATGAGCGATCGACCTCCAATCAGGTTTGTCCATGGTGGGGGTTAAGTAGGGCTTTTTTGCCACCTGACCTACGTGTAGGGCCGGGGAGGTGACTCTTTAGCCACCGGCAGCGGTGGCGCGCTAGCGTGTGGTGATGTCCTCCGGATGGCCCACGCTTTCATATGAGCAGTGGAGCGCGACCTGTGACACGCTCCACGCGCATACCCAGGTCCTCGGCAAGCTGGCGGCAGCGCTCGCGCCACCCGAGCCACAGCTCCAGCACGCCGCGCTGCGCCTGAGCGCGCGTGGCTGGGAGACCGCCCCGCTGCCGGCGCCCGACGGCTCGGGGGCGCTCGTCGTCGCGCTCGATCTACGAACCCACGAGGCGCTCGTCGAGCACAGCGATGGTGGCCGCCGGCGCGTGGCGCTCGCCCCCGATCGAGCGGTGGGCGAGGTCACACGCGAGGTCCTCGATGCGCTCCGCGCGCTCGCCGGCACAGTCGAGATCGACGCGAAGCCGCAGGAGGTCGCGTGGAGCGTGCCGCTTGATGAGGACACCGAGCACGCGCACTATGACCCTGCTCAGGTCGCTTCCTACTTCGCCGCCGCGACTCGCGCGGCGCTCGTGCTGGCTGCGTTTCGCGCGCCCTATCGCGGACGCTCGACGCCGGTCAACGCATGGTGGGGTTCGTTTGACCTCGCTGTGAGCCTGTTCTCCGGTCTCCCGGCCGATCCGCCCTCGGATGACTTCATCATGCGCAACGCGATGGATGCGCAGGAGGTCGCCATCGGCTGGTGGCCTGGCGATGCGCGATCGGGCAAGGCAGCGTTCTATGCCTATGCGCACCCCGCGCCGGAGGGGTTTGCCGACGCGACGCTTTCCCCCGCCTCCGCTCGCTGGGATGCGACGCTCGGCGAGTACCTGCTCGATTGGGACGATGTCTGCGCCGGCCCCGACCCGCAGGCGACCGGACTCGAGTTTGCCCACTCGGCGTTCCGTCATGCCTGTGTGGTGTGCGATTGGGATCCGGCGCTTTCCGCCAGCGCCGAGGGGACGCCACCGCCGATCGCCTGAGGGCGCGTTGGGTTGGTTCTCGCTCCGACAGATAACGGTCATACGAGGCCATATACTTGAAGTGTGTTCGAGTTCAACGATCTGGCCCAGGAGCTGGGCGCCGATGAACGCACGCTACGCCGTGCCGTGACCGATGGCACGATTCGTTGCGAGCATCTGGGGCCGCGCAAGCGACGTGTCAGCGACGATGAGCGACGGTACCTGGTCGACCATTGGCCGCTGCTGGCGGACCTGCGCCGGGCACTGCGGACCGAGCCGAATGTTCGCCTAGCGGTTGTCTATGGCTCGATCGCGCGAGGCAGCGACACACCCGACTCGGACCTCGACCTCCTGATCTCTCTTGGGGAAGACCATCCCGACGCGGCGGTCAAGCTCGCCGTGCGCTTGGAGCGTGCACTGGGGCGGGAGGTGGACGTGGCCCGACTGAACCGCGTACAGGGCAGCGCTCCACTATTACTGCTGCAGATGATCGACGAGGGGCGGGTCGTAGTCGATCGAGACCGTCGGTGGGAGAAGTTGCGCGCTCAGCGAGCCGATGTCGCACGTCGTGCTCGACGCTCGCATGCCGCTAGGCGCCGGCGCGCTCGCGCCTCCGTTAACGAGCTTCTGGCCCTTGAGCTGTGACGGGCGTCAAGCCGAAGACCGTCCGAGACGGCGGCCAGAACAACGCGCATATCGCCGAGCTTGACCGTCTCGACGCCAAGCTCGAGCGGCTCTCAGCCCAAAGAAAGGCACTGCGCCAGGCGATCGATCAGTTCGGCGAGAGCTTTGACGCAGAGATATGGACGAAGGCGTTTCACTCGCCGTACCCTGAGGACATCAATCGCGTCTTCACGGTAACCGGCGGATATCTAGCCCTCGTGAACAACACAGCCGAGGCGGTCAAAACAGGAGCCAAACTAGCTGGCCTCAAGCCAACATCGGGCATCCTTGGCGTTCCCGGAATCATCGACGCCATTCGCGCCGACGGCGGTTTCACAGATCAACAGGCAAAAACCTTCACCGAGCTCTATCGCACCCGCAACCGCCTCCAACATTCCTCCCCAGACATACAAGCTGACGAACTGCATACACAGGTATGTCTCTTGCTCAACCACCTACCAAGATTGGTCAAGAGCTACCTCGCATGGCTTCAAAAGCACGACATCCAGGTCTGAGCGGCACGGGGCGCGCCCATCGGGTTGCCGAGGATGGTGCACCGTGACATCCAGGCGGCGGCGTACGAAGCACTGGCCTGACTGCGCTGGAAACTGTGACTCGTGCACCGGCCGCGTCAGGTGTGCTGTGGAGCTTGCGCCGGGGCGGGGGTCGCGTTTGCGGCCCAGTCCCGCAGGAACGCCTCGGTGGCGTCCACATCGAGCGGGCGGGCGAAGAGAAAGCCCTGTCCGCTGTCGCACTGCTCGCCCTGCAGGAGCGAGAGCTCCTGGGGTTGCTCGATGCCCTCGGCGAGTGTCTCGATCGAGAGCGCCTTGCCGAGCTGCACGAGCGTATGGATGAGGGTCTCGCCCTCCTGGTTGTCGCTCAGGCCCGAGATGAACGAGCGGTCGATCTTCAGCGCGTCGACGGGGAACTTCTGCAGGTGTGCCAAGGATGAATAGCCCGTCCCGAAGTCATCGATCGCCAGACGCACGCCGAGCTCCTTGATCGCTATCAGACGGCGCGCTGTCTCATCGGCGTTGCGCATGAGGGTCGTCTCGGTGAGCTCGAGGGTGAGCGCGCCTGGCTCCAGGCCGCTGTGTGAAAGGGCGTCGCGTACGTTGGCCACGAGCTCGTCGGTGTCGAGCTGCCGGGCCGAGACGTTGACGGCCATGCCGATCTCATAGCCGGCCTCGCGCCAGATGGCGCCCTGACGGCAGGCCTGCTCCAGCACCCACGTGCCGATCTCGACTATCAGGCCGGTCTCCTCCAGCAGCGGGATGAAGTCATCAGGCTGGACGACCCCGCGGGAGGGGCTGTCCCACCGAATCAAGGCCTCCATTCCCGTGGGGCTCATATCCCGCAGGTCAAACGTCGGCTGGTAGACGAGCAGAAACTCATCGTTCTCCAGGGCGACGCGCAGGTCCATCTCGAGCTTCATCCGGCGTTGGACGGCGTCCTGCATCCCGGACTCGAACACGGCATGGCGGTTCCTGCCGTCCCACTTCGCGCGGTACATGGCGATATCAGCGTCACGCAGCAGATCCGGGGCAGAGGCCCGATCGCCCGCCGCGATCCCGACGCTCGCCGTCACTGTCACGATCGTCGCGTCATCTCCTTCGCCGAGCGTGAACGGCTGCTTGAGCGCTTCCAGCAGCCGCTCCGCGATCAGCTCAGGGCCCGCCGCGAGCGAGAGCTCTTCGGCGATTACCACGAACTCATCGCCCCCGAGGCGTCCGAGCGTGTCGCCGGCACGCACAACTCCGTCCAGGCGCGCGCCGACCGCCCGCAGGAGCTCATCCCCGACGCGGTGACCGAGCGTGTCGTTGATGGACTTGAAGTTGTCGAGGTCGACGAACAGCGCGGCGACCGGCGCCTGGTGGCGACGCGAGCGCACCAGCATCTGCTCGATGCGGTCCAGAATCAGCGTGCGGTTGGGAAGCCCGGTCAGCGAGTCGTGGGTGGCCATGAACGCGAGCTCCTCCTGGCGGCGCGTGAGCTCCTCGTGGGCATGCCGGCGCTCGGTCTCGAAGGACTCGCACATGCGAACGAGGGTCACGTTGAGGCTGCGCTGCAACATCGACAGGGCCCGCGCGAGGACCTCCCGCGAGAGATCGAGTTGCGTGGCGGTCTCGCGCACCACGTCCTCGGCCGCGTCGCACCAGCGCAGACAGCGCTTGGTTACCTCGTTCAGCGGCGCCGCCCGCTGGGCCGCAAGCTGGCCGAAGATATGCCAAGACTCACGCCCGACCTCGCGCGCGACCTCGGGGCTCTCGCCCGCCATCCATCTGGCGACGGCGACCGTGGAGACCGTGCCCACCCGCGCAAAGCTGTCCTCGACCAGCTCGTCGAGCTGGTGGCCCGACTGGGTGGTGCGCGAGATCATGCCGCTGACCACATCCTCGGTGCGCGCCTTGAGCGCCTCGCCGAGACGGCGAAGATCGTGCGAGAACTCCGTCGCCGGCTTCTCCGGGGATTCCGTCCGAGCACTCGCCGCAGGCTGCGTGCCGGCGCCATCAACAGGCAAGCGGTGGGCTGGAACCGACATGACATCAACCAATCGGCGCTCAGCGCCGATGCCTTGAGGATGACTTGCTTTATCCCACCCGCCTCAGGCCTCTCCCTGGCTGTCTGCCAGGCTGGTCTCGAGTGCCGATGACTCGAGTGTCTGTGGCTCGAGTGTCTGTGGCTCGAGTGCCGGTGACTCGAGTGCTGGTGGCTCGCCCTGCGGGTCTGGTTTGCGCCAGACCTGCGTGGTTATCAACCAGGCGGTCGCGGCGACGAGCAGGACGCCGCAGAGGATCCACCCGAGGGCTGTCGTGGCCACGCCGACGTACTTGAGGCCGGATGCGAAGATCACGAAGGTTATGGCGGGCCTGATGTACCGGTCGGGGACGCTCGAGGAGAGCAGCGATCCGACCAGCACCGCGGGGACGCTGCCGATGATCAGTGAGGCGGTGACTCCCAGTTCGACATGACCGAACGCGAGTGCTCCGAGCGCGGCTGCGGCGGTGAGAGGGACCGCCTGTGTCAGGTCGGTGCCCACGAGCTGGTTGGCGCCGATCATGGGGTAGAGAAAGAGCAGCAGGATGATCATCAGCGATCCCGAGCCGACCGAGGTCATGCCGACGATGATCCCGCCGAAGGCGCCGATCATGACCGTCGGCAGCGGGCGGGTGACCAGCTCGTGGACCGCGCCCGTGCGGGCCTCACCGGCGTGCCGGTCAAGGAGATAGCGCAGGACCATCGCGGTCGCTCCGAGCAGCAGCGCGGCGCCGAGCAAGAACTCGATGTTTTCCTGGGCTTCCTTTGCGTGCCCCATCAGGTGCAAGAGATAGGCCCCGAGGAATGCGCTCGGGACCGAGCCGAGGACCATCCAGCCCACCAAGCTTCGATTGACCGTGCCTTTCCTCAGGTGCACGGCGGCGCCGATCGGGCGCATCACCATTGCCGCGACGAGGTCGCTGGAGATCGCCGCGGAGGGCGTCACGCCGAACAGCAGGATCAGCATCGGCGTCATCAGCGCGCCTCCGCCGGCGCCGGTCATGCCGACCAGAAACCCGATGATGGCGCCCCCCAGGACGATGTATGGATCGACGTGCATGGTTATCCCCGCGCTGTTCTCGTGGCCTGGGGGGAAATCCTATTCGTCCTGGCCGGCGAGGGGCTCACTGCGGCGAGGGCCTCACTGCTGCACCGGCAAGTAGCTTGTGTGCCTTGGTCGCGGATGAGCAGACAGATCTTTGCCGGCAATTCAGGTATACGCGGTGAGGGCTTCTAAGGGCCTATCGGGACGTTGGCGCGCGCTCGATTGCCATGCCAAGGTGGCACTCGTTGGGATCGCGATCCTGATTGCGGGCGCGCTCGCGGTACGGGCCTGGTTTATGGTCGGCTATCGCCCGGCCTTCTTGGGATTCGGCGATTCCCACGAGTATGTGCTCGCGGCTGGGACCAACTTCTTTCGTGACGTCCAGCACCCCGCCGGCTACCCGCTCTTTTTGGTTCTGGTGCACTATTTCAATGACAGGCTGTCGTTCACCATTCTCGTGCAGCACGCCATCGGTGTGGCCACAGGCTTGCTGCTCTACAAGTCGATGCGACGCACGGGCGCTCCTCCCTGGCTGGGGCTCCTCCCCGCAGCGGTGGTGTTCTTTGGCGGCACGGGACTGTTTCTCGAGCACTCGCTGCTGGCCGACCCCCTGTTCGCCTTTCTGCAGGCAGCCGGCATCTACGCCGCTGTCCGCGCCCTTTACGAGCCTGCTTTGCGCTGGCCGCTGGCGGCGGGCGTCGCGATCGGTCTCGCTTTCTGGGTCAAGACAGTGGCGATCTCGAGCGCGCCACTCGTCCTAGCGCTTTTGCTGTTCGCATCTCCGGGCGACGTTCGGCGCCGGCTGATGAGCTCGGCGACGGCTGCCCTGATGGTGATCGTGATGGTTCTTGCCTACATCGCGATCCAGGCATTCTCCACGGGGTACGTGGGATACGAGCGCCAAAGCGCCTGGAACCTCTATGGACGAGTCGCCACCTTCGTTGACTGCTCGCGATTCACACCGCCCGCAGGCACGCGGTTCTTGTGTCCCACCGAGCCCATCGCTCACCGTCTGTCCCAAGCCTCCTATCAGTACGGTCGCTCCTCGCCGGCCGTCCGACGTTTCGGCGGCCCCAGCCGCGCCCCCGGATATGCAAACGCCCTACTCCAGAAGTTCAGCGTCGCGGCGATCGAGCACGAGCCCGTCGCCTATGCAAGCGCCATCGTGCATGGACTGACCTTCTACATCTTCCCCCGAGAGGGAGAAGGATATACGCCCGAATCTATGCGCGATGCGCTATTCGGCCCCGTCAACGAGCAGGCAATCGAGCCGACAATCGCGCTCTTTTACCCCCATAGCCTCGGCTATCACCGTCCGGCGAGCGCGATCCGCTCCCTCTCGGTCTATGAGAGCGACACCCGTATCCAGGGGCCTCTGCTCATCCTGCTTCTGGTGGCGGCAATTGGTGGTCTCCCATTGCTCCCCCGTCGCATGCGTTCAGCGGCGATCCTGTTCACACTCACGGCCATATTCTCAATCGTCTTCGCCGAGGCCGGCAGCAGCTATGACGCGAGGTACGCCTACCCGACCTTCGGACCGCTCGCCGCCGGCGCAGCGCTGGGCGCATGGGCGATCGCGTCCCGCCTCAGCCGACCTATTAGATCGACATGAAGCGCTGCTCGACCCCGAGCTGCAGAAGCGCAGGCTCTTGCTATGCAAGGATTACGATCGCAACGATCATGGTGGGGTTAAACAGGAGTTCCCAGTGACGGGATCGGAGGAGCATGTCGGGAGATCAGGGTTGGCGGCTGAAGGCTGAGATGGACGCTGTAGACACGCGCGGAGCGCTCGATCACTTCCTCGGACGCCTGCGCGGTCCGGATGTTGTCGAGGAGGTGGGGGCGGCGGTGCCGCACGATGTCGTGATTACGCATGACGGCAAGCTGCTGTTCGCCTACGCCGAGACCGAGTCCGTGCTCACGGCGGCGCGGACCGCGATCGAGGGTGTGTTGCAGCGCGACGGCGTCAAGGCGAGCATCTACATCAGTCACTGGGATGAGCGGTACGACGAATGGCGCCAGAGCGATCCGCCGCCCACCGCTGATGAGAAGCGGATCGATGCAATCGCCGAGCGTGACGCCGCGGCGATCGAAACGCGCACGATGGTCGTGAGCGCAGGCAAGCTCATTCG
>Ga0208849_1001127_pt1 | contig 19994 bp, 20 predicted proteins | sample NGESurdeep072012_10_FD_184470 | JGI IMG/M metagenome (GOLD analysis project Ga0208849, IMG submission 184470) | Arctic peat soil microbial communities from Barrow, Alaska - NGEE Surface sample 53-3 deep-072012 (SPAdes) | ecosystem: Environmental > Terrestrial > Soil > Wetlands > Peat ... | reverse complement strand
GCCATGCCGACGATGGGGGCGTCGAGGTGCTTGGCACCCATCGATCCGAGGAAGCGGGCGTCGCCGTAGGAGAACACACCCCCGTCCGAGGCCACGAGCCAGTAGCCGTTGCCCGATGCGGTGTCGGCCATGCCGACCACCGGCGCCCGCAGCGCCAGGCCGCCGGCCGAACCGTAGAAGCCGTCACCGAAGGCGAAGACCCCGCCGTCCGCGCCGACCAGCCGGTATCCGGGACCGGGTACGTCGAGGACTCCCGCCTGGCCCGAGTTGGCGCTGACCATGAGCGAGGACTCGTCCACCGCCTCGAAGGCACTGGCGGGGATGTCCTTCAGTTCGTTCACGAGCGACAGCGGCCACGCCGAGTCGGCGGTCCCGCCGAAATACCAGTTGCTGCCGTTGTCGGCAAGGATCAACCCGTAGTGCTGCATGGCCCGCAGGACTACCTGTGCCTGGGCCGAGTATCCGGAGATGTTGAAGCTGGCCTTGAGCCGGAACCGCGCCCCCATGGGGGGAAGGGTGGGGTCACTGCGCGCCCCCGCCTCGTGGCGCGCCGGCCACAGGTAGCTGGTGTCGGTGGTCTGCGCCGTCATCCGGATGGCGTGGGTGATCAGGCCCGACTGCACCTCGTCATAGCGCAACAGGCCGGGCATGATGGGAAGGCCGGCCGCGTCCGCCGAGGTCCATCCCGCCGGCCGCAGAGCGTTGGAGCGGAGGTTCCAGATCGCCCCCGATCCCGCCGTCGATGCTCCCGCGCTGTAGTGGGCGTCGTAGAGCTCGTACAGGGTGCAGGTGGTGGGGTCGATCATGAGGGCGTGGCGGTCACCGGTGGCGCCCGCGCCCCCTTCGATGGGGGTGTCGGCGCCGAATGGGTACGGTCCCGGGTCGCTCTCGCTCGCGTACTGGAACGCCACGCTGACAAAGGGATGTCCCGACGGCACCACGGTGTAGGGCATGCCGTAGGGGTTGGTGGGATCACCCGAGGGCCCGAAGTCGGGGTGCAGGAACGTCGAGGACGAGTTCATGGCGCCGAGCCACTGGGGGCTGTGGATGTCGACGGGAAGCGACGAGATGTCGGTGTTCCAGATGTTGTCGGACGGGAACATCGGGCAACCGGCGGCACCGGGAACCGGCGTACCGGCCCGGGCCGGCCCGGGATCGAGGATGACCGTGGCCGAGAGGACCGCTGCCGCGGCGAGGGACGTGACGCCCCATGAGGCAAATGGCGAACGACGACCACCATGGCGCCCCGAGGTCCCCCGCATCCTCGGATCATCGGCACCCCGGGAGCCGGCACTGACTCCGGGGCCGAATCTTGGGCACCCGTTGGCGCGCTGACCACGGCGACCTCGGGCCGCGCCCGTGCCCGGGCCGCGCCGACAGTGAAGTTTCGAGCCCTTTGTGCCGACAATCCGGGGAGAAATTGGCGGAAACGGGCGTGCTCTTGTCAACTGATATCTCACCGACAACACTGGGTCGCTGCCCTGCTCCGGAGCCCTTTGGGGACCGGTCGGTGCCCCCCGTGCCACACGACCTGATCGAGACCCCCATGAACCGACTAGCGCCAGCGCGAGCGCACCCTCCGGCCGGCGACGGCACGCAGCGGTTCGAGCGCTCCAGCTCGGCCCCCAGTTGAGCCGGTCCCGAGACCCGCGACGCCGAGGCGCGCACGCGGCCCGGTCCTCGTGGGCCCGCCGGGTCTCGGCGTACGCCCTGGGCGCGCTCGGAGCTCCCCGCTCGGTCGGCGTGGCGGGGCACGGACGGCGGCCCCGGCACGCCGCCCCGGTCCGGCTGCGGGTCAGCCCGCTCTTCGCCTGCTTCGGGGCGCTGTCGCTCGTGGTGGCGGGCGCCACCCTGGGGTCGGTCAGCACGGGCGGTGCGCTGGCCGCCACGGTCATCAACCCCGGGAACGGGGGCGGGAGCGTGTCGATCATGAACCGGATGGCCAACACCTTCGCCAGCTCACCCAGCGCCGCCACACTTCCGGCGGCCACCGCCCCGCCCGCGCCGGCTCCACCGTCGCTCGAAGGCTCCCCGGCCTTGCGTCCCCACGAGATCTTCGGGTTTGCCCCCTACTGGACGCTTCCCATCTCGGCCGGATTCAACCTGGCCGGGCTCACCACCCTGGCGTACTTCAGCGTCGGGGTGGGAGGTGATGCCACGGTGCAACAGAGCGGGCCCGGATGGGTCGGCTACCAGAGCCAGGCCCTGGCCACGCTGGTCACCCGGGCGCACGGTGCGGGCGACCGGGTCGTGTTGACGGCGTCATGCTTCGACCAGTCGGCGTTGGACAAGATGGCCGCCGACCCCGCCGCCGGAGCCCGACTCGGGGCGTCACTGGTGCAGCTCGTCACGGCCAAGAACCTCGACGGGGTGAACCTCGACTTCGAGGGAAAGGGCGACAAGGACCAGGCCGGCCTCGACACCCTCGTGGCGGCGGTGTCGAGCGCTATGCACCAGGCCGACCCGCACTGGCAGGTGACGGTGGACACCTACGCCTCGTCGGCGGGGGACCCGGCGGGCTTCTACGACATCCCCGGGCTTGCCCCCAGCGTCGACGCGTTCTTCGTCATGGCCTACGACATGAACGACCCCAAGACCCCGTCTCCGACGGCGCCGCTGACCGGTGCGGGGTTCACCGATCTCGACGCCGTCCAGCAGTACGCGGCGGTGGTGGCACCCTCCAAGGTGATCCTCGGGGTGCCGTACTACGGCTATGACTGGCCCACCGCCGGGCCGGGGTTGGGCGACCCTGCCACCGGTCCCGCCGCACCGTTGAGCTACGCCCAGATCGTGGCCGTCGGCGGCCACGTCTACTGGGACCCGACCTCCCAGACGGCCTGGACCTCCTACCAGGTGGGGACCCAATGGCACCAGACGTTCTTCGACAACGCCACCTCCCTGGCCCTCAAGGCGGAACTGGCGAACACGTACCACATCGCCGGGCTGGGTATCTGGGCGCTGGGCATGGAGGGCAACCTCCCGGCCATGCAGGGGGCCCTGCAGGGGAATGCCCCGATCGTGAAGGGACTGCGACCGGGGCCGGTCGCGAGCCCGACGACCACGACCACGACGACGGTCCCCGCGCCCTACACCTACGCCGGGACGTGGAACGGCGTGGCGGTGACGCTCAGTCCCGTCGCCCCCGCCACACTGGCGGGCGCGCCGTCGTCCCCGGCGTCGGCGCAGCTCACCGGCTTCGCCACCAACGACCCGACGCGCACGTGCCTGGAGGCAGAGCCGGCCCTGCCCGTCGTCTCGCTCGCAGGCTCTCCGGGTGTCTACGCCGTGTCCACGACGCCGCCGAACGACTGTGTGGCAGGGACGTGGGAGTTCACCGTGCCGTCTGCGGACTCGCCCACCACCACGACATCAGTCGCCCCCACCGACACCACCTCGACCACGTCGACCGACCCGAGCTCGACGACGACGACCACCTCGGCGCACCCGTGAGGCTGCGCACTCTGGACGCGGTCACACGACGCGCGTGTCGTGGCCTTCCCAGTACCGCTCCTTGAGCAGCCGCTTGTAGAGCTTGCCGTTGGGATCCCGGGGCAGCTCGGCCACGAAGTCCACGGTGCGGGGACACTTGTAGGCGGAGAGCCGCTCCCGGCACAGGGCGATCAGCGCCGCCGCCGTCTCGGGCCCCGCCGTGGTGGGGTCGACGAGCTCGACCACCGCCTTTACCGCTTCCCCCATCTCGGGCTCGGGCACGCCGATGACCGCCGCGTCGGCCACCCGCGGGTCGCTGGCGAGGACGTTCTCGGATTCTTGGGGGTAGATGTTCACGCCCCCGGAGATGATCATGTGGGCCTGACGGTCGGTGAGGTACAGATAGCCGTCCTCGTCGAGCACCCCGATGTCACCGAGCGTCCGCCATCCCCGGTCGTTCAGCATCGAGGCGGTGGCGGAAGGGTCGTTGTGGTACTCGAAGGGCCGCCCGCCCCCGAAATAGACGACGCCTTCCTGGCCCCGACCCAGCTCCTCGCCGTCGGGCCCCATCACGTGCGCAGGCGACAGCGGTCGTCCCACGGACCCGGGGTGCGCCAGCCACTCCGTGGCCGTGATCCATGTCGAGCCGATGTCCTCGGTGCCGGCGTAGTACTCGTCGATGATGGGGCCCCACCACTCGAGCATCTGCCGTTTCACCGGCACCGGGCAGGGCGCGGCGGCGTGCACGACCGACCGGAGGCTGGACACGTCGTGACGCCGGCGCTCGTCCTCGGGCAGGTGCAGCATCCGCACGAACATGGTGGGGACGAACTGGGCGTGGGTGACCCGGTGCCGTTCGATCAGCTCGAGGCACAGGAGCGGATCGAAGTGCTCCATGACCACGACGGTGGCGCCGAGGCGGAGCATCGACATGCAGTAGACGAGCGGGGCCGAGTGATATAGGGGCGCGGGCGAGAGGTACACCGAGTCCGGCCCCGCGCCCCGTCGTGCCAACCCCATCGCGATCTGCACCGGGGCGGCGGAGGCGGCACCCATGGCCGTGCCGGGGAGCTCTTTGCGCACACCCTTGGGCCGACCCGTGGTCCCCGACGAATACAGCATCTCGCGGCCCTCGCACTCATCGGCGACCGGTCGGGGGGCGAAGTCGGCCACGGCCGTCTCGTAGTCGCTGAAGCCGGGCAGCGGGCCGCCGACCGAGAGCCGCACGGGGACCCGGGTCAGGTCGAGCGTCGTGACGACGTCGGCCAGCGCCGGTGTGGTCACGAGGGCGGTGGCCCCGCAGTCGTCGAGGATGTACTGCACTTCGGCACTGCGCAGGTGACTGTTGAGGGCGGTGTAGTACAACCCCGACCGCTGCGCCGCCCACGCCACCTCGAGGAAGGTCACGCAGTTCTCCATGAGGATGGCGAGATGGTCGCCCCGGGCCAGGCCCCGATCACGCAACAGCGCCGCCACCCGGTTGGAGCCCTCGTCGAGCGCACGGTATGAGCGCGTCTCCCCCTCGGCCATGGTCACCGCAGGCGCATCAGGCCGCTCGACGGCGCGCGTCGCCAGGTCCAACGGGGCGTAGTCCTCGGGCACCTGAGTCACGGCGAGATTCTTGCCGATCCGACCCACCGTCGTGCACAGTGACCGCAGGGAGGCGGATCATGGGTGAGCTGGTGCAGGTGACGGCGGTCGACGAGGGCGTCGTCTCGGTCGTCCTCGACCGGCCCCAGAAGAAGAACGCTCTTTCGATCGCGCTACGCGACGAGTTGAGCGACGCGTTGGACGTCTTGGCGCTCGACGACGGAGTCCGGGCCGTGGTGCTGGCCGCGCAGGGAGACACGTTCTGTGCCGGGTTCGACCTGTCGGAGTTCTCGGTGGACGAGCCCGGCTTCCAGGAGGGGTTGTGGCGTTCCTCGGACCGCTTCCATCGAACCGTCCTGCTGTTCCCCCTGCCCATCGTCGCCTCGGTCCAAGGCCCGGCGTTGGCGGGCGGCTTCGACCTGGCCGTGATGTGCGACATCCGGGTGGCAGCCACGAACGCGCGCTTCGGCCATCCCGAGCAGCGGTGGGGCGACGTCGTCTTCTCCCCCCTGGCGGATCTGGTGGGCTCGGCGGTGGCGCGCGACCTCTGTCTCACCGGTCGCACCATCGACGCCGTCACGGCGCTGCGCATGGGCCTGGTCTCCAGCGTGGTGGAGACCGACCAGTTGGCCGGCGAGGTGGCCCGGACGGCGGCGATGGTGGCGAGCGGCCCGCGTGACGTGCTCATGCGCACCAAGGCCAAGGCCCTGCGCCGGGCCGGTCATCGACCCGGCGCCACCACGCTGGAACTGTAGCTCCCGGGCCGACCGCGCTGTCCGATTCCCGCCAGACCGGGCCGGGCCCATCGGCCACCATGGCGCCATGGACGAAGCGACGGCGTTTCTCTCGACCCTACAGAACACGGCCCCGACCGCACCCACGGCCTGTGCGGGGTGGACCGCACACCAGCTCGTCGCCCATCTGACGGCGGGGGCGGCCGAGATGGCCGGGCTCACCGAGGCGGTGACCTCGGGACGGGGCGAAGGTGCCACCACGGACTTCGCGGCCCGCGAGGCACCGTATGTGGCGATGGCCGACGACGAGCTGCGCACCCGCCTGGTCGTCGAGGCCATCCGCCTGTCCAGCGCCATCGAGGAGCTGGACACGGCCTCCACCGGGCTGACGGTCCCCTTCGCCGGACGCCGGCTGGATTCGGGGGCGCTGACCATGCACGGCCGCAGCGAGGCTGCTCTGCACCGGTGGGACCTCGCCGGTGACGACGACCTCAGCCAGGAGCTGTTGAGCCAGCCTGCGCTCACCGTGCACGCCGTGAAGGTGCTCAACACCATGCTCGACGCCTCTGCCGAAGCGGTCGCGAAGCGCGCCGCCGCGGCCGGCATCACCACACTCCGAGCCACCTTCGCCGCCCCCGGGCACCCGGACGTGGTCCTCGTGGTCGACGGGGCCCGGGCGCGCCTCGACCTCGGGGAGTGCCCGACACCCTGGTGCGCAACCGCCGACCCCGCCACCCGACTGCTCGCCTTGTGGGGCCGGCGGTCTGGGGGCCGACGCGTCATTTGGAACGCAGAGGAGCCGGCCGCGCATCCACTGGCCCTCTTCCTGTGGGGCTCGGGCGCCGGCAACGCGCCTTCAGACACGCCGATCGGCGCCGACGCTTGAGATCGAGCAGGGACAACGTGTGAGGATCTCGGACAGGATGACCCCGTGATCGAGGACTTCGAACGCTGTTACCGGGCGGTGTTGGCCCGAGACGCCCGCTTTGACGGTTGGTTCGTAACCGCGGTGACCTCGACGCGTATCTACTGCCGGCCGAGCTGCCCGGCCCGCACCCCGGGGCGCGGCCATGTCCGCTTCTACCCGAGCGCCGCCGCCGCCCAACAGGCCGGGTTCCGCGCTTGCAAGCGCTGCCGCCCCGACGCCTCTCCGGGGTCACCGGCGTGGAACCTGCGCCAGGACGTGGTGGCTCGCGCTATGCGCATGATCGGCGAAGGCGTCGTCGACCGCGACGGCGTGGTGGGGTTGGCGGCGCGTCTGGCCTACAGCCCGCGCCAGCTCAACCGGCTGCTCGTGAGCGAGGTGGGCGCCGGGCCCTTGGCCCTGGCGCGTGCCCAACGGGCACAGACCGCACGCGTATTGGTGGAGACCACCGAGCTCCCGGTCTCGTCGGTGGCATTCGCAGCCGGGTTCGCCAGCGTGCGGCAGTTCAACGACACCATCCGCCAGATCTTCGCCTGCACACCCACCGAGCTACGTCGGCACCGCCGGCGCCACGCGGGGCAGGCATCGGACACCATCCACTTGCGCCTGGCACATCGACTCCCCTACGACGCGTCGGGCACCTTGACGTTCCTGGCCCATCGCGCCATCCCCGGAGTCGAAGTGGCGACGGCGCGCTTGTTCGCCCGGACCCTCACGCTCCCCCACGGATGCGGCACCGTCGAGCTCGTCCCCGACGACGGGTACGTGCGGGCCACGCTGCGCCTCGAGGATCTCCGGGACCTGACGCCCGCCGTGCAACGCTGCCGCCACCTGCTCGACCTGGATGCCGACCCCGCGGCGGTGGCGGAGCACCTGGACGCCGACGGCGTGATCGGTCCCACGGCCGGGCGCACGCCCGGGCTTCGGGTTCCGGGGACCGTGGACCCCCACGAGCTCGCCATCCGGGCTGTCATGGGCCAACAGGTGTCGGTGACGAGCGCCCGCTGTGTGCTGGGCCGTCTGGTCGCCGAGCACGGCGTCACGCTCGGCAGCCCCCACCCCCTCGGATCCGAGCCGGGAACCGAGACCCTCACGCACCGATTCCCCGATGTGGCGACGATCGCGGCGCTCGACCCCGACTCCCTCGCCCTTCCCCGCCGGCGGGGTCAGACCGTGGTGTCCTTGGCTCGAGCCCTGGCCGACGGAGACCTCACCCTCGACGTGGGTGCCGATGCCGAAGAGGCACGATCCAGGTTGCGTACTCTCCCCGGCATCGGGAAGTGGACCGCCGACTACATCGCCATGCGAGGTCTCGGTCATCCCGACGTGATGCTGTCAGGAGACCTCGTCGTCCGACACGCCTTCTCCCACATGGGCCTGGCGTACACCCCGGCTGCCATCGACGAGCTGTCCCGGAGATGGCGCCCGTGGCGCTCCTACGCCACGCTCCATCTGTGGGGGTACCGCCGGGCCGACCAAGCGCGGGCATCGTGACGTCGCCCCATCGGGTCGTCGACAGTCCCGTGGGGCCCATCGGCCTCAGCGCGGACTCCTCGGGTCGATTGACCGGGGTCCATATCGGGTCGCACCCGGATGTCGAGGTCACTGGCCACAGTGACACCGGCCACACCGAGGCCAAGGAGCGGGTCTTCGATGAGACGGCCCGACAACTCGAGGAGTACTTCGAGGGAGTGCGGAAGGCTTTCGACCTTTCGCTGGCCATGGAGGGCTCGCCGTTCCAACGACGGGTGTGGGCCGAGCTGCACACCATCGCGTTCGGCACCACGGTCACCTACGCCCAGTTGGCCACACGACTCGGGAAGGCCGGCGCGGCCCGCGCCGTCGGCCACGCCAATGCCCGGAATCCGATTCCGATCATCGTCCCGTGTCACCGCGTCATCGGTTCCGCCGGCCAGCTGACGGGATACGGGGGCGGTCTCGAAGCCAAGCGACTCCTGCTCGACCTCGAGGCGGCGGCCTCGGGCACCCGAACGGGTGCCGGCACATCAGTCCTCGGTGTGTGACCCGAGGTCGTGGGTCTCTTTGACCGCCACGGCCGTCCCCCACACACCGACGCCGGTGGCGGCGAGGGCGACAGCACCGAGCGCCGTCAGCAGTGCCCCGCTGGCCCCGTCCTTCATCGACATCATGGTCACCGCCGCGATGAACACCACCAGGATCATGCATCCATAGACGAACGGCCTGATGTTGCGACGGGCGCTCTTCGATGGAGAGGCGATCGGCCTCGAATCGAGCATGGACATTGCCTGTGCTATCGGCGCGTGGATCGACGACCTGAAGAGCGACCACGGTCGTCGTGCTTGGAGTCAGCGCGTCTGCTGCCGGACCGGGCCTCGACATCGACGTTCCGTGCTCGGTTCTCACACAAAGTGATGTTTGGAGGGGCTCGGGCCCCACACCGCGCCTGAAGCACCACCGGATTGCGGTCGACAGCAACTCCTGTCACGCACCACGTCGGCGGGTGCCCGGAGCCTGCGCAACGTGATCGTGTGTGCGCTATTTGGCCCCGTCCGGCGTTTGTGCGCGCCGTCGCCACCGATGGCAGTATGCGTGGCGGTGGAGTACCTAGCCGTAGCCCAGATGCCGCGTCGGTGGTCGAGGAAGCTGCAAGGAACGTTCTTCGGCCGTGGGTACGGGCTCCCGCTGGCTTGGCATGCCGTGCCGAGCCACGGGATGACATCGGTGGCGCTGTGCGGATTCCGTTGCACCCGCGAGCCGCACCGGACGTGGAGACAGACGATGATCCCGCGGCGCTGTCCCAAGTGCCAGCATCTCGTGGAGAAGTACGAGTCCCACGCCCGGGACCCCTCGCTGAACCCCCTGTGGGCCGTGCCCGCACCCGATGCCGAACGCCAAGGGGTGGTCCCGGCAACCTGAGAACACGACGTGTCTCGACATGCACCATCTGATCGGGTCGCGCCACGGCATCGCCTGCGAGGTTGATGTCCACGAGCCTCACGCTCACCGCTACATCGGAACGATGCCGACGAATTGACAACGGAGAACGCCATGCGTGGCTGATGTGCGCCCATCGGTGCGCGCTCAGAGCGTTCACCACCCGCGAATCGTGTCCTTGGTCAAGAAAAAGGCCAAAAACGCCGACATCTATGTATGGCCAATTCTCAGTTGAAGACACGCCCAGCTGTTTCCTACCGAACCGATCGGCAACAGCCCGAAGGAGACGCACACCGAGGCGAGATCGCCGCAGTGGTGGTCGAGCGCACCGACGGCACCTGCACGGTGCTGTGGGCCGGGATCTGGCGCACCTTCAACAGCAGGCCCGAAGAGTGGCAGACACGGCGCGAGGCCATGGATGCCGTCGACTCCGTCGTCGGAGACATCCTCATCTGGAACGAGATGGCCCCGCACACCTGGGCGGCAAGGGCGGCCTAACCTCGCCCGTCATGCACGTCCGGCGTGTCCTGCGAGGCTCGTGTCTCGGCGGCCTCGTCGGGCTGTCCTCCATGGCGCTGGCAGCGTGCGGGGCTCCCGGATTCCCGACCGGCACGGGTACGGCCACGTTCACCTGGCACTCGGTCCAAACGAACAACGTCGACGCCAACAACCCCACCCAAAGCCCACCCCAGCCTTTCGCAGGCACGGTGGCGGGCATCCCGGTACGGGGCACGGCTCTCGGACCCGTCGTCCCCGCCGGAGGGCTGAGCGCCCTTCCGGCTCGTTTGACCGTGGCACGATGGACCGGTCGTTTCCAGGGGCACGCCTTCTCGCTATCGGTGTCGGAGGACACGTCGGCTCTTCGGGACCTCCAGAGCGCCACGATCGACGTCGACGGGACGCTCGGGTCGCAGAAGGTCCATTTCGTCGTCGGGCCCGCGGGCAGCACGATCTCCAACACGATCAAGTTCCGTGGCACCGTCGGAGCGCACCACGTCACCGGGTCCGTCCGGCTGTTCAATGCCCACGGTGCGAGCAACAAGGCGTCGGCCACCTTCACCGTCACCGGGTAACTCCTTCCTCGCTCCCGGGCCCCGACCGACCTCGGACACGCCCTTGCAGACCTCAGCAACCGCGGCTATTATTTGAGCAGTTGCTCAATCTGATTGCTCAGGAGCGTGGGATGGCCAGATCGGGAGCCAAGCGAGCGGTGGGGCGGGGTTCCTCGCAGGGATCCGAAGAGACGCGCCGGGCGCTGGTGGCGGCCACCATCGATTCGCTGCGGGACGTGGGGTTTTCCGGCACGAGCGCACGGGAGATCGCCCGGCGCGCCGGGTACAACCAAGGCCTCGTCTTCTACCATTTCGGCTCTGTCACCGGTCTTCTCCTGGCCGCGCTCGACGAAGTCAGTGCCCTGCGTCTCACGAGCTACCGCCACGCCGTGGACGAGGCCGACGGGTTGCAGGAGTTGGTCGACACGGCCGAGTCGGTGTTCCGAGAGGACCTCGACGCGGGGTACATCTCGGTGCTGGCCGAGATGATCGCCGGCGCCTCTTCCACGCCGGGGCTCGGAGCCGAAGTGGCCGCCCGGATCGCCCCCTGGCGCACCTTCGCTGCCGACGCGGTGCGCGACACCCTGGCCGACACCCCTTTTTCGCAGCTGCTCCCGCCCGACGAGCTCGCCCACGGCATCGTGGCGCTGTACCTCGGACTCGAGATGCTGGCGCATCTCGACGGCGATCGCGACGCGGCGCTGGCGCTGTTCGAACGAGCGAGACAGCTCGCCGGGCTGCTGGGCGTGCTCGGCGGCGCGTCGGCGACGAGGGAGGAACCATGAGCCAACTGACCACCCCGACCACGAGCACCACCGGGTGGGGAACAAAGGACGGATTCGACGTGGTGACCGGCGCCTTCAGCTACTCGGGCGCGGCTATCGCCAGGGAGCTGCAGGCGACCGGTCGAGATGTGCGGACCCTGACAGGACACCCTCAACGGGCGACGGGACGGCACACCGTCGACGTCCGTCCCCTCGACTTCGACGACCCGGTCGGCCTGGCGGAGTCGCTCCGAGGTGCAACGACGCTCTACAACACCTACTGGGTGCGGTTCCCCCGCGGGCAGATCGACCACGCCACGGCGGTGGCGAACTCCCGGACGCTGTTCTACGCGGCGCGCCACGCCGGCGTGCAACGCATCGTCCACGTCTCGATCACCCATCCCAGCATCACCTCCCCCTACCCCTACTTCCGGGGCAAGGCCGAGGTCGAACGGGTGCTAGCCGAGGTCGGGATCTCCTACGCCGTCCTGCGCCCCGCCATCCTCTTCGGTGGCGACGGTGTGCTGCTCAACAACATCGCCTGGCTCTTGCGTCACCTCCCCGTATTCGCAGTCGGCGGCCACGGCGACTACCGCATCCGGCCCGTACACATCGACGACCTGGCCCGGTTGTGTGTGGCCGTCGGGGCCTCGCCCACCACCACGGTGATCGACGCCGTGGGCCCCGAACACCCCACCTTCTTGGAGCTGGTCCGGATGATCCGGGAAACGGTGGGCAGCCACACCCGGATCGTGAGGCTTCCCGGGGCCGTCATGCCGGTCCTGTCCTCCGCCCTGGGGCTCGTGCTGCGCGACGTGCTGCTGTCCCGGGAGGAGTACCGGGCCATGGCCGAGGGGCTCGCCGACACCGAGGGGGTCGCCACGGGGACCGTGGCGCTGTCGCAGTGGCTGGCCCAGCACGCCGACACGCTCGGGCGGCGCTACGCCAACGAAATCAACCGCCATTTCCGCTGAGGGTGCCCCTAGCGAGAAGCGTCGTCTCCACCGGGCGTCGTGGTCTGCCACTCGACTCGTGCGAGTCGGTACACGCGTAGCGCCACAGCGCGCGTGGGGTGCACGGTGTCACGATCGAACCGCATGCCCAACCGGGCCATGACACGCCCCGAGGCGGCGTTCTCCGGCTGGTAGATGCTGACGACTTCGTGGAGGCCGGGGCTCGAGAATCCGTAGGCCAGCGCGGCGCGCGCCCCTTCGGTGGCCAGCCCCCGACCCCAGGCAATGGGGTCGAGCCGCCAGCCGACCTCCACCGCCGGCATGAGCTCAGGCAGGAAGTGCGGCTCGGAGAGGCCTACCGATCCGACGAGGCGGCCGGTGTCGCGAAGCTCCACGGCCCACTCGGCCCACCCCCCGGTGGTCTGCTCGGCGATCCGGTAGGCGAGAAAGGCCTCGGTCTCTTGCGCAGTGAACCCCCGTCCGAACGGGAACTGCCACACCTCGGGCTTGGCGAACACCTCGGCCAGGGCCACGACGTCGTCGTGGCGCCAACGCCGTAGTCGCAGGCGCGCCGTCAGGAGCTCGTCGACCACCACGAGATCCTGTCCGTTACGTCCGCGCCTCGAGTTGCTCCACCACCCGCCACATGGCGCGCTGCTCGGTCGGGCTCATGTTCGGGTCTCTGACCTTGAACTCCACCACCGCACGCAGCTTGTGCCTGAGCGCTTCGAGGTCGAAGTCCTGTTCGATGGTGGCCAAGAAGCCCTTGATGAGAAGTGCTCTTCCCCACCCGAGCACGGTGCCGAGGACCCGGTTGGTCGATACCTCGCCGGCGGCCATCAACACCCACGCCAGACCCACGTCCACGAGGGGATCGCCGCGCGCCGCGTTGGGCCAGTCGATGACCACGGGCCCCTTGGCTCCGATCATGACATTGAGCGGGTGCAAGTCCATGTGGAGGAAACAGTCTCCGAGCCCCGCCGGGGACAAGGGAAGGAAGTCGGGGGGTGCGATGGCGTGAAGGCGACGGTGCAGGGTAGCGAGGACCGCGCCCTGCCGCCGGATCGCCCACGGCCGCGTCGACATGAAATCCACCATCGACGACCCGTCGATCCGCTCCATGACGAGGTCGGTCCCGTCGTCGCTCACCTCTTCGACGGCGGGGACCGGATAGCCGTGGCCTCGCAGGTACTCCATGGTGCGGGCTTCGCCGGCCATCGACCGGCCTCGCCGCGAACGACGCAGGACCAGGCCGGGGCCGTATTCGAAGATGTCGGCGTCCCTCCCCGATGCGAGCAAGGCTCCGGGCTCGTGCACGGGCAAACGGTAGTGGACCACGACTCATCCTCAGGGATCTGTCCCGTCGAACCACTCGGTACGCTGCAGGTGCTCGACGAGCCGGGAGGCGACGGTGGCGGTCACGGGGATGGCGAACCTCGCGGTGAAGGTGGCCGATCTCGATGCCGCGGTGACCTTCTACCAAAAGGCGGGGGCCGAGGTGCGCGACCGCATGCACTGGAACAACGGCGAACGGGCTGACGTGTTCCTGGGGCCCGTCATGATCACGCTCTTCACCCGGGCCATCTACGAGGATTCGGTGGACCTCGCGGACGAGGGCTTTCTGCACCCCGCCCTGTTCACCGACGACCTGGACGCCGAGCTCGAGGGCCACGACGTCCTGTGGGGCCCTGCCGTCGTCGAGGGAGCCTTCGGGAGACGCCGCATCGCCTTCGTGGATGCGCCCGGTGGCATCCGCCTCGAGTTCATGGAGCAACTCGATCCCCCTCCCCCCGACCAACCGGGACGACAAGGAGAGCACCAGTGAACGTGACGCGCTTTCATCACGTGTCGGTCAACGCCAACGGGGCGCCGCTCGACGAGTTGGCGGCGTTCTACCGGGACGTGCTCGGGCTCGGCGACAAGCCGAGGCCCGACATCCCCGGTGTTCCCGGCCACTGGCACGTGGTCGGGGATCAGGAGCTGCATCTCGTCGGCGCTCCCCCACGCGGCACCCCCATCGATGCCACCGGACACCACTACTGCGTCTCGGTCGCCGATCTCGACGCCGCGGTGCACGAGCTCGAGCAGCGTGGCATCGCGTACCAACGTGCTGTCCAGGGAGAGAGCACCGTCCAGATCTGGATCAGTGACCCGGCGGGGAACACCATCGAGCTGCAACAAGACACCGGGCGCTAACGGCCCAGGGCCGCCCCGTCGGGGCTGCGGGGATCCGAGGCTCCGGTGAAGACGAGGTGATCGTCGACGGTCTCGACCGAGATGATCTGCGAACACCCGACATCGACGGGGTTGAACGCACCCACGACCCGCACCCGGTGCCCTCGGGCCTCGAGGCCGTGGCGCCAATCCTCGGGGGCGTTGGACTCCATGAGCAGAGACTGGGCCGGCGCCTGCCACAGCCTGAAGGGCGGCGCCCCCGGCGCCTCGTGCACGACGCGGGCCGCCGAGATGGCCGTGGCCGGATCCTCTTCGCCATGCAGCAGGCGGGCGAGCAACTGCACGATGATCTGCGGCTGGACGTCGCCACCCATCGTCCCGATGATCTGTGCCAGCGTGCCGTCGCCACGGGTGACGAGCGCAGGAGACAGAGTGTGGGTCGGACGCCGGCGCGGACCGTACTCGGCACCGTGCCCGGGTTGGAGAGAGAAGCCGATCCCCCGGTTGTGGAGGAAGACCCCGGTGTGACCGGCGACGAGGTGAGCACCGAAGTCGAGGGCGTTGGACTGGGTCAGCGAGATCCCGAGACCCTCGGCGTCGACGGCGCAGAGATGGGTGGTGTCCCCGTCGGAAAGCGCCGGCACCCCGGCCCCGCCCACGTCGTCGGAGGGTGCAGCCGAGGCCGAGCGCTCGGGGTCGATGGACGCCGCACGGCGCTCGAGCCCCTCGACCGCGAGGAGCGCGGCACCGTCGGCGCCGTCAAAGAGCACCGAGGGGCGGTCGAAGCTCGCCGCGTAGCCCGCCTCGGCGATCAGGTGCGGCCACAGTGGGTCGGTGCGGTCACGGGGGAGCCCGACGCGGTCGGCGATCCACGCGCCGGCCAGGGTGAGATACCCCTGGGAGGGGGCGGGAACCGTCCACAGTGCATGGCCGAATGCCTGCAGCACCAGCGGCTCGGTCCATTGCGCCAGGGGTCGGGCCAGATCCTCGGGGGCGTACTCACCGGCGCCCAACTCCAGCAGGGCCCGGCCGAACTCCCCGCCGTAGAAGCCGTCTCGTCCGGTCGACGCCAGGTTCCGCAGGGTCCGGGCGACGCCCGGCAACCGGACGAGCTGACCCGGTCGGAGCGGACCGCGGGGACAGAGCTCGGCGGCACCGGGCAGATGGGCGACGAGATGGCTGGCGAAGGCGAGGAGCAGGGAGGCCGCGAAACCCTCCTCCGCCAGCGCGATCGCCGGTCCCAGCACCGCGGCCCACGCCAGGCGTCCATGGCGCTCGTGCAGGGCCAGCCATCCGTCGACGGCCCCGGGAACGGGGACGGTGCGGATGTCCCCACGAATCGGCATGTCCGCATGCCCCTGGGCGCGCAGACGATCGGGGTCCGCTCCGGATCCGGCTCTCCCCACCGCCAGGAGGGCTCGGGGGGCCTCACCGGGCACCTTCACCATCGCCAGCGCATCACCACCGAGGCCGCACAGATGCGGCCCGACCACAGCCATCACCGTGGCCGCCGCCACCATGGCGTCGGCGGCCGATCCACCACGGTCGAGCATGGAGATGCCGGCAGAGCTCGCCAGCTGATCCGCGGCGGCGACCATCCCGCGCGCCGCCATGCGAGGGTGAAACGGGATGGTGCGGGCCACGTCGTCAGGCTACGTCCGACACGGTTCGCAGCGTCTCGGGCCCGATCTCACCTGGGTGTTGGGAGCCGGGGAGCGACCAGGTCCCGACGCCGCCGCCATGGCGTCCATATGGCCCGCCACCTGGGACAACGCCAGGCCCACCCCCTCCGTGGCTCGGGCCGGCGGCCCTAATGTCAGGCATCGGACGTGCCGATTAGGCAAGGTGAAGCAGCATCGGGATGAGCGGCGACGCGTTGGTTCTCAGACCGACAGGTTCGGCCTCCCCCGCTGGATGTACGCCACCCGCACCGTCCGGGTCGGCGGCGTCATCCGGCAATGGCCGCCGCCACCACCCTTCGTGCCGCGCCCGGTGCGACCGATCTACCGGGTGTGGTGGGCCTGGGCGGTGCTGGGATCGATCGTGGTCGCCCTGGCCTCGATCACGTTCGTCGACTCCTCCGAGAGCGCACCCGTCGTGACCCCCGCGGCGGGGTCCGTGGCATCGACCCCTTCGAGCCATACGGGGAGCGGCGGCGCGGCATCGCAGCCCTCGGCCCCGTCCACACCGACCGACGGCGTGGCCCAGGGCCTCCCCCTGGGCGACTACGCCGGGCAGTCCAACGACTTCGGCGTCGCCACCTTCGGCTTGGCGACGGGCACGGTGCCCTCGTTCGCCACGGACTACCTCGACAAGACCGGTGGCTGGGCCGCCATGGACGGCGCCGCCGGTGTCAAGGCGTGGAGCCCCACTCGCTACCACCTCGTCCTGGGGGTGCCCATGCTCCCCGGCGTGGGAACGCTGGGCGCCGGGGCCACCGGTGCCTACAACCAGTACTTCACCACGCTCGGCCAGAACCTCGTGGGTGACCACGAGGCGACGGCCATCCTGCGCCTGGGGTGGGAGTTCAACGGCAGTTGGTTCCCGTGGTCGGTGGCAACGGCGACAGACGCATCGAACTTCGTCGCCTACTGGCGCCAGATCGTCACCACCTTGCGGGCCGTGCCGGGACAAGAATTCAGGTTCCTGTGGAATCCGAACGCGCCAAGCCCCACCCGGTACACCCCCGCCCAGGCCTATCCGGGGAACGCGTATGTGGACTACGTCGGGACCGACGTCTATGACAACTTCTGGGGCAAGCCGTTCACCCCCGCCGCGGCGTGGATCCACCAGCTCACCCAGCAGTGGGGACTCGACTGGCTGTCCGCCTTCGCCGTCGAACACGGCAAGCCCGTCGCCATCCCCGAATGGTCCGACGAGTTCCGCCCCGACGGCCACGGCCTCGGGGACGACCCGTCGTTCATCGACAACATGGCCGACTGGTTCGTCTCCAACAATGTGGCCTTCACCGATGTCTGGTCCTACGACTCGTCCCCCACCTACCGGAACAACCTCCTCGACGGCACCTTCCCCAAGTCCCTGGCCAGGTTCAAGGCCGATTTCGGCTGAGGCTCCACGCCGGGCCGGGTGCCCTCGACACGGCCGGGGGCCCCGACACGGTAGACCGGGGGTCATGCGAACACGGACACTCGGACAGGATCTGATCGTCTCCGCCCTAGGACTGGGCTGCATGGGCATGAGCGAGTTCTACGGAGCGGGCGACGAAGCCGAATCCGTTGCCACCATCCACAGAGCACTCGACCTCGGCGTCACGTTCTTCGACACCGCCGACATGTACGGGCCGTTCATCAACGAGGAGTTGGTGGGAAGAGCACTGTCGGGGCGGCGCCACCAGGTCGTGCTGGCCACCAAATTCGGCAATGAACGCGCGCCCGACGGCACCCGGATCGGAGTCAACGGCCGGCCCGAGTACGTCCGCAGCGCCTGTGACGCGTCACTGCGGCGGTTGGGAGTGGACCACATCGACCTCTACTACCAACATCGCGTCGATCCGGACACGCCCATCGAGGACACCGTCGGCGCCATGGCGGAATTGGTGGCGGCGGGCAAGGTGCGGCATCTCGGGCTGTCCGAGGCAGCACCCACCACCATCCGGCGTGCCCATGCCGTGCACCCGATCACCGCACTGCAGACCGAGTGGTCGTTGTGGACCCGCGATCCGGAGACCAACGGTGTGCTCCGCACCGTCCGCGAGCTCGGCATCGGCTTCGTCGCCTACTCACCCCTGGGGCGCGGCTTTCTGTCCGGTGCCTTCCAGAAGCCCGAGGACCTGGCCGAAGACGACTTTCGACGGCATAATCCCCGCTTCCAAGGAGAGAACTTCGAGAAGAACCTGCGCCTGGTCGATCAGGTGAAGGAGATCGCCGCCGGCAAGGGAGTGGCGCCGTCGCAGTTGGCCCTGGCCTGGGTGCTGTCCCAGGGCGACGACGTGGTGCCGATCCCCGGCACCAAACGCCGCTCGTATCTCGAGGAGAACGTCGCCGCCGAGGACATCACGCTCACCGGCGAGGAGCTCCGTCGCATCGACGAGGTACTTCCCGTGGGCGCGGCGGCGGGCGACCGGTACGGGGACATGGCGCCGGTCCACCGCTGATCGCTCGAACATGGCTTTGGCGGAAACGAACCTGGGAATCGCCTGAGTCCAAACACCGAAAACACCGAGTTGTCGTCATTCCCGATGCGGCCGGGGCGAGACAACGTCAAGATCGGACACTCGAGGCGCGGATCATGGCGAGCGTCTCGCGATGTTCTGCGTCACCACTGACACCTGACTCGTTGCTCGTGATTGCAGGGGACCGGGGTAGGCGTGTAGAGGGCCTACCCCGGTGTCACGTGACGGTCCTCAGGGCGGGGACCCCTCCGGGTGGACCCGACATCGCCGTCCCCCGGAGCACGAGGGCGGCCATGTAGGTATCCCCACCGGTGGAAGGCCGGGACGCCTTCGGCGCCTCACGTCGACTGTGCCCCGGGCTGCGATCGAAGAACGGGGACTCGCTCCCGTCGGTACGCGCCACCCAGACGCCGGCAGTGATCTCACGCCACATGACGGCAGGTGAGATCCTCTCCACCGCATCTTTGGCTACGTCGGTCGATGGCCAGGATGTGTCCGACCCTCGACAGAGCGCCGTGCAGGTCCCGTCACCTCGTTCGACGACGACAGCGACGATTCCCTTTCGGGTGGCGAGGCTTCGCCCTCCCCTCCCCTCGGCGATGTCCGTGTCGGCCGCCATCTCGAGGTGCTCCGCCGTCCTCATGACAACACGTGCGTGGCGAGCTCGACGACTCCCAACGCCGCGGTCGCCACCATCCCCACGAACCCGGCGTTGACCGCCATGATCAACGATGGTCCGCGGGCCGCGCCATCGGCGGCAGCACATGTCGTCGCACCACCGTCGTCCACCCAGAACACTCCGGGACGCAACACCGATCCTGCACCAGTCATTTGTTTGCTCCCCCACGTCCACACAACACAAGGTCAACTATCAATCAACCAACGCCGCCGGCCTATAGGTTCACGGACCCAATCTGGACCGAGGACGGCGACAGATCTAGGACTCGCGACCCAGTGGAGGGTCGTGAGGCGGACTCCGGGTGGCTGATTCCGGGTGGCTGACTCGGGGTGGTTGACCCCGGGTGTCCATCACGACCGGCAGCCGATCCCCAGATTTGGGGATGGCGGGCGGTCCGAGAAGTCGTGACCATGGACCAGTGGAAGCAGCATCAGCTGGGCGAAGAAAGGGGAAGGGCGGGCCTCGGAAGGCAGCAATGCTCACCGGCGCCGTGGCGATCCTCGGGTCGGTACTGTGCGTCGCCCCGCCGGCGGGCGCCACGACGGCGACCTATGTGGACCCCCGTCCGTGCTCGCCTGCGGTGAACGGCGGTGCCTGCATCTCCCAGGTCGACACGTCGTTCAGCACCGGCACGGTCAATTTGAG
>Ga0208849_1001126_pt1 | contig 20021 bp, 16 predicted proteins | sample NGESurdeep072012_10_FD_184470 | JGI IMG/M metagenome (GOLD analysis project Ga0208849, IMG submission 184470) | Arctic peat soil microbial communities from Barrow, Alaska - NGEE Surface sample 53-3 deep-072012 (SPAdes) | ecosystem: Environmental > Terrestrial > Soil > Wetlands > Peat ... | reverse complement strand
TGATCCGCAGCAGCGTCGCCTCGATGACGCTCGTTGCGCTCACGCTGCCGCTCGCTACCGCGGCGGCGATGTCGGCCGCGCCGCTCCACGTCAATGTATCGGCCGGCGTCTTAAGCATGGAAAACCGGCGCCGGCTCAGCGTCGTCGGGCAGAGGAAAGGCACCTACGCGGACTGCGTGGTCGAGCACCAGACGGAGGTTAAATTTTACGCCGTCGCGCCAGCCAGGTTCTATCGTCAGACCAAGCGCCTGTGCGGCGGCAGTCATAAGTCCGTCGACGAAGTCCTGTTTCTGCCGGATCGCCCGGGAGCGTGATTGCGCAACAGCGCGCGCGGGCTTGCGGGCAGGCTTGGAGCGCGCTGGCCTTGCGCGTGCTGGCTTTCCAGAGGCCGGCCGTTTCTTGCGAGTGACTTTGCGTTTCATGACCGCGGCAGAAATTCCTCGGCGAAATGGCAGGCCACGTGCCGCTCGCCGAACTGGCGCAGAGCGGGCATCGCGGTCTTGCATGATTCCATGCCGCGCGGACAGCGGCCGTAAAAGCGGCAGACGTGCGGGTCGGGATCGATCGGGCTCATCGGTTCTCCAGATAGTCGCAATCGCTCGCCTGCGCCCTCGTTCAGGCGCGGCACCGCGGCGACAAGCGCCTGCGTATAAGGATGCAGGGGACGGGCAAACACCTCCGCGGCCGGGCCGGACTCGACGATCTTTCCAAGATACATCACCAGCACACGGTCGCACAAAAGGCGCACGACAGACAGATCGTGCGAAACGAACAGGTAGCTCATGCCGAATTCGTGCTTGAGCCGCTGCAGAAGCTGAAGGATGACGACCTGCACCGAAACGTCGAGCGCGGCCGTCGGCTCGTCAAGCACCAGAAGGTCTGGCTCGACCGCGATCGCGCGGGCGATGCCGACGCGCGCGCGCTGGCCGCCGGAAAGCTGATGCGGAAAGCGCGACAGCAATTCAACCGGGAGGCCGCATTGCCGCGAGACGACGGCAACGCGCTCCTGCAGCGCTTTGCCGCGCAGCTTGCGCAAGCGGCGTAGTGGGTCGGCGATGGCATGGAATGCGGTGAAGCGCGGGTTGACGCTTTCGCCGGCATCCTGGAACACCATCTGAATGCGGGCGCGATCGCGATCACGAGCGAAGACCCGGGATGTCTTGCGCGCCAGCTCCCGGTCGCCGAGCTTGATGGTGCCGTCGCTGACGTCGATCAGGCGGGTCAGCGCGCGCACCAAGGTCGACTTGCCGCAGCCGGACTCGCCGACGAGGCCGACGGTCTCGCCTTTGCCGATGACAAAGCTTACGTCGTCGACCGCATAGACCTTGGGAAGGTTGGCGGGGCCGCCGGAGAAGCGCCGTTTGGTCCGCGCCCACAGTCCCGGCCCGCCGGCGGCAGGAAATAATTTGGAGACCTCGGCGACGTCGAGCAGCGGGGTCATGCGGCGTTGACCTTGGGCGCACCGATCGCGCGCGCGGGGAGGGGGTTCCAGCAGGCGATGGTATGAGCGGCGTCGGGCGGACCGACCGGCAGCGGCTGTGCACAGCGCTCGGTCTTGCGCGGGCAGCGCTCCGAATAGCGGCACGGCGGCAGGTCCGTGCGGCGCAGGTCCGGCAGCGATCCGGGAATCGATGCCAGAGCATCGAGGCTCGTTGCCGAATCCGGCGTAGCCGCGATCAGTTCGGCCGTGTAGGGATGACGCGCGTTCGCGCACAACTCTCTGGTCGGCGCCGCCTCCACGACGTGGCCGGCATGCATGACGACGATCCGCGCCGCCCGCTGGCCGGCCAGCGCGAGATCGTGCGTGATGAAAATCGTCGCCATGCCAAGCTTCTCGGCAAGATCGGAAATCAGATCCATGATCACCGCCTGTGTGGTTACATCGAGGCCGGTGGTTGGCTCGTCGGCAATCAGCAGCGACGGCTTTGCGGCAAGCGCGATCGCGATCATGACGCGCTGGCACATGCCGCCGGACATTTCGAACGGATAGGTTTTGGCGCGCCGCACCGGATCGGTGATGCCCACCGCGCGCAGCATCTCGATTGCGGCCGCGGGGGCCGCTTTGCGCGTCACATCGCCATGACGGATAAGCACGTCGGCGATCTGCCGGCCGACTTGCCGTATCGGATTGAGTGCGGTGCGCGGGCTCTGAAAGATCATCGCCATCTTCCGCCCGCGAACCTTGGCGAGTTGGCTTTGATTTGCCGAAAGTAGATCGAGGCCGCCGAGCATCGCGCGACCGCCCGTGACCCGGCCGGCCGGATCGAGGATGCCCATCACCGCATAGGCTGTGACCGATTTTCCAGAGCCCGATTCGCCGACCAGAGCGACCGTTTCGCCTTTGGCTACCGAAAAGCTGACCTTGTCGAGTGCGCGCACGATGCCCGAGCGGGTACGAAACTCGACGCAGAGGTTCTCGACGCTCAGAGCAGCAGGAGCAGATGTCATGTGCGCCTCCGCGGATCGACGATGTCGCGCAAGCCGTCGCCCAAGAGGTTGAAGCAGAACACGGCGATCATCAGCGCGGCGCCGGGGAAAAAGGCGATCCACCACTCGCCGGAAATGATGTTGGCCGCGCCTTCGGCGACCATGATGCCCCACTCCGGTGTCGGCGGCCGGACGCCGAGACCGATGAAAGACAGCCCCGCGGCGTTGAGGATGGCATAGCCCATAGTCAGCGACATCTGCACGACCAGGATCGGGAACACATTGGGCAAGATCTGGAAGGCGAGAATGCGCCATTCGCTGTTGCCCGAAAGCCGCGCTGCTTCGACGAAGCCTGCTTCGCGGCGGATGTTGGCCTCGGCGCGGGCGACGCGTGCGTAGAGCGGAAAGTTGATGATGGCTGTCGCCAGGATGATGTTTTGCACAGTGTTGCCGAGCGCCGCGACGATCCCCATCGCGAGCACGAACAGGGGAAATGCCATGATGGTATCGGCGATGCGGCTGACGATACGGTCGGTCCAACCGCCGAAGAAACCGGCAGCCACGCCGGCGAGCCCGCCGATCAGAAAGACCAAGGCGACCGAAAGGATGGCGATGGCGAAATCGAGCCGGGTCGCCGCGACGACCCGACTGAAGATATCGCGGCCCAGTTGGTCAGTGCCGAACAGATGCGCGATCGATGGCGGTTTGAGCGCCGCGCTGGTATCGCTGGCGAGCGGGCTATAGGGCACGATCCACGGCCCGACCATTGCGGCGATTACGATCAGCAGGAACAGGCCGAAAGAAAGTCCGGTGATCGGGTTTTCGCCGATGACGTAGCGCGCGTGGCGAAACAGGGCCGCGGCACCACCGGCCGGGCGTGTATTTGCGTTTGCGACAATGTCTGTCATGCTTCCAACCGCACGCGTGGATCGACAACGCCGTAGAGAATGTCGATCAGAAGATTCAGCGCCACGTACATCACCGCCATGGTCAGAACGAAGCCCTGCACCGGCGCATAGTCGGACGCGATCAGCGCCTCGACGGCGAACGATCCGATGCCTGGCCAGGCGAAGACCTTCTCGACCAGCACATTGGCGCCGAGCAAAAAAGAAAACACCATGCCAAGCGTGGTGATGACGGGCAGCATGGCGTTGCGGAAAGCGTAGGTGACGACGATCGTGTAAGATGACAAGCCGCTTGCCCGCGCCGTTCGAATGTAGTCGGAGGCCATGACGGTCAGCATGGAGGCGCGCGTCATGCGCGCAATCGGGGCGAGCGAAAACAGCGCGAGCGTTACGCCTGGCAGAATGAGTTGGCCCAACGACGCGCGGAAGAGCTCGAGATTGCCGGCGAGCAGGCTGTCGATCAGATAAAATCCCGTTACGGTCGGCGGCGCGTCATAGAACACGTCGAGCCGGCCCAACGGCGGCGGCGACCAGCCGAGGCGGAAATAGAACACGTAAACCAGCAGCAGGCCGGTGAAAAATACCGGCAGCGACACGCCGGCCGTGGCGACGATGCGGCAAGTGTGGTCGATCCAGGTGCCTTGCTTTACCGCCGCCAGGATGCCGAGCGGGATGGCGATGAGCATGGAAATCACCAGGCCGAACAGCGTTAATTCGGCCGATGCCGGCAGCCGCGAGGTGAGTTCGGCGAGCACCGGCCGGCCGGTGGCGAGCGAATTCCCGAGATCGCCGTGAGCGAGCTCGCCGATATAGCGCGCGAACTGCTCCGGCAGCGGCTTGTCCAGCCCCAGCGACTTGCGAACCTCGGCGATCGATTGCGGCGTCGCGGTGGGGCCGGCGAAATAGACCGCCGGATCGCCGGGAAGCACGCGCGTCAGCAGAAATGTGACGATGACGACGCCGATCAGCGTCGGAATGACTGTCACAAGTCTGCGAAGGACGTTGGCGAGCATGGCGGCGCCGTTGCTGAATTACAAACCGACTCCCATCAGGCTTTTACCAGCGAGCGGTAATCGACCTGCCGGTGGAACCAGTAGCAATAGCCCGAGATGTTCTTCTGCATCGCGACGTTGAGATACGGCTGGAATAGCGGCACGCGCGGCACGTCGTGATAGGCCTTGGAGATGAAGCCTTTGACGTCGGTGTCGTATTTCGGCCAATCGCCGACCGCAGCCGCGGCGCGGGCGCCGTCGATAAGCGTATCCATGTCCTTATTGACGTAGCTCGGCGTGTTGAAGATCGCGTTCTGTCCCGAATAGCACCAGAAGAAAAAGTACTCGGGATAATCGAGCCAGCCGGAGAAGAAGTTGACCATCAGCGGCATCGTCTTCTTCGCCATTTCGCTTCGCCAATTGGAGCCGGGGATCTTGTTGATTGTGGTGGTGATGCCGATGCGAGCTAGACTTTCCTGGATCAGTTCGGCGATCGGCTCGCAGTTGACCGCGTCGCCGAGATCGAACGAGATCGTCGTGTTGAAGGCACCGGCGCCGGATTCGGTCATCAACGCCTTGGCTTGTTCCATGTTGGCCGCGTAGCCGGTGGGTTGCGGCCACTTTATCGTGGACACGTCGTTCGACTTGCCGCCGAACAGCGGATTGGCCACGCCAAACATCGCCGCCGCAACGATTTTCTCGTAGGGAATCGCATAGGCGACTGCCTGGCGGACCTTCTCATTGTTAAAGGGCGGATGCGCGACGTTCATCTCCACGCTGTACATGCCGTTGGTGATCGCATTGGAGATGAGCTTGATCTTTGCCTCCTTCTTCATTTCGGAGAAATCCTTGGCCGGCAGGTCGAAGGATAGATCGGCGTCGCCACGTTCCATCAGCGCGCGGCGGTTGCCGGGCGATGGGATGGTGCGCCAGATCACTTTTTTAAGCTCAGGCATTTTGCCGCCGACCCAGCCGTCGAATCGCTCGTAAACGACTTCGACACCGGGCTTCCAGCTCGTCACCCGGTAGGCGCCGCTGCCGGCGGTGTTGCTTTTGGTGTATTCGAGCGCCCACGGATCTTTATCGGTGGCGTGCTTCTTGAGCAGCGCCGAATTGTAAATCCCCGGCACGATCACGGCGAGATCGGGAATAGTCAGCCGATCTTTCTTGATCAGATCGACGCGGAATGTCGCGTCGTCGACGGCGACGAACTGTTCGGGCTTGAGGAGAGTGCCCGCCTTCATCTGGACGGTCGGAAATCCGCCGACGGATACGGCGCGGTCGAACGACCATTTCACGTCCTTGGCGGAGACCGGCGTTCCATCCTGAAATTTTGCATTCTTCTTCAGCTTGAACGTGATCGACATGTCGCCCGCGTTCATGTCCTCGGCGAGTTCGGGATGAAATTTGTCGCGGTCGTAAACCACTGAGCCGTCGGCGAGCGTCTTTTTGTCGTTGGCGATGAGCCTGTCGTAGCAATTCCACGAGGCCTCGTATCCCGGCCGGTTGGTGCCGACGCCGTGGATGTCGAGATTGTTCGGGCCGTTCTCGCTGACCAAGAGGAGGGTTTCTTTACGCGCCTGGGCCTTTGCGGGCGACCAGATCGCCGGGGCCGATACCGCGCTGGCGGCAGTGAGCGCAGTGACCGATTTGAGAAATTCGCGGCGTTTCATCGTCGTCTCCTAAGCCAAAGGCGAAATGTCTTGGATGACCTTCCGCAAGCCGCGTGCCACAGCGGGTGAGCCGGCGCCAAACCCCGAAGACGTTGATTTGCGGGCAGTTCGGGGCTCGCTCAAGCGAGCACTGATACTGTTATGAGCGAGTTATCTGCTGGCAGCCCAATAAGTAGGCAGTTCCGGATGTGGGCCATCTCGAACGGAGCGTTTTGCGCTGGCCCCGATTTTGCTACGGCGCTTACCGTTGCGAGGCAGGAGTTCGGGATGCCACGCCTTTCGGTCGAAGCCGAACCCGCGGAGCTGGTCGTCGATACCGAGACGGCGGCGCTCGTTATCATTGATATGCAGCGCGACTTTATCGAACCGGGTGGGTTCGGTGCAGCGCTCGGTAATGACGTTTCGCTGCTGCGCGTAGCGATCGCGCCCTGCCGGGACATGCTTGGCGCCGCGCGTCGGCTCGACATGCTGGTGATTCACACGCGCGAAGGTCACCGGCCGGACCTATCCGATGCGCCGCCGCACAAGGTCCAACGTGGCGATCCCGAAAAGCGCATCGGCGCGCGCGGTCCGATGGGCCGCATTCTCGTGCGCGGCGAGCCCGGTCACGACATCATCCCCGAGCTTTATCCACTGGCGGGCGAGCCGGTGATCGATAAGCCTGGCAAAGGCGCGTTCTACCAGACCGATCTCGAACTGATGCTGCGCAATCGCGCCATCGACACGCTGTTCGTGGCGGGTGTGACGACGGAGGTGTGCGTCAACACCACGGTCCGCGAGGCCAACGATCGCGGCTTTCGCTGCATCGTGCTGTCGGACTGCTGCGCCTCGTATTTCCCGGAATTTCACCAAGCCGGCCTCGCCATGATCAAGGCGCAGGGCGGCATCTTCGGCTCGATCGCGGGATCGAGACCGCTCGTCGATGCACTCGCTGCGTTGTCCGACCGCGGGGCTGGACGGTTTGCGACCTCATAAACGCCGGGAACACAACAACAGGAGCTTATGATGTCGACCACAACAGTTCCGTCGGCATTTCGCCCGCGTTTGTGGGCGCCCGGCGATTGGAATGCCTTCTTTGGATTCGGCACCAACATCTTGGTCAACATGCTGACGCTGACCATCTTGTTGCGCTTCGTGCTGAAGATGCCCGATCCGATCGTGTTCGGCCGCATCCTGCCGGCGATGGGCCTGATGATGTGCCTTTCGACGTTTTATTACGCCTATCTCGCCTACCGGCTGGCGAAGCGAACCGGGCGCAACGACGTGTGCGCGTTGCCGTCGGGCATCAGCGTGCCGCATATGTTCATCGTCACTTTGGTGATCATGCTGCCGATCAAGCTCGCGACCAATGACCCGATCCAGGGCTGGGAAGCGGGGCTGGTATGGGTGTTCTTCCAGAGCTTCATCTTGATGATCGGCGGCTTCATCGCTCCGATCATCCGCAAGATCACGCCGCGTGCGGCGCTGCTCGGAACGCTGGCAGGTGTGTCGATCACCTTCATTTCCATGACACCGGCGCTGCAGATCTACATGACGCCGGTGATCGGACTGACCTGTTTCGCGGTCATCATCGTGAGCTGGCTCGGCGGGTTCAAATACCCCGGCGGCATTCCGGCCGGCCTGGTCGCCATCGCCGTCGGCATGCTCATCGCCTGGGGCTCGAACTTGTTCGGTCTCAATTACGGCGGTCTGAGCGGTAAGGGCGTGATGGATGCCTTCACCAATTTCGGCTTCAACGTGCCGCTGCCTGCTTTCGGCCACGTGTTCGCGGGCTTCAAATATCTCGGCGTGATTCTCGTAACCGCGGTGCCGTTCGGCATCTACGATCTCGTCGAGGCCATGGATAACGTCGAGAGTGCGGAAGCCGGAGGTGATCCGTATCCGACCACGCGTGTGCTCACCGCCGACGGCATCTTCAGCCTGATCGGCTGCCTCATGGGCAACCCTTACATCAACGCGGTCTATATCGGCCATCCGGGCTGGAAGGGCATGGGCGGCCGTATCGGCTATTCCGCCGCCGTCGGCGTCATGGTCATTATCCTGTCGTGGTTCGGCATCATCGCACTACTGCTGGCCATCGTGCCGATCGTCGCGATCTCGCCGATCCTGCTCTACATCGGCATGCTGATCGGCGCGCAGGCCTTTCAGACTACGCCGAAGGTCCACGCACCGGCGATCATTCTGGCGCTGACGCCGCACGTCGCGTCTTGGGCCAAAACTTTGATGGATGGCGCGCTGCAAGTCGCCGGCACCGACGCTTCGAAGCTCGGGTTCGACAAGCTGGCCAATGTGGGCGTGCTCTACCCGGGCCTGCAGACGATGGGCGGCGGCGCCATTCTCACCGGCTTGGTGCTGGCGGCTATCGCCGCCAATGTGATCGACAAGAAATTCGTGAACGCTGCTGGGTTTGCGCTTGCCGGCGGGGTGTTGACGTTCTTCGGCTTCATGCACGGCCAAGCGGTCGGCATTGACGTGACGCCAACGGTGGCGGTCGCTTACCTGATCGTCGCGGGCTTCCTGTTCGCGCTGACGCGTTATCCGGCCTTGGCGCCGGCGCTAACCAGATTGGACCCGGCATTGGCCTCAACTCCAGCCGAATAGCGGGTGCCAAAATAGTCCGCCGCCCCGTTCCGCTTTACGCGGGACAAGGCGGCGGGGTCGCCCCCGCTGGAGTCGCAGTCGCTCTCATCGGCATTTGTCGCAGCGGAGACGTGCGAGGTTCATCTTCGGTGTCGGTTCGCGATCCGTCCGCCATCGCAGCGCTGCCGCCGCGGCCAGTCCAAACAGGAGTTTGGAGGTCAAGCTCACCGCATAGGGCACCATGTGGACGAAAGCCGGGCTCACGATCGGCAGAATGATGAAAAAGTTGGTGGCCCATACGCCGGCCAGCGCCGCGAGCATGAACGGATAAGGTCCGGTAGCTGCGAACCTGCGGGTCCGCAATTTCCGCCATGCGTAGGCGAGCGCTACGCCGAGCGTGACGGCCAGCATCATATGCACCGCAACGCCGAGGATGACCGGCGATTCCGTTAACAGCGCACCAACGCCGGCCGCGGAGGTCACACCGCGGGCCAGGACGGAGGCATTGCAACCAGTCGCGTCAGCGTAAAGCGTCACCCAGGCGATTTCGGCCAAACCGCCCGCCGCGCCGGCGATGATTCCAGAACTGACAGTTTCGATGTGCGAGGTCTGTTCAATGTTCGATACTTGCTGCGTGCTTCGCATGGGTGGGCTCCTTGCAAACTCGCCCGCATTTATTCGATCCGCCTGCCAACGCGCATTGATTTCGATCAAGAGCCGAGCGCGTCATTGACCATAGGTATTTTCCGCTAGGTGTTCGCGGCGGTTGATCTGAATCAAGGCAATCGCCGAAAAGCCAAAGTAAGCTCCGCGATGGAATTGAGATTTCCAAACCCGTCCAAGGGAGAGAAGCAATGTCGAAGGAAATTTCGCAGTCCAATGGTGAGAAGCTCTTCATTGTGTTTCTGCGCCTCTGTATGGGCTGGACGTTCCTCTGGGCCGGCATCCATCATTTCGGCGATGCCAAGTTCGTCCTTGGGTTCTTGAGCAACGTGAAAACCTTTCACGCGGTGTATGCGCCGTTCACCAATCCGGCGATCATTCCCGTGATGACGTTCCTGGTGGAGTACGGCCACCTGTTGATCGGGCTGTCGCTCGTCTCCGGATTCCTGGTGCGTGTCAGCTCGCCATTCGCCATTATGCTGATGCTGCTGTACTGGACGGCGCATATGGATTTCCCGTACATCGAGAACGTCAACAACTACCTAGTCGACTACCACATCGTGTACGCAGGCATCCTTGGCTATCTGATCGCCAAGCGCGCCGGACACGTCTGGGGTCTGGATGGGCTGATCGAGCGGTGGCACGTGGTCGAGAGCTACCCGGCGCTGAAACCGCTGGTCGGCTGAACTGCCCGCTTTTCGCTCCACATTCGTAACACTGCGGATGCCCGGCGCAATGCCGGGCATCTTCGTAAATAAGAATGCCGTCTTACGTATGCTATTGAAACCGCATATATCGAGCGGGCGTTAGAATACAAACCACCATAGCGTCCGATCCCATCTCAAGCTTTTGCAATGTCCACCTTTCGGCTCGATAGACTGTTTTCGCCGCGCTCAGTGGCCGTGGTCGGCGCCAGCCCGCGCGCGACATCGCCGGGCCACGCGGTCTTGAGAAACCTGCGCCAGGCCGGCTTTCCCGGCGCGATATCGCTGGTCAATCCCCATTACAGCGCGATCGAGGATGTGGCGGCGGTCAAATCGTATCGCGATCTTGCGGCGGCGCCCGACTTGGCCGTCATCGCGGTTCCCCCGGCTGCGGTTCCGTCGGTCGTCGCTGAGGCCGGTGCGAAAGGCACGCCGGCGGCCATCATCATTACCGCGGGTCTCGGGCATGGTCCCGGATCGCTGGCCGCGCAATGCCAACAAGCGGCGCACGCGACGGGGATGCGGCTGGTGGGTCCGAACTGCCTCGGCGTCATGCTGCCGAACATCAGGCTCAATGCGAGCTTCGCCGCCTCGATGCCGAATGGCGGCGATCTGGCGCTGATCTCGCAATCGGGCGCGATCGCGGCCGGTTTGGTCGAATGGGCGGCGACGCACGACGTGGGCTTCTCCGCGATGGTCTCGATCGGCGACGCCATCGACGTCGATTTCGGCGATCTACTGGACCATTTTGCGCTGGACCGCGGCACGCGCGCCATTCTGCTCTACATCGAGTCAATCACAGATGCGCGTAAGTTCATGTCGGCGGCGCGCGCGGCCGCGCGCGCCAAGCCGGTTATCGTGGTCAAATCCGGCCGTAACGCGCAGGGCGCCAAAGCGGCGTTGACGCACACCGGTGCGCTCGCTGGGTCCGACGCGGTGTACGATGCAGCGTTCCGCCGCGCCGGGCTATTACGCGTGCTCGATCTCGACGAATTGTTTGCCGCCGCCGAGACGCTCGGCCATCGCGCGACATTGTTGGGTAAGCGACTCGCTATCCTCACCAATGGCGGCGGTATCGGCGTCCTCGCCGTGGACCGGCTTGCCGATCTTGGCGGCGAACTCGCCGCGATTTCGCCTGGGACTATGGCGAAGCTCGACGCAGCCTTGCCGCCGATCTGGTCGCGGGCCGATCCGGCCGACATCGCCGGCGATGCCGATGCGGCGCGCTACGCCGTAGCGCTTGACCTCTTGCTCGCGGATGAGGCCAACGACGCAGTGCTGGTGATGAACGTGCCGACCGCGCTCGCTTCGCCGCTCGATGCCGCCAAGCAGGTGATTGCGGTGACGCAGAAACACCGCGGCGAGCACACCCCGCCAAAGCCGGTTTTCGCCGTGTGGGTGGGCGGCGCGGCTGAAGCCGAAGCTACGTTCGATGCGGCCGATATTCCGAGCTATGCGACTGAAGCCGACGCTGTCGGCGGCTTCATGCACCTCGTGCGTTACCGGGAGGCGCGCGATCTGTTGATGGCGACGCCGCCTAATCTGCCTCAGGAATTTGCACCCGACACCGCGGCAGTGCGGCCGGTCATCGACGGCGTATTGCGCGAGCGGCGCAGCTGGCTCGACCCGATCGAGATGACGCGCATGTTCTCGGCCTATGGCATTGCGATCACGCCGGCTGTGCTGGCGCACGATGCCGACGAAGCGGTGGCGGCGGCAAAACCGTTTCTGGACGAGGGGACGCCGGTCGTCCTGAAGATCCAATCGCCCGATATCGTGCATAAGTCGGAAGTGGGCGGCGTGCGGCTTAATCTCGGCAACGCGCGCGTGGTGCGCGAGGCCGCTGCCGATATCTTGCGCCGCGCGCGGGAAGCGAAGCCCGAGGCGCGGATCAACGGCGTAACGGTGTTTCCGATGATCGTGCGCCCCAAGGCGCGCGAACTGATCGTCGGCATCGCGGATGATCCGACCTTCGGCCCCGTGGTCGTGTTCGGGCAGGGCGGGACGGCGGTCGAAGTGATCGACGACAAGGCGCTGGCGCTGCCGCCGCTCGACCTGTCGCTGGCGCACAGCCTGATTGCGCGGACGCGGGTGTCGCGCCTGCTCCGGGCGTACCGCAACGTTCCCGCGGCCGACGAGCGGGCAATCGAGTTGCTGCTGGTCAAGTTGGCGCAGCTCGCGGCGGATTTTCCGGAAATTCGCGAGATCGATCTCAATCCGGTGCTCGCCGACGAAACCGGGGTGATCGCCGTCGACGCTCGTGTCTCAATTGCACCGGTCGAACGGTCCGCCCACGCGCCGCCCGGCCATCCGCGGTTCGCGATCCGGCCGTACCCGAAGGAATGGGAGCGGCGGTTGAAATTAAACGACGGCTTGGCCGTTCTCGTCCGTCCGGTTCAGCCGGAAGACGAAGCGCTGTTCCGGGAGTTTTTTGCCGGCGTAACTCAGGAAGATCTGCGGTTGCGCTTCTTCGCGCCGGTCAAGGAATTCAGCCATCCGTTCGTCGCGCGGCTGACCCAGATCGATTACGCGCGCGCCATGGCATTCATCGCCATTGAGGAGCAGAGCGGCAAAATGCTCGGTGGCGCGCGGCTGCACGCCAACGCCGACTATGACCGGGGGGAATACGCGATCCTGGTTCGCTCCGATCTCAAGGGCCGCGGGCTTGGCTGGCTGTTGATGCAATTGCTCATCGAATATGCGCGCGCCGAAGGCATCCGAATGATTGAAGGCCAGGTGCTCTCGGAGAACACCACGATGCTTAAAATGTGCAAGGAACTCGGGTTCGAAATTGCGCATGATCCCGACGATCCGGCCGTGTGCGACGCCAAGCTATCGTTGTCGTGATTGCGATTGGTGCCGTTGACGTGGTCGTGCCGTCGCGCTGCTCAGACCTTGGCCGCCGCGCTGTCGCGCGCTTCGTCTTCGGCAGATGGAAACGCCATGCCGGACATCGGTTCGACCCAGACCAGGTGGTCGTGCACTTGCTTCACGCCGGGAACGTTTTCGACTGCGACTATGGTGGCCTGCCGTTCGCGCTCGTCCATGATGGTTCCCCAGATTTCCGCGATGCCGTTCTTGACCACGACATTGACCCCGAGCGCCCAGTGCTGCTTGGCCAAGGCTTCGAGGATCCGGTCGCGGATCGCCGCATCGTCGCCGCTCGGGGCCGGCGTTTCGCGGGCGAGACTTGCGAGCGCATGTAAAAGATTGGCGCGGCTGACGATGCCGACCAGCTGGCCATTGCGCATCACGGGTAGGCGCTTGACGCGGTAGCGCTCCATCTCTGTGACGACCGTTTGCAGCGTAGCATCCTCGCCGACCGTGTGCGGATTGGGTGTCATGACCTCGGAGACTTTTCTGCCCGATTCATGCACGTATTCCTCGGCCAGCTTGCCGGGGCCGAGCAGGAATTCGACCCATTTCGGCCGGCGCTTCTTGGTGCCGAGTTCGCCGCGACGCAGAAAATCGCCCTCAGTGACGACGCCGACCAAAGCACCGCTTGCGTCCAAGACCGGCAAGCCGCTGATCCGGTTCTGCAGCATCAGCCGCGCGGCAGTGAGAATGGAGTCATCGGCTTTGGCGGCAATGACGTTTCTCATCATCACGTCCCGGACTTGCATGACCGCGATTCTCCCCGTCTTCGGTCGCCCCGAGTCGGACTGTGCGGCGCTAACCTAGCCGTTCAGCCGGTTCAGCGCGCCGCGATTGCGCAACACGATCCGCCGCGAAGTCGGTACATCGATCGTGGCGGCGGTTTCGAGCGACGTCAGGGTCCGCGAAACCGTCTCGATCGTCAAGCCGAGATAGTCGGCGATGTCCTGGCGCGACATCGGCAGCTCGATGGCATTTCCGGCAGCCGCGCGGTCGGCCATTTCCAAGAGGAAGCTTGCGACGCGCTCCTGGGCGCTCTTGACCAGCAGCATGATGCGGGCCTGTGCCCGCTGCAATTCGCGCGCAGTCAGCGCATAGAGTTCGCGCGCAGTCCCCGCGTCGCGTTCCGCCAGCGCGGCGAGCGCGCTGCGCTTGATCACCAGCACCTTGGCGTCGGTGATTGCCTCGGCCGCAAGCGTATGTTCGGTCGCGAATTCGAGCCCGAATATGTCGCCGGGCATATAGAAGCCGCCGACCTGGCGCCGGCCATCGCTGAGAATCTTGTAGGTCCGTACCGCGCCGCTGATGACCTTGTAGAGGTACTCGGCAGGCTCATTCTCACCGAAAATCTCGGCGTTGCGCGCAAACGACATGGCGGCGCCCATGAGCGCTATCTGTTGCGTGCGCGGTTTGCCATCGAGTGTGCCCTCCAACGTTGTACGTGCCGTAGGCGGCACCGGCGGACGGGGGGAACGGCGGATGACGTCGCTGTGGAGTGCGGTTGCAGGGAGCATGGGGCCTTTACCTCCGGGAGAGTCGCGAGTTATGGGTAACTCCCGGTCTGCACGCGGAAAATTCAGATAAAGCACATAAGGGTTTTCCCGTAGGCTCGTCAGTGTGGCGCTCCAAAACCGGGCGAGCGCCGTTGGCCAGTTCCGCGGAACGGCAAGAGCATGGCTGAATTTGCCGAAAATTCCCCGCAATCTCGCCCGCGCATGTCTGTAACGGCGCTATTGCGGCGGTCTGTGCGGGACTATGGGCTCGCTGCGGCCGCGGTCGCCATCGCGGCGGTGATGCGATACGTGTTCGAATCGCTGCTCGGCGGCCAAGCCGGCTACCTGTTCTTCATCCCTGCAATTCTGATCGGTTCGGCTTTTGGCGGTTGGGGACCGGGAATCTTCGCAACGGTCCTCGGGATGCTGGTTGGCGCGCTATTCGTCGCCGATTCCGCCACGTTTACTCCGGCGAATCAGCTCAACATGGTGGTGTTTGCACTGGTCGGAATAGGCGCCTCGTGGCGTGGCGAGTTGCTGCGCCGCGCCCGCTCGGCGGTCTCCGCCAACGCGCAAGCGGCCGATGCACGCGCGGCGCATCTGAATTCCATCCTCGATACCATACCGGACGCGATGGTGGTGATCGACGAGCGCGGACTCATACAGTCGTTCAGCATGGCCGCGGAGCGTTTGTTCGGCTATCGCGCCGCGGACGTTATCGGCCAGAACGTCAAGATGCTGATGCCGGGGCCGTATCGCGGGGAGCATGATAGCTATCTCGCCCGCTACATGCGCACCGGCGAGCGCCGCATCATCGGCATCGGCCGCGTCGTGGTCGGGCAGCGTAAGGACGGCTCGACCTTTCCGATGGAGCTGGCGGTCGGTGAAATGCGGTCCGCCACTCAGCACTTTTTCACCGGCTTCATTCGCGACTTGACCGAGCGGCAACAGACCGCAGCGCGCCTGCAGGAACTGCAGGCCGAACTGGTGCACGTGTCCCGGCTCACCGCCATGGGCGAGATGGCCTCGGCGCTGGCGCACGAGCTCAATCAACCGTTGTCTGCGATTTCGAATTACATGAAGGGCTCGCGCCGGCTGCTGGAGAACAACACCGACCAGCGCGCCGATTTGATCCGCGACGCCATGGACAAGGCGGCCGATCAGGCGCTGCGCGCCGGGCAGATCATCCGCCGCTTGCGCGATTTTGTCGCCCGCGGCGAGACAGAGGGGCGAGTCGAAGAGGTGAGGAAGCTGGTCGAGGAGGCGAGCGCGCTGGCGCTAGTCGGCGCCAAGGACAAGGGCGTGCGCGTGCGCTTCGATTTCGTCCCGGGCGCCGATTTCGTGCTCGCCGACAAGGTGCAGATCCAGCAGGTTCTGGTTAATCTCATCCGCAACTCCATCGAGGCGATGGAAGGCTGCGACAAGCGCGAGCTTGTGGTGTCAGCAGCGCCCGGCCCGGACAACATGGTGGAGATCAGCGTCGCCGACACTGGCACCGGCATCGCGCCGGAAATCGCCGCGCAGCTGTTTCAGCCATTCATCACCACGAAGGCACAGGGCATGGGAGTAGGGCTGTCAATCTCGCGCACGATCGTCGAGGCCCATGGCGGATCGATCGCGCCGCGCCCAAACGACGGTGGGGGGACCGTCTTTTCGCTGAAGCTGCCTGCCGTGGCCAGGGAGGAGGTTGGCGATGCCGTCTGAGAATCTTCTGGTGCATGTAATCGATGACGACGAGGCGAGCCGCCAATCGCTCGCATTTCTCCTGCAAACCGCGGACATCGAGGTGCGGACCTACGCCTCTGCCGCGGTCTTCCTCGATCTGGCGCCGAAGCTCGGTTGGAGCTGCGTCATCACCGACGTTCGTATGCCTGGCATGAGCGGCATCGACCTGTTGCGGCGCCTCAAGGAACTCGCCGTCGAAGTCCCGGTCATCGTCATTACCGGCCACGGCGACGTGCCGCTGGCGGTCGAGGCGATGAAGATCGGCGCGGTCGATTTTCTGGAAAAGCCGTTCGACGACAGAGTGCTGCTGGCCAGTGTGCGTGGGGCGTTGGAGCGGCGCGACGGCGACAAGCGGCGGCACGGCGAGCGCGCCGAAATCGAGTCGCGGCTGACGGCGCTGTCGCCCCGGGAACGCGACGTGCTTTCCGGGCTGGTTTCCGGCCGGGCCAACAAGCAGATCGCCTACGATCTCGGCATCAGCCCGCGCACGGTCGAGATTTACCGGGCCAATCTCATGAACAAGATGCAAGCCGGGAGCTTGTCCGAGCTGGTGCGTATGGCGTTGATTGCCGGCATGCTCGGTGCTGACTGAGCGGTGGATCGAGAGCGAGAGCGTCAGCGTCGGCGCGGGTTTGCCTTCTCCCTCACCTTGGCGTCGGAAAATCTAAATTCGTGAAGATTGCCGCAGATTTCGCAGCGGACCTTAAATTTGGCCCCGGCAGGCACGAGATTCATCTCTGACGAGCCGGCCTGAAAACCGCTGTCAAAGTCCCTGCCGGTCTTAGGACACCTGAATAGCAACTGACCCATATCGTCTTCAGCCCTCGCCTTGTTGTTCAACGCCCGGCCCATGCGGGCGGCAATTTCGCCACCCGTCGCGACTTCGCTTTGATCAGGATCAACGACGGGGCGAAAAATTTCCGGGGATAACCATACGTCCTGCATTTTTGGACAATTGAGCCAAATCAATGCGGCTCGGTCTGATGTGTCCCATGCTGCTCTAAAGTGCCCGCGGCAGGGACGAAGATGATGATGGGCCAACTCGCACCGACGCGCGTAAGTCCGATTGTGGCCGTCGTGGACGATGATCCGCCGGTGTGCAATTCACTCAAATTCTCTCTGGAACTGGAGGGATTCAAGGTGCGCATCTACGGCAGCGGCGGGGCGCTGCTGCGGGCCGCCGACCTCGACGACTGCAACTGTTTGGTGATCGACCAGAAGATGCTGGGCTTGAGCGGGCTGGAAACCATCGCGACATTGCGGAAGCGGAGTTTCGCGGCGCCGGCGATCCTCATCATCAGCGAACCGAGCGCCGCGCTCAGCGCCCGCGCCGCCGCGGCAAATGTGCCAATCGTCGAAAAGCCGTTTCTCGGCAACGCTTTGGTAGATCGCATTCGCGAAGCCTGCGGTTGCTGATTCGCGCCGGCCTCGGCCAGCCGGGCTCAACTGGCTAGAGCCTGCAGGGGCGCCGCTCGGCCGGTCAATTCCGCGTAGCGGTCAATCGGCGCGGGGCGGCCGATAAAATAGCCCTGAACTTCGTTGCAAGCTTCGTGCGTCAGGAAGGCCATCTGCTCCGCCGTCTCGACGCCTTCGGCGACAACCGGCAGATCGAGTCCGCGGCCGAGGCCGATGACGGCGCGGATGATCGCCGCCGACTGAGGATTGCGCTCGAGATTGGCAACGAATGCCTGGTCGATCTTGATCTTGTCGAACGGAAACGACTGTAAATACGACAGTGACGAATATCCCGTGCCGAAATCATCCATGGCGATGCGGACGCCGAGCGCCTTGAGACGCCGCAGGATGGACACCGCGCGGGTGAAATCGTCGATCAGGACGCCTTCAGTTATTTCGATTTCGAGTCGCGCCGGAGCGAGGCCGGTTTCGAGCAGAACGGTATGCACGAGCGCCGGCAGATCGCCGTGACGAAACTGCACGGGCGAAAGATTGACGGCGATCTGCAGCGGTTTCGGCCACGACGCGGCCTCGCGACACGCCTCGCGCAGGATCCACTCGCCGAGCGGAATGATGAGACCACTTTCCTCGGCGAGCGGGATGAACTGGCCAGGCGCCACGAAGCCGCGCGTCGGGTGCTTCCAGCGCGCCAAGGCCTCGAAGCCGACAATGCCGCCCGCGATCGAGGCCTGCGGCTGATAGTGCAAGGTTATTTCGCCGCGGGCGAGCGCTGCGCGCAAGTCGTGCTGCAGCGCGCGCCGTTCGCGCAGGTGCTTGTCCATTTCGGCGGCGAAAAAGCGCACGCTGCCGCGCGCCTCCGCCTTGGCGCGATACAGCGCCGCATCGGCATTCGCCAGGATGATTTCCGCCGTTTCGCCGTCGTTCGGATAGACGGCGACGCCGATGCTCATTCCGGCGCGCAAAATGTGGCCGCATGTCTCGATATCGTCCTCCAGGGCGTGCAGCAGCCGATCGGCGAGGGCTTCTGCCGCCGCGGGCTGCTCGCCGCCGGCGCAGAGGATCGTGAATTCGTCGCCGCCGAGCCGCGCCAGAAAGGCGTTGCCGCATACCGCCTGGAGACGCTTGGCGATCTCGCACAGCAGACCATCGCCCGTTCCGTGCCCGAACACATCGTTGACTTCCTTGAAACGATCGAGGTCGATGCACATCATCGCAAATCGTTCGCCGTCCGTTTTGCCGCGAACGAGCGCGGCTTGCAGCGCATCGTGAAAGGCCGCCCGATTGGGCAGATCGGTGAGGGGGTCATGATGCGCCATGTGCGCGATCCGCTCTTCGGCGCGCCTTCGTTCGGTAATGTCCTGCACCACGTTGACCAGGTAACGCGGCTGGCCGGCATCGTCGCGAATAGCCAGCCCAGTCGAGATCGTGATGCGTGCACTGTTTGACCCCGACGGGAGTTGGACTTCCTCTCCGAATACCACCGGTTGATGCGAGGCGATCTGGACCCGATCGTGCTCCTGAATCCGACGCGCCGGCGCGTCCGGAAACAGCTTGTCGACGCTTTTTCCAAGCAATGCACTGCGGGGGATCCCGAGCAGCCTCTCGGCCTCGCGGTTGACCAGCACAAATTGGGCATCCGGAAGCACGCGCACGACAATCGCCGCCGGAACGTTGTCGACGATGCTGTCGAGAAAGCTCCGCGCTTCGGTCAGTTGCGATAGGCCGCGCTTGACTTCGGCTTCCGCTGTGCACCGTGCTCGCGCTTCTGCTGTGAGGTCCCCAAGGCGGCGCCACGCGTAGGCCGCCAGAGCGAACGCGAGCACGATAAACAGCATCGCCACATCATCGAGGCCCCAATCGCCATAGACTGCCTGGAATTTCATGAGAGCGGCGAACAGGTCGAATCGCTCGCTCAGGGCCCAGGCCAAGATTGCGAGCAAAAGGATAACCGCGGCGTCACCGATCGCACGCCGGTTCCAGTCGATGCGGCCGAGCAGGCGGTGAATGCCATGCCGAGGCGCTGTCGTGGACACGTTCATCGGTTCACGCCCCATAAGCTGATCATGTCCCAATTCTGTCTGCCGCCTGCGTCGCGCCGCCGGGTGCCGGGGTGTGGTCCGGCCTGCCGAGCGCATACTCGATTGGCCTCATTACGCATTAGCTAAAAACCGCCTCCGCAATAATCCGCTAAGGAGTTCTACTGATGCTGTCATCGGACTGCGCAACTTCGCACGGGTTCGTTGGCTCACAATGACGCAAGCGTTCCCGTTCTCGCGGCGCGTTTTTTGTTCGCGCCCGAGTTATGCAGCACGCCAAGCCAAAAACTTCGCCGCGATCCCGGCCTTTGCCAGATGACTCCGGCGGTGGATCGGCCGGATTCATCACGATCAGGCACGGCGCACGAACGGACGAACGGACGGAAATGAAAGGAGGCGGAACGCCGCCAGACGCGTAGTCAACGGCCGCACCTGCGGGTGCGGCGCGCGCTGAAGCGCAGCGCGCTCGTCTGACGGCGTTCCACCGCGGCACTTACGGCAGCGAACCAACGCCGCCGCTCAGCTCCAGACGC
>Ga0208849_1001125_pt1 | contig 20027 bp, 19 predicted proteins | sample NGESurdeep072012_10_FD_184470 | JGI IMG/M metagenome (GOLD analysis project Ga0208849, IMG submission 184470) | Arctic peat soil microbial communities from Barrow, Alaska - NGEE Surface sample 53-3 deep-072012 (SPAdes) | ecosystem: Environmental > Terrestrial > Soil > Wetlands > Peat ... | reverse complement strand
TGCGTGCGGGCCGGGCGTGCGAGGAGTGAGCAACAGATCTGCGATCCTGCGAGATGCGGCGCGGCTTGCCGCTGCGGGATGCGCGGCGCACTCCAGAGGCAGCGTGTGTTGAGGTTTCGAGGCGTCGCGACTGCCGGGAGGCGGCAGGCGCTGCTTTGCGGCGAGTCGCCGCCAGCGCCGTCTTCCGCGTGGCGCGACCATGTGTGGCGCGCAGATGCGGCTCTTTGGTGGCAAAGCGCGGCGGCGGATGCGCAGGTCTCGTTGGCCTGGCTGCCCGAAGTGTGGGGCAGACAAGAAGGCAGACGAGCACCGCGAGCGCAGCAAAGGTATTCCGGTACGTCATTTTGTTTCGAAGGCGCGGAGCGCCAGAGCAGTTTCAGGTTATCCCTTGTAGGGAGGCGGGGAAAGTGGCGAGGCTGATTCCGTGTGAGCCATCTGCATGGAAGTGTTGGCGGCAACAAATACGCTGGCTAACTCAGCAGAAGGTCGAAGAGTATAGTTCTCTAAGGCCAAAATCAACACCTCGGAGACTCACGTTGATAGCAGTCGATCTGGATAGCACTATTGCGAAGCAAATCAGTGAGTCGGCCAAAGCCTTGGAAGACCTTTTAGGATCGGATGTAATCGCCTATACCGGCCCGATTCATCCAGCGATTTTCCAACGATTCCGAAACTTTATAGAAGGCGTGAAGGGTTCCTCTAAGCGCATCGAAAACACCCTCTCTATAGTGCTTCGTACCGGAGGCGGTTCCGCAGAGACAGCCGACCGTTTTGTCACTGTCATAAGGAAGCATTATCAGTCTGTAAATTTTGTTGTTCCTGACTACGCGATGTCTGCTGGAACCATCTTCTGCATGTCTGGTGACAAGATTTTTATGGATTACGCCTCATCATTAGGGCCTATCGATCCTCAGGTTATGGCTCCTGACAATAGCGGTTGGATACCCGCTCTAGGCTATTTGGACAAAGTTGCAGAGATTACCAACAAGACCGACCTGAGTCCGGCTGATGTGGTATTTTTGCGCAGTCTAGACCTCGCGAAACTTGCCCTGTATGAGCAGGCAAGAGACCTGTCAATAGATCTCCTGAAGGAGTGGTTGGTTCGGTACAAATTCAAGGACTGGAACAAGCATCGAACAACGAATCCGGGCTCTCCTGTGACGCAAGAGGAGAAAGCCGTGAGAGCATCAGAGATTGCGGCGGCTCTTGCGAATCATCGCCGCTGGTTCTCTCATGGAAGGTATCTAAACGTCGATAAACTCAGAGAATTGCGTATTGAGATTGATGACTACTCAGGTAATGATGCACTCGGCGATAAAATTAGAGGGTATAGCGATATGCTTTCTGCGTACAATGATCGTATGAACCGGACGTTTCATCTTCACCACTGCAACCAGGAGGTCTTCTAGTCATGGCCGATTTGGTAAGCAAGGTCCAAGAGCAGCTTTCAAGGCAAGATGTTTCGTTAGGTTGCGCGACGAATTCCCGTGTGAAGATCGAGCGAGCTATTGTCCTCAGCGATATGTTCTCTGCTGTTACGCCAGAAATCTTCGTATTGCCGGAAGCCTCGTCCCGCTCTGTGACGTATCCCAAACGTGACATACCAGCGGCGGCAATACTCATTATCTGAGGTTGCGCCTCCAGCACAATTAGCGATCATTGCGTTCAAGCCTAGAATACTTCTTCGCATAAGCGATATGACGTATACCTCTCAGCTCGTCGCGAGATCGCCTTGGGGATGCCGCTACCGACCTGCGCTCGCCGCTCGCAAGAGAATCCGTCCAATAAAATCAAGGCAGCTTGCAGATGAGGGGACGAGTGCGTCGGTTAGTTCCGGGTGTGGCAGCAGGTTGCGCTGCGGCGATTTGTTTAATAGCGGTCCTGGGCCTGCGCGGCGTCAGTGCGGCTGCCGATCCGGCGACACCGGCGTTCTACACGGAGCGGGTACGGCCTATCCTGATCGCCAACTGCGGCAAGTGCCACTTCAGCATGAACCACAAGGGCGGCCTGGCGATGGATACCCGCGCCTCCATGATGAAGGGCGGGCGCGACGGCAGGGTGATCGTGCCGGGCGATCCCGGGAACAGCCCACTGGTGAAGCTGATGCGGCATGAGGGGCCGGCGAAGGACCCGAAGCCGATGCCGCCCAAGTCGCCAAGGATGAAAGACGCGGACATCGCGGTGGTGGAGCAGTGGATCAAGGCTGGGGCGGCGATGCCCGAAAACGGGCGTTAGTGCCGAGCAAGGTGCGGCCAATTTACAGCACAGCCTGTGAGCTTGCTGTAACAATAGAGGGCTAGTGTGAGAGCTATATGCGCCTCAGCTTTGTGGTGCCTGCCTACAACGAGGAAGCCTACCTGCCGGACTGCCTCGAAGCGATCCTGGAGCAGACCAAAGACCTGGCCGAGCCGGCCGAGATCATCGTCGTCAACAATGCCAGCACCGACCGCACGCGCGAGGTCGCGCTGGGCTATCCCGGCGTGCGCGTGGTGGACGAGATGCGCAAGGGGCTGACGTTTGCGCGGCAGGCGGGTTTTACGGCGAGCACAGGCGAGCTGATCGCTAATGTAGATTCAGACTCGCGGCTGACGCCGGGCTGGGTGGCCAAGGTGATGAAGGCGTTTGCTGAGGAGCCGCGGATGGCGGCGCTGAGCGGGCCGTTCCTCTACTACGATCTGACGGCGCAACAGCGGGCGAGCGTGTGGATCTTCTACGCGGTGGCGTGGTGGGTGTACGCGATCAACCGGTGGGTGCTGCGCGCAGGCGGCATGGTGCAGGGCGGGAACTTTGTCCTGCGGCGGACGGCGCTCGAACAGATCGGCGGGTTCGATACATCGATCTCGTTCTACGGTGAGGACACGGACATTGCGCGGCGGGTGGCCAAGGTGGGCGACGTGCGGTTCACGTTCGACCTCAAAATGTATTCTTCCGCCAGACGGCTGAAGAAAGAAGGCATGCTGACCATGGCGGGCCGCTACACGATCAACTACTTCTGGACGATGTTCGGCAAGAAGCCCTACACCGAGGAGTACACGGACATCCGCGAGGAGCACGTGGAATCGGTGAAGCGGTAGGCTGTTCCCGGTGATCGAGAAACCTGCGATGGAGGACCTCGACTTCTATCTGTAGAACCTGACCGCGGAATAGAAGCAGGCAGCCTTAGCTACGCGCCGCGCGCGCGTTCGATGGCCTTCACGACCGCGCGGGACTTGTTCACGGATTCCTCAAACTCGGTCAACGGCACTGAGTCCGCGACGATGCCGGCGCCGGCCTGGATGTGGCCTTGCTCGCCGTGCATATAGAGCGTGCGGATGGCGATGCAGGAGTCGAGATTGCCTGAGAAGTCCGCATACAGGATGCTGCCGCCGTAGACGCCGCGCCGGGCGGGCTCCAGCTCCTCAATGATCTCCATGGCGCGGATCTTCGGCGCGCCCGACAGCGTGCCCGCTGGGAAGCACGCCTTGAAGGCGTCAATGGCATTCAACTCGGGCCGCAGCGTGCCTTCGAGCGAGCTGACCAGATGCATCACGTGCGAGTAGCGCTCGACGACCATCAGGTCCTTCACTCTCACGCTGCCGTACTCGCTCACGCGGCCTACGTCGTTGCGGCCGAGGTCGACCAGCATCACGTGCTCGGCGACCTCTTTCTGGTCGGCGCGCAGCTCCGCCTCGAAGGTGCGGTCGGCGGCCTCGTCCGCACCGCGCGGCCGCGTGCCTGCAATGGGACGGTACTCAATCCTGCTGCCTGCCACGCGCACCAGCAGTTCAGGCGAGCTGCCCACGATGTGGCTGGCCGTGGCTTTCAGCCGCTTCTTCAGCTTCTTGCCGCGCTTCTTTGCCGGCGCCTGGTCTACGCTCGCCGCGCCCATTCCGAAGCGCAGGAAGTACATATAGGGCGACGGGTTCACGATGCGCAGAGAGCGGTAGATGTCGAAGGGATCCACGCCGGGCACGCAGTCAAACCGCTGCGAGAGCACGCACTGGAAGACATCGCCCGCTGCGATGTACTCCTTGGTCTTCTCGACGCCCTTGATGAAGTCCGCCTTCGGTGTGCGCGACTTGAGTTGCAGCTTGCCGCGAACTTCACACTTCTTCTGCTTCGGCAGGGCCTTTGCCAGCCGCTTCTCCAGCTTGTCCAGCCGCCTGACCGCACGCTCATACGCGGCAGTCACCGGATTCACAGGTTTGTCATTCCGCAGCGCAGCGGAGGAATCTGCTTTTACTCCCGCCGCACCTACCGCTGCCTTCGCCGCTTTCGCCTCTACCTTTGCCACAGCACGCGTCAGGTCCGCCGTCACGATCAGGTGGATCTCCTTCTTCACATGGTCGAAGGCAATCACCTGGTCGAAGAACATCAGGCAGGCATCGGGCACGCCCAGTTCGTCCTTTGCCTTCTCCGGCAGCCGCTCGATCTGCCGGACAACATCGTAGGCGAAGAAGCCGACCGCGCCCGCGGTAAAAGGCGGGAGCGCCGAAAGGCGCGCGGGAGTATGCCCGCTGAGCGCAGCCTTCAGCTCCGCGAAGACATCGCCCTCGAAGCTGGTGGCTACGCCGCGCTCTTCGACCGTGATTGTCCTGCCGCGCGAGACGATCTTCTTGTACGGTTCAATCCCGATGAAGGTGTAGCGCCCTACATGCTCGCCGCCTTCGACCGACTCGAGCAAAAAAGCCTCGGGCTCCCTGGCCGCAATGCGCAGGAAGGCAGAGACCGGCGTCTCCAGGTCCGCAGTCACGGTGCGGTAGACGGGCACCAGCGTATACTCACGCGCGAGACGCGCAAACTCGCTCTGGCTGGGGACGTTGGGACTGGGGCGCATAAGATTCAAGTCTACAGCGGCAAGGAGGATTGGCCGGCGAAGGCGCAGTCAGGAACAGCCGTATCATCCCATATATGCGTGCCCTCAACCGCATGGCGCCAGCGCCGTGGTCCACGTGAGATATTAAATCCTCGAGGGAGATCCAATGTCGTCACCTTTTTCTCAGGACGAACAGCAAATTCGCAATCTCATCGACGCATGGATGCGGGCATCCAAATCGGGTGACCTCGAAACTCTTATGGGTCTGATGGCCGATGATGTGCTTTTTCTCACCGTCGGCAACCCGCCGATGACCCGTAACGATTTCGAATCACGCTTTCGCGCGATGCAGGGCAAGGTAAAGATTGAGGGCTCACCTCAAATCCAGGAGATCACCATCCACGGAGACCTCGCTCTCTGCCGGCTCTTTCTCGACCTCACGATCACGCCACCGAATGGCGAAGTCATACGCCGCTCAGGAAATATCCTCTCCTCCTATCGCCGTGGCGAGGATGGCAAATGGCGCATCTGGCGCGACGCGAACCTGCTGACCGCTTAGATCGTCACCGTCAGCGTCACCGCCTGCGACACTGCCGTTGAAGAATCCGCTGCTGTCCCCGTCACTTCGATCGTGTAGGTCGCCGGGCGTGTGCCGAGGTCCGTGCAGTTGCCGCAGCCGGTGATCTGCATTGTGCTTGCGATCGCTACCAGCGCGATCAGCAGCTTCACGCATCGTCTGCGCCGCAGCGGCACGAGAAACGCGAAGATGCCGGCTATCGCGGGCAAGGCGGCTGGTGAGCCATGACGGCTGAACCAGTCGCCAAATCCAGCGCTGCTATTGCCGCCCAGAAAATACGGCGTGCTCGTCCCGCAGGTATGCGGTGCAGTGGTCTGGATGATGACGGCAGTGGTCCCGCTGCCGCCGGCAATCGTGGGCGTCGCGAAGGCGCATGTCGCCTCCTGTGGCAGGTTGCTGCAGCTCAACGTTACATCCTGCGCGAAGCCGTTCTGCGGCGATACAGTCACATCCAGCGTGGCGCTGCGGCCCACGCCGATCGCCGCCGGGTCGGGGGTCACGGTCACAGTAAAGCTGCCCGCGGGCGCGGGCGTGACTGTCTCTATCCACGTCGCGGTGGCGGAGGTGAAGTTCGTGGTTGACGCATACACTGCCGTGATCGTGTCCTGCCCGACCGGCAGGGTTGAGGTGGCAATTGTCGCGGTTCCCGCCAGTCCCACAGTCCCGCTGCCTGCAGCCAGGGTTGCAGTGCCAATCACCGCGCCGCCGGACAGGAACGTCACCGTGCCTGTCGGCGTGGCGTAAGTCCCACCCACAGTCGCCGTCAGCGTCACCGGCTGTCCGAAGAGTGCTGGGTTCGGGGTGCCTGTCAGGGTTGCTGTGGTTGTCTCTTGGCTAACGACAATGGTCACGGCAGCTGAGGTGGAAGGCTGGTGGGTTGCGTCGCCGGAGTACATCGCCGTCAAAAGATGCGTGCCGACCGCGGTTCCCACAGTTGTTCCTACGCTGGCGCTGCAGACGCCGCCGACAGCGACCGCGACGGTGCAGTAGGTCTGTGGCGGGCCGCCGTTGTAGACATCGACCAGTGAGATTGTTCCTGTAATTGCGCTGCCGTCGTTGGCATAGGCGTCCATGGTGCCGTTCCACGTCTGGCCGAACTGCATGGCCAGCATCGGCTGGAACGCCGGCGGCGGGTTCACAGTGCCGGTGGAAGGACATGCCGGTGCAGGCCCGATGCAGAGGAACAGCTCGCTGGTGGTCGGACCGCTGATGGCGTGCGGCTGATTCCCGTCACGCGCCGCAGAACCGGTCTTGGCTGCGTTGCCGCCTGACACCTCGGCATTGATAGCGGTGGTCGCGCACCCTGTAGCGAACGCCACGAGAATGATCCAACAGCAGTGGAGACGCAGTTGTTTCTTCAGCCCCAAGAGGACACCCGGAAGACCCAGCGCCAATCTACATGCGTGGCAGAGCGAAATCGCGGTCTTTCCGTCTGTTGCGCTCTCTCGGATGCCCACTTTGGAACCATGCCGGGATATACCGCGCCTGTGGCAAAATGCTAGTGACGTTGAGCAGGCCTTCGCTGAGTTCCGGAGATTGAAAGAACGCCATCCGCTTTACTGCACAAGATCGGCGAACACCTTCAGGAATTGGCAGTCCTTGCGATGGTGTTTGTTCCACTCGACCACGGTCTGCGATGGCGCAATATGCTATTGCTCTGGGCTGCTTGCGGAGTCATACTGTTGTTTGGGATTGAAATGGAACGGAAGGCTCGCTAATGGCACAGTTCGGACCGTACGGCTATCTGCTCGCGGGTGCTCTGGTGGTTGGTGTCCTGGGACTGGTCCTCACCGAGATTGACCGCCGCAGACGGCGTTCGCACTGAGCCGGGGCGGCAAGTCCCCATCCGCCCATGAACCTGCCAAACTCCATCACGGTCAGCCGCATCGCAGCCATCCCGGTGCTGATCTGGGTGCTCTCGCCGGCGTTCCCGTTCAACCCCGCTACCCATGGCCTGAGCGGCGGACGGCAGGAGCTGATTGCCTCCGGCCTGTTCATCCTGGCGATGATTACCGACGGGCTCGACGGCTACCTCGCGCGCCGCCGCAACCAGATCACCACGCTGGGCATGCTGCTGGACCCCTTGGCGGACAAGCTGATGGTCACCGCGGCCTATATCATCCTGGTCGCTTACAACCCGCGCATTGTTCCGCCCTGGATAGCCGTCATCATCATCGGACGCGAGTTTTTGGTCTCCGGCCTGCGCTCGATCGCCGCCAGCGAAGGCTTTACCATTGAGGCGTCGGAGATCGGCAAGCTGAAGACCGTGATCCAGATCGTCTCCGTGGTCGCCGCCATCCTCGCGCACCGCTGGGACTACTGGAACTGGGGCGGCTTCATCGTCGCGGTGCACATGATCGCCGTGTGGGCCATCATCTGGATGACCATCGTCTCCATCATCTCCGCCGCCGACTACTTCATCGCGTTCTGGAAGAAGATTGACCACGTCGCCGAGCGCGCCCGCACCCGCCACAGCTCGGTGCTCTCCCGCCGCAAGGCAGCGCGCGTGGCCGCCAGCGCAGCGAAGGAACAAACCTCCCGCGTCCTGTGACCGCTGCCGCGCTTTGCTTCAGGAAGGCAATCAGGTCCGCACGCTGTCAGTGATGCCGATCCCTCACGCCTCCACGATCTTGCCGTCGCACTCCAGCAAGCCCAGTCCGCTGAGTAGAGCGATTGGGCGCCCGGCAATAGAATGGATGTGAATGGAACAATTGCGAAGAATGGCCCGCGTAACAGTTGCGGGTTTGGGGCTGGTGTGTGCGCCTGGCGCGCTGCCGGCGAATGCATGCGCGCAGGCACATGCCGCCGCGATAATGCAGGCAGGCTCGGCTAGAGCTGGATCAAGCTCCGCTGCAGGGCCGTCCTGGATTGCTCGATGGCAGGCGCGTGCAGCCGAGACGGAGGGCAGCCAGCCGCACTGGGCGACGCCGGTGGCGACCTCAACACCCCGGATCGACCAGGCGATGCGGACAGAGTTCGCGCGCCAGACCAACGCCGCCGGCTACCGCACCTGGAATCTGGGAAACAACAAGGGTCTCGAACTGATTCCCGCACGGCACACGGAACTGATCTTCGGTGTGCCGCCGTTCTTTGAGCACGCGCAGCCCGGCGTCCAGGACGGCTTCGGCGACGTCTGGTTCCAGGGGAAATACCGGCTGGCGGCCGCGAATGAACAGCACGGCAACTACGCCCTGACGGCTTCGGCAAATGCGATCGTGCCCACAGGCAAACACGGGAACGGCATCTGCTGCGCGGTGGTGACGCCGGGCGTGGTAGCGGGAAAAGGTCGGGGGCGTTGGGCGGTGATCGTGACGCTGAATGGCACGCTGCCGGTGACGAACGCACACGGACTGGGGCATACCATCGCCTGGAACAACGCCATAGAGAATCGTCTGGGCGCGAAGGGCTTCGCAAAAATCCTGACCCCGGAGATCGAAATCAACTCAAGCTTCTACCTGGGCGGTGCGAACAATGGAAAGGCAGCGACGTTTGTCACGCCCGGCATCGTGGTGGGCCGCATCTCGCTCTCGCATGATGCAGGCGGCGCTCCCGGACGCCGTGCGGTGACGCTGGCCGCCGGCGAGCAGATCGCGGTGACGCACTACCACCCCTACAACCATGCATTGATCGTTTCGGTGCGGCTGCCGTTCTAGCCTGGGCCGGCCAACACAGCGGTCAGGCGCAGGCGCAGGCCGTGTCATGTTTGCCAACAGGCTCTTCCTGCTGCGCGGGTTCGGCCCTGAGCTGTCCCCGGCCTCCACGCAATTTCCCGGTTTTTCCTTCCGAATACGCGCCCGGCTCCTTCCGGAACTAGCATCCTAATTGGTATGGCATATTTGCGTGCACAGACCGCTTCTTGACGATATGGCGGCGCCCTGTTTTCTTTGTAACTGCACGCATGGAAAGAGGAACGAACGATGACGAAGCAGGGAACGATTCGGTTGGCGGGCAGTGTATTGCTGGCGATGGCGCTGATGGCGGGCTGCAAGAGCAAGCTGGACCAGGCCATGGACGATGCGAAGAAGCAGGCGGCTGCCACAGGCCAGCCGCAGCAGGTAGTGTCCGTAGACAAGGACGGCAACACCACCACGACTACCATCCAGCCGCCTGCTCCGGGGCAGACGGCGGAGACGATCTCGTCCACCACGATGCCCGCTGCGACACTGCCGCCGGGAACGCCGCCTCCCGCGGCTGGCGTCTACTACAGCCCCATCGGGACAACCCAGCAGGCGCAGTCCGGCGTACCGGCTCCGGCCGCAGCGCAGGGTGAATCCGGCGTGCCGACGGCAACCCCGGCGCCCGTCATTCGACCTGCGGAGGTGCGCGTGCCGGCGGGTACAACGCTGGCGATCCGCATCAATCAGCACATCAGCGTCAAGACGACGCCGGCCGGCTCATCCTTCGATGGTGAACTGGCAGAGCCGTACACGGACGAGAGTGGACGCGTGATCCTGCCGCAGAGAACTCCGGTGGAGGGCGTAGTGGATGTCTCTCATGCGCGTGGCCACTTCAAGGGCGCATCCATCCTGGAGCTGCGGCTCACTGCGATCAAGCTGAACGGACGGCGATATCCGCTGGCAACGCATGACATGACCGAGACCAAGAAGGGCAAAGGCAAGCGCTCGGCGGCATTCATCGGTGGCGGCGCGGGACTGGGCGCATTGATCGGCGGACTGGCTGGTGGCGGCAAGGGCGCGCTGATCGGCGGCGCAGCTGGCGCGGGTGCAGGAACGGCTGGTGCAGGGCTAACGGGAAATCGCGACCTGGAAATCCCATCGGAGTCGGTCGTGCACTTCAAGCTGGCCGAGGACCTGACGCTGCAAGGGTAGTGCCAGGATGATGTTGTTCGTCAGTTGCTCTCTCAGAGAGGCCCATCGGGGACGGTGGGCCTTTCCGCGTCAGACTGCGAGATGTTTCTCAACCAATGCAAGCGCATGGGACTGGATGTCGGAATCCGAACCGAAGCCGGGCAGCCAGTGGATCTCCGTATCGCGGCGGAACCATGTCAGTTGGCGCTTGGCGTAGTTGCGATGGCCCTGCGCGCAGAGCGCAACAGCCTGTTCACGCGTGATGCTGCCGCGCAGCACCTCGATGGCCTGGGCATAGCCAAGCGAGGCGAGCGGACGGCAGTCGTAGCCATACTGCTCGACCAGGCGTGCGGTCTCCTCTTCCAGGCCGCGATCGAACATCGCAGCGGCGCGGCGGTTGATGCGGTCATAGAGTGCGGCGCGCGGCGGGTCGAGGCCCACGCGCAGGACACGATAGCCTGTGAGCGCATCGCGGCCCTGCTCGCTCCAGTGATGGGTGATGGGCCGACGCGCAAGGAGCGTGACCTCGATTGCGCGGACGAGCTTCGGCACATCGTTCGCATGGATGGTGTGCGCGGCGGCCGGATCCAACCGTGCGAGGAGCCGGTGCAGGTGGGCCGGCGATCTCCCGGCACGGGCACGGAGTCTTTCGCGCAGAGCTTCATCGCGCGGCGGTGCGGGTGAGAGGCCGTCGAGCAGAGCGCGCAGATAGAGGCCCGTGCCTCCGGCGACGATCGGCAGGCGCCTGCGTTGCGTAATACCCGCAATGGCCTCACGCGCGAGGCGGGCATAGTGTCCGGCGGTGCAGGGCTGGTCTGGCGGGAGAATATCGATGACGTGGTGCGGAACGAGGACGCGCTCCTCCAGCGCCGGCTTGGCGGAGCCGATGTCGAGGCCACGGTAAACGGCGACGGAGTCGCAGGAGACGACCTCGGCTGGGAACCGCGCGGCCAGCGCGAGCGCAAGCGCCGTCTTTCCGCTGGCGGTCGACCCGGCAAGGACGAGCAGAGGCGGCTCAGGAGTATGCGCCGTGGTTTCGTTCGTGTGTGAGATGGGCCGTCTCCCCCGAAGGAGCAGGAATTGAGAGGCAGATTCGTCTCCCTGCAAAGGTTAGCAGGCGGAGATCAACCCAGCCGCTGACGAGAACGACGCGGTATAAGCGGATATTTTCGTCGATGGAATCTGTGCAACGAATCAGGAACGGGATTTGTGGGCGCGGTCGGGATTTCGTTCGCCGCGTTCGCCGCGGTCATTGCGTTCGTTGCGCTCGTAGATGAGGCGCAGGCCTGTCAGCGTCAGGTGTTCGTCAACCTGCGCGATGTACTTGGAGCCTCCGGCGATGAGGCGTGCGAGGCCTCCGGTGGCGAGGATCTTTGTGTCGGGACCGAGTTCGGCAATCATGCGTTCCAGAATTCCATCCACCAGGCCGATGTAGCCGTAGTAGAGGCCGATCTGCAGGTGGTCGACCGTATTGGTTCCGATGATGCGTGCGGGCTTGCGCACATCCACGCGCGGCAGGCGGGCAGCGTGAGTAAAAAGCGCGTCGGCGGAGATACCCAGCCCCGGGGCGATGGCGCCGCCCAGATACTCGCCGCGAGGGCTGATGACGTCGAAGGTGGTCGCCGTGCCGAGATCGACAACGATGATATGCGGATGCGGCGCGACGGCAGCAGCATCGGCGGCTTTGAAGAGGTCGTGCGCGGCGACGCAGTTGACGATACGATCGGCGCCAACCTCGGATGGGTTGTCGGTCAGGATAGGAACGCCTGTACGCACGCCGGGCTCGACGAAGAGCGGCTTCACGCGGCAGTAGGTCTCAAGCGCGCGGCGCAAGGTGGAGTCGATCGGAGGGACGACAGAGGCGACGATGACGCCTGTCACATCCGCGAGAGCAAGCGAGCGCAGGGCGAAGAGGTCGCCGAGGAGCACGCCGATCTCATCAGCGGTAACGGCCCGCGGAGTGGTGACGCGCCAGTGGGCGAGGAGTTCAGGGGCCGGCTTCGGCGCGGCCTTTTCTTCGCCTGTCCCGGAACGCTCGACAGACGAAATGCCGGATTTGCCGTTGGCGCCGGCGAGGCGATACAGGCCGAGGACTGTGTTGGTATTGCCGACGTCGATCGCGAGGAGCATAGGGCCAGGCACTCTGAACTCAGTGACTAGATGCTACATGCACCGTACTCGATGCGGCTTGATTGAATGCAGAGGTTAGAGTTCGCGCAGGCCGCCGGAGCGCACGATGCGCACGTCGCCGCCATCGGCGGTGACGCGGAGGAAGCCATGTTCGTCAAGACCGGCGGTAGTGCCAGTATAGCTGGCGGTGTCGTCGCGGGCCTCGACGCGAACCTGCTTGCCGGAGAGCCAGGAGGAGTATTGGGTGAGATCGCGCGGAGGAGTATCCGGTTGCGCGCTGTCCGTTGTGATTGCGCGGAGTTTGCGGTCGAGAGCGACGAGGATCGCAGCCGCGAGTTGCTCGCGGCGAAGCGGCGTCGCGGGCTGCGGCAGTTCGCGGCGGATGGAGGTGGCGATCGAATCGAGCGCGGGCGGAAAGGCGGTGTGGTTCAGGTTGACGCCAATGCCGATGACGGCGAAACGCAGCATGGCAGGGGAGTGGGCAGGCGCGGGATTGGCAGAGGTCTCGATGAGGATGCCGCCGACCTTGCGCTGCTGCGCGCCGGGACGCGCGACCATCAGGTCATTGGGCCAGCGTATGTCGATCTGGTCGCGCACGGCGAGCGAGAAGGTGGCGGCGATGGCCGACTGAACGGCAATCGCAGTGCGGAAAGAGAGACGCTGCGCGAGATCCACCGTGATCTCGGGCGCGATGAGCGCCGACAGATAGAGGCCTTGGCCCGCTGCGGAATGCCAGTGGTGTGTGCCGCGCCCGCGACCTGCGGTCTGCTCGTCGGCGATCCAGACACCCGTGCGCGCGCCGGACTGAGCGACCGCGAGCGCGAGCGAGTTGGTGGACGGGATGGTCGCCAGATGCTGGACACGTCCCGCGAACTGAGTGCCGGCAATAGCGGCAGAGAGGCGGGAAAGGTCAAAGCGCGGAATGTCGGACGTGGACATCTTTACGGGAGCGACCGTGAGCAGAATCCGTGCGCCTTCAGATTGGTTGAAGGCAATAGGACAGCAATGAGGGTACTGGGAGATTGTTGTCTGTCGCAATGAGATGCGCGCGACGCTTCTAACGTTGACGGCTGGGGCGTCCATGGGACGCAAGGAACGGCCAACCACCCTAATACGCAGCCGCGGTGATCCTCATGCTGAGGTCGGCGGCCGGAGCGGAGTGGGTGAGCGCGCCCACCGAGATGAAATCGACCCCGGTTTTGGCGTAGTCGGCCACGGTCTTCAGGTTCATGTTGCCGGAGGCTTCAATGGTGGCTTTGGGCAGCCCTTTGCGGATCAACCTGACGGCGGCAGCGGTCTCTTTGGGAGACATGTTGTCCAGCAGGATGGCGTCGGCCCCGCCTGCGATGGCCTGCTCCAGCTCCGTCTGGGTGCGGGCCTCTACCTGCACGAGCTGCCCAGCCTTGCGGCCGGCGAGAGCGCGGCCCAGAACTGCAGGTAGCCCGCCGCCGAGCGAGATGTGGTTGTCCTTGATCAGGATTCCATCCTGCAGGTCGTGGCGGTGGTTCGTGCCGCCGCCACAGCAGACGGCGTATTTGTCCAGCGCGCGCAGGCCGGGAATGGTCTTGCGTGTATCGAGGATTTTGGTCTGGATCCTGGTCTTGGACTTCGCCGCCGCAACCGCCTGCACGAACTGATTGGTCAGCGTGGCGATGCCGCTCATGCGTTGCATCAGGTTCAGGATGACGCGCTCGGTGGACAGGATTGACCCGGCGTTGGCCCGAATGACAGCGATGGCCTGGTTGGGACGGACACGGACGCCGTCGAAGATCTCCGGGTGCGAGACCACCTCAAACCGACCGGACTGCGACGAGAGCCTGGTGAAAATGGAGAGAAATGCCGAAATGCAGCCGATGCCGGAGACGATGCAGCTCTCCTTTGCGATGATGGTGCCGGTCGCACGCAAGACGGGATCGATCGTGAGGGCGGTGGTGATGTCGCTTGCGGCCTTGTCCTCCAGCAGAGCGGTCTCAAGAAGGGTGGTAATGCGGCGGCTCTTCCATTCCATGGAGATGATGGTAAACCGGAGCGGTCAAACTGCGCTTCCGGATAACTCAAATGCACCGGCGAATCCGCTACGAGCCGCCATGCGCCGCGAGCCAACGTCGAAGGTCCGGCTCCTGCGCCGCGCGCAACTGTGCGCAGTCGCCGATTCGCTCCAGCGACTTCGCCAGAGTCCGCTCGGCTGAGTCCACGTGGTGCGCCGCGAAGAAGCTCGCAACCTCGTCCTGTTTCTCCACTGAGCAGAAAGCGCCGGCTGCCTCCACAATATGCGCGCCGGAGCCTGGCGTAGCTTTGCGTTCGATCTCGTCCCAGTGCTCACGCACAAACTTCCATGCCTGCTCCTGCGTCTCGCGCCGGTCCAGCATCCATGCGAACAGCAGCCAACTGTCTTGGCTGCGCACGTTGTCGGAGACGGCAAACTTGAGCGTCCGCTCGACAAGCGGCGGCAACTGGAACCACGTCAGCGCTCGCAGCGCCGCCTCGCGAAAGTCTGGGTCCTTCGTATTGGTCACCACACCCATCAGGCGGTCATACATGGCGGCATCGCCCTTGGCCGCCGTCAGCGCCACGGCGGCGTCCATGATGTTGGGATCGGCGGCCTTCTGTCCGGAGAAGAGCTGCTCGGTCAGTCTCTGCGCCTCCGCCAGCACCTGCGGGTCGCGGGCCTCACCCAGCGCCTCAAAGAGCGTCTGGCGCAACTCGGCGTGGTCTTCTTTCTCACGTCTGCGCGGGCCGCCAAGCGCGGCATATACCGGCCCAAACTCACGCCGCACCACGGCGTCCAGCCGCTCAAGATCGTCGTCGGAAGCAATGCGCGTCCCGATCGCTTGTATGCGTCCCGCCACGCTCTCCGTCACCGTGGGGTCCGGGTCGTGCTTCAACGCCAGCGCCAGATCCAGGAACTCGCCTACCGTCCCTTCGTCCGCGCGCATCAGCGCCCAACGGTCCCCCAGCAGTCCTATACGCTCGGCCGGAGTCAGGCTGGCTTCGGCGTTGGCCACAATCGCCGCGTACTCATCCTTTGCATACACGCTGCGGAAGTAACCCTTATCGTCCGCATTTGCGAAGAAGAAGGGCGCCTTTGTCTCGGCGCTGACTGTCGCGGTATCCGGCGCAACCAGCTTGCACCCGTCGCCTTTCACGCAGATGGGTACCGTCCACCGTTCGTTGGCCCTGGTTGTCGATGCTTCGCTTGTCTGCTGGAAATGCGGAGCGCCTGACTGGCCGCGGCCCGCACCATCTGCAAACCGCTTCTGCGCGACGGCGATCTCATCGCCTCGCCGCTCCCCGAACCGCACTTCGGGCGCGCCTGGCTGTTCTACGAAGCTGCGCATCACGGCGTCCACGGCAAGGCCGCTGGTCTTCGTCTGTGCGTTCCAGAAGTCCTCCGCGGTCGCGTTGCCGTAGAGGTGCGCGCCGAAATAGGCCTGGACGCCTCGGCGGAAGGTTTCCTCGCCCGTCCAGTGCTCCACCATCGTGATTACCGCGCCGGCCTTGCCGTATGCGATGTTGTCGAACAGCTCGTTGATCTCCCCCGGCGTCTCCGCGCGCTGCCGGATCGGACGTGTGGCCCGGGCCGCGTCCTCATCCAGAATCCCGCTGCGCTCCGCGGCCGCGTCCTGCTCAAACTCCCACTTCGGCTTCCACTTCTCCGCGGCCTTGGTCTCCATCCACGTCGCGAAGCCCTCGTTCAGCCACACGTTGTCCCACCATTGCGGCGTCACCAGGTCGCCGAACCACTGGTGCGCCATCTCATGCGCCACGGTGGTGGTTACCTCCTTGCGCGCGCTCAGCGTGCCGATCTTCGCGTCCACCAGCACCTCCGTCTCGCGAAAGGTGATGCAGCCGAAGTTTTCCATCGCGCCCGCCTCAAAGTCCGGGATCGCGATCAGGTCCAGCTTTGCCAGTGGGTACTTGATGCCGAAATACTTGTCGTAGTAGTGCAGGTCCCACTTCGCCGCATCCAGCGCAAACTTCGTCAGCCCTACCTTGTCCGGCGTCGCGCACACGCGGATCGGCACGCCGTCCGACTTGCCCGCATTGCATTGGAAGTCGCCGACCAGCCACGCAACGAGGTAAGTGGACATCTTTGGCGTCGTCGCGAACACAATCGTATGCTTGCCCGTCACGGGTCCCGGTGAGTCGCGCACGATTTGCATGTTGGAGATCGCCGTATCGTTTGCGTCAATGACAAGCGAGACATCGAAGGTCGCCTTCAGCGCTGGCTCATCGAAGCTGGGGAAGGCGCGACGCGCATCCGTCGACTCAAACTGCGTCACGCCATAGTTGCGCAGCTTCGTCTTTGAGAGATAGAACCCGCGCAGCTTATCGTTCAGGATCCCTTTGTACGCAATCTCCAGCGCCACCTGCCCCGCCGGCAATTGCCGCGCGAAGTGCAGCGTCGCCTGCTCCTTCGCCGCATCCAGCGTGACCGTCGCTTCGACCGCGCCACCACTGCCGCCGTCATTCTGAGCTTCGCTCAGAATCTCTGTATTTGCTTTTGCATCGGCTTTCCGGTTTGAACCAGCAGAAGCCCTCACCGACTCAAACTCAATCTCCGCCGCATTCAGCGTGATCTCGGTCGCCGGCGCGTCCAGCACCACATCGATCCGCTCAATGCCCTCGAACCGCGCCTTCGCCAGATCGGGAGTGATCGTCAGCGCATAGTGTTCGGGACGCACGCCGCCGGGCAATCGCTGCGCACCCGCGCTCCATGCGCCCATCGCCGCCAGCGCACAGAGTGCTCCGGCCGCCAGCCGTCCACGCGCCAACTTCATCCAGCTCAACCCGCCTCGCAACACACACAACAGACTACATGCTGGGACGCAGATTGCTCCCGCTCGTTCTGTCTACACGCGCACGATGTCGATGGGATCGATCGATTCAGCCGTATGCCCGAACACCTTGATGTTCTGCCAGCTCTTGCCCTTCTTGCGGCGTGCGGAGAACTGCATCCGGTGCGTGTGGCAGCTCATGCACTCCTTGATGTCGATGGTCGAGGCAAACTCGCTCAGATGGCTCTTCTCTCCCGATCCCACGCCGAAGTGAGCCAGGATCGAATCCGCCAACTGATGACCCTCCATCCGTCCATGGAAGTCGTCTACGCAGTTCCGCAGCGCACGCTCTGTCAGGAAGTACCGCGACTGCATGCCCTTCTGCGCGAGGAACTCTCCGCACGACTCGCAATACGGCAATGAGCGCAGCATCCCATACACCACGATCCCGCCCAGCGCGAAGGCGAGGATCGCGAGCGCAGACGTCAGCCACGTCGCTCCATTGCTCGCGACACCTTTTCCCATGGAATCGATGCTGCCGCTCATCTGCGAGATCTTGCCTGTGCCGCCCGCACCCAGCTGCGTACCCATGTCCGCCTTGGCCAGCATGGAACCCACACCGCTGGCCATGCCGTCGATCTCGCCGTTCCCTCCGGAGTCGACGTGCGGCCCTTCGCTGGCCGGCGCCGTTGACCCGGAGTCGGAGCTGCTGGCCGAATTGCTCCTGCCTCCGCCCAGGGACATCTGAGGCAGCCGCGTGGTCCACAACGATGTTGTCGCAAACTTTGCAAAGACCTTCGGGTTTGCCAGCGCTGCACGATTGCTCGCCATCAGCACGCCTTCATCCATATGCCGGATGTAAAGGTGCGACCCAGCGGAGATCGCGAACACTCCCGCCAGCAGGATGATGCCTGGCCGCACGCGCAGCACCCGCGCGGCGACGTAGTAGCCACCTGCGGCCAGGAAGCCTGCCGCGATCAATCCCACAGGCACGAAGGTCCATGCCATCAGGTTCAAGAGAGAATCGTCTCCGCCCAGCCCCAGCAGAAACAGTCCCGCCGCGGTCAGCACGCTGGTCACAGCGCCGACCAGTATCACCATCAGGTTGCGAATGATCGTGCTCATCGGTCCTCTCGGGTTTCCAGCGCACCGCGGCCCCAGCGCAGAACTTCAAATTCAAAGGGAAGCATAGCCCGCAGCGCCATGCTTCGGGCATTCCCCATCTGTGTGACTCCCGTTCGCCAGCGTTAACCGATCGGACGACGAACACAAGCAGGGGCGAAGGCTTTCCCGGATTGCGTCGCGCCACCCGGTAAAACTTATTCAACCAAACGGTTGACAATAGGCGTGTCCGTCGCTATATTCAACCTCATGGTTGAATTAAACAGCGCCTCAATCGCACCAAACCTCGACCAGGTCTTCCATGCCCTCGCCGACTCTACACGGCGCGCTCTGCTGCACGAGATCACCCGTGGCGAGCGCTCCGTCGGCGAACTCGCCCAGCCCTACTCCATGTCTCTGGCCGCCGTCTCCAAGCATCTCGACGTGCTGGAGCGCGCCACGCTCATCCGCCGGCGCCGCAGCGGCCAGCACCGCTTCGTCCGCCTGAACCCCAGGCCGCTCATGGCCGCTCAGGACTGGCTCTCGTTCTACGAGAAGTTCTGGACCGGCAATCTCGACCGCCTGCAGGAGCTGCTCGAATCCGGGCCCCAGACCTCACCCAAGCCCTCACCACGCAGCAATCACACCCGTACCGCAAAGGAGCAATAAATGCCCGCACTCGCAACCGCCCCTGTCGCCACAGAGAACCTCCAACTCACGCAGACCCTCACCATTCGCGCGCCGCGCGCCAAGGTCTACGAAGCATGGACCGACCCGCAGATCATGCGCTTGTGGTTCGGCTCGGCCACCATGCAATGCACCTCGTCTTCACTCGACCCGCGAGTGGGCGGCGCCTACCGCCTGGAACTGACGCGCAAACCAGAGGTAGCGCCCGAAGACGCCAGTTGCCAGGGGCACGTCAGCTCCGTCGCTACGGGCAGATACACACAAGTAGTCCCCAATGAGCTGCTACAGTTCACCTGGAGTCCGGACTTCAATCCCGGAGAGGAGTCGCTGGTCACGGTCTCGCTCAGGGATGTCCACGACGGCACCGAGATCACCGTGCGGCATGAGAAGTTTCTCAGCGAAGCCTCGCGCGATGCGCACAACAACGGCTGGACCATCGGCCTCGATCGATTGGAAAAGCTGCTCGCTGCCTAAGACACCTGCGGCAATTCCACATCGCTCCTCTCACTCATGCGCGAGTCTGGACCCGCGCGTGAGTGGGAGGCTGGCTGTTTACTGCTCACAGCCAACCGCGCCGGCCTGTGGGTCCGAATCTCCACTGCATCCTGCTGCATTCCTGCCGCCGCGCACATGCGCACCCAATCCTCCTCGCGGAACGCCCGCCGGATCGATGCTAGACCATCCGGCCGGATGAACCGGTGCCACCACGGCCCCCGCGCCAACACGCTGAACGCCCGGTACGGTGTCGGCATCCGGTGAAGGTCCGTAATGATCCACCCCACACGCGCCGTCCGTCCCATCCACTGGAGCAGCCGTAAGATCTCGCTCTCACTCAGGTGGTGCGTCACGGCGCTCACCGTTATCAGGTCTGCATTCTGCGCCTCCGCGCACGCGCACACATCACCCACCGCATACCGCACGCGGCTTACCGCCGGAGCAGCCTCGCGTGCCGCGCGAATCGCATTTGCGTTGACGTCGACCCCCAACAGGTCCATCGCAACATTGCGCTTTGCTGCCCATCGCTCGATCTGCCGCAGCATGTCGCCATATCCGCAGCCCACATCCACCAGCTTCAGCGGCTTCAAATACTCCGCCTGCGTCTCAGACGCGTTTTGAGAAGCGGAACACAGCATATGCTCCAGCCAAAGCAT
>Ga0208849_1001124_pt1 | contig 20033 bp, 19 predicted proteins | sample NGESurdeep072012_10_FD_184470 | JGI IMG/M metagenome (GOLD analysis project Ga0208849, IMG submission 184470) | Arctic peat soil microbial communities from Barrow, Alaska - NGEE Surface sample 53-3 deep-072012 (SPAdes) | ecosystem: Environmental > Terrestrial > Soil > Wetlands > Peat ... | reverse complement strand
CCAATCGCGCCCTGGTGCTCGCCGCTCTGGCGGACGACCCCGGCATGATTACCAATCCGCTCCGGGCCAGGGACACGCTCCTGATGGCCGGCGCGCTCACCGCGCTCGGCGCCAGCGTCGAGGACTCCCCCGCGGGGTGGCGGGTCTCGCCGGGCCGGACCACCGCGGACGCGCGGGTGAACGTGGGGAACGCGGGCACGGTCATGCGTTTCGTGCCCCCCGTGGCCGCACTGACCACGGCCGCCGTGGAGTTTCACGGCGACGCGCGGATTTCCTGAATTGACCATCGGATCAGAGGCGCTGTTTGGTCCGAAGACGGAGCATCGTTTTTTTGGGCAGCGGCGTAACATTGGCGCGGTGACGGATGACAGCCATCATAGCGAAGGCGAGCATGACCAACGAGACGTGCCGGTGCCAGCCATGCCAGGAACGGCTTTCGTTGTGATCGAGGCCGAGTTCATTCTTGGCGGCCTCGAAGCTGTCCTCGATAGCCCAGCGATGGCCTTCGACCGATACCAGCTTCTCTATGGGCGTGCCCTTGGGGCACCAGGTGGAGAAGAAGGCCAGATCGCCATCGGCGATGTTGCGGCGGATCAAGAGACCCCGCGTCCACTGTCCGGTGAGGGCGCTGTTGTATTGGCCGGCATCGAGATCGGCCAGTTCGAGATAGGCCCAGTCATGCAGGCGCGGACCTTTGGTTCCTTCTCCCGCCGACAAGCGCCGCCATGCGCTTTTGGGAAGATTGTGCGCGATCTTCACGGCGCTGCCGCCAACGAGTTGCTTCTTGCCCCAGGAATGGAACACATGATTGGCGGCGACGCCAAGAACATAGCCTTTGCCGGCCTTGCGAAGCACGTTTTCGATCTCTCCCGTGCCATACACGCTGTCCGCTGCGATGAAGCAGAACGGTATCTTTGCGGCGACTGCGCGCGCGATCATCGCCCGCGCGATTTGGGGCTTCGTTGCAAAACCCACATCGTCGGGCACATGGGCCGCCGCCATGCGTTCGGGATCGTCCGTCCACGCTTTCGGCAGATAAAGCGTCCGGTCGATGAAGGCATGACCGTGGCGCGATACATAGGAGGCGAACACGCCGATCTGGCAATTGGTGATCTTGCCCGCCGAGCCCGTGTACTGGCGCGCAACACCGCACGACGCCTTGCCCTGTTTCAAAAAACCGGTCTCGTCGATGACAAGAACCGCGTCTTTGTCGGCGAGCGTTTCCAGCGCGTAATCACGAACGATGTCGCGCAATGCATCCGCGTCCCATCGGCCTCGGCCCAGGACCGCCTGTTGACGCCATGGGCCGGGATCGCCCGCCGCCTCAGCGCGCATCCAGCCCGTCTTGCGCGGTTCGCTTCCCAGAAGCCCATCCAGAAACTGTCCCGCCGACGCTGCTACTCGCTCCTGACGAAACAACGGGCGTATCCGCCCCTTCACATCCCGCAATGACGATGCCCAAAGCTCAAGCGTCGTCTCGATCGATGCTCCTGCCATCCATGATCTCCCGAATCATGGTAGTCCATGGATTCAGAAGTCAGTTCAAAAAGCAACTGTAATGCTAGGCCGGTCTGCAGTTGTCTTGATTGTGCCGCAGTGATTTTCCCGAGTGCAACCTCGCGCAGAATGGCGCGATCGCACTCGACGAATGTCAGTTCGGAGGTGGCAACGAGGGAAGCATCTTCGAGAATTTGACGAACGACGTCCCCGCGCTTTTCTCCAAACAGCCATGACAGAACGGCGCTCGATTCTACGTAGAGTTGCGCCTCGCGTTTGACGGAAGTCACCGCTCGCCGCGAAGCCAGTCAAGGATTTCGAGCGCAGACTCGTCGCCCCCTATGGGCGGCATCTTTTTGTAGAGCCGCGTGCGCGCTGCGCGGGTCAGCCGTTTTCCGAGCCTCACCTCGCCGCGCGTTGCCATTTCTTCCAACCCCGAAGGAATCCCCTCCTGCCGGCGCGGCGGCACGAGCTCGGCCACCACCTCGCCGCGGTCCGTCACGGATACGGTTTCGCCGTCGCGAACGTAACGCACATATTCGCTGAGGTGGTTCTTGAGCTCGCGCAGGCCGACGGTTTTCATGTGGCGCAATGTAGCTTCATGTAGCTACATTGGCAAGGATTATCGCGCGAGCAGTGCCCAGGCGCTCGTCAGGCCCTCACCAGGTAGACTTGACACTGCAGCCGAAGTTTTTTCAATCGTGTCGGCAGAGCGTGATGGCGTGTTAAGGTCAGCAGTCCGTCATCCTTTTCGAACCGAAAATGAACTCCGAATCTCCATTCCTTCTTGCCATCGATCAGGGAACGACGTCGACGCGGGCGATTTTGTTCGACGGCGAAGCGCGACCGGTAGCGAGTCATTCCATTGCGCTGAAGCAGATCTATCCCGCGAATGGCTGGGTCGAACACGATCCGGAGGAAATCTGGCAAGCCGTTCTCGCGTGCTGCCGGGCGGTTATGAAGGGCGTCGCAGCGCAAGAAATCGCTGCCATTGGCATCGCCAATCAGCGCGAGACCACCGTGCTGTGGGAACGCGCAACCGGCTCGGCTCTGCACAATGCCATCGTCTGGCAGGACCGGCGCACGGCGGATCGCTGTCGCGAACTGAAAAAGCTCGGACACGAGGCTGACGTTTCGGCTCGCACGGGGCTTGTGATCGATCCTTATTTCTCCGCGACCAAAGTGGAATGGCTGCTCGATCGAATTCCCGGGGCGAGGGCGCGTGCCGGGCGCGGCGAGCTCGCATTCGGGACCATCGACTCATGGCTGATCTACAAACTGACCGGCGGCGAGGTCCACGCCACCGACGTCACCAATGCTTCGCGCACGTCACTGCTCGATCTCGGATCGCTGGCGTGGGACGAGGCGATGTTGCGGCTTTTCCGCGTGCCGCGCGAAATCCTGCCCGATGTGCGGCCGAGCTCCGGCGAATTCGGCGCGACGACGATGGACCTGTTCGGTGCATCCATTCCGATCTGCGGCGTTGCCGGCGATCAGCAGGCGGCCATGTTCGGGCAGGCTTGCTTTGCGCCGGGCGACGTGAAGTCGACTTACGGAACGGGCTGCTTTGCGCTCGTGAATACGGGGCCGGTTGCGCCGCGATCGGAAAACCGTCTGCTGGCGACGGCGGCGTATCGCGCAGGGGGCAAAACCGCCTTTGCCATCGAAGGCAGCATTTTTATCGCCGGCGCCGTGGTGCAGTGGCTGCGCGATGCACTTCGCGCGATCCGGGATTCGAATGAGATCGAGACCCTGGCGCGCACGGCTTCGAGCGCCGAAGGGCTTTATTTCGTGCCGGCGTTTGCGGGCTTGGGCGCGCCATACTGGGACCCCGACGCGCGGGGCGCGATTCTGGGCCTCGCGCACGACATGGGCGTCGCCGAAATCGCGCGCGCCGCACTGGACGCAGTGTGTTTTCAAACCCGCGATCTGCTTGAGGCTATGGCGAGAGATATGCGTGTTGCGGGACTTGGCGTGCCGGGCCTGCTGAAAGTCGATGGGGGCATGGTCCGCAACGACTGGTTCTGCCAGCGATTGGCCGACCTGACGGGGCTATCGGTCGCGCGACCGACAATAACGGAAACCTCCGCGCTGGGCGCGGCGTATTTGGCCGGCCTTGCCGCCGGCGTCTTTCGGGGGTTCCAGGATATTGTCGCCGGCTGGGCGCTGGAGCGCCGTTTCGAACCCGAGCTTTCCACGACATCGCGCGACGGGCTTTACGATGGCTGGTCGAAAGCCGTCGCGCGCGTTCGGCAGTCGCCGGTTTGACAGCCACGGCTGGCGCGGATCACTCTTGGCTGCCCGATATTCCATTAAGGAGACGCCCGATGAACACGGTCGAAAAGATGCGCGTAACGGCGCCGACGGCGCATGAAATCCCATCGCTCGAAGGTGAAGTGGGCCCGGAAGAATGGAACCTTCGCGTCGATCTTGCGGCAACTTATCGACTGGTGGCGCTGCATGGCTGGGACGACATGATCTTCACCCACATCTCTGCGCGCATTCCCGGGCCGGAGCATCATTTCCTGATCAATCCCTACGGTCTGCTGTTCGACGAGATCACGGCCTCGAGCCTTGTGAAGATCGACGTGGAAGGCCGTAAGGTGCAGGACTCTCCGTATTCCGTGAATCCGGCCGGCTTCACCATTCACAGTGCGCTGCACATGAACAGAGACGACGCGCATTGCATCATTCACCTTCATACAACGGATGGTGTTGCGGTTTCCGCGCAGGCCGACGGCCTTTTGCCGATCGACCAGCACGCAATGGTGGTTTCCGGCGACATCGCGTACCACGACTATGAAGGCGTGGCGCTCGATCTGGACGAGCGCGAACGCCTCGTCCACGATATCGCCGACAAGCATCTGATGATCCTGCGCAATCACGGCACGTTGGCGATCGGCAAGAGCTGCGCGGACGCGTTCATGCGCATGTTCTATCTCGAGCGGGCCTGTTCGATGCAGGTTCGCGCTCTGTCCGGGGGCGTGAAGCTCAACTTGCCCAACCAGGGCGTGCCGGAAAAAACCGCGGAGCAGGGCGCTTACGGACTCGACGGGCCGCTGGGCGCGCTCGCGTGGCCGGCGCTTTTGAGGAAGCTCGACCGCGTCGATCCCGGCTATAAGCACTGACAACAATCCTCAAGGGACGCTCATGAAATTCGGAATCGGACAATCGGTCCGTCGAACCGAGGATCTCCGCCTAGTGACGGGGCAGGGACAATACACCGACGATCTGCGCTTCGAAGGCCAGACTTTCGCTGCGTTCCTGCGTAGTCCGCATGCCCATGCGCTCCTGAAGAGGGTGGATGTTTCCGCGGCGAAAGCGGCGCCGGGCGTGGTCGTCGTACTGAGCTACGACGAAATTGCGCTGGCCGGCACGATGCCTTGCCATGCTCCCGTGCCGAGCCGCGACGGTTCGCCTCCCAAAGCTTCGCCCAAGCCGTTGCTGGCTAAAGACAAAGTGACCTTCATCGGCGAAGCGATCGCGATGGTTATCGCGGAGACCTACGCTCAGGCGAAGGATGCGGCCGAGCTCGTGGAGGTAGATTACGAGCCGCTCGATGCAGCGGGCACTCTCGAGGCAGCGCCCGCTGGCCCGCAACTTTGGGACGGCGCACCGGGCAATCTGGTGTTCGACTGGGCGGCGGGCAACGAAGAGGTCTGCAACGCGGCGTTCGCGAATGCCGCGCACACGGTGGCGCTCGATACCGTCCAGAACCGCGTATTGGCCAATCCGATGGAGACCCGCAACGCCATCGGGCTTTATGACGGGTCAAGCGATTCCTACACGCTCTATTCCGGTTCGCAGGGAACGGCCGGGCTGCGCGACCGCGTGGCCAAGGACATCCTGAAAATTCCGCGCGAGAAGCTTCGCGTCGTCACGCTGGACGTTGGCGGCGGCTTCGGCATGAAGGGCTTTGTATATCCGGAGCAGGCGCTCGTACTGATCGCATCCAAGATCGCGGGTCGACCGGTTCGCTGGTCCGCCGAGCGCATGGAATCCTTCCTTGCCGACGACCATGGCCGCGACATGCGAATGACGGGCGAGCTGGCATTCGATTCCGAAGGCCGGATATTGGCAATGCGCATAACGGGCACGGCCAACATGGGCGGCTATCTGTCAACCTTCGCACCGTTCATTCCGACGCTGGCGGGCGGGCGCATCTTCGGAGGCGTCTATCGTGTGCCGACGCTGTTCGCCAACGTGAAGGGCTATTTCTCCAACAGCGCGCCGGTGGATGCCTATCGCGGCGCGGGCCGGCCGGAGGCAGCCTATCTGATGGAGCGGCTGATGGATGCGGCGGCCGCGAAACTCGGCATGGATCGGGTGGAGCTGCGCCGGCGCAACCTGCCGGGTCCGGACGAATTGCCCTACAGGAACTGGACGGGAATGGAGTTCGATTCAGGCGATTTTCCTCATATGTTGAAGGAAGGTTTGAAGCGTGCCGGCGTCGATGGCTTTGCCGCCCGGCGCCAGGGGTCGGAAGCGCGGGGGCTTAGACGCGGGCTTGGCATCGCCTATTACGTGGAGATTACCGCCGCCGCCGGCAGCGAACAGGCCCAGGTGAAATTTACCGACAATGGCGGCGTCGAGCTTTATGTCGGCACGCAATCGAACGGCCAGGGCCACGAGACGGCGTTCGCGCAGGTGGTGGCCGAGCGGCTGGGCGTGCCGTTCGAAAGCATTGCGGTGAAGCAGGGCGATTCCACTTTCGCCACCGGCGGCGGTACCGGCGGTTCGCGCTCGCTGAATATGGCAGGCGGCGCGCTTGAAGTGGCATCGGACGAAGTGATCCGCAAAGGCATGACAGCGGCAGGGCAGGTGCTGCAGGCGGGCGGCAACGAAGTGGCGTTCGATGTGGTGGAGGGCGTGGGACGCTTCCGTGTGGCGCAAAGCGGCCAATCCATGACCGTGGGCGAGTTGGCGGTGACCTTGAAGCGCGAGCGCATTCCCGGGCTTGCGGACGGGCTCGACAGCGACGGTACCTATCAGGGCATAGCGTCGACCTTCCCCAATGGCTGTCACATCTGCGAGGTGGAAGTGGATCCCGACACCGGCAAAGTGGACGTAATAAGCTATCATGTGCTCGACGATTTCGGGCGCGTGATCAATCCGATGCTGGTGGCGGGCCAGGTCCATGGCGGCGTCGCCCAGGGGCTTGGTCAGGCATTGCTGGAAAACTGCGTGTACGATTCCGACACCGGCCAGCTCCTCACCGCGAGTTTCAGCGATTACGCCATGCCGCGCGCCGACGACATCCCCGATATCGCGTTCGCTTATGAGGAATTTCCGTGCAAGACCCATCCGATGGGCGCCAAAGGCTGCGGCGAGGCCGGCACCGTGGGCGCGTTGCCGGCGGTGATGAGCGCTGTCGCCGACGCCATCGGCGTGGTGCATATCGACATGCCGGCGACGCCGGAACGCGTGTGGCGCGCCCTGCAGCGGGCAGCGGCGGCCTAAGCCCAGTCTCCCGCGCCGCGGACTGGAGAACGCTTATTTCGGGTTCGCGGCCGGCTGGGCGGCGGAAGCGGTCGCCGCGGGCGTGGCGGATGGTTGCGCCGCCTGATAGCTCGCAATCGACTTGATCAGCGTATCGCGCTCGTCGCAGGAATCCGGACACAGCCGCGTCAGCTCGGCGAGCTGACCCTGGGCTGAAGCAATGTCGCGCATGGTCAGATAGAGTTCGCCCAGGGATTCGTGTGCGCCCTTGTGGTCGGGATCCTGCGCCAACGCCTTGCGATACCAGGCGAGCGACACGGGATAATTTCCCGTCATCCGGTTCGCATAGCCAAGATAATTCATGATGTCGGTGCTTTGAGGCCGCAATTGCAGCGCGCTTTCGAGATGGGGAATGGCGTCGGCGTATTTTTCGTGATGGATGTCGCGCAGCGCGAGCGAATAGTCGTCGAGCTTCATGGGCGTGCTCACGCGCATGGCGGGCGCACCGCCATAAGACATCATGGCAGAGCAGGGTGCCGTGGCCACGCCAAGCAGAAGTACGGCAATTGCCAACCGGTCCATCATCGTCCCCTCCCGGAAAAGAACGTCACCGCTCGCAGACTAGCCCGCTTCAGGCGGATTCCTATACGCCCGCCATGCGATCGAGAACACGTTTGAGTGACTCCTGCTGGAACGGTTTCTGCAGCAGTAGCGCGCCGCGGTGGGCTTCGGGTATGTCCGAACCGCCGTTACCGGTGGCGAACGCATAGGGCGTTCCGCGTGCCGTCAGCGTTTGTGCGAAGGGATAGACCTGCTCGCCATTGAGCTGCACGTCGAGGATGGCCATGTCGAAGCTGGCCGGTTCCGTCGCCATCGCTTTGCTGAGCGAGTTGGCGACGGCAGCCACTTCGTAGCCCAGATCGTGAATCATCTCCTCAAGAAGAAACGCGATCAGCGCCTCGTCTTCCACGATGAGGACACGGCGGTCTTTGCTCATGTGTTTTGCTGTTCCCTGTGCAGCTTGAGGCGAAACGCCTCCGATACCCAACGGTTCCCGTGTTGACTTCGCAGGTTCGGCAAGCGGAATGTTGCCCGATGTCGCACCCCTCCGCACCAAAATTCGTCGACGAGCCAAGGGCAACGCGACGTAAGCCCGAGAGCCTCGCCAAGATCGCGAGGGCTGCTCGGCGGCTGTTCGTGGAACGCGGATACCACGCCACCCGTCCCCAGGATATCGCGCGCGAAGCCGGCCTCGGCCACGGCACCTTCTACCTCTACTTTCCGGACAAGAAAGCCTGTTTCCTTGCTTTCGTTGAAGAGGCGCGCGAGGAGCTCGACGGCTTTGTGCGCGCTCGCGTGGCGGCGCATACTTCGCTGGAGGAGCTGATCGCGGGGACATTGCATGCGATCTACGATTACACCGAGAGCCATCCGGGCGTGCTCAATGCCGCGATGACCGACGAAGCAGTGATCGACACTGAAGGCGTTCAGGCCGTGCCGTTGCTGCAGCGTTGGGGCGCGGATTGGGCCGGGATCGTGCGCGCGACGGTCGCCCCCGGCCGCGACAGCGACGCCTTTGATGCGGACATCGTCGGCCAGGCGATTGTGGGCGCGATCCATCAGGCGGCGGCGGAAGGCCATCGTACGGGGCGGGAATCGCAGCGCGTGGTGGCGAACCTGACGCGCTTTCTGGTCCGTGCGCTGAAGCCGTGAGAGGGCAACCGGCACCATTTGGAACGCGCAGCCCGTCGGATGAAGCAGAGTGCCGATCCGGATAGGCGATGCGCGAGGAGGCGCCCATGAAGGACCAAGTTTACATTCGCAACGCCGAAGCTGCGCATCTGGCGCGCACTCTGGCGAAGCAGACCGGCACGACGATCAACGCTGTCGTTCCGGACGCCTTGCGGCAATACCGGCCACGCGGCGGCGCGCCTGTGCGGGGTCGCCGGCTGTCGCATTGGAGACGTCTCCTGCGCAAGGACCGCGAAGGACGTTTGGCGCCCGAAGCACCGATCGAATCGCTTTATGACGAGACGGCGGGTTTGCCCCTGTGATCGTGCTCGACGGCTCGGTGTTGGTCGGCATCGTCAAGGGCGAGGAAGACGTCGAGCGTCTTCTGGAGCTGTTATCGCGCGAGGAGTGCGCGGTTGGGGCGCCCACGCTGGTGGAGACGAGGGCGTGGTGCGCGATGAATCTTGGCTCGCGCACGTCGAGCTGGCTCGAGAATTTCGTGGACAGCGAAAATACCTCTGTGGTCCCGTTCGGCCGCGAGATGGCGGATATAGCGTCGCACGCGTTTGTTACTTTCGGCCGGGGCAGCGGACATTTGGCCAAGCTGAATTTTGGGGACTGCATGGCTTATGCCGTGTCGGCAGTGATGCGCGCGCCGCTCTTGTTCAAGGGCGCCGATTTCGGCGAAACGGATGTGATGGCACATCCTGCTTCTATCCGGATGTAAAACTGTACCCCGCCTTTTCCGAATTGACTCCTCCCGGTAACTGACAAATTATCAGCGGCGGAGCGGGCGGCGGAAAAGCGCGACAACTGCCCGGAGAGGACATTGGTCAAACTCGCCTATAGCACCGAAGAGATTCTTGCGGAGCATCCTTACGCGAGGCCGCATGTCGAAGCGGGATATCGGCTGCATGGCGGTTTCGATGGCGAAGGCCGCTATGTTTCGCCGCGCACGCTTCATCGCGAACCCGCCATTCGTGCCTGGGAGCAGGCACTGACGGACCGCGGGCAAGAATTGGTGGATTCCTCCCAAGCGCTGATGGCGCAAGGCAATTTCCCGAGCACTGCGCAGCAAAGCTTCCTGCTCGATCTGGGCCTCGGCCAAACGCTGTGGGATTCGCTGACGGTGACGGGCGTTATCGAAGCCCGCGGCAAGAAGCTTACGCAAGCCGCGGCGCCGGATTTTCAGCGCATTATCGTCGAGGATATTCGCGAGACCGCCACTGGCCATCTGAACAAGGGGCTGCTTGCGGCGCACGGCCTGGACGAAGGCGGCAACGAAGCGCGCGGCGAAGGCGGCCATGATGCGATGTGGTTCGCGGTGCGCGATCTCTTATTCGGAACCGGCGCGTATCCCGCGCCCGAAATTCCCGAAAGCCTTTCGCGCCCCGAGCCGGGCCGATTAATGCCGCAGATCCCGAAAGAAAACGAAGACTGGATTCTGCTGCTGATGAACATCCTCATGATCGAGGTGCGGGCGGAGAATTTTTTTGCCTTCTGCACCACGGTGATGCGCGACTCCGCCAATTTCCGCGACCGGCGCGAAGCGGCGCTGCATGCGGCCGACATCGTGGATCGCATCCGCCAGGACGAAGCGCCGCATGTGGGCTATCTCACCGATGTGGTTTCGGAGCTGCGCGGTTTCACGTTCAAATGCGCGGATGGCGCAACGCTCTCCGGGCTGCGGCTGATCGACCCCGTCTGGCGCGGCATGGTGCAGTGGCACGCAGTGTCGGATTTCGAGCATGGGCGCCGGCATCGCCGTGCCGAAATCGTGCAGCTGCTGGAAGCGCGACCGAATGGCGCGGAGCTGGTGCGCCGCTTCGACGCCCTGGAACGGCGGCTGGCGGCATGAAAGCAGCGAGCAGCGAGTAGCGAAAATTTCCACTTCCCATCAACCGGCAGCGGAGTGATGCCATGAAATTCGGAATCTTTTACGAACATCAGTTGCCTCGACCGTGGCACGAGGGCGACGAGCTCAAGCTGTTCCAGGACGCGCTCGATCAGGTCGAACTGGCCGATCGTCTGGACATCGATCACGCCTGGGAGGTGGAGCATCATTTTCTCGAAGAATATGCCCATTCCTCGGCGCCGGAAGTGTTCCTCGCGGCATGCTCGCAGCGAACGAAAAACATCCGTCTGGGTCACGGCATCGTGCTGATGCCGCCGGGTTACAATCATCCCGCCCGCGTTGCCGAACGCATCGCCACGCTCGATCTGGTTTCGAAAGGCCGGGTGGAATTCGGCACCGGCGAATCGTCCGCGCTGGCCGAGTTGGGCGGCTATCGCGTGCCGGTCGAGAAGAAACGCGAGATGTGGCGCGAGGCCACCGAGCAATGCCTCAACATGATGGCGATGGATCCCTATCCCGGATTCAAGGGCGAGTTCTTCGAAATGCCGTGCCGCAATCTCGTGCCCAAGCCGGTGCAGAAACCACATCCGCCGGTGTGGGTGGCCTGCTCGAACCGCGAGACGATCAAGCTGGCCGCGCGCCTCGGCATCGGCGCTCTCACATTTGCGTTCGTCGATCCCGCGGAAGCGAAACAGTGGGTCGACGATTACTACCGCATCTTCCGGGAGGAGTGCGTCCCTATCGGCCATGCGGTCAATCCCAACATCTGCATGGTGACGGGATTCTCCGTGCATCCCGACGGTGAGGAAGCGCGCCGGCGCGGCATCGACGGTTTCAAGTTCTTCGGCTATGCGCTCGGGCATCACTATATTTTCGGCGAGCACAAACCGGGCCGCACCGACATCTGGAAGAATTTCGAGGCGGTGAAGGACGTTCTGCCGGCCAATGCGGGGGCGGCAGGTATCGGCACGCCCGACGAGATGCGCAGGCATCTGCGCAAATTCGCCGAAGCCGGAGTCGATCAGGTTTCCTTCATTCAACAGGGCGGCCGCAACAAACACGAGCACATCTGCGAAGCGCTCGACCTGTTCGCGCGCGAGGTGATGCCGGAATTCAGGGAAAAGGAAGCCGCTCGCCAGAAACGCAAGACGGAAGAGCTGGCGCCATTCGTCGAAAAGGCGTTTGCCCGAAAACAATGGATGAAACCGCTGTCCGACGAGCAGATACCGACCATCCTGGCGCTGGGGCGTCAGATTACACAGGCGCCGGATCCGCAGGCGGAGGCCTCGGCCCGCGCCTTTTCGCAGGCCGCCGCGGTGCCTCTAGAAGACCCGGCAAAGAAGCCCGTTGCGGCAGCGCACTGAAGCGCAGCCCCGAAAGAGGAAAACCCGGAATGCTCCGGGCCTATTTTTTCGTTCGAACCTACATCATGTCGTGCATGGCCATTTTCATGTGCCGCATGCAGGTTTTTTCCTGATTTTTGGCCATCGCGCTTTTCGCCATGTCCATCTGTTTCATCGCCATCGCCTTCTTGTTCGGATCCGACGGCTCGCCCATCGTGTTGGCTTTGTCCATCATGCCCTGACAGGTAGCGGGCGTCGCGCTGTCGGTGGACATGGCGTTGCCGCTGGACATCGACGATGTATTGGGGGAATTCGGCGAACCCGTTTGCGCCATCGCAGGGGCGGATAAAGCCAAGACCAGTGTCGCGGCCATCGAGGCTGTCGTCACGAATTTCATGCAAACTCCTGTTATTTGGTGAACGGCTGAAGGTGCCACTGCTAATACGCGTGGCCCGGGCAAAAGTTACGGAACCCCGGTCGCGCACGCCATTTGTTCTCCGTGGGAACGATAGTTCCGCGGCGCGACGTGGAAGCTCTGCGCTCGCCGAGGTCGTCTTCTGGCCGGCACTTTACGCGAAACTTTGATATGGGAGCATGATGGTCCGCCGGGAGACCGGGCACGCACGCGTCCAAAGCGTGGTGGCTGAAATGGGATGCGATCGTCGCCTCCGCGCGTTTATATCCATGGCGCGCATTTCCGGCGGATCGAAATTAGCTGCAATTTGATTCAATCGCTGCCTGCGGTTGCAGCACAGTGTCTTAACGAAGCTGTGGTCTGATTTCCCACAGAAAAATGCCTCCAAACGGTGGCAGTCGGGTAATGACGAAAACAGCGTCTCACGACAAAAAGGATAAGACCCGCCAGTGGCAGCGCGCCGCGACGCGCGCGGCCATCGTCGCGGCTGCCCGCAGGCTTATCCAGCGCGCCGGCATCGACGATCTTTCGCTCACGGCTGTCGCGCGCGAAGCCGATTTCGCGCCGACCACGGTGTTTGCGTATTTCGCCAACAAGAACGATCTGTTCCTGTGCGTTCTGGCCGACGATCTGGCGACGTTTGCGCGCGCCACGCGCGCTCCTGGACCCGACAGCCAGCCCCCCGCGAATGAGGCAGGAGTGCCCGACGCACCGGCCGTTGCGCCCGCGCCCGAAGCCGCAACGCCGCGCGAAATCGAAAAACCGTCCAAGCGGTTGCGCCTGGTCGAGAAGCCGCTGTGCGCCGCGGATTTCAACGCCTTCACCGCCGATCCCGCGGAACTGGCGGCGCAGGACGATATCGCGGCTTCGCTGCGCTTCGAGCTGGCCGCGGATGAAGAACCATCGTTTGCGGTGAGTGATGAACCGCCTGTGGCGGATTCCGTGCCGCCCTGGCACAACACCGTCGCGCGGGATCTGGCGCAATTGCACGAAGACGTCGCCAGGCTGGAATCCCGGCCTGTCGATCAATGGCTCGAGCGTCGCCTGCGCGAGTTCGAGCGCGGGTTGAGTGCGCTCGAAGCGCGGCCGGAGAAGGCGGAAGCCGCCACCGCGCTGGCAAGCATCGACGAGACAATGCGCAGGCTGGACGCGCGCGTCGAGCTGATGGACACGCGCCAGTTGCTGGCTGCCGACGAACTCGGCCGCTCGGTGCGCGAGCGCAGCGAGCAGACCGAACGGCGATTTCTGGAATTGCTGTCGGATGTCGAAACCGCCGGCGCGCGCGTCGGCCGCCGTCTCGACGCGTTGGAAAATGCGGCCTTTGCGGCGGCGCCGGAGTTTTTCCAGGCGAATGCGCACAGCTTACCAGTCGCGCTCCCGACCGGTGCCGTGGCGCAGCCCCTCGGCCACGAAGCACCTCCCGGCAAAGCCGTTGCGGAAGTGACGCTTGCGAAGGTGGCCGACCCGTCACCAGACACAATTGCAGAAAATATTACCGACGATTCAGCCGACAAATCCCCGGACAATGCGCCCGCTTCCGGGGCTGACGGCTCCTATCTGTCGGCTGCGCGCCGTTCGGCGCTGGTGGCCATGGAGCAGGCAGCGAAAGCGCGGGCCGACTCGCCGGCGCGACGCATGAGCAGGCGCGCCCTCGCAATGATTGCGTCCGGCCTCGGGGTGGTCGTGGCGCTGATCTGGGCAGGAGTTTTCGTCAAGGCGCTCGCGGTGCCGGCGTCGCAGAACGCGGCTGCAAAAATGGTGTCGAATGCGAGCGTGCAAAATGCCGTCGCGAAGCCCGACGTGCCGTCGCGGCTGATGACCCAGGCACGCGCCGGCGACACGAAAGCGGAACTGGTGCTGGCGCTGGATCTCCTGGATGGGCCAAAGAAGAACGCAGCGTTGGCGGCGCGCTGGCTCACTCTTGCCGCACAGCAGGGCGATCCTCTTGCGGCATTCAAGCTCGCCACGCTTTATCGGTCCGGTCGCGGTGTGGCCGCCGATTCCGCGCAGGCGTTCCGCTGGTTCGATTCCGCCGCGCGCAAAGGCAATTGCCGGGCAATGCAAAATCTCGCCGTTGCTTTTGCCGAAGGCTGGGGCACGGAAAAAGATCCGGCGCAGGCCGCGCGCTGGTTCGCGCGCGCCGCCGCACTCGGCCTGATCGATGCGCAATTCAATCTGGGCGTTCTCTACGAAAGCGGGCAGGGGGTGCCCCAAAGTCTGCCCGACGCCTATAAATGGTATCTGGTGGCGGGGGGCGCGGGCGACCATGACGCGGCGGCCCGCGTCGATTCCCTCAAGCCGCAACTGACGTCCAGCGATCTCGCCGCGGCGGAAGAAGCCGCCGCTTCCTTCAAGCCCGCACAAATGGATCGCGCCGCCAATCTTGCTCCCCCCACCGTGCCGCTGCCGGCAGGCTGAACCGCACAAGCACGAGATTGATGCTGTATCCGCTGGCGTCGGTGCAAATTGAGCGCCGATCGTGAGCTGCACCACGAGGATACGTCGGTCCGCTGTGGCGGCCTTGCGATGAAATACGGAACGTGCCCGACGTTTGGTTCCTCCTCAAACGTTCGCGGACCTGACGATTCCATCAAGCCAAGTTGATTGTCCTTCCTGCCCGCAAAAAAAAACCTCGCGTTGCCGAGGCAGCGCGAGGTTTTTCCCAATCCAGGTCCGGTTTAGTAGCCGGGAGGCGGCGGCGGCGGTCCGTATCCCGGAGGTGGTGGAGGACCATACCCGGGAGGCGGTGACGAATAGCGCCGTGGATGCGGGTGCCGCATGCCGGGCACCTCGTCGCCTTTGGTCTGCATGCACTGTGCGTATGAATAGTCGTAACGCTGCTGCAGCGACATCTGCGCCCATTCGCTGGAATTGGCGCCGACCGCCGTGCCGACTACGGCGCCGGAAGCGGCACCGATTGCCGCGCCGCGCCCGCCGCCGACAGCGGCACCGAGACCGGCGCCAAGCACCGTTCCCAAGACGCCTTCCGTCAACGCCTGATTGTTGGCGGCTTCGGCGCCGCCGGCGGTGCGCTGGTTTGCGTAACCTTCGCAGGCCGATTCGTCCTGCTGGAAATCTGCCAGAGATTTGTTCTGCCCCGGCATGACGGGAATGGTCGGTCCCATCGGCGGCGAGACGCAGCCGGCGAGAAGACCGGCCGTCGCCGTCAAAAGAATGGCCGTTCTGATTTTGCTCATGTGTTCCTGCTGGTTGACTGTTGTTCTTCAGCCGTGCGGCGGACCCTGCTGATAGCCCGGCGGCGGTCCCTGGTCATAGCCGGGAGGTAGTCCCTGCTCGCCCTGATAACTCGGCGGTGGGCCCTGGTCATACCCCTGATATCCCGGAGGCGGTCCCTGGTTATAGCCGGGAGGAGGTCCCTGGTCATCCTGGTATCCAGGAGGAGGACCCTGATCGTAACCCGGATTGCCCTGATAACCGGGGGGCGGTCCCTGTTCGTCCGCTGGTCCCGGCCCACCCTGATAGCCGGAAGGCCCACCCTGCTCGTCCGGGCCACCGGCGGGCGGCGCTGCCGGCACGGGCTGCCAGGCTCCGCCGCAGGACTTCACGTAGGGATAATAGCCCGCCGGCTTCGAGCAGTAGTACCAGTATTCGGCACTGCCTTCATCGTAAGTCGGTTCGGCGTAATAGGTATCGGATACGTAAGTGGGATAAGGGTAGACAGGTTGGTCGTACCACCACCAATTACCGCCCGCGAACCACCACCAGCCTTGACGGCCGTGCCACCAGCCGTGATGCCACCAACCGTTTTGCCATATGCGGCGTTCGCCCAGCGTGAAGTGCGCGAAGTCGTGATGCTGGAACGCAAACGGATGCACGGCCATTCCGGCATGAAAGCCGAAACCACGGCGCGGCATCACGTGTCCCGGCGCCGCACCGTGAATGGGTCCGTGAAAGGCCGGTCCGTGAAATGCCGAGCCGTGAAACGCCGATCCATGAGACGCTGGTCCTGCAAGTGGGCTGGCGCCATGCGGGCCGCCGCTGGTATGCGACTCTTGCGCCAGCGCCGAAGCCGCAAAGCAGGCACTTCCCGCCAACAGGGAAGCAACGAGCATGAGGGAATGTTTCTTGCGCATATCTTTTCTATCCTGGGGGATGAATTTTCTAGCGACCTCAAGCTGAACCGCAGATGAACGGCATATCGTTGATGTGCCTCGACATTTATACCTGCGATGCGCCTGCTGCCGCACAAGGCTTTAACGGCGGCGAGGGAGAGAAGTTGCGCCCATGAGGACGGATCGATGACCGGGATCGTGACAATGAAAACGGTCTTCGCAGGATGGCTGAAACTCTCCATCGCTGTCTTGTGCGGCGATGACGGGACCATGTTTGAACGGATCGTAGAGCAGCACGGTAATGGCGCCTGTGTGCTGCCTTACGATCCACAGCGCAAAACAGCCATTCTCGTACGCCAGTTTCGCGCCCCCGTTCGCGCGGTATCGCCGCACACCGAGCTGCTCGAAGCCATAGCGGGACTGGTCGATGAAAACGAAGACCCGCAAGCGACCGCTGTGCGCGAAGCCTTCGAAGAAGCAGGATTGAAACTTGGCTCGCTGGATTGCATCGGTACGGCGTGGACGATGCCGGGAATTTCAACCGAGCGCATGAGCCTTTATCTGGCGCGCTATACTTTGACGGATCGGGTGGGCCGGGCGGCGGACGCGCGGCGGAAAACGAGCACATCGCTGTCGCCGAACTTGCGCTGGCGCAACTGGCGGCGATGGCCGATACGGGGGCAATCGACGATCTCAAGACACTGACACTTGTGCAAACCCTCAGACTGCGGGAGCCGTCGCTGTTCGTCGAGGATTGACGCGCCCGACGCCCGCGAACCTCGCCACGAAATTTCTCACACGCGCGGCGACGCCGGGATGCGTTGCCATAAAGCGCGCGCGCGTCGCGACGGTGCGAGTGTCCACCGGGCCGAAGTAACAGCCGCTGCACACCAGCGCACGAGATTGCGAAGCCGTCAGTCCGAAGAACGCACTTGCCTCGCCCATTGTGTCGCCGCTCAGTCCTTCGGCGCGAAAGACCGGATCGGCGAAAGCAATGGAGAAAGGCGAGCAGTCCCGCCGCATTGGCTGACGCTTGCCGCCGGACACGGAACCGAGCCATGAAAACAGGCGGATGGGACCTGCATGATCCTCCAGGATGTCGGCCAGTTTTTCCAGTCTGCGCCGGCGGACGCGGACAGAGGGGAATGCGACCATTTCGAATCTGCCGATACAACTCCAACGGGTAACACTCCCATTCCTGGAGAGTTCCCCGTCCCTCGCAGTTGCACGGCTGTCCGGGGAACGGGCGTATGCGGCATGCGTGCGCGCGGCACTGTCGCGAACGATCCGGCGGCCCTCGTGGGTTGCCGTTCCTCAGAAATTGCTCACGCGGAGACAGGAGAACGTGGAGCATTTGGCGTGGTCGGACAAGCGCCGGACGAGATTTCCGGGGAGAGCGTGGATACGGCCTGTTTCCTGTCTTGCCGGGTGCGCCACTCGCTGCGCGCAGGTGCTGCGGCTGAGCGCCGAAACAGAGAAAGGGACTCCTGCGGATCGTCGATCGTCTTCGGCCCTCCGCGTCTCCTGTCTCCGCGTGAATCATTCGCCGGGAACAAACGAAGCCCTGGGTCGGGAAACCATCCCGCGTACAAACCCCTTCTTGGCGAAGAGGCTTTCGCGATGATTTGAGAAATTCCCCGGACAGCCCCGCGCAGCGCGGGGAAACAGCCCGGGCCGCATCGTGTGTGTCGGAAACCACGGGCAAGGATGGCGCGGCGTGCGGACCCGATGCCATGATGGGTTTCGCAATTACGACCATCGGGGCTCATCCATGTCCGGTACAGCGAACCAGCCGGCCGATCCTTACGATCGCGCCTTCCCGGGCCGGCTGAGCGCAAAGACATCCTTCGTCGCGCTCGAAGTTTCTCATGACGGTCGCGTCTGGCACACGGCGGGCGCCCTGGCCGAACCGCACGGTCCGGCAACGCGCGCCGCCGTCGTCATCGTCCATGGCTCGGGCGGCATCGACAGCCGTGGCGAATGTGCCGCCCGAGCCCTGAACGCGGCCGGCTTCGTCACCCTCGAACTCGATTTATGGGCAGCGCGCGGAGTCCATTCGCCGCAGGAGCGGCCGAAGCATCCGGCCGAGACGCTCCCCGACGCGTTCGCGGCGCTGGCGTATCTGACGCAGCGTCGCGGCATCGATTCCGCGCGCATCGCCATCACGGGATTTTCGTGGGGCGGCATCGTCTCGATGCTGAGCGCCACGCAGCACGTACGCGACACCTTCGCGAAGGGCGCGCAGAAATTTGCCGCGCACGCGCCGTTCTATCCGGCGTGCTGGCTCTACAACTGCGTGCCCGGTTTCGAATTTCAGGCACTGACCGGCGCGCCCGTATTCATTCAGGCCGGCGCCGACGATCTCTACGACGATCCCGACACCTGCGAACGGCTCGTGGAGTCGTTGCCGGCCGCCGACAAGGCGTTCGTCACCTCGCTGATCTGGCCCGGCGCCACCCATGCCTGGGACCGCCGCGAGCCGGACATCATGGCGAAGGATCCGATGTCGCACAAAGGCGCCGGCGGCGAAGTCCCGTTCCGCTACAATGCAGACGTGACGCGCCGCTCGACGGAGGCGCTGGTCGAGTTTTTTACAAGAGTGCTGGCGGTGAGATAGGCAGCGTGGTGTATGGATGGTAGCGCTATAGATCGAGGAGAGAGCGTGCCGTACCGCTATGGGTTGGTGCATGAAGTACACGGGGCATTCGGAATTTCGTTTCCCAATTTCCCCGGCGTCGCTTCGGGCGGCACGAACCTCGATGAAGCCGTTGAGCGGGGTACGCAAACACTCGCTTTCCATGTCGAAGGCATGATCGAGGACGGCGATGCGCTGCCCCTGCTGCGAACGTTGCAGGAGCTGCGAAAGGATCGCGAATTTCGCGCGGAGTCGAAGAGCGCAGTGATCGTCGCCGTTCCGGTAGAGCTTCCGGGAAAAGCCATTCGCGTCAACGTCACGATCGAAGAACATTTGCTCGACGCCATCGACAAGGCGGCGGTGAGGGTCGGCCAGACGCGATCGGCATTTCTCGCAACGGCGGCACGCGCGCGCATCAGGACAGCGGCATAAGCCCGACGTTGTCGGCAAGACGGTCGCGTGCGCTCGACCGGCGCGCGCTAAAGGACATGGCAGGTTTACATCCCGCCTTCGCCAGGCAGCGTTCCGTAATATTCGCCGACCTGGACGGTGAGCGCGCGAACGAGTTTGCGCTCCGCATTGGTCAAGAACGGACTCCAGGTATCGACGATCAGCACGGCGCGTGGTGCGTCGCTATCGTTCCACGCTTCATGGGGAATAGAGTCGTCGAACACGAAGGTTTTTCCGGGATTCCACTCCCGTTGTTGGCCTCCCACACGGAAGCCGCAGCCGGGAGGAACAATCAGCGGAAGATGCACGACAAGACGCGTGTTGACGGGCCCCGTATGCGGAGGGATGCGAGTACGGGCGTCGAGAATGGAAAACAAGGCCGTTGGCCCACTCCCCGGTACGTCCCAGCGCGGCCACCATTCGAGCGCCGCGACGGTTTTTGGGCAGCGCTCGATGTGTTCTGGATGGGCGGTGCCCTCACGCCAGAGCGAATATACCCCCCATCGTCGCGAGTTATTGAGGTCCCGCCACTGATCCATCGCGAGGCCCGGCTGATCCGCGACATAGGGCTCCAGCGCCCCCCCCCCCCCCCCCC
>Ga0208849_1001123_pt1 | contig 20033 bp, 15 predicted proteins | sample NGESurdeep072012_10_FD_184470 | JGI IMG/M metagenome (GOLD analysis project Ga0208849, IMG submission 184470) | Arctic peat soil microbial communities from Barrow, Alaska - NGEE Surface sample 53-3 deep-072012 (SPAdes) | ecosystem: Environmental > Terrestrial > Soil > Wetlands > Peat ... | reverse complement strand
TATAGGGTTGGAATCTCTTTGGTAGGGAGAAAAGAATGCCAATTGCCGTCGGACCTATGGTTTTTATCGCAAGCGCACTTTCAGCTACGGCCGCAATGGCGGATTGCATGTCGTCGTTGAGTGCGGAGTGTTACCCGGCCGCGGATCTGCCGGCCTCCATGAATCTGCCCTTTTCGGAAGCAGTGAGAGCTGGCGATATACCTTATGTGTCCGGCACCTTTGGCACGGACAGGTCCGGCAAGCTTGTCGCCGGTGGGATGGTGGCGGAGGCCAGGCAGGCGATGGACAACATCGGCGCGACGCTCAAGCGTCATGGTGCGAGTTTCGACCAAGTCGTGCAGTGTCTGGTAGCGCTGACCGATATCAAGGAGTGGGCTGTGTTCAACGACATATATCGCCATGTCGCGCATGGCCTTTGCAACCGCCGGTTTGGCGCTCGGCGCACGGGCCGAAGTACAGCGTAACGCGACCGCTGGTGCACATTAAACGGGTCTGTTACCGGCGGCGTGAGGCAGAAGATGCGACTTGGATGACTGGTCTTGTCAGTCTTAAGCTCATCCATGTTAATTATCGAGCTCCAGGGTTGCCCTACCTGCGAATTGGCATTCCATCCCAAGATAAAGATGTGTCGATTCGCAACTATCGGCGCCACTAGATATTTCACCTCACGGTTGCGGCCCTCACGGTTGATAAGCAACGACTTATGACAAAGGGTCCTCGGCACATTGCGCCGCTAAAGCATAAGTTTCTTGTTTTTTGCACAGGAGCACGACCTTGCAGCGTACGGTGCCGCACTGACGCAACTGTCGCGTATTCGTAGTCTGCGGTTGAAAATAAAATCGGAGCGATATCGATGCACACAGCTTATAGGGCCTCGCGGCGCGCATCAGATAGGAATCAGAGCATTCTCATTTCCCGCGATATATTCGGTGCCCGGCAAGTACTTGAGAATGACGCCCAAATCATCGAAGCAGAGGCCGACCGGTTCGACCAAGCGGATTCCGGCGTCACGCAGCACTTAATCTCATCGCTGCAAGCTCAGTCTCGCGTCAAGGAACTTCTCGTCGCCAACCGTCGCAAGGATGAGTTTCTTGCGATGATTTGTCATGAGTTTCGTAGCCCAATTGCCGCGATACAGAACGCGGTCAGCATCTTACGAAAGCAGGCCGGGCAAGATGCCACTCCGTTACCGGGCATTCATGCGTTGATCGATCGGCAGTTGGGCAGCATGAGGCTACTTGCTGAGGGTCTTTTGGATGTGTCACAAATTGCTCGTGGTCAGGTTCGCCTACAGCGGCAGCAATTGGATCTGCGCGAGGTTGTACGCGCTGCGGTCGAGACACTGCAGCCAAACTTTGATCAGCGCTGTCAGCGGATCGCCATGACATTGCCTGAAGGTCCGATATGGCTGCAGGCCGACGCTAATCGGCTGGAGCAGGTGTTCGTGAACCTGCTTGGCAATGGATCGAAGTATATGGATGTGGGCGGAGAGCTTACGGTATCGGTGGATGTTCACGATCGGCACGCGATCGTCCGTGTGCGGGATGCTGGTATCGGTATAGCCGAGGAAATGCTGCCCCGTGTTTTCGATCTCTTCGTCCGGGCAGATGATTCCATAACGCGCGCCGTTTCTGGCCTGGGGATTGGCCTTGCTCTTGTGCGCATGTTAGTGGAACTGCATGGGGGCACTGTTTCTGCGGCCAGTTGCGGGCTCGGACAAGGTAGCGAATTTACGGTTCGCCTGCCCCAGATGACTTGATCAGCGACACTATCCAAAGAGTTGCGCCGACACCTTGCGTTATGTTCTCGGTATCACTCTCTTCCATTCGGCATCGCACCGACTCAGGCAATAGATTCCCAATTGCCCATATCACGGCAGTCCGGTGGAACCGGGAGGTGGCTGTGAATAAAACGCAAAAGTAGGCGGCTTTTCTATGTGTGTGACATGCCTTTGTGTGGGAAGGCTCCCAAGCCAGTCGCACTGAAGGAGAAGCCAACTCATTTCACCGGCGCGGGCCTTGAAATTCAGGACGCCAGGAGGGTAAATATCATGTCTAGAAATATTACACGTCGCGCGCTGGTTAAGGGTGGCATCGTTGCTGGCGCACTCATTCCAATCGCCGGGCTCTTCCGCAAGAGCGTTGCATACGGCGAGTCCCCGGCACTGGATCCGGGCGAACAGACCGCGAGATCGCTCAACTATGTCACGAAATCCACCAAGCCTGATGCGTATTGCGGCAATTGTTCGCAGTATCAAGGCAGGGCGGGAGAGGCGATGGGCCCGTGCGCAATCTTCCCGGGTAAGAGCGTTGCATCCGCCGGATGGTGCAGTGGTTGGGCGAAAAAGCTGGCCGCCTAGGTGATTGTAGAACAATCAGGTCGTACGGCAGACCTGGGCGACGTGGTCGATGCTGTGCAACTGCCTTTGCATGGCCGCGTTGATCGACACTTGCTGGTCGGAAGTTGATTGTGAGAAAGCGTTGCCGGTGGTCGATTGCGCGATGTAGTCCTGGGTGAGCTTTGCGAGATTCACCGCCTCAGGCTACAAACTCGGTACGCAAGCGCACTTATAAGTCATTTAGCGCAATGCGCTCCTCATTGAGCAGCGCCTTGAGTTCAGGCAGGCAAGACCCACAGTTAGTGCCGGCACGCAGTCGCTGGCCAATCTGCTGTGGCGAGGTCAAGCGGTGCTGCCGAATTGCCGAGCAAATGCTGTTGCGCCCGACGCCGAAGCATGAGCAGATAACGGCTCCAATATCGGCCGAACCTTGAGTCGAGTGTCCGCGAAGTAGTCCCGCTCGCTCACTATCGTCCAGTGCCTGCTTGACGAATAGACCCGATAACCACGCGCGCGCTGGCATATCCGGCCGTGGAGAGATAAAAACACAGGCGTCGAGGCGATCGTCGATGAGGTGAGCGGCGCGATAGATGCCCGATCCTATATCTATATATTCGAGCCAGTCGGCGTCGCAGCTTCCGGCATTGAGCAATCGTCGAGCCCAGGGGGACCAATCGCCCGCGACCCGGCGCCCCGCGAGCTCGTAACGCAGGAACTGTTCTCCCTGGTTGTGCGACCACCAGGTCATGTCTGTGACGTCCAGGGCTTGTCGACTCAGGATGAAACCCTGCCAGGCGACTACAAAGGGCGCGACCTGGGCGGGCGTGTGTTTGAATTCGGGCTCGCCGGAGACCGGATCGACGACCGGGTTGACCAGAGCGCCTACACGGGCGTCCGAGCTGAACGCCGCGCTCCAGTGAATCGGCACAAAGATCATTCGGCGCGGCAGTTCGCCGCTGATGCGAAGTCGGGCGACCAGCGAACCCCAGCGCGTGCTGACACGTGCCAATTGACCGGCGCGTACACCGGACAGAAGCGCATCCTGTTCATGCATGTCAATGTAGGGTTCGGGCAGGTGGGCGGTCAGACGCGGCGCTTTGCCGCTGCGGGTCATGGTGTGCCACTGATCTCGAATGCGACCGGTGTTGAGCACGAACGGGTATTCTTCATCGAGCGCGTGGACCGGCGGAGTGGGTAGCGTGACCACAAAGCGCGCGCGCGCATCGGGATGAAAGAAGCGCCCGTTGTCGAATGGGCGATTAGCCGGCCATTGCGTGGGCAGGAGCGCATCGTATTCATCGCTAGTGAGTTCACCTAACCCGCCGATATCAAATGCCCGTGTCCCATGGTTGCTGGCTGCCGACAACCGGGCATGTTCGAGGAAAATCTGGTGCGCTGACTCAAAGCTAAATGCCGCGGCGAATCCCATGCGTTTGGCCACTTCGCAGAAGATCCACCAATCGGGCTTCGCCACGCCGGACATCGCTAGAAAGGCGCGCTGGCGCGAAATGCAGCGCTCCGAGTTGGTCACGGTGCCGTCCTTTTCGCCCCAGGCGGCGGCCGGCAGCAACGCATGCGCGCAGGTAGTAGTGTCGGTTGTGGCCACGCAGTCCGAGACCACCACCAGCTCGCAGCGGGATAAGGCCGATTTCACCTTATTGGCATTGGGAAGGCTGACCACGGGATTGGTCGCGACGATCCATACGGCTTTGACTTTCCCAGCGTGCATAGCTTCAAACAGATCCACAGCCTTGAGACCGGGTCGCGTCGCGATACAGGGGCTGTTCCAGAAATCCTGCACTATTCTCTGGTGGTCCAGCCGCTCCAGATCCATGTGCGCGGCCAGCATGTTGGCCATCCCGCCCACTTCGCGTCCGCCCATGGCGTTGGGCTGGCCGGTAATTGAAAATGGCCCCATGCCAGACCGACCGATTCGGCCCGTGAGCAGGTGGCAATTGATGATGCTGTTGGCCTTGTCGGTACCCGCGGAGGATTGGTTCACGCCTTGCGAGAAGGCGGTGATGACGCGTTCGGTACGTGCGAACAGGCGGTAGAATTCCTCGAGCATTGAGGGCTGAATGGCGCATCGCCTGGCCACAGCCGCGACATCGCCCGAGGTATTTTCGGCCGCGATCAAGGCGCGCGCGGCACCCGCCGTATGCCGCTCGATGAAGTCGCTGTCTTCAACACCGTGCTGGCGCAGATAGGCCAGGAGACCGCTGAACAGCCAGACGTCGGTTCCGGCCTTGACGGGTAGATGCAGGTCGGCGACATCGCAGGTCGGTGTGCGCCTCGGATCGATCACGACTACTTTGAGTTCCGGCCGTCGCTGCTTCGCCTGGACAATGCGCTGAAACAGCACCGGGTGGCACCAGGCGGTATTGGAGCCGACCAGCACGATCAGATCGGCCTTTTCCAGATCGTCGTAGTGAACGGGAACAATGTCCTCGCCAAAGGCGCGCTTATGGGCCGCGACGGCGGAGGACATGCAAAGACGTGAATTGGTATCAATATTGGCCGAGCCGATGAAACCCTTCATCAGCTTGTTGGCAACGTAGTAGTCCTCGGTCAGCAGCTGTCCCGAGACATAGAATGCGACGGCGTCGGGTCCGTGTGCACGAACGATCTCGGTGAAGCGTTCGGCCACATGCTGCAATGCCTGGTCCCAATCGACCTCGACGCCGCCCAGACGTGGGGCCAGCAGGCGCCCCTCCAGATCCAGCGTGTCGCCCAACGCCGCGCCCTTGGAACACAGGCGGCCGAAATTCGCCGGGTGTTCGCGATCGCCGGCAAGCGTGGCTCCGACGGCGGTGGGCGTCGCCACCAGGCCACAACCCACCCCACAGTACGGGCAGGTGGTACGTACGCTTGCGATCACGCGGTCGCCGCGAGTGCGCCGAACAGCAGTGTGTTGCGCAGCGGTCCGATGTTGCGCCGCTGGCTTATCAGTTCGACGTACCACGGTCCGTCGGTGGTATCACCGTACAGCACTGCTCCGCGGATCTGATCATTCTCGATCACCAGGTGCTTGTACACACCGCGCTTCGCGTCGTTGAATATAAGGGATTCGCTGCGCGCCGTGCGACGGAAGTCACCAGCCGAAAACAAATTGATGCCGGTGACTTTGAGCTGCGTCGACAGTAAAGACCCCGCGTAGTGTGTCATCCCGATTTCCGCCAGATGCCGGGCGCAGACCGCGGCCTGCTCCCACAGCGGCGCCACCAGACCGTAGGTGGTGTCGCGATGCTGCACACATTCGCCAACCGCGTAAATGCTCGGATCGTAAGTGAGCATGGTGTCGTCAACCAGCACGCCGCGGCCGCAGCGAATGCCGGCGAGCATGGCGAGCTCGATGTTCGGGCGAATACCCACCGCCATGACCACCAGGTCGGCAGGTAACTCGCTGCCATCCTCAAAAGCCACAGCCTGCACGCGCGAGCTGCCGAGAATGGCGCTGGTTTTGGCCGACAGCTTGAAATTGAGCCCGCGCTGCTCAAGCGACGACTGCAATAGCTTTGCGGCGGCGTGATCGAGTTGACGCTCCATCAGTATGTCGGGCAGATGCACCACGGTGACGTCCATGCCCTGGCAGCGCAGCCCGTTGGCCGCCTCGAGGCCGAGCAGTCCCCCTCCAATCACTACGGCTTTGCCGCGATCGCGCGCGGCCTTCAGCATGGCATCGACATCCTGGATGTCCCGGAAGGTCACGACACCCGGCAGGGTATTGCCCGTTATGGGCAGGATGACCGGGGTTGAGCCGGTGGCGAGCAGCAGGCGATCGTAGGGCACTTCGACGCCCGAGCGGGATTTGACTCGGCGCCGCCGCCGATCGATCTCTACCGCCGGATCACCGGCGTGCAGCGTCACGCCGTGATCGCGATACCAGTCGAAGGGATGCAGCATGATCTCGTGGATCTGCTTTTCCCCGGAGAGCACCGGGGACAGCAGCAGGCGGTTGTAGTTACCGTGCGGTTCGGCGCCGAACACATGGATCTCATAGGTGTCCGGAGCAATGGTCAGCAGCTCCTCGACGGTACGCATCCCGGCCATGCCGTTGCCGATGACCACCAGCCGGCGTTTGCCCGCCGCGCGCTGCAGACGGATGGGTTCAGGCCGCACCCACACTTGTCCGTCGAGCACGCGCGCGGGATAGGTGGCGACTGAAAATTGGGCGTCCTCCAGGCAGCGGCCGGTCGAAAGGCAGAAATGCTGTTTGTAAATCGGCGAGGCGACCACCATCCCGCCGTTGATATCCCCGACAATGCCGCGCGAGAGTATGTTGACTCCGCTCGCCGGGTCGCGATTGTCGAGTGCGAACACCCAGCCATCGGCCCGAAACAGCGCGATCTGTCGGCCCTCGAGATCAGCGCACACGCCGGTGTTCGGCAGGATATCGTCGAGATTGCAGACCCGGTTCCAATGGTTCGGCTTCAAGCGGGTTCTCCAGAGGGCGAGAGCTGCCGCGAGCGTCTTTCCGTCTCGTTGGCAGGCCGGATCTGGCCGCGCTCCTCAATAAAGAGCACGTTGTCGTCGGCGCGATCGCTGTTCACAAAATGACGGAACCGCCTCAGGGTCGCCGGTTCGGTAATGGCTTTTTTCCATTCGCACTCGTAGCTGCGCACGATGTGCGCCATATCGGCTTCGAGCTCTGCCGCCGTGCCCAGGCGGTCTTCGCAGACCACCTGTTTCAGATAGTCCAGACCGCCCTCGAGATTGTCCAGCCAAGTCGCGGTGCGCTGCAGCCGGTCCGCGGTGCGGATATAGAACATCAGGAATCGGTCGATGTAGCGAATCAGCGTGGCCTGGTCTAAATCCGAGGCCAGCAGATCCGCATGCCGGGGTTTCATACCGCCGTTGCCACAAACATAGAGCGCCCAGCCTTTCTCGGTGGCGATCACACCCACGTCCTTGCTCTGTGCTTCGGCGCACTCGCGCGTGCAGCCGGAAACGGCAAGCTTGATCTTGTGAGGGGCACGCAAGCCCTTGTAACGGTGCTCGAGCTGGATCGCGAGAGCGACGCTATCCTGCACACCGTAGCGGCACCAGCTCGAACCCACACAGGATTTGACGGTACGCAGGGCCTTGCCGTAAGCGTGACCGGATTCGAAGCCGGCCGCGATCAGCTCTTTCCAGATCAGCGGCAGCTCGTGCACCTGGGCGCCCAGCAGGTCGATGCGCTGACCGCCGGTGATTTTGGTGTAGAGGCCGAACTTCTTCGCCACCTCGCCGATGGCAATGAGTTTGTCCGGCGTGATTTCCCCGCCCGGAACCCGCGGTATCACCGAATAGGTACCATCCTTCTGAATATTCGCCAGGAAATAGTCGTTGGAATCCTGCAGTGACGCATGCGAAGGCTGCAGGACGAATTCATTCCAGCACGAGGCGAGGATGGAGGCGATCGCCGGTTTGCAGAGGTCGCATCCGCGCCCTCTGCCGTGATTCCTCAGCACGGCCTCGAAGGTCTTGATCGCGCCGATTCGAATCAGATGAAACAGCTGCTGGCGGGAGTAGGGAAAATGCTCGCACAGGTGATTGTTGACGGCCACGCCCCGGCTTGCGAGTTCGGCTTTTAGGATCTGAGTGACCAGGGGACCGCAGCCGCCGCAAGAGCTCGCGGCCCGTGTTGATTTCTTGAGTGCGGCAAGTGTGGTGCAGCCGGTCTCGACCGCGGCGCAGATGGCTCCTTTGGTGACGTTGTTGCACGAACAGATTTGCGCTGCGGCCGGCAGCGCCGATACTCCCGACGCCGCCGGTTTCCCACCCTCGATCGTGGGCAGAATCAACTCTTCGGGCCGCTCGGGCAACGGCAGGCCGCCTTGCATCATCTGCAGTAGCGTGCCGTAGTCGTCTGCCTCGCCGACCAAAATGCCTCCCAGCAGCTTGGTGCCGTCGGCGCTCAGCACGAGTTTCTTGTAAACCTGGCGTCGCTCGTCGACGAGAGAGCACGTGCGAGCGCCCGAGGTTGCGCCATGGGCATCGCCGATGGATGCCACGTCGACTCCCATGAGCTTGAGCTTGGTGCTCATATCGGCGCCCGTGAAGCTCGCATCGCTGTTGTTCATCAGATGGGCCGCGGCGATCTGCGCCATCTGATAGCCCGGCGCGACCAGTCCAAATATTTTATTGTTCCAGAGCGCACATTCGCCGATCGCGAAGATGTCCGGATCCGAACTGCGGCAGGCGTTATCCACCACCACGCCACCGCGCTCGCCGACGGTCAGGCCCGCGCTGCGGGCCAGATCATCGCGCGGTCGGATGCCGGCAGAAAAGACGATCAGGTCGGTCTCGAGCTCGCTGCCATCCGCGAACCGGATGCGCTGAGCCTTCGACGTGCCGTCGGCGATCTGCGCGGTATTCTTACCGGTATGAATGCCGACGCCGAGTTCGGCAATGCGCGCACGAAGTACCCGGCCGCCTGCGTCATCAATCTGCACCGCCATGAGCCGCGCCGCGAATTCGACCACGTGCGTATCGAGCCCCAGATCCTTGAGTGCCTTCGCCGCCTCGAGGCCCAGAAGACCGCCGCCGATGACCACACCGGTCTTGCTCGAGGCACTGGCTTTCCGGATGGCTTCCAGGTCCTCGATGGTGCGGTAAACGAAGCAGCCCGGCCGATCGTTGCCTGGTATCGGAGGCACGAATGGATAGGACCCGGTCGCCAGGACGACGCGGTCGTATTCGAACAGTTTGCCGCTAAGAGCCCGGACCTGACGGCGCTCACGATCGATAGCCACGGCGCGGTCGGCAAGATGCAGACGGATGCCGGCCCTTTCGAAGAAGCCGGGCGCTACCAATGACAGGTCCTGGGCCGTCTTGCCGGAAAAGAACGAAGTCAGGTGCACGCGATCGTAGGCCGGGCGCGGTTCTTCGCACAGCACCGTGATCTCAACATGCGATGCGCCCTTGGCTTGAAGATCCTCCAGTAGTCGCTGACCGACCATGCCATTGCCAATGACCACAAGCTTCATCGAAATACCTCGTCAGTAGACATTGACTGCCGCGACGCAGGCTGACCGTTATTCGGCCGGCGCCATCGGCGCATCCATAGTCAGATCGCTGCCTGCCGGCAGTGCCCACGCGAGCCATTGCCGATGCAGGACGCCGATCAACAGGAAGGCCACGGCGGATAACACGCCGAAGGTGGCAAAGCCCAGCTGGTAGCTGCCGGTACTCTCCTTCGCCATGGCCATGATCACCGGCAGGTAAAAGCCGCCGATACCGCCGGCGGCACCGATGATCCCGGTCATCACACCGGTCTTGCCCTGCCATCGCTGCGGCACGAGCTGGAAGGTCGCACCGTTACCGAGGCCAAAGTCCAAGTACAGAGCCAACAGCAGCGCGACGCCCCCCGTCAGCGGCGGCATGAGCGCTGCAAAGGCGAAATTGCACGCTGAAATGGCCACCAGCAGCACCATCAGCACTTTCACGCCCGACAGCCGGTCGGCTATGAATCCTCCTACCGGGCGTACCAGGGCACCGGTGAGAGACAGCCCCGCCATGACAAGACCGGCATCCACTTTGGTCAGTTGATACTGTGTGGTCAGTAGCAGGCTCACATACGAGGACATGCCCACGAAGCCACCGAATGTGATGCTGTAGACGAGCATCATCACCCAGGTATCGCGTTCACCCAGCACCTTAAGGTATCTGCGTGGCAACACCACCAGCGCCACCAGCGCACCGAGTAGCGGCAGCAACAGCACGCCCGTCTTGCCATGGCCGAACAGTCCGGCGTTGACCAGCAGCACCAGGGCCATCACGCCGATGAGCGAAATGGCGAAGCCTGCGAATGCCTGCGCACCGCTGCCGCTCTTTGAACTGCGATCCTCGGCCCAAAGAATCACGGCCACGGCGGTGAGGGCCAGCAGCGGCAGCGCCGCTGCCGTGGCGTGCTGCCAGCCGAAGTGTTGCGCCAGCGTGGGAAACACAAAGCCATCGACGACGGCGCCGATGTTGCCGGCGGCCGCCAGACCCAGAACCAGGCCTTGAACGCGCGGCGGATAGCTGCTGCCGGCCATGGGCAGGGCGATCGCGAAACTGGCGCCGCCCACGCCCAGGAAGCAGCCCAAGATGAGCAGCAGGGTGTACGTGGGAATGATCGGCAACAGCAGCACGCCGGCCGGAATCGCGGACAGGGAAATCCCCATGAGCGCGAGTCGACGGCCGTCCACGGACTGGAACAGATTGCCCAGCGTCACGCGCACGATGGATGCGGCGAGCACCGGCACGGCGACCAGAAAGCCCGCCTGGGTCGGCGACAGCACCAGTTGCCTGGAGATGAACGGCGCCAGCGGCCCGAACATCACCCAGGCGGTAAAGCCCGTGTCGAAGTACAGAAAGCAGGCCAGCAGGGCCTTCCAGTTGCCACTTTTAAGGGATGCGATGACGTGCTTCATTCGGTTACCTCAACCTGTGCTGCGCGCGAGCAAAAAAAACCGCCAACGATGCGCATCCATCGAGGACGTGCATAGATTGGCGGCGTTGCCTTGGCAGATCCGCCGTTGGACCTGCCGTATGCTGGATCTCTGCAACGGCTATGCCATGCGCGCTCGCGATCAGCGCATGTTCACTTGGTTCATATGCGTCAAGCGCTTAGCGTGCAGGCATGGTTGCTGTGAAACAGCTGGCCGCTGCCAGGACGTTTCATTTGAGTGCAGACGCACCGATGTGTGCACACTGTTTGTGCAGTGGCGCTCAGGATTTCTCGCGCTTGAGTATTGATTGAACTTGATGTCACAGTCGCTACTCTCGTCCTGCGAAGGCATTTCATTGGAATCACCGGCCGCACGTTTTCTGCGCTCCGCCAGGCTCTGTCGAGCTCGCGACCTCGAGCAGCTGCTCATGCTGGGCGAGTTGGTCAAGAGCCTCAACGAGCTCATACATGCGCTGCAGAAGGAGCGCGGCGCCTCGTCGATCTTTCTCGGCTCCAACGGCGTTCAGTTCAGCGACCGCCTGACAGCACTGGTCGCTGAATGCCGTGATCTGGAGAGCGTTGTTCAAGAGCGGCTGGAGCAGCTCGATAAGGGGCTGGATCGCATGAGCTCGGGCGCGCGCTTCTACACGCGCGTGGCGCTGGCCTTGCGCGCGCTCGAGACTCTGCCGGAGACGCGCGCGCAGATTGCATCGCTGGTCATGGCGCCGCAGGACGCGGTGAAGGCCTTCACCGGAATCATCGGCTGCCTGCTGGCGGTGGGATTCGAAGTGGCGGACATTGCCGCCGATCCGGCAATTTCGCGCGCACTCGTTGCCCTGGTCAATTTCGCGCAGGGCAAGGAATACGCCGGCCAGGAGCGCGCGATCGCAGGGGCTGCGTTCTCAGGTGGCCACTTCCACGCCGCTGACCAACGCCGTCTGGGGCATCTGGTGGCGGGGCAGGAACAGGCATTCCGTGTGTTCGCGGAATTCTCGCAGCCGGCGCATGTCAGTGCTTTTCACGATCTTCTTTCCAGTCCTGATTCGTCGGAAATGAAGCGCATGCGCGAGCTTTCGTTGGACCGCGAGCGGGTTGCCGAGCCGGCGGCCGATACGGCCGACATCTGGTTCCGGCTCACGACCCGGCGCATTGATGCGATGAAGACCATTGAGGAGCAGATGGCCGCGGATCTCGGGCGGCTGTGCGCCGCCAAGCTGGCCGAGTCGCGCCAGGACTCAAAGCGCGTCGACATGGCTCACGCCGATGATATGGCCGCCACTGCGCGCGTCGCCATGCTGGTGACTGACGTGGACCCGGCGGTCAATAACCTTGGGCTCGATGGCGGCGTCAGTCTCTATACCCTCGACGGCGCACTGCCGAAACCGATGCGCTCCATTCTGGATGTGATGCACGCCCAATCGCGTCGTATCGACGACGTGAGCCTGCAACTGGCATCGGCCCGTCTGGCGCTGAGCGAGCGCAAAGTGATCGAGCGCGCCAAGGGTTTGCTGATGAAGGGCCGGCGACTGTCGGAGAAGGAAGCCTACGCGCTGATGCGTCAAACGGCCATGAACCAGAACAAGCGCATTGTCGAGGTCGCCGAGGCCATCGTGAGCGTTGGGGATATTCTGCAGACATAGCGGCAAACCTAGCCTTCACCCAATCGCGTTGACCTGGTCGCCTCAAAAGGATGGTCAATTGAACTCTCCATTCGCTTCACAAATTGGCTCGTGCGGGATAATTCCGCGTGAATGTTGAACGCGGCCTCGTTGATCCAACGCGAATGGAGATAGAACAGTTGCGGATCATGGACACCATCCGCGCCCGGACATGGAAGCGCGCAAAGATGAACAGTTCCATGGAACTCCCGTTCTCATGCGATTTTAGACAATAATTGGGAGAAATGAATGGCCGCATTTGGGCCGGAATTTACTCGGCGCCCCCATATCGGAGGGAGGAAGTCGATGGAAATTGACCCAGAACACCTTTGAAGTCACATTGACGCGATCTGCGAGCGGCGTATAGTGGCGTTGTTGATAAGTTCAACAATGGAGCCGCCCGATGGCAACCGTCAATTTCAGCGTACCCGATGAAGTTAAGGCGGCGTTCGACAAGGCCTTCGGTGATAAGAACAAGAGCTCCATCATCGCTGAGTTGATGCGCCGGGCCGTGCGTGAGCGGCAGCTCCAACTCAGGCGGGAGCGACTCTTCCGCCAGTTGAGCAGCGCACGTGTGAGCCGGGGGTCGATCACCAGCGAGGAGGTTCGCAGGGCGCGAGCGGCCGAACTACCGTGATCGTCGTGCTCGATGCGAGCGTGATTCTCAAATGGCTGCTTGAAGACCCCGCCCGGGAACCCGATACCGAGAAGGCGTTGGCCGTTATCGAGTCCGTTGTACGTGGCAGGCTGGATATCCTGCAGCCGATGCATTGGTTGGCCGAAGTGGCGGCAGTGGCTGCCCGCCTCACGCCACAGACGGCGGTCCGCGATGTCGAAATGCTCGCTGCGTTGCAGTTTCCGACGACCGATGACCCGAACGTGATGCGACGGGCAACTAACCTTGCAATCGAGACCAATCATCATCTGTTTGACACGCTATACCACGCCGTCGCTCTTGAGCACGAAGACGCCTTGCTTGTGACGGCAAACGACCGGTACTACGTGAAAGCCGAGCGCTACGGGACGATTGCCGCGTTGCGCGACTGGGGAGCTGTACCGTAAACGTGGCATCTGGCGGAACTCATAGCTTCACGTGCACCGTGAGGCCGTAGGAATCTGATCGATTGAGCTACAGGGTTTGACCCGTAAGTCTTGCCTCAACTACTGGGTAATGCGTACTCTCGATCCATCGCTCAACTTGCTATAATCCCCGAGCGCCAGCACGGTGCCGGGTTGCAGGCCGGACAGAATGGTCTGGTTGTCGCCGTCGCGCCCACCGAGCCGAACTATACGACGTTGCACGATATCGCCATTGACCACGAATACCGTAGCGTTCTGGCCGTCGGCCTGCACCGCCTTGGCGGGAACGACGACCCCCGGCGTGGGTGCAGGACTGCCAGCCTGGGGCTGTGTGGCATCGTCCAGGAACGACACGCGTGCGCCCATCTCGGGCACGATACGCGAGTCTTTCTCTTTGAAGGCAATGCGGACTTTTACCGTCGCTTTCGAGCGGTCGGCGGTGGGAATTACCGCGATGACTTCCGCGGGAAACTGCTGCTCGGGATAGGCATTGAGCGTGATCGTGGCCGGCTGCTTGGGATGCACGCGGTTGATGAAATTCTCGCTGACATCGACGTCAACCTCGAGTGAGTTCATGTCGACGATCTTGGCGATACCGCCGCCACCTGAGAACTGGGGCGAGACGATTTCACCGGGTTGCGCGTTCTTCACCGTCACCACACCGTCGAATGGCGCCTTGATGACTGTGTCGTCCTCGAAACGCTGGTTTATTTCGACACTTGCCCTGGCGACGGCCAGATTTCCTTCGGCAACCAGGGTCGCAGTTTGCGCCGCGTCGTAGCTGGATTTCGATGCGTCGAAGGTCTCGGGGCTGATTAGCCCTTCGCCAAGCTGGGTCTGATTGCGCAGATAAATCGGACGTGCGTCGTCGGCGGTGAGTTTGGCCGCCGCGAGGGCCGCCTCGAGTTGTTTCACCTGCGCCCTGGACTGCTCCAATGCAGCGCGCGCATTGGTATCGTCAAGCCGGGCGATGACCTGGCCTTCTTTAACCGGCTGACCTTCCTGGACCAGTACTTCGTTGACCTTGTATATGGCCTTGGCGGAGACGGTGGCCTCACGCAGCGCCACGACATAGCCGGAAGCATCCAATAACGATCCTCCAGCCGCGGCAGTACCGCCGGTGCTGGTCGCGACCGCTTTGGCGACTACGGTTTGAACCGGGATGGCTTCACGGGCGAATGCGAACACCCAGACACCGGCTGCCAGGGCCATCACGACAAGAGCGCACAGGACGATGAGCCATGGACGGCGGCTGCGGCCGCCAGGACTCCCCTGAGTCTGGGACCGGTCGATGCGCAATTGATCGAGCAGCGTTGCCTTGTCGTCCACGAAAGTATGTATCCCTTATCTGTGCGCGTCCGAAGAACCGGTGGAGGAGACAGCCTGCAGCGTGCCCTGATCGCTGCGGTTCCACCAACCGCCCCCAAGCACCTGAAAGAGCGTGACGGTATCGGTGTAGCGGCTCGCCATGGCCCGGACGTAGGCGATGCGCGCCTGCTGATAAGTCTGCTGGGTGCTCAGCAATGACACATAGTTGACTGCACCGTCGTCATACTGTTTCTGAATCAGGTCGAGGCTGGCTCTGGCTGCATTGACGGCGTCGAACTCCGCCTTGAGCGCCTGCGCATCATTGTCGAGTGCCGTCAGCGTATCGGCGACGTTCTGGAAGGCCTGGAGCACGATCAATCGATACTGCGCGCTGGCCTGATCGTAGGCGTCGATGGCAGCGCGCCGCTTGGCACGCAAGGCACCGCCTTCGAAGATGGGCTGAGTCATCGCTGCGCCGAGACTCCAGGTGTTGGATGCGGGCAAGAGCAGGCTGCCGATGGTCAAGGATTCGCCGCCGTAGGAGGTGCTTAAACTCAACTGCGGCAGCATATTCGCCGTGGCAACGCCGATGGCGGCGCTGGCCTGGTGCATCAACATCTCCTGCGCCCTGACGTCCGGACGCTGCGATACCAGTGAGGAGGGCAAGCTAACGGGAAGGTCCTGGGGCAACTTGAGATCCGACAGAACGAACTCTGCGTGCGCCGCGTCGTGGGGAAATTGACCGGTCAACACGGCCAGTTGGTGCTCGGCGATCGCCAGTTGCTGCTGCAGCGTCGGCAGCGTTGCGCGCACCGAAGCCAGGTTGGATTGCTGCTGAAGTACATCGGCGCGGGTCTGGCTGCCCAGTTCGAATTGACGCTGAATAATCCCCAGCTGCTTATTCTCAAGCGCGATGATTTCATGTGTGGCGGCGATCTGGTCGCGCACAGAGGCCAGTTGAATCGCGGTCGATGCGACGTTGGAGGTCAAGGTCAGATAGCTCGCCTCGAGCTGGAAGCTCTGCGCCATGGCCTGGGCTCGCAGTCCTTCGAGCGCGCGCCGCTCCCCGCCGAACAGGTCTACTGCGTAAGACAGGTTCACATTCGCCAGAAAGACGCTGGTCATGAAGCCCGGAAAGCCCGGCGCTACGGTCGCACCGCTCACCCTTTCGCGGGCGGCATCTGCCGTTCCCTGAATCTGCGGAAAAAAGACGCCCTCCTGGGCCCGCACATTCTCCGTTGCCGCGCGCACCGCCGCCTGCTGGGCGGCGATTGCCGGGTAGTTCGTCATTGCTTGTTCGATCAACGCATTGAGTGTGCTGGAACCAAACAGATTCCACCACTGGCCCGGCAGATCGCGACCGGACTCAAAACGCTGGGCCTCGCCTCCGGCGACTCCGGTAACCTCGGTTTCGCTTGGCTGGGCCTCGACCGTATAGCCTTCGGTCGCCGGCCGCGCCGGCGGCTTGAAGTTCGGTCCGGCGGCGCATGCCGACAAAGCCAGCGCAATCGCCGGACCGAGCAGCGCGCCGTTCAGCAGTTTATCGCTCATGGCACCGTCAGGTCGCACGCAAGGCGCTGGCCACCGGTATGCGGGCAGCGCGCAGTGCCGGCAGAAAGCCGCCGATCAAGCCGATCCCCAGTGCCCACGCGATTCCAAGTGCGATCAGCTGGACTGTCACGGTCAGGTGAATGCTGACACCGGCCGGCATCACGGCGTTGCCGTTGAACCAGAGCCAGGCGCATAAGGCGCCGAGCAGCGCACCAGGCAGCGCCAGGAACAGTGACTCCAAGATCACCGACACGATGATCGGGCCGCCGCCGAAGCCGATGGCGCGCAGGGTGGCGATCTCGCGCTTGCGGCCATCGATGATCGAATACATCACATTGAGTGCTCCCAGGCTGGCGCCGATGGCCATGACGCTGCCGACGAAGTAGCTGATGAAGTCCAGCAGGCCACTGAGTCCCTTGATGTTGTCAGCCTCCCATTCTGCTTGCCGCTTGACGTCCACGTCTATGGCGGGATTGGACTTCAGCGCCGCCGCAAAATCATCGTACTGCTGCGGCGATTCGAGCACTACCGCGACGCCCTGCATGGTGTTGCGGGCGATGGCAGAGGCGAGCGTGGCTGCATCGGCGATCAGGAAGTCCTCGAAGCCGCCGCCGTTGACAAAGTGCCCGACGACAGTCCAGTCGCTGCCCCGTACCCTGACCTTGTCGCCAATCTCGAAGCCTTCGAACAGCTGCGCTCGCGTTCTGCCGGCGATCAGCTCGTGTACGCCCGGTTGAAAGGTACGACCGGCAATAATCTGTACCTCGGGGTTCACCTCGAACTCCAGTGAATCGGAGCCTAACAGCACCGCATTGGAGCGCCCATGGTTACTTTTCTTATACGCCTCGATGAACACGGAGGTGAATGCGGACGCCAGCGGCCGACCACTGACGTCCTTCTTGATGTCCGGAGCGTCCTTGATGGCATTCACGGTGGCTTCACTGAGGCTGCTGCCATAAAAGCCCGGCGCGCCTTTGCTCATCACAATCGCTCGATCGGGGCGCGCATTCTGCATCCCCAGGCGGCGTGCGCCTGCGCCCATGGACAGCATCGACACCAGCACGCCGACCACGCAGGCAATACCAATCACGGTCACCAGCGCGGCGGCCAGCCGCTGGGGGATGCCCCAGAGACTCATCTGCAGCAAAGCCGCAATTTGCCTGAATCGACTCATTTAAGTGGATAAACTGATTGAATGCTCATGAATCGCCTCAGCGCACGGACAGTGCATCGACAACCTGCAGGCGCTGCGCGCGTACCGCCGGCAGCATCGCTGTGACGATAGCCAACACCGCGGCCATGCTCAGGCCCACCAACAGGACCGAGCCCGGCATGGTCACGTTTAAATGAGTGAAGTTTCTCGCTGCCGGCAGCACCCAGCAGGCCAGCCCTAACCCTAAGGCCGCGGCCGCAATGAACAGGGACAGGACCTCTGACAAGACGAGCCAGAACACCCTGCTGTCGGAGAAGCCCAGGGTCTTGAGCACTGCGAACTCGGCGGTGCGTTCTCGAATGGACTGCGCCATCATGGCGGTAGTCGAGAATATCAGGGCGAACAGCACGGCGCCGACCACCGCCCTGATGACAAAGTCCAGATCACCGATTGATTGCAGATCGGTCTGCACGGCCTCGCGCAGCGACTGCGTCCGCGTCTCATCGCTGGAGTTGGCAAAGAGCTTGTCCACCGCCCGGGCAACGCTCAGGCCCTGCCTTGGATCGTCGACTTTGATGTAGTACTGCTGTGCCGTGCCCCGGTCGGACTGGCGGGCTTCGTCAAAATAGGCATAGTTCATCAGCATGAAATCCGGCGACAGCGATTGATCACCGGGTGTGAAGGTTCCGACCACATCGAAGGTCCATGTTCCCGAGCCGTCCTGCCGCTTCGTTTGCGACTCCAGGGGAATGCGGCCCCCGATCTTCCAGTCATACTTGTGCGCCAGGCTGTCACTGACCAGCACGCCGGTGCGCGTCTGCCTCATCGCCTCGATCGCCTGTTTAGAAACCGTCATGTCGGGAAAGGTGACCAGTTCGCTGTCCAGGTCGCATGCAACGGCAAAAACCTGTTGCGTGGGCTTCTGATAGGTTCCGCCCAGATAGCTTTGGTACGTTACCGACTTCACCCCGGTAACCGCCTGCATGCGGCCGTACATGGACAGCGGCATCGGTCCAAAGCCATTCGCGCGCTGGACAAGGAACAGATCGGCACCGAGCTTGTTGACGACATCGTCGATTCCGCTCTTCATTCCCTGCAATAAACCAAACAGAGTAAAGGCCACCAGCACCTGCAACGCCGTCAATGCCGCCCGGCCGCGTTTGCGCCAAATTCCGCTCCAGATCAGCGGCAGGTATTTCACACGCTGGTCAGGCTGGATTGCTCTGCCAGCTGTCCCTTGTCTACATACAGCTGCCGTGCCGCGTAGCTGGCGGCCTTCGGATCATGTGTCACCATGATGACGGTCTTGGCATATCGACGATTGAGCATCTGCAGAAGACCCAGGATTTCCTCGGCAGTGTGTCGGTCGAGATCGCCGGTAGGTTCGTCGCAGATAAGGAGCGTTGGATCCGCGATCAGTGCCCGCGCGATGGCAACGCGTTGCTGCTGACCGCCAGAGAGCTCACCTGGTTTGTGTTTGGCCCGATCCGTCAGGCCGACCAATTCCAGTGCAACCGCCACTTTCTGCTTGCGTTCGTGGGCCGAAAGCGATGTCAGCAACAGTGGCAGTTCGACATTACGCGCGGCCGACAAAGTCGGCATCAAGTTGTAGAACTGGAATATGAAGCCGACATGGCGCGCACGCCAATGCGCCAGTTCAGCGTTCGAGAGCGTGTCAAGGCGCTCACCGGCCACGGACACCTGTCCGCTGGTAGGTTTATCGAGGCCCCCGATTAGGTTCAACAGCGTGGTCTTGCCAGAGCCGGACGGTCCCATGATGGCGACAAAATCCTGAGCGGCGATCTCAAGGTTGAAGTCATTCAACACCGCAACGCTTTCGCCGCCGCGCTTGTATTCCTTGGAAACGCCCACCAGTGACACTGCGGATGTCATCTACCTCCCCCTGATTCGTTCTGCGGCAGCGGATTAGGCCATGGCCTCGGAAATTGGTTCCGAATCGGTCGAGCTCTCTCCAAATATCTGCTGGGCCGGGACCGTCAATATTATGCAGCGGACGGGGTCCATGTCGTGTTAAAAATCCGACGGAAGACTAGCGGCAGAGTACTCAATTCGAGGATTCTGCCATTCGGCGGACTTTGAAACTTGTGATTCACAGCAAGCAGGGGGTGGCCAGGAGGCATCGCCACCCGGGTTAGTATAAGGGTTTAGTCGATTTTCCATCTGGGTGGCTATGATTTCTTATAGCTCGGACCGGACGGCGTTGCCCCATGCTGGCCCGCGGACCCGACTTACATTCCGCACATCGTGTGACGCATTTCCGCGTAATTACCGCCGGGGCCGGCGGGTTTAAGGCTACTTCGGCGTCCTGAGTTCGATCAAGTGCAGGGTCTGAGCCTCCCAGGCGCGGAGTAATTTCTTGGCTTTGCGTTGGTTTGCGATCGCAAGCCGCATGATCTCGGCCTGCTCGGGCGTCAGCGTGCGGTGGTGCAGCTTCCCGCCCTTCAGGTAACTCCATTCGAAGTACGGACCGTGCCGGGCGGCGGGGTCGCTCGCGCAGTGACAGCGGGGGTT
>Ga0208849_1001122_pt1 | contig 20033 bp, 12 predicted proteins | sample NGESurdeep072012_10_FD_184470 | JGI IMG/M metagenome (GOLD analysis project Ga0208849, IMG submission 184470) | Arctic peat soil microbial communities from Barrow, Alaska - NGEE Surface sample 53-3 deep-072012 (SPAdes) | ecosystem: Environmental > Terrestrial > Soil > Wetlands > Peat ... | reverse complement strand
AGCGCGACGATCAAGGCCGACTCCGCGACGCTCGACAACATTCGACTCTGGGACCCCGCGCAGGCGATCGCGCTCACGACCGTAACGAGGCGTCAGTCGATCCGCGCGTACTACACGTTCACGACGTTGGGCGTGGACCGCTACTTCGTCAACGGCAAATTGACGCCGGTCCTTATCGGCGCGCGACAGGTCGACGCCGCGAACCTGTCGTCACCCAGCTGGGTGAACCAACACCTTCAGTACACCCACGGCATCGGCGCGGCGGTCCTCGCGGCGAACGCCGTCGACTACACGACCGGCAACCCGAATTTTGTGGTATCGAACGTACCGCCCGTGTCCACCAATGGAATGCCCGTGTTAACCCAACCCGATGTCTACTTCGGGATCCACGACCCGGGCTGGGTCGTTGCCGACACGAAGCAACCCGAACTCGACTACCAGGTGAACGCGGGGCCCAGTGCCGGAAGTTCGGTTGAGACCCACTACGCCAGCACTGGCGGCGTGGCGGTCGGGGGACTCTTCAGTCGCATGGCACTCGCGCTGCGCCTGGGCGACTTCAACTTCCTCATCTCGAACCAGATCACGTCCAAGAGCCGGGTCATGTTTGTTCGCGACGTGCAGCAGATGGCGCAGAAGGCAGCGCCCTTCCTGACCTTCGACTCGAACCCCTACGCGGTCATTGCGAACGGTGAGGTGCAGTACGTGCTCGACGGCTACACCACGACCGACCAGTACCCCTACAGCCAGAACGCGTCGAGCTTGAATGTCAACCAGGGCGGCCTTCCCTTCAGCTTCAACTACGCGCGTAATGCCGTCAAAGTGGTCGTCAACGCCTACACCGGTGCGATGACGTTCTACGCGAACGACCCGAACGACCCGATCTTGAAGGCCTACCGTTCCGCCTTCCCGACGATGTTCCACCCATTAAGCCAGATGCCCGAGGCGGTGCGCACTCACCTGCGCTACCCGACCGACCTGTTCTCGGTGCAGGCGGCCACCCTGGGCCGCTACCACATCGCGACCGCGAGCGCCTTCTACAACGCGTCGGACCGCTGGGAGATTTCACCCACCACCGGTTCGGGCACACCTCGTCAGTCGCTCGCTCGCACGACCGTCACGAACAACGCAGGCAACGTCGTCTCGACGCAACTCTCGCCAATGAGCCCGGTCTACCAAGTCGGCTCGCTGCCCTTTGCGAACCATCAACAACTTCTCCAGACGATCGCCTACGTGCCCGCCGGTAACTCGACGACGGTTCAGGGACTCACCGCCTTCATGATCGCCACGAGTGATCCCGACGACTACGGACAACTGCACGTCTACGTCACACCGCGAGGCACGTCGGTGACCGGTCCGGTGCAGGCCGACTCCGAGATTCAACAGAACAGCGCGGCCGCGCAGATCACGACGCTGCTCGACCAACATGGATCAAGCGTGTTGCTCGGCAACAACTTGATGGTGCCGCTCGACCAAAGCGTCCTCTACATCCGACCGCTGTACGTCACGAGCACGTCGAACCCGTTGCCCCAGCTTCGTTACGTCATCGCCGTCTTCAATCAGGACGTCGCCATCGAGCCGACCCTCGCGGGCGCCCTCTCTGACGTCCTCGGCGCCAACGTCTCGACCGGCTCAGGTGGTACAACGCAACCCGGTGGCGGTGGCACACAGACTGGAAAGACCGCCTCGTTCTATCTCACCCAAGCGGCGACCGATTACACCGCTGCCCAGAAAGCGCTCAGTGCCGGGAACCTCGGTGGGTATCAGGCCAAGGTGAACGCCATGAACCGCCAGTTGCAACTGGCCCAGACGGCCTTGACTGGTAGTGCCTCGACCACGTCGACCACGACCACCACCACGACGACCCCGAAGTCCAAGACCAAGACCAAGTAATTCGACGGGCGTTGCTCAGCAATCCACCGTCTTGGCCGTATTCGTTCGGTGGTGTCAAAAAGTTAAGGAAATGGTCAGAAAGTTTCGCCGATCACCATGTTTGACCCGACCCCTGCGCCTACCATCTGGATGGCAAGGGCCGTAGTCAGTTTGGGGGCATCCATGGGTCGCAGTTCCACCGCTTCGCGTTCACTTCGCTTCACGCACCGTCGCGGCATCGTGAGCGCACTGGTCCTGACGCTGGTCGCGGCCCTCGGCGCTGTCTCCACGGTTCCCGCCTACGGCGACGGCAGTGGCGCATCCCCGACGCCGTCGTGGGTCAACGGTTTCTGGCAACACCAAGGTCGCAACGGTGAGAGTGACGTCAACGTCTGCTCCTACGCGGTATCCGTGGGCGACGCGCACTGCAACGCGCAAATCGTGACGAACTTCGGCAAGGACGCCTTGGCGGCGGCGCCGTCGCAACCGTCGGGCTCCGCCTGCACGTCGACCGACAACAACGTGCCCTCGGGGGTCAGCGCCTCCGGCACGGGAGCGTACGACCCGTGCTACCTCGACTCCGCCTACAACGTCGCGTCGGCCGCCGCGACGCACGGTGGTGGCGCCGGACAGATCGTGGCAATCGTCGACGCCTACAGCGACCCGAACGTCACGGCCAACCTCTCGTCGTACCGCTCGTTCTTCGGTCTCAGCGCCTGCCCGACGGGCACGGTCTCGCACGGCGCGAGCACCTGCACCTTTGACGTCGTGAACCAGAACGGTTCGTCGGCGTCACTGCCCGCGGGCAACAGCGGGTGGGGCGAGGAGATCTCGCTCGACGTTGAAATGGTGAGCGCGATCTGTCAGAACTGTCAGATCCTGCTTGTCGAAGCAACATCGCCAACAATGGCGAACCTAGGCACCGGCGTCAATACGGCGGTCGCCATGGGTGCCAACGTCGTCTCCAACAGCTACGGAGGTTCTGAGTACTCGAGTGAAGTGAACGACAGCAGTTCGTACTTCAACCACCCCGGTGTCGCGATCGTCGCGGCGACCGGTGACAGCGGTTTTGGTGTGGAGTTTCCGGCCGCGTCGCCGTCGGTGACCGCAGTTGGCGGTACGAGCCTCTTGCAGTCGACCGACAGCGGCGCACGGGCCGCGAACGCGACCGAGACCGTCTGGAGCGGCGCGGGCGCCGGTTGTAGTGCGTACGAACCAAAGCCCTCTTGGCAGAGCGATCCCGGTTGCGCCAAGCGAATGGTGGCCGACGTCTCCGCAGTCGCCGATCCCAACACCGGCGTGTGGGTTTACGACACCTACGGCACGGGCTTCACATGGGGAGCTTTTGGCGGCACGAGTGTCGCCACTCCAATCATTAGTTCGATGTACGCACTCGCTGGCAACAGCCTCGTTGCCCCGACGACACCCGCCTCTTACGCCTACGCCAACCAGAGCTCGCTCTACAAAGTGACGTCGGGTACCGATGGATCCTGCTCGACGCTCTACTACTGCAACGCGGCCGACAGCGTCAGCGGTACCGGCTACAACGGACCAACCGGTCTGGGCACGCCGGGCGCCACGGGAAGCATCGCAGCGTTCTCGGCCGCGGCTGCGCCAGCGACGAAGCCGGGTGCCCCGACGCTCACCTCCGCGACCGCGGGCAATGGCGCGGTGAATCTCACATGGAGTGCACCGACGAGTAACGGCGGCAGCGCGGTCCAGGGTTACAACGTCTTTGAAGGATCGTCGCCGGGCGCCGAGTCCACGACGCCGCTGAACGGTTCGACGTTGATCGCAGGCACGAGTGACGCGCTCAGTGGGCTGACGAACGGAACCACGTACTACTTCACCGTCCAAGCGGTCAACGGTGTCGGCTCGTCGGCGTCGTCCAATGAACTCTCCTCAACGCCAAGCGCGCCAACGGTTTCCGCCGCGCCCACGTTGACGTCCGCCGCTGCGGGCAACGGCGCGGTAACGCTCACATGGAGTGCACCCACGAGTAACGGCGGGAGCGCGATTCAGGGCTACAACGTCTTCGTGGGCACTGGGGCGGGGGCGGAGTCCCCGACGGCCACCAACACCTCGCTGATTATCGGGACGTCCGATACGGTCAGTGGTCTCACCAACGGCACTTCCTACTTCTTCACCGTCCAAGCGGTCAACGGTGTCGGCTCATCTCTCTCCTCGAACGAGCGGTCAGCGACGCCCGCGGCGATCACAGCGCCCGCAAGTCCGACGCTTACGACAGCGACGGGAGGGTCGGCGTCAGTGACGCTCGCGTGGACCGCACCCACCAGCAACGGTGGGAGCGCGATCCAGGGGTACAACGTGTACGTGGGTCTGACGTCGGCGGGCGAGTCGGCGACGCCGTCCAATTCCACTTTGGTCACCGGAACGACGTACACGGTTACGGGGCTCGCGGTTGGGACGAAGTACTGGTTCACGGTGAAGGCGATCAACGCCATCGGCACTTCGTCGGCGTCGAACGAACTTTCGGCCACCACGTCGACCCTCACGGTCCCCGGCGCACCCACGTTGATCTCGGCACAACCGGGTCGACGTCAAGTGACGCTCACCTATAGCGCGCCCTCGAGCAACGGTGGAAGTGCCATTACCGGCTATTTCATCTACATCGGTACGTCCGCCGGAGGCGTCTCGTCGACGCCCCTCAACGCGACGCCGATCAACTCCACGAGGGTAACCGTGACGGGTCTGACCAGACGCGTGACCTACTACTTCATCGTTCGAGCGGTCAACAAGAACGGCACCGGTGCGCCATCGAATGAGTTGTCGGCAACCTCGCAGTAGCGATACTTTGCGTGCCCTGGTTTGTCAGATCAGCAGATCGGCACGTGCGAGGTTGAGATTACGGAGCGTTCCTTTGATGTCGCGGTAATCGAGATGAAGTGTGTCGCCAACGTCCCAAACGTCACTTCAAGGCTCACGAATATTGGCTCTCTGAGAGAGCCGCTAGGATGTTTCACGCAACGCGGGGTGGAGCAGTCTGGTAGCTCGTCGGGCTCATAACCCGAAGGTCGCAAGTTCAAATCTTGCCCCCGCCACCAAGATCGAAGGCCCGGGCTCAGCCCGGGCCTTCGTACCGTCGGGAGTCGTTCCTGTCTCGCAATCGACCAACCGCAAGATCTCCACATCGTCACGTTCCGAGTGAATCCTGAGTCAAGAGTCTGAGGAATTTGCAAGCAACATGAGTTCGCGAATATTGAAACCGATGGTTACTTTGTTGCGATTGCTGTCGCGGCTTGGCGCACGAAAAGTACGAGGTGTCCCAAATCCATCGAGTTAGAGACCGACCGATTATTGAATTTGACGGCGATCAATTTGTCGATGTTGTGCGTTGGTTTGTTTACAGCTAGGGCATACATTCCGTATGGAAGGAGACGCCGCGGGCGATCCCGCCAAATAGAAATAGTGCCACGATCCACCTTGTGAGTCTTCAATCTCCCGTACTTCAAACGTCTCGCGCCACATGTAACTGCATCGATTGCAGGAGAACTCGTATTGCTCCAGGTAGCGGTCGTCAATCATCGCCAATCACGCTATCGCGAGCCAGTCGATCACAGGCGCTAGTAAGATCAAGTTCGGCGCGGTAGCGGTAGAAGTCGCATTGCCGGACTGGCACACCAGTGACTTAGCCGAGCGTGCGAGCGTTCCTCGCGTCACCCAATGGACCATAGTGAAAGTGGGCTTCGTTGAAGCACGTAACATCGGTCTCGGTAACGCAGAGTGCTCGAAAGCAGTTTGCATAATCTCGTCAATTGACCGGGAGTTCCCAAGGGACAAGAGATGATCGGTTTTCCGCCCAGGCTTCGAGTAGATGCGTTGAGAAGCGTCTCTCCAACATCAAAAGTGCAGCGACTCCAAAGTAGAGATCCGGCGCAAGTTCTGGCTCGGCACGGATCAATCCCGTTACCATGCGATCACGCGCAATCCGACCGTGACGCTCGCCTGCTGTCACGTGGACGTCGTAGAAACGTCGCCCCACCGATCCGATGCCGAAACGATCGAGCGCCCGACTGTATTGTCCCATTGGCTCAACCGACGTCATTTCAAAGACGGCAAGATGACCTACGAGGGCCGCGCGCCAGCGCCGATGCAAGGCGAACATGGAGACTAGATTCACCGTGGACAGCGTCACACCGGGCAGGACTTCGACGTACGACCCGTACGATGAGTCGAGACCAAGCGCACACATGGTGTCACCGAAGAGTGTGGAGTGCATAGCGGCAGCCTCACCGGATCCGTATTCGCCGTACTGGATTGCCACCATGGCAGCCTTCGCCTCGCCGGAAAGCCTCGGAATACCAAACGTGTGAGGATCTGCCTCCTTTAATCGATACGCGGATCGATGAACGCACAACTCACGGAATTGTTCCAGCGTTCCAGTCTCGAGGAGATAGCTGGAAATCGAAGGGCATGACGATGCTCGAATTGTCTCGTCTATGGCCGTCGCCACTTCAAATGGAAAGCGAAACTCGACCGGTGTGATTTCATCTCGGAGTCGATCTTCGAAGGCTCTCTCTAGTTCCGCGCGGAACCTGAGTAAGTCGGAATTCCATTCCCAGTTGTAATTGGTCACTCCACGATAATGAACCTCGTAACAAAGGTAGAGCGCCAGTGAAAAGTCATCATCATTAAGTGGATCGACGCCGGTGACTGGAGGAGTGATACCGAGGTTTCCGGGTTCGCGCCGAAACGCAGAGATCACCACGGAGCTGAGTGGACCACGGGGCCAGGGGAGAAGTGGCCAACTTAAGTCCATCGAAGTCGCTGCGCGCGCACTTACAGTTCCCCTCGCTCTGCGGTTATCATCGTCAGGGACCGACGAGGGGGGCTCTTTGATCCCTGTCGACGACATGTTGTCGGCGACCTCAGAACGACGTTCGGTGCTTGTTTTTGACAGCATCATTGTTTTGTTGACTCGCTTGTTTGACATTTCCCTCCATCTGGTAAACCTTGCCGTCTAATTCGATCGGAGTTGCCGCTGTGTGTTGTTGCACCAGCATCACGCGCTAGCGTTCTCACTTCCTTAGAACCGGCCTGAGCACTCATGAATCCAAGAAGATTTTGATGGCGTGTAACCGAGTAACACTGTTGTTTCGACCCTCATGCGCTGGTGACCTCGTGGGGCTCCTCTTGGTGGTGTCCGTGTTCGGCGGCTGCGTTACCGGGATGGTTGAAGTCCCAGGTCGGACGCTCGGAGCGAATCTGGGGCAGGCGGTAGAAGTTGTGGTGGGGTGGTGGCGAGGTCGTGAACCACTCCAGCGTGTGGCCATCCCAGGGATTGTCGCCAGCTGGATACCTCTTCCAGCTGTAGGCGACGTTCCCGACAAAGGCGATCGTCGAAATACCAATAAGCACCGCACCGACGGTCGCGAGTTGATTCAATAACTGCCACGACGGGTGCAACGGATAGTCGGCGATACGTCGCGGCATGCCTCTCAATCCAAGTAGGTACATGGGAAACGTGAAGATCTGAATACCGACGAAGAGGAACCAGAACTGGATCTTGCCAATTGTCTCGTTCAAGAGATAACCGGTGATTTTTGGACTCCAGTAGTAGAGGCCACCCATCGCGCCCAGCACCAACGCCATGACGATGGAGTGGAAGTGCGCGACCACGAAATACGTGTCATGGGTGAAGAAGTCCAACGGGGGACTGGCCAAGTAGACGCCGGTGAGGCCCCCGATGAGGAACGTAAACAGGAAGCCGAGGGCCATCAACATGGCGGTCGAGAACCAGATCTCCCCTCGCCACATGGTGCCAATCCAGTTGAACATCTTGATGCCCGTGGGCACCGCGATCAAGAAGCTCATGATCGAGAAGAAGGGAAGCAGGACGACCCCGGTCGTGAACATGTGATGCGCCCACACGCCTAGTGACAAAGCGCCGATCGTGATCGTGGCGAAGACCATCCCTTTATAGCCAAAGACCGGCTTTCGTGAGAAGACCGCGATGATTTCTGTGACCATCCCGAAGAACGGGATGGCCAATATATAGACCTCCGGATGGCCCCAGAACCAGAAGATGTGTTGCCACAGCACCGGAACACCTCCTCCGGCAACGGAGAAGATATGGGTCCCGAAATGTCGGTCGCAGTAGAGCATGATGAGCCCGGCCGTCAGCACCGGGAAGGCCAGGAGGATCAGGATCGCGGTCATCAACATGTTCCAGGTGAAGATCGGCATCCGGAACATCGTCATGCCGGGCGCGCGTAAATAGAAGATCGTCGCGGTCAAGTTGACGCCGGTGAAGATCGCAGAGAAACCCGTGAGCAACAGTCCACCGATCCAGAGGTCGGCCCCGGTCCCGGGGGTGTTGATCGAGTTCGAGAGCGGGGCGTAGGCGACCCAGCCGAAGTTGGCGGCTCCGCCGGCCGTGAAGAAGCCCATCAACATGGTGATCGAACCCATGAGATAGAGCCAGTAGGAGAGCGCGTTGAGACGCGGGAAGGCCATGTCCGGCGCGCCGATCTGGATCGGCACGATGACATTGGCGAGTCCCCCGAAGGCGAAGGGGCCGGCGAAGAGGTAGATCATCACTGAGCCGTGCATCGTGAACAGTTCGTTGTATTGGGCGAGGGAGACCAGCGTCCCTTTGGGTGACGCGAGTTGCGCTCGGATGATCTCGGCGAAGAGTCCACCGATCACCATCATGACGATCGAGGTGACGGTATAGGAGAGACCGATGACCTTGTGATCGGTGGTGGTGATCCAATTCAAGATCCCCGTCGGGCCGTGATGCTCCCCGGGTTCGGGTTCGTGAGGCTTGAAATCAATCGGTGGCGCAATGAGGTCAGTCATCAATTGTCCCCGTAGCTCAAGGCCGGCTTCGTCGGCACCTGGGTGGCCGTTTGTTGGCTGGTCGCCTTTCGGGCGGCGGCGTACGCCGCGGGATTCGCGTTGCTCGCGAGCCAGGCGGTGTAGTCCGACTGCGAGACGACCTTCACGCGAAACCACATGAGTGAGTGATAAAGCCCGCAGATCTCGCTGCACTGTGATTGATAGGTCCCGATGTCCACGGCCCTGAAGGTGAATTGGTTCAACACGCCGGGCAGTGCTAAGCGCGAGAAATTAAAGGCGTGAACATAGAAGCTGTGAATGACGTCTGTGGACGTCAAGTTGATGTGCACGTTTTCGTTGACCGGCATCTCCATTTCGGGGTCCTGGGTGGTCTGACCAATGACCACGACATTCATGCCGGGGTAGGTAAACTTCCAACCCCACTGGAACGCGTTGACGTTGATCGTGACACTGGTCTTAGGATTCGCGACCTCTCTGTTTTCTACGACCATCGTCCAGGAAAAGAGTCCAATCACTATAAGAATTGGCACGATGATGTACGTCAACTCGATGGGAATGTGGTACTGAGTCTGCTTAGGGATGTTGTCGCTCTTGCGCCGGTGAAAAGTAACGGTCCAGAGAATGAGTACGACGACGAGCGTTCCGACGATTGCTGCACCAATTGAGAATCCCTGCCACAGATGGTAGACGGACTGGGAACTCGTCGTCGCTCCCGATGCTGCGCCAAACGTCGGCACGGTGCATCCAGCGAGGGCGAGGGCGGCAATGGGGAGAGCAATAATTCGTAGCACGCGCCTTCGTCGGCGTGTCCGGACTGGGACTCCTTGCGGTGAAACGGATGGTAACTTCACGAAGAAAGCCTTACTCATCGTTCAGCGTCCATTAACTCGCGCACGCCGGAAGTTAATAGTTTGATTACATCCCGGCCAGAGTCAAATTGCTGGGCCTGTCGTTTCCAGTTCGGCTCACCGAAAGACGGCGCACGACGTTCTTGAGGTGGCGTTGTCGGCCAAGGAGACAAAAAAGTGCTGTCGAATGGTCTACGAACGTTCGCAACTGAAGGCGGCCAACCGCGAGTTCTCCGCCGGATGCGTCGCCAGGGAAAGGGCCTCGTGAGCGCGGTGTTTGACGAGGCCCTTCGGTCCGAGACACCAGCGCTGTGGGCCCCGTCGGAGGTCCGAGCGAACTCGTCGACCGGACGACGATCGAACTGAGTCCGACTAACTCCGGAGATGACAGCGACCTTTATGACACCGAGAAGGTCGTGAAGGAGTCCGGCGACTTCGGGACTCAACGATGACATGCTCTCGGCGAGGATCTCATCCAAATCGAAGACAAAGAGTTTCTTCAAGTGTTTTCCTTCCTAGGTTGCTCTCGCCTTTAGCCAGAAGGTAAGACGTTCGATGCGATATGTCAATCAGGTCCGGGACTCTTCTTCGCAACGGGCGTCGCAGCACGTTGGTCGTCGTGGCCGCGGGACCTGGTACGGACGACTGCCTGCGCCAGACGACTCGCGTGTCGTCGTCGCCCGCATCGAGAGGACCCGTGAGAAAGTTCTCGGTCATTCGTCGTTGCCCGCTCACGCCACGCAGAATCAGGATGTGTTTCGGTCCAAGGCCTGCGTGAACGTTGCGCAACAACAGGCTCCTGGGCTCGATGGAAAGGGGGCTGCAGTCGCCAAAACGCAGATGCGGAGTCGTTCTTCTCCTTGCTACAAAACAACGCACTGGACTCTCGGCGCTGGCAAACCCGCTAGCATCTGCAGCTCGCGATCGTGATCTGGAACGAATCGAAATAACACCGTCGACGTCGTCGACGCGCCCTCGTATGGATGATGCCCATCGATTTCGAAACACTTGATCTGGCCCTCAAAGCCGCCTAAAGCTCCAAACCAAAACTGTCATTTATTTCGACGGCCCCCCATCTACTGCGAGAGTTAGCTAGGTTGCCGAGGAATCTCCGATGGAACGTCGAGGCGGCCCACGCCAATGCAAAAGTCGTTAATGCCGTAGTAGACGTCGTAGCGGTGCGGTCGATCTATGTCGAGGCGTCGGTCAATTCCGGTGGGGAAAACGACATTCGCGAGGGTCCCAGGACTTTGCTCAGACGAATTTGGAGCGAGAACCGGTTCAGTCGAACGGTAGAGGATGTCTTGGGGATGCTCCCTCGAGAGCACCATAACCCCGGCGCTGTAGGTCAATCGACGTTTTTCACTGTTCGGTTGGACGACGTTGCTGACGCCGTGGTACACAATCAGCCAGCCGTGACGTGTCATGACCGGCGGCGTGCCGCAACCAATCTTGAGTTTCTCCCAAGGCGACACCGGGGCCGCCAGACGATGGTGCGACGTGAAGTGACTCAATTGGTGAGGGTCGGATCCCGCCAATGCCAAGGAACTGTACGAAATCCAAATGCTCTGTCGATGAACATCCAACTTTTGGTCCTCGCCCATGATCGCGTTGTCTTCGGGCAGAGTTCCGGGGAAGAGGGGTCGGTGAAGAATCCCTAGTTCGAGATCGCCCGAGGGATTGGGGATCGTCAGCGGAAAGCTCGCGGCGTCCTTGTTTTTGATGCCGTTGAACTCGATGCCTTCGTAGGGCGTGAACGAAGCCAGACCAAGACGATGCCAACGGAAAAGATCCTTCGACACGGCGAGGGCGATTCGCGGTCCCTTGGGTGAAAGCGCCGTGTAGGTCATCACGTAGCGTTGCAGTGGCTCAACGAACGTCACCCGTGGATCCTCGCAGCCACCCTGGCCGTTTGGCCGTAACTCGTACGGCATCTCGGGCTCGAGCGCGATACCGAGGCGTTCGGCGTCGCACGGATCTCCGGCTTTGTCGAACAGGACCCTCACTATCCCAATGCGCGAGAAGTTTCCCGCGCCCACGATCCGGGGAAACAGGTACAACTCCCCGTCGGGGCCGCGGGCGGCGGCGGGATTAAGGATTCCTTCAACCTCGTAGGGATTGTTGGGATCGGGCTCAATGATCAAGCCGAGCGGGTGCATCTGGAACGGAATCACGATGATTTCCCGGGCGACACGATCTGAATAGAATCGTCACCCAGGCAGGCTATGACCGCTTGTATCACTCGCGCCGTCTCCTTCGGGTCTCGAACGAGTATCGAGTCCACGCCCGCCGTTTGGACCGGGTAGTCGTTGCCGCCGACAAAGATGGCATCTCCGGCGAAGAGCATCTCTTTCAAGGGAATCCCGAGTTGATCTCGCAGTTTGCCAATCCCGTACGCCTTGTCAATGCCGGGCTTCGTCACGTCGATGGAGGTCGTACCCCCGAGGTTGACGGCGAATTTCGGCAGCAGCGGCTCGAGGATCGCGACTATTTTCTTTCTCTTCGCGAAGTTGGGATCCCACCCTTGTTTCGCGGAGAGCGGAGCCTCCTGGCCCAGCACCGAAAGCGTGATCTGACTACCCCGGTCTTCGATGGCCTCGCCCCACACCTTCTTCACCTTGATACCTGACTCCTCGAGCGCCCGCTTGAGTGCCGAGATGATTTCTTGGCGTTCCTTCTTGGAGAGATCTTCTGAATAGACCTTCGACCATTGGTCAACGTAGCGGTAGAACTTCGTTCCGCACGTGGGTAGGAGATAGAGATCCTCGAAGCGATCATCTTTGGGTAGCCGAGCAAGCAGTTGGGTTTCGAACTGTGCCCAACTGCCGCCGGAGATGACGGCAACCTTCATAACGCCGAGAAGATCGTGAAGGAGCTCGGCGACTTCGGGGCTCAACGATGACTTGCTCTCAGCGAGGGTCCCATCCAAATCGAAGACAAAGAGTTTCTTCACTTGTTTCCTTTCTTAGGACGCTCACATTGTTCACTGTCGACGTTGGACCAGCCCCGACAGGATCTTGTTGAGAGATCACAAGAAGTCTGCGTGTTCATGGTGATCGACGGGTCGGTATTAACTGCGGCCGTAGTCGTCTTCGAGGCGCACGATGTCGTCCTCACCGAAGTAGGTGCCAGTTTGAATTTCGAGGAATTCCACCAGTGTCATGGTGTTGTTTTCACATCGGTGTGCTTGTCCGATGGCGATGTCAATACTTTGACCAGGCGCCAAATCGAATTTCAATCCGTCGAGTATGACCGTCGCGATACCGCTCACGATGAACCAGTGCTCCGCGCGCTTCGCGTGACGTTGATAGCTGAGACGCCTATCGGGTAGGACGACGATACGCTTGACCTTGTAGTTGGTCGCCTTATCGTCGAGCACGGTGTAGTTCCCCCACGGACGTTCGTCGTACTCACGGCCTTCATTGTCTAACGAACTCACGGCACCTTCTCCCAAGCTCACGTTTTCTACGGCGGACGCCGCTCACGCCGACTTGAGTCATATCCGCCATGAACTTCTTTGTCATCGAATGTCGTATCGAACTTTAAAGTTGCGATTCACCCTCGTCTCGCCACCCATCACATCCGTATCGCTTTTGTCTTCGTCACCCATCACATCCGTATCGCTTTTGTCTTCGCCACCCATCACATCCGTATCAACGTCGTTTCGTCGTTGCATAAATTCTTCATCATTACTCATATGTCTCCTTCGTTGGTTCGATTCAATGAAGTCACAGAAACTCCGTCGTAGTTGGCGAGTTGCGCACAGTCAGACACGTTGGCCTTCCGAAACTTAAACCGGGTTGTCATGAGGACATCGCAGGCGACCCTGGTAGACCGTGGAATTGTTGTACGGGTGCCAACCCTTCCCACGCGTTCGGAAATGGAGCGCCTAAGCGTTGTAGTTCTTCAACGTGTAGTGCTGAAAGCCTCTCAAGCCGTTTTGTGCCGTTCGCGCTGAGGTGGAGTCGAACAAGGCGGTGGTCCTCGTCGTCCCTCGTGCGAGTTATGAGCCTCGCTGCTTCCGCTCGGTCAATCAAGCCGACGACTGAGTGATGACGAAGAAATAGGTAGTCGGCGATCTCGCCAACGGTGGGTCCTCTCGAATCGGCGTGTCCTCGCACGACAAGCAAAAGTTGATGTTGAGCAGCGGTGATTCCGGCCGCCCGGGCTTGTTGTTCGCTCCAACGTTCGAAGTGCCTCATGCCCGTCCGCAGAGCAAGCAAACGAGCGTACGTGTCATCTGTTGGTATCACTCGTATCACGATAGCATCTTATTACGATAGATTGTTTGATTGTTTGATTGTTTGATTGTTTGATTGTGACGATTCGCTTGTGAGCTTTGGCCCTCGTCCTTCGATGGCCCACTAGCGAATATGGCAACGTTGGCTTAGACCGTTAATCCTGATGAATTCGTGGGAGAGAGATCTCCGATGCAGACTCCAGCGACAAACGCTTCTCACCCGGACGTTGCTGAATGGGACCTCGGCGCCTTTACGACGACGCCCGACATTCTCGGACTCGTACCCTCGGCGATAGTCAGTGGGGTTCTTGGCGTCGAGGTGTCGTTGGCCTTACTGGACATGATTGGGTTTTCGTCAATCTTTTCCATTTTCAGCGTCTCAGCGTGCACCTCAATGTCGTCCTACGGCAATACCTTCGGTCCAATCGCCGTGCTGAACCCGATTGGTGGCGGACTGATCGAAGGACTGATGGCTCACTTCGGCTCCGGACAGATTCGCGGGCACGGTATTCCGGAAGTCATAGAACGCGTCCTGATAAATCGCAGCGAAGTGCAACCACGGCTCGCAATCTTGAGACCCATCTCCGGCGAGGGAGCCGTGTTGAATGGCTAACTCGCTTCGAGGCATCATCCAACATTGTTTGTAGGAGTTGATGCACACCGAGGTTGCGCACCACGTTAGACACTCGAATCGCCGCATTCGATTTACTTCGTTTATGGATTGAAGTTGGTCGAGTCATGACGATAACGTAGCTACTGCCCGTCACCTGAAGTCGTCATTCGCAGAAGCCCGAGGTGAGTAGTGTCGATGGTCAATAAAATCACTGAGATCGTCTGATTCCTAAGCGGGCGGACCATGTTGGCTATCCGTGGAGAATTTGCGGACAGACCAGCGTTCGTGAACTCAAGGTGATTTCCCCTTACCTCGTCCGAGGACAAAATTGGTCTTCACTCGGTCGCCATTAGGAGATACCCTGATGCTGCAGTGGCGAAACGGGTATGTGAATCGTCAACTGAAATCATCAAGCGAAGAGGTGTTGTTACGATGAGCGCTCGACAAGATACTTCCGATTCGGGCTCAATCGCTCGCTTCGAGCGCGACGAACGCAAGCGGATCGAGAACTTCAACGATCCACGTCAGGGGTGGCGCCGTCTTTTCGCGGAGTTGCTCGGCACATTCTTCCTCGTGTTTGTCGCCGCCGGTGCGGGCATGATGGACGCCGCCTTTCCTGGCTCGATCAGTCGATCCGCGGCAGTCGTCGCACCGGGACTCATGGTGATGGCGATCATCTTGTTCATGGGCAAAGTGAGCGGTGCGCACCTGAACCCGACCGTCAGCATCGCGTTCGCCCTTCGCGGGGACTTCCCGTGGCGTCGAGTGCCGGGCTACATCGTCGTCCAACTTGTCGGCGCCACCCTCGCCGCACTCTTCTTGCACACGGTTTTGAGCGTTTCGTCCCTCCACGGGTCTAATTATCCGGCGAGCGGCTACTCGGGCGCCGCGGCCATGTGGATGGAGATGATTTTGACCTTGGGCCTCGTGAGCGTGATTCTTGGCACCGCTTCGGGCGCGCAGAACGTGGGCATCCTGGGCGCCTTCGGCGTCGGAGGGTACATCGCCTTAGCGGGGCTGTGGGCCAGTCCGCTATCGGGTGCCTCAATGAACCCAGCGCGCACCTTCGGACCCGATTTGGTGGCTAGCAATTTCACCGAATTCTGGGTTTACGCGGTCGGCCCATTCGTGGGTGCCGTTCTCGCGGTCGCCATCGCCCAAATCTTGCGCGGTCGTGGCGGAGACGGTGACGCCGTCGCCGCGGCACAAGGTACGCCCAGCGACTACAAGAGCACCCCCCACAAACTGTTTCACGAAGACAAGTTCGACACCCGTAACCGCGGTTCGTCAGAACGAGAGAACTGCACGGCAGTGATGTCTTCGAGCCTGAGCGGTACTTAGTGCGACCTCAGCCCATCCAAAAGTTCTTTAGGAAAGCCAGAACTAGGCTCGCTTAGGGGTGACGTTTTGACCAATGTATTGAAGTAACAGGAGGCCACCATGAAGACAGAGCACTGGAAGCAAGAACCGGAGGATAAGGATTATCCCGATGCGTTCAACTACTTATCTCTCCTGATCGATCCCCGCGAAGCCAAGAAAATCGTGAAGTCAATGAAGCGGAGTTCGCGGATCGACCACTTCAAGGCCAAAGACCTCTTTCGCGCCAGTGGATTGCCCCATCTGACGGCCGACGACCACGAAGTGAACAAGGATCTCAACAAAGTAAAGTCCGGCAAGTTGCTATCCCCGGTGTTGCTGGTACGAGGGACGCCGCTTTGGGTGGCCGACGGTTATCACCGGATCTGCGCTAGTTACCACCTCGACGAGGACGAAGTGATCCCGTGTCGAATAGTTGACCGAATCACCACTTCCCAGTAACACGCAGCGGTTTTACGACCATTCTCCGCCCGGAGAGTGAACACCCGTTGGTCGAGCCCAAGGTTACCGGGGAAGTGTCGGCGGTCCTAGCGTCTTCGTTTCAGGCGTAAATCTCTCGACGCGATACGTCAATGGATTTATCGGACCTTCACTCGATGAGAAAGTGTGACTGCAAGATGGTCGAGATTCGACTTGGGCCGTTATTCACGACGAAGGTAAGTTCGAAAGGTGCGGACCAGACTGAGTCGACGACCACCCGCGCGGTATCGGTGCTGCTGATTCGACAATCTCGATTAGCTCGAGCACTGAGTTAGGTCGTAATTTCGATGTTTGGATAGACGATGCCAAAGGTTCACTCGCTGATAGAACCGGTGGACAAGTGAGGGGTCTCGCGACAACGCTACGATCGCGAAGCCGCCGACGTGACTTCGAGACGACCGGGCGAACGTGTTAGATAAGAGGTTTATCGTGATTGCTCGCGGGGGAGTCTTTGGGGTGGTCGTATACGGTGACCAGACGAGAGATTATCGGAGCCCGCCCATACCACTGGGGTCCCTTAACTCAAAACTTCGTAGGCGCGTGCCGCTTGGCGTATCGGCGCTGCAGAACAAGGTGGCAACGTCCTCTGTACTCAGCGACCACGAATAAGCGGTATGGCTTCGGCGAGTTCCAGTCCAGTTCAGGTGCGACGGCGTCAATCAGGGATAATAGAGGACCATCAAAATCTTGTCCCTGGTTCAAACTCATGATCGGAACCTCTCGGGCCAAGTCACCAACGTCGTCGAACGCGCGTCGTCGATCCATACCGCCGCGTAACATCCGAGCGTTGGTTGAGCGAAGAGACAAAATGGTCGAAATGGCCGCCGCAACGTTCATCAAACTGGACTGGCGTATGGAGAGGTGCCGGATGATCTACTTCGCGAAGTTGCCGTGGGCGTATCGATCTTCGATTGACGGTCTTTGATGACCGTCAAGTTTGTTCAAAGAGATCGCGGAGAAGGAAGTTCTCCGCTTCGAGTAAATCCAACGACGTCCCCTCGGCGTGGGCGGACTCGTGTCGTTTCACGAGGAACACTCGTCGACGCGAAGATGCACTCCACAATCGAAGACACCGACACCAGCGACGTATGCGGTGTATTGCCGAGTATTGCGGCCAAGGTCTGCCATCATCAACTTCCCGACTCTTTCGTACGATTTCGAAGGCACCATATGAAGTCCTCGGAACGTGACGTGCTAACGACCCGACTCACCTGCCAAAAACTCAACCAGTCATGTGGCGCGTTCGTGTTCGTTTCTGCGGCGCGCTCTTGATTGAATCGAAACTTGATTCTTTAGGTTTTCTGCGGGCCAATGTTTATTCAGGCCTTCGGGAGTGAAGGTTCCACGAAGCCGTTGACATATCGTATCGAGCGTCTTACGCTCTAGGCGAAGAAGCCCAGACCTTGCCTCTTGCTTCTTCGACATTCGTCGAACGCGATGGGAAGCGGGTGCGGTGTGAGTGGGCTGAGCAATGCAACCGTGTGTGCGACACTGACGTTGTTACTGGTGCAGTGGCTCACCGCGATACTTCTAGTTGCGCGTTGTCGCTATCGCGAGATGGCTGACCCGCTGATTTCTCTCCATCTCATCGAAGTAGATGTTAGGGCCGTGGCACTCGGCTACCTCGCGGATTCCCCTCCGTCAATTAAGCACATCATTGATGGAACTTCAATTTCGATGGCCCCTATCGGAGCGGTTGCGCACGTTCTACCAAGGCGACACTTCGCGCGAGTTTCGACGCTGACTCGGCGGGCACGGTTCACTTTGCTTGTCGACGGACGACTGGTGTCGTCCTCACGACGTTCGAGCGTTCGATGACGTTCGAAGAAATGATTCGTTCGAACGATGACTCGATGAGCGGATCCGACGTGGGGATCCGAGAGGGCGCACGGATGCTCCGTGTCGTTCGCTCCGTCGAAGCCAAGCCCGAGAAAATTCAACGTCCAATGCCGAATCATCCCAAATCGATTGGAGAGGGCAGTGATTGCCTTCACGACGTTAGCTGGTCGTCCGACGTCCGGGCACGAAGGGCCGCTCGTCAACAGGAGTCCGTCCCCCGACTCCTGTTGACGACGACAAAATCACCAGACCGAGATAGCAAGAATCTGCAACTCGGTGGACGTTTCACGACGAACTGGCGTTGCGACTAGCGTGAGCGAAAGTGCGCCGAATAGAGCGGACTCCCTTGTCATCTTTGGCATTACGGGCGATCTCGCCAAGAAGATGACGTTTCAGGCGTTGTACCATTTAGAGGCCGACGAACTGCTTGACTGTCCGATCATCGGTGTTGGCATGGAAGATTGGTCCGTCGATCACTTGCGCACGACGCTGCGAGAGGCGCTCGACGTTCCAGGCGAATCGGTGAAGAATGACGTGTTCGATCGACTCGCGCGAAGGCTCCGTTACGTGCAGGGTGACCTAAAACAACCCGCCACGTACGAGGCGCTCGCCAATCAGTTGGAGGGACGTTTACGGCCGCTGTACTACTTGGAGACTCCACCCGGACTGTTCGCGCCGGTCATTGTCGCCCTCGGCCATGCAGGTCTCATTCATGACGCCACGGTGATGATTGAGAAACCCTTCGGTCACGATCTCGCTTCGGCTCGGGTCCTCAATGAAAAGTTGCACGAGGTCGTCGACGAGGAACAGATCTTGCGCGTTGACCACTTCTTGGGTAAACAGCCCGTGACGGACATCATCCACCTGCGTTTTGCCAATGCGGTTTTCGAACCGGTGTGGAACCGCGAACACGTAGCGGGCATCTATGTCACATTGGCCGAGAACTTCGGTGTGAACGATCGCGGTGCGTTTTATGATCCCGTTGGTGCCTTGCGCGATGTCGTCCAGAATCACCTCTTGCAGATTGTGGCGCTGCTGGCGATGGAAGCGCCGGTCGCACCCGGGCATGTGGCGTTGTGGGACAAGAAAATTGACGTGTTTCGGGCAATGGCCAACGTCGACCCGACGAGTTGTGTGCGCGGTCAGTACGACGGGTATCGCAACGTTCCCGGCGTAAAAAAGGAATCCGAGACCGAGACGTACGTATCGCTGCGACTCGCGATTGATAACTGGCGATGGGCTGGCGTGCCCTTCTTCATCCGGGCCGGTAAAGAGCTGGCGATTGACGCAACGGAAGTGAGGGTGGTCTTCAAGCGGCCACCTCGCCTTGCGTTCCTAGACGCTCCACGTCACACCGATCCGAATCAACTGATCATCCGAGTTGGCCCCGATCCGGGTGTGCGGCTCAGCTTGTTGTCGAAGGGTCCCGACGGTCGAGCCTCAAGAGAAGTGTACATGGACCTCTCGTTCGTCGCCGAACTCGGCACACCGCCAGGGGCTTACGAGCGCCTCTTTCACGATGCGCTCGCCGGCGACCAGACACTTTTCACTCGAGAGGACGTGGTCGAAGAGACGTGGCGAGTTCTCCAACCGCTGATTGATCAACCTCCCGCCGTCGTCCCCTACGAACAGGGATCGTGGGGACCGCCGCAGGCCGATGACCTACTGCGCGGCCACACCCCATGGCAGTTGCCCTGGCTTTCCAGTACGGGAACAGGTATCTCGTGATGAAATTTAAAAATGGCGAACTCGTCGAAGCCCGCGGGATCGGCGACACGGACGTCCAGAGAGGATGGAGATGGTGGCTACAAATAAACCGATGCAACTAGGCGTCGTAGGACTCGGACGAATGGGCGCGAACATCGTTCGCCGGCTGATGCGCGACGGTCACATTTGCGTGGTCTTTGACGTGAACGCGGGGCCTGTGAAGAATCTCCAGAAGGAG
>Ga0208849_1001121_pt1 | contig 20067 bp, 21 predicted proteins | sample NGESurdeep072012_10_FD_184470 | JGI IMG/M metagenome (GOLD analysis project Ga0208849, IMG submission 184470) | Arctic peat soil microbial communities from Barrow, Alaska - NGEE Surface sample 53-3 deep-072012 (SPAdes) | ecosystem: Environmental > Terrestrial > Soil > Wetlands > Peat ... | reverse complement strand
ATGAGGACGGTGCGCGAACCCGGCGTTCCCTCGTCGTCAATCGTGAGCGAACCACGGCGTCCCCCGATGGTGCCGTCGTCAACCACCGTCACACCCGCTGCCGCCACTCGCTCGCCAAGCAATCCGGCAAAAGCCGACGTCTTTTTCCGGTTGAAATCGCCTTCGAGTCCGTGGCCGATGGCTTCATGCAACAGGATTCCCGGCCAGCCCGGGCCCAGCACGACTTTCATCTCGCCGGCAGGGGCCGGAACAGATGCAAGATTGACGAGCGCCTGTCTGAGCGCCTCGTCGACCGCCTGCTTCCAGTAACTCTGCTCAAGATAGGTTTCGTACCCGCTTCGCCCGCCACCTCCAAAGCTTCCGGTTTCCTGGCGCCCGTCTTCCTCCACCACGACCGAGACACCGATGCGCACGAGTGGACGGACATCACGGTAGGTTTCACCACCCGGACGCAGGATCTCGACGGTCTGCCAGTCGCCGGCCAGCGAGCCGGAGACCTGGCGCACGCGCGAATCCTTTCCGCGCGCGTAAGCGTCCATGTCCTGCAGCAGCTTCACCTTGGTCTCGAATCCGGCGCTGTGCAAAGGATCGATGTTTGCGTAGAAGCTGGTGTTGGTACGGGCAGGCGAGGCAGCGGTCGCGCCGGAATATCCATGCACAACGGCACGAACCGTGTCCGACGCCCGCCGTATCGCCGCTTCCGAAAGTTCCGAAGCATGGGCATATCCAGTGGCTTCGCCGGCGACCGCTCTCAGTCCGAATCCCTGCGTGGTGTCGAAAGTGGCTGCTTTCAGGCGGCCGTCATCGAATGCAAAGCTCTCGCTTTGACGGTATTCGAGAAAAAGTTCGCCGTCGTCGGAGCCTTTAAGGGCCTTATCGACCAAGGTCTGAACGGATCCGCGGTCGAGTGCAGCCTCGCTGAAGAAAAGATCGGCCGTCTTGCTCATGAGGTTGCGTCCTTTGGGCGCTTGCGCCTTTCATATAGTGATTATTCGCGGATACCGGGGGGGTGCGAATGCTTCGCATCATCCGCGTGGCATAAAGTCGCAATGACTTGAGTGTCTTAGCTCCCCTAAATCGCGCCGACGAATCTTAGTAAGGGCTGATCGCCCGAGGCGGCCGCTACGGTCGCCTTTGAACGATTTCGAGGTCGCCCGATGTTTGGCAAGGCAATCCGTCTCCTGGCGGGCTCGACGGCGGCCTTCATGACCTACGCCGGCGCAGCCCTTGCCGCCCGACCCCGGCCATGGGAAATGGGCTTCCAGCCTGCGGCGACCCCGGTGATGCAGGATATCGAAGAATTTCATCGCTTCGTTTTCTACATCATCGCCGCGATTACGATCTTCGTGCTCGCACTCCTGCTCTGGATCATCTTTCGCTACAACAGCCGTGCCAATCCGGTGCCGAGCAAGATCAGCCACAATACGTTGCTGGAGGTCGCCTGGACGATCGTTCCTGTGATCATCCTCGTGTTGATTGCCATACCTTCCTTCAAACTTCTCTACTACGAAGCCGATATTCCGCACCCGGATCTTACTGTTCGAGCGATCGGCAAGCAGTGGTATTGGACCTACGAATATCCGCAGAGCGGCGATTTCCAATTCGACTCGCTGGGCCTGTCGGACGCCGCAGCCGACAAAGCTGGCGAACCCAGATTGCTCGGTGTGGACAATGCCGTCGTGGTGCCGGTGAATCGCGTGGTCAAAGTGCAGACCGACGGGGCCGACGTCATCCATTCCTGGGCCGTTCCTTCCTTTGGCGTCAAGATGGACGCCATCCCGGGCCGGCTCAACGAAACCTGGTTCAAGGCGCTGAGGGAGGGCACGTATTATGGAGAATGCTCGGAACTTTGCGGTGCGCGCCATGCGTACATGCCCATCGAGGTGAAAGTCGTTTCGCAGCAGGTTTTCGAGGCATGGCTCGCCGCGGCAAAGAAAAAATATGCAGTCAATGGCGACGCTCGCGTCGCGCTGGCGAAATAACAAGGACCAATACTTATGGCTGACCTGGCGCATGCACACGCCGACCATCCCACAGGCTGGCGCAGGTTCGTGTATTCGACGAACCACAAGGACATCGGAACGATGTACCTGATCTTCGCCATCGTGGCGGGAGTGATCGGCGGCGGCCTGTCGATGTTCATGCGCGCCGAGCTCATGTTTCCCGGTCTGCAGGTCTTCAACGAACCGCACACGTACAATGTGTTTGTGACCGCGCACGGCCTGATCATGATTTTCTTCATGATCATGCCGGCAATGATCGGCGGCTTCGGCAACTGGCTCGTGCCCCTCATGATCGGCGCGCCGGACATGGCATTTCCGCGCATGAACAACATCTCATTCTGGCTGCTGCCGTTCTCCTTCACGCTGCTTCTGCTTTCCATGTTCGTGGAAGGCGATTCGGGCGGCATGGGCGTTGGTGGCGGCTGGACGATCTATGCACCGCTCTCGACGACCGGTTCGCCGGGACCGGCCATGGATTTTGCCATCTTCGCGCTGCATATCGCCGGTGCCTCATCGATTCTCGGCGCCATCAATTTCATCACCACCATCTTCAACATGCGCGCGCCGGGTATGACGCTGCACAAGATGCCGTTGTTCGTGTGGTCCATCCTGGTAACCGCGTTCCTGCTGTTGCTTTCGATGCCGGTGCTGGCGGGGGCGATCACGATGCTTCTGACCGACAGACATTTCGGCACATCGTTTTTCAACGCGGCTGGCGGCGGCGACCCTATCCTTTTCCAGCATCTTTTCTGGTTTTTTGGCCACCCGGAGGTCTACATTCTCATCCTGCCGGGATTTGGCATGATCAGCCATGTCGTATCGACCTTCTCCAAACGGCCGGTCTTTGGCTATTTGGGCATGGCCTACGCGATGGTGGCCATCGGCTTCATCGGTTTTCTAGTCTGGGCGCACCACATGTACACGGTGGGGCTTTCGGTCGACACGAAAGCCTACTTCATCTTCGCAACCATGGTGATCGCCGTTCCCACCGGCATCAAGGTTTTCTCGTGGATCGCCACGATGTGGGGCGGTTCGATCGAGTTCAAGACGCCCATGCTATGGGCGACAGGCTTCATTCTGCTGTTCACCATCGGCGGCGTGACGGGCGTGGTCCTTGCCAACGCCGGCGTGGACGTCGTCCTTCAGGATACCTATTACGTCGTTGCGCACTTCCACTATGTGCTGTCCCTGGGCGCCGTGTTTGCGATTTTCTCCGGCTTCTATTTCTGGTTTCCCAAGATCACCGGCTACACCTACAACGAGACCCTGGGTAAGCTGCATTTCTGGATCACGTTTATCGGCGTCAACCTCGCGTTCTTTCCCATGCACTTCCTGGGTCTGGCGGGCATGCCGCGGCGTATCGCCGATTATCCGGAGGCCTTTGCCGGCTGGAATTTCGTGGCGTCCATCGGCGCGTTTATCGCAGGCGCCGGAACGCTGGTGTTTTTCGCCATGCTGGCTGAGGCATTTCTGGCCAAACGCAGGGCTGGGGACAATCCCTGGGGCGTGGGTGCGACAACACTGGAATGGACTCTGCCATCGCCGCCGCCGTTCCATACCTACAACGAACTGCCCCGAATTACCTGACGCGTGCGCAAATGACGACGGCGACAACCCTTTCGATCGAACCGCGCGCGGCCGATGTCGGCGACTATCTGGCGCTGCTGAAGCCGCGCGTGATGTCGCTCGTCATCTTCACGGGTCTCGCGGGAATTGTAGCCGCCCCCGGACCGACGGACGCACTCACCGCGATTGTCGCGCTGTTGTGTATCGCAATCGGCGCGGGGGCATCCGGCGCGCTCAACATGGCCTACGAGGCGGATATCGACGCCTTGATGTCGCGTACGGCTGCCCGTCCGATCCCGCTTGGACGAATTTCGCGTGAAGATGCGCTCGGCTTTGGCTGGATGCTGAGCGGCGGAGCGGTCATGGTCATGAGTCTGTTCGTCAATCTCATCGCCGCCGGCCTGTTGGCCTTTTCGATCGGTTTTTACGTCTTTGTCTACACGCTCTGGCTCAAGCGCCGTACGCCACAGAACATTGTGATTGGCGGTCTCGCCGGTGCGCTTCCGCCGGCGATCGGCTGGGCGGCCGTGACCGGCTCGCTATCGCTTGCGCCGCTCGTGCTCGTGTTAATTACGTTTCTATGGACACCGCCGCATTTCTGGGCGCTCGCGCTTTATCGGTCCGACGATTACGCGCGCGCCGGCGTGCCGATGCTGCCGGTCGTCAGGGGCAAAGCGCATACGCGACGGCTGATTCTCATCTACACGCTGGCTCTGTTTCCTGTCGGCTTGATGCCGGCCCTTATGGGTTTCGGAGGGGCGCTTTCGGCAGCGGTTGCTGCGGGCTTCGGCGGTTGGATGATCTGGCAAGCCTGGGCGGTACTACGCGAAGCAGACCAAGGCCGCGAGCCTGCGGCGCGACGACTTTTCGGCGTATCCATTGCATATCTGTTTGCAATGTTCGCCGCGCTCATTGGCGAGCGCCTGATCGGTCTGCACCCCGTTTTCGGAGTCTGGATGTGAGTCGATGGCCGATGACAAAGATGCCGCCAAGCAGTCGCACCGCGCGCGCCGAAGACGGAGCATTGCGATTGCGATCTCTCTCGGCGGACTTGTACTTTTGTTTTTTCTCATGACCGTCGTGCGCCTGAAAGGACACGTGGTGGGGTTCTTCGAATAATGAGGCGAATACGCGATGACTGAGGCGCATGGCAGTGTAAAGCACGACTATCATCTGGTTGACCCCAGCCCGTGGCCGATCATCGGGTCGGTGGGCGCCTTCGCGATGCTCGCTGGTGCCGTGTTGTGGATGAACAAGGATTACAGCGGATTCTTCGGGCTGAACGGAAAGCCGTGGATATTTGCCGTTGGCGCCGCTCTCGTCTTCTTCACGCTGGCGGGCTGGTGGCGCGACGTTATCAGTGAGTCCGTCGTACGCGGCGACCACAAGCCGGTCGTCAAGTTGGGCCTGCGGTTTGGAATGGTTCTGTTCATTGCTTCCGAGGTCATGTTTTTCGTGGCCTGGTTCTGGGCCTATTTCAATACCGCCATCTTTCACAGCGATGTGGGCATCAGTTCCTGGCCGCCCAATGGTATCGTCACGCTCGACCCGTGGCATTTCCCGCTACTAAACACTTTGATCCTGCTCACGTCCGGAACGACGGTCACCTGGGCGCACCACGCCGTCCAAACGGGGGATCGCAAAGGCGCGGTTCAGGGTCTCATTCTGACCGTTCTTCTGGGTTTCTCCTTTACCTGTGTGCAAGTCTACGAATACAGCCACGCGCCGTTCACCTTCGGGTTCAACAATCTGGCTCTTGCGCCTTTTAAGGACCCCGCCCACGCGCTTCTTGCGGCCGGTGTAGGAAATTTTCAGGCGATCTATGGTTCGACCTTTTTCATGGCAACCGGCTTTCACGGCTTCCACGTCATTGTGGGGACCATCTTCCTTGCCATTTGCCTTGGACGCGCCATCGCCGGACAATTCACCCCTGATCGGCACTTTGGCTTCGAGGCAGCGGCCTGGTACTGGCATTTCGTGGACGTTGTTTGGCTGTTCCTGTTCTCCTGCATTTATGTATGGGGCGCGGCAGCCGTAACCCAGGCGTGAGGTAATGGCGGAGGCAAGCGCGTTTCGGGCAGCGTTTCTGGGTCGATGTCCGCGCTGCGGGAAGGGCAGATTGTTTGCGGGTTATCTCGACGTTGCCGCGCGCTGCGAGGTTTGCAGCCTCGATTATGCAGAATTCGACGCCGGCGACGGGCCGGCCGTCTTCGTGATCCTCATCGTGGGCGTGCTCGTCGCCGGAGGCGCGCTGATCCTGGAGGCCGCCGTCAGTCCTCCCTATTGGGTCCACGCGGTGATCTGGCTGCCCGCGATCATTGTATTGAGCATCGTGTTTCTGCGGCTCGCCAAAAGCACCCTGCTCGTCCTGCAATACAAGCATCAGGCGCGCGAAGGCCGCCTTGCGGACTGATCCGCCAGGTTCCCGATGAAGATTTTCTTCCGACCGCTTGCCGGGTTCACTTTATTCGCAGTGCCGTTGTTGGCGCTGCTCGCAGGATTGGGCGTCTGGCAACTCGATCGGCTCCAATGGAAGCTCCAGCTGATTGCGGCAATGAACCGAAACATGCACGCCGCCCCGATCAGCATTGATCGCGCGCTCGCAATGGATTTGTCAAAAGCGCAATACCGGCGCGTTTTACTCACAGGCCGTTTTATCAACGCCAGGGAATCCTACGTGTTCACAACTGACGAGCAAGGCGCGCCCGTCTATCACGTGTTGACTCCTCTTTTGTCTGGTAACGGCCGCGAAATCATGGTCGATCGCGGTCTCGTACCCCCTTTTCTTCGCGATCCCTCGTCACGACGGCAGGGCGAACTTGTTGGCGAACTGCACATTGTAGGGATATTGCGTACGCCCGATGCACCAGGGCCGTTCACACCTCAGCCCGATCCGGCCGGCAACATCTGGTTTGCGCGCGATCTCAAGGGAATCGCCGCCGCCCGGCACATCCGGCTTTCAGCGCCAGTGATTGTCGAGGCTGACGCACATGCCAATCCGGGCGGCTGGCCCAGAGGCGGACAAACACGCGTCAATCTTCCAAATGACCATCTGCAATACGCGATCACATGGTTTCTGCTCGCGGCGGCGCTGGTGTTTGTCTACGTCGCCTATCATCACACCCGGGGGCGGCTCACCATTCGATTTTCGTGAGGTCGGGCGATGCGTTATATAAGCACGCGGGGACTTGCGCAGCCGCAGTCTTTCGAAAGCATGTTGCTTTCCGGGCTGGCGCCTGACGGCGGCCTGTTCTTGCCAGAGGTCTGGCCGCAATTCGGCAAGCCGGAGATCGCAAGACTGGCGACTGGGCGTTATGTAGATGCGGCCTTTGCCATCCTCCCTTCTTTTGTCGGCGACGCCTTTGCACGGGACGAAATTCGCGCCGACATCGAAAGTGCGTATGCCGCATTCGACAGCGCCGAGGTCGCGTCATTGGTCCGGCTTCGCGAAAATCTTTTTTTGCTCGAGCTGTTCCACGGGCCTACGCTCGCGTTCAAGGATATCGCACTTCAGGTGCAGGGCCGGTTGCTTGCGCGAGCGCTGGAGCGGCGCGGGAGTTTTTCCACCATCGTTGCCGCAACCTCCGGTGACACCGGTTCGGCGGCCATTGCCGCATTGGGTGACTTGCCGCGCGTCAATCTATTCGTTTTGCACCCCAAAGGGCACGTGAGCGAAATTCAGCGACGGCAAATGACGACAACGGCCTGCAACAACGTTTACAACATCGCTCTCGAAGGCACATTTGACGATGCCCAGAACATCGTGAAGTCGCTGTTCTCCGATCGCGAATTCGTTGCACGCGTTCATCTGGCCGCCGCGAATTCGATCAATTTTTTTCGAATCGCCGCGCAATGCGTCTATTACTTCACCGCTGCCGCACGATTTGGGTCACCGCCGGTTTTCGTGGTGCCGACAGGAAATTTCGGCGATGTGTTCGCAGGCGAGGCGGCGATGCGCATGGGCCTCGGCATCGAACGCCTCGTGATCGCGACCAATGCCAACGATATTCTTTGTCGTGCGCTGGAGGACGGTTTGTACGCTGCCGGTCCGCCGCGGCACACTCTCAGTCCGTCGATGGATATCCAGGTCGCAAGCAACTTCGAACGGGCGTATTTCGAGGCGTCCGGGCGCGATCCCGCCTCGACGCGGGCGACAATGTCGGATTTTGAAACGAGACGCCGATTTCACCTTCCCGCGGATGTTCTGGCCAATCTTCGGGCACGCTATCTGGCGCTTCGTTGCAGCGATGAGGAAACGCTCGAAACCATGGACCTCATTTATCGCGAGACCGGCCGGTTCATCGATCCTCACACTGCCGTGGGCGTTGCCGTCGCGCTTGCGCGCGGCAATAGTCGCGAACGGCCCATGATCGTGCTTTCTACGGCACATCCGGCAAAGTTCCCCGATGCGGTCTACCGGGCTACCGGGATAGTGCCCCCCTTGCCCCGGCGCGTTGCCGACCTCTATGAGAAAGCAGAGCGCGCATCCACTTTGCCTGCGGACGTAAGCACGGTGCGTACCTTTATCGAACAACGGCTTGCAAACTCATGAATGTCGAAATCACGAAATTACCCAATGGCCTGACCGTGGTTACGGACCCCATGCCACAGTTGCAAAGTGCTGCCATCGGCGTCTGGGTCAATTGTGGCGCGCGCCACGAGACGAAGTCCCAGATGGGCATCTCCCACATGCTCGAGCATATGGCGTTCAAGGGGACGGAACGGCGCAGCGCACGCGCCATTGCGGAAGAGATCGAAGCGGTCGGCGGTTATCTGAACGCCTATACAAGCCGGGAACAGACCGCTTTCCACGCGCGCATTTTGAAGGCCGATGTCCCGTTGGCCGTGGACATCCTTGCCGATATTCTTACCCATCCCACATTCGAAGAAGCGGAGATCGAGCGCGAACGCCAGGTGGTATTGCAGGAAATCGGTCAGGCGCGCGATACACCCGACGATATCGTGTTCGACCATTTGCAGTCGGCGGTCTATCCCGATCAGCCCATGGGCTGGCCGATCCTCGGCAACGAAGTCACGGTCGGCGCGTTCACGCGCAACGACCTTAGACGCTATATGGGCGCGAATTACCGTGCCGCCGGCATGACATTTATCGCTTCGGGCGCGGTCGATCATTCTGCAATGATCGATCTCGTCTCGCGCCATTTCGGCGAGCTTCGGCCGGGAGAGGCCCCCTTGGGCGAAGCCGCGCGCTATTTCGGGACCGACGTACGGGTAGAAGAGGATCTCGAGCAGGTTCACGTCACCTATGCCTTCCCCGGCGTTGCCAGTGCCGAAGACGATCTCTTTACGGCCCAGGTTTATGTGACCGCGCTTGGCGGCGGCATGTCGTCGAGGCTGTTTCAGGAGATTCGCGAGAAACGCGGCCTGTGCTATTCGATTTATGCCTTTGCCCATGCTTTTCGCGACGGCGGTTTCGTCGGGATATACGCCGGCACCGGCGAGAACGAAGCCGGAGAAATTTCCGCGCTGGTGGCCGCCGAAATGGCTGCCATCGCCATCAATGCCAGCGAGGCGGAAGTCGCGCGGGCCAAAGCGCAACTCAAGTCGAGCTTGCTCATGGGTCTCGAACGGCCGTCCGCGCGCGCCGAGCAGATTGCGGCTCACCTGCTTGCTTACGGACGTGTCGTACCGGTAGAGGAACTCACGACTAGGCTCGAAGCGGTCGATGCGCAAGCGGTTCGACTGTTCGGTCAGCGCATCGCGGCAAGCGAAAGTCCGACGATCGCCGCGATCGGACCGTTGTCGAAGCTTGAACCCTGGTCCACTTTTGCCCGTCGTTTCGGTCCCGGCTCAATGCGCGTTGCGGCGACGGAGTGAGCGCCGGCCCCATGGCTGCGTTTATGCGCGGGCTGACGTTTCCCGGCGGCCAGCAGCCGATCATCAGGGGCGATGGCGTATATCTGCGCTATCCAAGAGTTGCCGATTTTCCTGGCTGGGCCCAATTGAGGTCCGACAGTCGCGCATTTCTCACACCATGGGAACCTTCGTGGACGGTTGACGAACTTTCCAAAGGGGCTTTCCGACGCCGGCTCCGGCGCTATCAAAAGGAAGCGCGGCAGGATTCGGCCTATGCGTTTCTGGTTTTTCGGCAAATGGACCATGCGCTGGTGGGCGCTTGCACGCTGTCGAACGTCCGGCGCGGGGTCACGCAATGCTGCGCGCTTGGTTATTGGATCGGCGAGGGATTTTCCCGGCAGGGACACATGTTCGATGCAGTGCGCGCCCTGATTCCCTTCATTTTTGGCACGCTGGGTTTGCACAGGATCGAAGCCGCATGCCTTCCGGACAACGAGGCGTCCAGGAGTCTGCTCGCCAAGGCAGGATTTAGACAGGAAGGGGCTGCGCGTCGCTATCTCCTGATTAATGGTGAGTGGCGAGATCACCTCCTATTTGCTTTGCTCGCAGACGATGGGCCGTTAGCCTGACTTGGCGGGTATGGACGTTTGGCGGATGAGTCGGTCGCGTTGTGCAGGAGGTTGGAAGGTGCTGCCCTCCATGCTTGGGAACTTGGCAAACTTCGGATTTTTGGTGCCGAAAACTTCGCTCCTGCTCTTTGCGACAATGGCTGGAATGTTGTGGGCGATTTTGGTGCCCGCGTCAGCGGTCCCCCTTACGGTCGATTCGCATCAAGTCGAGTTCTCCGATTCTGCGCCGCTCATCGAGCTCAAAGCGGTGCTTTCTCCCTATCATGCCGCATCGAATTTTGAAGCGGACGGTTCGCGCTGGCAAATCGTCACTGTTGCCAACCAGATGACGCGCCCTGTTACGCGGATTCTGGTCGCGGAAGAGCCTAACGATGCGGTATTACGCGTCTTTCCCAGGCGCGCCCGTCCCGCGATTCGTCAGATTGCGAGTTCCGATCCCGACGTGATCGCCGAGCCGGCTCAGGCTTATGGCAGGCACGCATTCCGCGTAACCATCCCGGCAGCGCGCTCGGTTTCGCTCGCGCTGAAGCTGTCGGATGCCGATGAGCGGCCGGCGGTAGCGGCATGGAATGAAGGCGCCCTCGCTGCGCACAACCGGCAACTCGCAGTATTATTTGCCGCTGTGGCCGGACTTATCGCTGCGGCGCTGGCGATCACGACGGGGTTGGCGGTCATGACCGGGCACGCTGCCCCGCGCTGGGGTGCGCTCACAATGCTTGCGATTTTTCTTTCGCGGCTCTCCACAACGGGCATGTTCGATTCCGTGGGAGCAACCAATATCGGCGGCCCCTATGGCCTGTCGGCAATGCTCGCCGGATTGTCGCTCGCAGCTGGTCTTTGCCTCACGGATACCATTGCGCCGTTTAGAAACATTTGGCCGCCTGCGATGCATTGGCAATCTCGCGTGCTCATAGTACTCATAGCACTTCCGCTGCTGGCGTTTGTTGGCGTTCCCGGTGCCATGCTGGGAACCGGGATTGTGTTGGTCGTCGGGACGGCCGCGATTGTCGCCTATCTTATCCAGTGTGGACGTCTTGGCAGTCAGGCGGCTCGAGTCGCCGCACCCAGCGCTGTCGTCTTCGCATTGGTGGCGGCCGCGGGAGCAGCGGCGGCGATGGGTGGCTTCTACAACAGTCCGGTCGCGCCTGGCGTTGTCGGCGGCTTCGCTTCTGCCGGCGTCGTACTTCTGGCGCTTGCGATTGCGGCCGGCGAGGGAATCGCAATTCTTCCGGCGCGCCGTTCGACGTTCGCATCCCAACAAGAATTGACTGCGGGGACTGCGATCCCGTTCTTGGAGAGACAGCAGATTGATGCCGCTTCGAAAGCCATTGGCGCCTCGCGCCAGGGCGTGTTCGATTTCGACATTGAGAATGGGCGTGTCCGGCTTTCGCCGGAAGGCCTGGCACTCCTGGGGATCGAGGCGCGAAAGGACCATTTTTCGAACGAGAACTGGATCGGTCGCATTCATCGCGAGGATCGTGACGTGTACTGCAGCGCCATAGACGACTTTCGCGCTCATCCCGGTCTCGCTTTCCGCGTCGAGTTCCGGTTGGCGAACGCGTCGGGACTTTATCCCTGGTTTGAGTTGCGTGCGACGATGTTGGGCGATGGCGTCAGAGCGAATCGCTGTCTCGGCCTGATTGCAGATGTCACGACGCGCAAGGAATCCGAGCAGAAATCGGCGCCACGCGACGAATCGAGCGCTTTTTTGGCGCAGCCCGTCGATGGTCGTACGACAAAGGGAACCGCGCGAAGCGCTCAGGATCGTTCGACTGGCATTGGTCTTCCAGCCGACGATTCGGCTCAGTGACGGAACCATGGCGGATTCGAGTCCCGTCTGCGCTGAATCATCTCTCCAGCGGGAAAGAACCGGTGCTACCCGCCAGCGCGGGGGCTGGGAAATATCTGCCGCCGATTTGCGCGTTAGGCGTGACCGACGTGGGCCGAGAGCCCGGAAGCATCGATCCCCAACTTGCCGAGTGCCGTTGCCCACTTGTTGTCGAGGTTTGTCTTGAACAGGAGGGCAGAATTGCAGTCGCAGTGGATCCAGCCGTTGGAACGAATTTCGTTTTCGATCTGCCCGGCATTCCAACCCGCGTAGCCCAACGCAAAGATGGCGTTCTGCGGGCCGCCGCCTTTCCCCATCGCGCGCAATATGTCGAGCGTTGCAGTCAGCGAAACATCCTCGGAGACCGGAAGGGTAGCATCCGCACTGTCATAGTCACCCGAATGCAGAACGAATCCGCGACCCGTTTCCACCGGTCCGCCATAAAGCACGGGAAAGTTTAGGGTGCGCGCAGTGACCTCCAGCTCCAGCTTGCGCAGCAGATCGTGGAATGAAAGGCCGGCCACCGGTTTGTTGACCACGATGCCCATCGCACCTTCACCGGAATGGGCACAAATGAAAATCACGCTTTTCTCGAAACGCGGGTCGGTCATCCCGGGCAACGCGATCAACAGCTTTCCTTCCAGGAAGCTTTCGCCCTCAACCGTTCGCGGATCGTTTTTGCGCGGCATGAACGGCAGCCTATCACGTCGAAGACGGCGCGCCACCGTGGCCGCGCGACACTTTTTGGCGCCGTTGTGCAACATTCGGAAATGCGCTCTTTGCGTTCCGGGTCGGTGGCGCTAGAAACGCTGGCTGGCGGCATTAAGGAGACGAAAATGACAATCAAGATTGGCGATAAAGTTCCCTCTGCGACATTGATGCAAATGAAGGGCGGCACCCCCCAGCCGCTGAAGACCGATGATTTGTTTTCGGGAAAAAGGGTTGTCGTTTTTGCGCTGCCCGGGGCTTTCACACCCACCTGTTCGGCGAAACATCTTCCCGGGTTCGTCCACAAGGCGGACGAGATCAGGCAGAAGGGCGTGGACGTCATCGCCTGCATCTCCGTAAACGACGCGTTCGTCATGGGCGCCTGGGGCGAACAGCAGGAATCCGGCGACAAGGTTATGATGCTGGCCGACGGCAACGGCGACTTCACGCGTTCTCTGGGGCTGGAGATGGACGCCACGAAATTCGGCATGGGGAAACGCTCCCAGCGATTTTCCATGCTTGTCGACAATGGGATCGTTAAACAGCTCAACGTCGAAGAGCCGGGCGCGTTTTCCGTCTCCAGCGCCGAGCATATCATGCAGCAACTCTGAACGCGGCAATTACTCCGGCGCGTGGCGGCTGAGCGTAGCGATTGCCGCGCGCGCGAGCGCATCCGCGCGCTCGTTTTCTACGTGTCCGGCGTGTCCCTTCACCCATTTCCACTCGACGTCGTGGCGCGCGGCTGCATCGTCAAGCGCGCGCCACAAATCTGCATTCTTGACAGATTTCTTGTCGGTTGTTCGCCATCCGTTTGCCTTCCAGCGCTTCATCCAGTGCATCAGCCCGTCCATCACATATTTCGAATCGGTATGAATCGTGACCGTGGACGGCTTTCTGAGCGTCTCGAATGCCTTGAGGGCGGCGGTCAGTTCCATGCGATTATTGGTGGTAGCAGCTTCCGCGCCCGAAATTTCCTTTTCATGATGGCCGGAGCGCAGAATGGCTGCCCAGCCGCCCGGACCGGGGTTTCCCGAGCACGCACCGTCTGTGAAGATTTGCACCCGAGGCGGCGTCACAGGCCGTATCCCGCCAGATTTTCGACTCCTCGGTGAAACCGCAGCCTTTGCGCGAATTCGAGCGGGTCTTTCGGACGCACGAGTGCCGTCGGAGCCGGCTCCAGCCAATCCTGCAAGCGGGTCAGCAGGAAGCGAAGTGCAGCCCCTGCGGCCAGCACTGGCAGCGCGCTCATTTCCGCATCGTCCAACGGCCGCGTTTTGCAATAACCGGCAACAAGGCTGCGCCCGTTCGACACGCTGTACGAGCCGTCGGATTCGAAACACCATGCATTCAGCATGATGGCAAGATCATAGGCGCAAGCATCATTGCAGGCGAAATAGAAATCGATCAGGCCGGACACCCGTGCGTCCACGAACAGCACGTTATCGGGGAACAGGTCCGCGTGAACGATACCCCGGCGCAATCCCTGGGGCCACGCTTGGCGCAATTCGGCCAGGCTCGACACGATAAGCTCGGACATGCCTGGATGAACCGTGTCCGCGCGCGACAACGTGGCTTCCGCAAGTTTTGTCCATCCGGCGACGCCGAGGCTGTTGGCGCGGGCGAGCGGAAAGTCGGCACCGGCCCTGTGCAGCTGCGCCAGCGCCTCGCCAGCGGCGGCGCAGTGGGTTGCGTTTGGATGTTGAAGTGAAAGTCCGTCGAGCCAGGTTAGAATGGCGGCGGCTCTGCCATTGACGATCGTCCATTCTGCCCCTTCGCGATTCTTGACCGGCACCGGACAACGCACGCCTCGATCTGCAAGGTGTTGGAGCAAACCGAGAAAGAACGGCAGGTCGCGGGCACTTACGCGTTTCTCGAACAGGGTGAGGATGAAGATGCCTCGATCCGTCCGAAGGACGAAATTGGAGTTTTCGACTCCTTCGGCGATGCCTTTGAAGCTCCGCGGAGTTCCGATGTCGAATTCGGCGAGCAGCGTGTCGAGATCGTTGAAGCCGACATCTGTGTAGACCGCCATGGCTGCCTCAGGATGCCGGCGTGCGCGGCATGTTATTCTTGCCAAGGCTTCCCATACGCGATCCCGTTGGCTACAGTTCGCAGCCGTTTCGGTATCCTGTCCACCTACCGCTTTGCGACGGTTCGCACAATTCTATCTGAATGATCGGAAATGCCTCAGCCATCTTTTCGCGCGATCGCGCTCGCCGGCCTTTCGGCCATGACCCTCGCGGCCTGTCAGTCCGACAAGGGTGGGGAGTGTCCGACAATGACCGCCCTCGTTGAGTCGTCGGAAGAAACCGTCTTTGTGCCGGGAAGCACGCCCGATCCCTCCAATATGCTGTATACGGTCGAAATCACCAGCGTGAAAGGCCGTTGCGACCTTGGCAAAAAGTCGACAACCGCCGACGTGAGCCTGGACATCGACTTTCGCGCTTCGCGTGCGCCTTCCGGCGTGGCCGCCCAGTACAGCGTTCCCTATTTTGTGGTTGTGACCGAAGGGACCGACCGCATACTGGCCAGAAAGAACTTCACGATTCAGTTTTCCTTCGCACCAGGTCAGGCAACGGCAGACTTTTCCGATTCCGTCGGCTCGGTCGAAGTGAAGGCCAAGGGCGAGAAAAAGACCTATGATTATCAGGTGCTCGCCGGATTGCAGCTTAGCAAACAACAGCTCGAATATAATCGCCGCCAGGGACACTGAGGTTCATGCTTCCGCTTTCGGCGGAATTATCGCGCGTCGTCGGCCGGGCATTCGAGCAGGCAGGCTTTCCTGCCGATCTGGGCTCCGTTCAGGTATCCGACCGGCCCGATCTCGCGCAATTTCAGTGCAATGGCGCGCTTTCCGCTGCCAGACTGGCAAAGGTAAATCCACACGTCATTGCGGAAAAGATTGCCCGGACGCTCAAGGCAGATTTGCTGTTTGCAAGCGTGGGAATCGCCGGACCCGGATTCATTAACATCGATGTTGCCGATAATGTTCTGAGTGCCCGGGCGGCGATGCTGGCCCAGGACACACGGCTGGGCGCTCCCGATTGCGACGGAAAGTCGCTGGTGATCGATTTTGGTGGTCCCAATGTCGCCAAGCCCATGCATGTGGGCCACCTGCGCACGGCCATCATCGGCGACTGTTTGCAGCGACTGTTCCGCGCCAATGGTTGGCGGGTCATCAGCGACGTGCATCTGGGCGACTGGGGCCTGCCGATGGGCCAGCTCATCTCCGAGATCGGCCATCGCGGCCTGGCGCCGATCTATTTCGACGCGGCGTATGAAGGTCCGTACCCGGATGAATCACCGGTCAGTATGGACGAACTCGAGGAGCTATATCCGGCCGCGTCTGCCGCCTGCAAAGCCGATCCGGCCCGGCTCGGAGAGGCGCGCATCGCGACGGCCGAGCTGCAGGGGGGGCGGCCTGGCTACCGCGCATTGTGGCGGCATTTTTTCATTGTGTCGGAAAAGGGGCTTGCACGCGAATACGCAAGCCTTGGCGTTAGGTTCGATCTGTGGAAAGGCGAGGCGGATGTCGATCCTCTCATTGGTGCCATGATCGAGGATCTGAAGACGCGCGGTCTCGCGGTGATAAGCGAAGGTGCGTTGGTGGTGCCGGTCGTCGAGCCGGGGGACAAAAAGGAGATGCCGCCCCTCATTCTCCTCAAATCGGACGGGGCGGTGCTTTACGGCACGACCGATCTTGCAACCATCGTCGATCGTGTGCGCAGCCAAGACCCGGACCTTATTCTCTATGTGGTGGACCAGCGCCAACATGGCCATTTCGAACAGGTGTTCCGGGCCGCGCGCAAGGCGGCGCTGAATGGAAAGGCGCAGCTCGAACACGCTGGCTTCGGTACCGTAAACGGCCCCGACGGCAGGCCGTTCAAGACCCGTGCCGGCGATGTGATGAAACTCTACGACCTGATCGCCATGGCGACGGTGGAAGCAGGCAAGCGGCTGGCAGAGCAGGGAATTGGCGCGGATTATACGCAAGAAGAGCGCGGGGAAATTGCCCGTGCGGTCGGAATTGCCGCGATCAAGTTCGCGGATCTCGCGAATTTCCGAACCTCGGATTACGTGTTCGATCTGGCGCGGTTTACACGTTTCGAAGGCAGGACCGGTCCGTATCTGCAATATGCGGCCGTGCGCATCCAGTCGATCCTGGGAAAGGCCGCTGCGGAAGGTTACACGCGAAGCAGACCGGATATCCGCTCCCCGGAAGAGCGCCGATTGATTCTGTCTCTGCTGTCGCTTGCAGACGCGCTCGGAAATGCGGAAGCGAAGCGCGCACCCAACATACTATGCGATTACGCTTTCGCGCTGGCCCAGGAATTCAGCCGTTTCTACTCCGCGCATCACATTCTTTCCGAAACCGACGTCGTGCTGCGCGCCGCCCGGCTCGGCCTTTGCGCGCTGACGCTTTGCGCGTTGCGGAAACTTCTCGACATTCTCGGCATCGAAGTTCCGGCCAGGATGTAATCTGGGAGCAGGCTTGCGACGGGACGGCCGAGTCGACCTAAAACACCGCGTAGCCGCCGTCGATTACGAACATGTCGCCGGAGTGATAGGTCGATGCGTCGCTGGCAAGATAGACCGCGATGCCGCCAAAGTCCTCCGGCTTGCCCCATCTTCGCGCCGGAACACGGGAGATCACTTTCTCCTGAAAGACGGCGCTCGCCTGCGCGCGCTGGGTCATGTCGGTAGCGATCCAACCCGGCGCGATGGTATTTGCACGAACGCCATAGCGCGCAAGCTCCACGGCGATTCCACGCATCATCGAAATCACCGCGCCTTTCGATGCGCTGTAGTGCTGGTTGCGGGCGGCGCCCTCGATGCCGGCCAGGCTCGCAACCCCAACCAGCGAGCCGCCCGGATTGCCCGCCTTGGCGCGCTCGATCATATGCTTTGCGGCTTCGCGCAGTGTGAGGAAGACGCCCTCCTCGTTGACCGCTTCGATCCTGCGGAATGCCTCGGCCGTGATCTCCGTGAACGAGGGCGCCGCTATGCCGATGCCCGCGTTGGCAAACACCGCATCGATTCTTCCCATGTCATTCACGGCCGCCATTATGCCTGCGACCACCTCGGTCTCTTGCGACACGTCCACCCGACGCGTGGCTACTCGCCGTCCATAGCGAGCGAGTTTCTTTCCCGCGTCGCCGTTCTTTTTTTCGTTGGTGCCCCAGATGACGATATCGGCGCCCGCCTGCGTCATGGCCTCGGCCATTCCGAAGCCGATCCCGCCATTGCCGCCAGTGACGAGCGCGACCTTTCCGGTAAGATCGAACGGCTTGTACATGAGCACCTCGGCCGGATTTCTTCGATCGACGTTAACCGCCTGCCACTACGCGAACAACGGCCGGCACGAATCGGCCGCCCCAACCCGGGACTCGCCGGGTCGAGGACGGTTTGCCGGTTCAATTCCTTGGCATTTTCAGAAGTCAATTACTGTTGTCGCAGAAACGAGAGGTTTAGGCTCGAATCCGACTCCGGAATCGGAATTTCGTATGGGTTTAGTCGATGCTGTTGAGAGCGCGCGGGTCGGACCGGTGACCCCGGCGCCGTCCGCCGCCTCAACCCGCCTGAGGTCGCTCGACATCATGCGCGGGATTGTCGTGGTCGGCATGATCGTCGTCAACGCAATGGCCTACTCGAACCAGACCTACGGCTTCGATGCGTTCTCCATTCTCACGCATTCGCCGTGGGCAGGTTTCACCTTTGCCGATTTCGTTTTTCCCGCCTTTATTTTCATGGCTGGAATCTCGGTCGCGGTGTCGCTGCGCGAAGTCCGTGCCGCGGACGGTGCCGGACGATCCCGCATCTCGACCCGCGCGCTTCGCCTCCTCGTGCTCGGTTTTTTCATAACCAATATTCCATGGGTGACGCCGGTGGGCGACTGGCGGTGGCTCGGAGTTTTGCAGCGGATCGGGATTTGTTATTTTGCGGTCGCGATTCTATATCGCACGACCGGCTGGCGCACCCGTGCAGCGATCGCGTTGCTCGTCCTTTTGCTTTACTGGCCGCTGACGCTGTTGCCGATGCCGGATGGGAGCGCCGTCGATCTGCTGAAACCCGGCGCGAATTTCATCTCCTGGGTGGATCGCGCATTTTTGGGGACGCATGCGTTTTCGACCGGCGCCGGCGGTTACGACCCGGAAGGGCTGTTGAGTACGCTGCCCGCCATCGCGCAGTGTCTGCTCGGGACGCTGGCAGGCGAATGGCTGCTCGCCCGCAGGCATTCGCGCGCGGCAATGGCAAAGCTTGCGATGGCGGGCGCCGCAGGCGCAGGTATCGGCCTCGCCTGGAGTCCTTTGTTTCCCATCGTCAAGAATATCTGGACAAGCAGTTTTGTTTTGCTCTCAACCGGCGTTGCCGCCATGCTGCTTGCGGCTTTGGTCTGGTTGCTGGACCAAAAGCGCGCGACCATGTGGGGCGCGACATTCTTCGAAGCCTTCGGCATCAATGCGATTCTGGCGTATGTTCTGCACCAGCTCGCGCAATTCGTTCCCGCGGGCGACAGCATGCACAGCTTAAGTCTTGAAGGCACGCACGCCAGCCTGTCCCAACTGATGGCGTTCCTTCCCGTCGTTGCTTTCCTGGCGCTTCTTTGGCTGCCGCTGGAATACATGCGGCGGAGGCACTGGATCGTGAAAATCTGAAAACTTCGTCGTTAACCCACGCGTCATTCCCGCCGAGGCGAGAATGACGCGCGGTGAACGCTTACTGCTGGCCAGGGGGTGGGCCGCCTTGCGGTTGTCCCCCGCCATATTCGCTGCGCAATCTTTCGCAGCGGCGCGGATGCGCGGCACACCAGTTGGGATCATTCATCTTCTGGATTTGAGCCTGGGTCGGTCCCTGCGGACCATAGGCACCTTGCGGTGGGCCATCGGCGCCTTCCGGCGGACCCTCTCCCTGCGGCGGTCCATAAGCCCCTTGCGGGCCGTAGGACCCTTGCGGGGGCGGGCCTTGTTGGCCTTCATATCCGGGAGGCGGCTGTTGCCCGGGAGGCGGACCATATTCGGTGCCCTGCGGGGGCTCCCCGTAAGCCGGCGGCGGCGGACCGTAGCCGGGGCCATCGGCGCCATGGGGATAATAGACACACGCGCCCAGCGAGGCGGCGAGCCCCGCTAGCGCGAATGCGGCAAATGTGCGGTTCATTGGGATATCCTAAAAATAGAATGGTCCCTCCGGGGACACGTTAGGCCGGAGCCTTGCCGACAAGCAATGCGCAGACCCTTGCACCCGTTGCCTTTGGAACCTTTGATAGCCGATCCATCCCGCCGTGCCGCACGTTTTTTCGGGTGTTCATTCCTCCACATATTGGCGCTCGCCCGTCGCGCCTTCGACATAGACGGTGACGGTCTTGCCGGTATCGTGGTCGACGAAGCGTTCGGATGTCTTCTGCCAGCCTGGGCCCGGAACCTGGCGTCTCAGCGGTTTGTAACGATAGCGCTCGAACGCGATGCCGGCGGCAATGATGACGCCCCAGACAATGACGATCCAGGCGCCCACGGCACCC
>Ga0208849_1001120_pt1 | contig 20114 bp, 19 predicted proteins | sample NGESurdeep072012_10_FD_184470 | JGI IMG/M metagenome (GOLD analysis project Ga0208849, IMG submission 184470) | Arctic peat soil microbial communities from Barrow, Alaska - NGEE Surface sample 53-3 deep-072012 (SPAdes) | ecosystem: Environmental > Terrestrial > Soil > Wetlands > Peat ... | reverse complement strand
CAGCGAAATTCTGCTCGAGGACGCGACCGATCGCGGCGACAAGACCAGCATGGAGGATCTTGAGAAAATTCAAGGTGCCGGCAAGCACCTTCTCGGCCTCATCAACGATATTCTGGATCTGTCGAAGATCGAAGCCGGTCGGATGGATGTTTATCTGGAGCACGTCTTTCTTGCGCGATTGATCGACGAAGTTAAGACGATCGTCGAGCCGATGATGAAGAAGAACGGCAATACACTGGCAATCGACTGTCCGCAGGATATCGGCTCGCTGCAGACCGATCTCACCAAGCTCAAGCAGAGCATCATCAATCTGCTCAGCAATGCCGCAAAATTTACCAAGGACGGCACCGTAACGCTGCGTCTTGCGCACGAAACGCGCGATGGCGCCCCGTGGATCAAATTCGAAGTCGCCGACAGCGGCATCGGCATGACCGACGAGCAGATGGGCCGCTTGTTTCAGGCCTTCGCCCAGGCGGATTCATCGACGACACGCAATTTCGGCGGCACAGGTCTCGGCCTGACGATCACCCGGCATTTCTGCGCCATGTTGGGCGGCTCGATCGAGGTCAAAAGCAAACCCGGTCAGGGTTCGACCTTCTCCATTCTGCTGCCCGATCGCGTCACCAAAGCGATCTCCGATGACGAGCCGGAGAGCGTTCGCCCCGCGGTCCTGCGCGAGGCGGAAGCCGGTGAAATTCATGTGCTGGTGGTCGACGACGACCCGGCCGTGCACGACGTGCTTGCCGCCACGCTGGGCAAAGAGGGCTACCGGATCACCCACGCCAACGACGGTATCGAGGCCTTGAAGCTGATGCGGGCGCACGCGCCGGACATCGTCACACTCGATGTGATGATGCCGAAGATGGATGGCTGGTCGGTGCTGGGCGTCATGAAGTCCGAGCCGCAGCTTGCGCATATCCCGGTGATCATGCTGACCATCGTCGATCATCGCAATCTAGGGTTTTCGCTCGGCGCCTCCGAATACATGACCAAGCCTATCGACCGGAATCGCCTGATCGCGCTCATTGAGAAATTTGCCTCCAGCAAAGGCGACGGCACGGTTCTGATCGTCGACGACGACCCCGACGTGCGCGCCATGATCAAGGCCACGATCGCGGACGTCGGCATGCGGGCAATCGCGGTCGCCAATGGGCAGGCGGCGCTCGACTGGCTCGCCTCGCACCCACAGCCGGTGCTGGTGCTTTTGGACCTGATGATGCCGAAAATGGACGGCTTCGAGTTTTTGGAGCGCGTGCGGCAGAATCAGAGCTATGTCGATCTGCCCATCGTCGTGCTCACCGCCAAGGAATTGACCGCCGATGAGCGCAGCTATCTGGCGGAGCGGACGCTCCTGGTCTTGAGCAAGAGCGCGCAACCCATCAGCAAGCTGGGCTTCGCGCTCGCGGCGATTGCCGGGCGCAATCGTGACGTTAAGAGCGGGACCGTGGCGGACAAGAAGGTTAGATGACCAAGATTTTGCTTGTCGAAGATAATGAAATGAACCGCGATATGCTGTCGCGCAGGCTCGTGCGTAACGGCTTCGAAATCGTCATGGCGGTGAACGGGCAGGAAGGCCTCGATCTCGCTTCATCCGAAAATCCTGATCTGATCCTCCTCGACATGAGCTTGCCGGTGCTCGACGGCTGGGAAGCAGCGCGCCGCCTGAAGGCCGATGCCGCCACCGCGAAGATTCCGGTCATTGCGCTCACTGCGCACGCCATGGTGCAGGACAAGGAAAAAGCGCTTGCAGCCGGTTGCGACGATTTTGACACTAAGCCGGTCGAACTGCCGCGCCTTCTGGAAAAGATCAATTCGCTGCTGCAAAACGGCGGTTAGCTCCGCCAAGCGCACTACGCTTCTGTCGTCAAAGGTTCGTCCACATCAGCGTCACTCCCGAGATCGCCAGCAGCACCATGATGATGCGCTGATAGCTGTGGTCGGCAAGCCGGCGGTAGATGAAAGCGCCGAACCACGCGCCGCCGATTGTGGCCGGAAGCGCCACCAGCGCATCAAGACCGACCTGCCTCGTCAACATTCCCGAGACGGCATGTGCAACCAGCGCCAGCGAGAGGATTATCAAGTTGAAAGACTGAACGACAGCGCGGCGCTGCTCTTTGCTCCAGCCGCGGACATCAGTCCAGATCACTGGGAATACGCCCGATAGGCCGGTCAAGCCGCCGAGAATGCCGCCGCCGAAACCGACGACGCCATCAGCCGCCCCGCCGCCCCAAGCGTGTTCGAGGTGGTGCCGCCGCAACAGCACGTAGGCCGGATAGATCACCAGAAACACGCCAAGCCCAAGCTTGAAAATCCGCGGATCGACCTGCGGCAGAATGAGCGTTCCAATCGGAACGCCGATGGCGCCGGGAATCGCGAAGCAAAGGACGCGCTTCCATTGGATGGAGCGCCAGATCAGATGCAGCGTCTGGGTTTGCGACACTGCGGCGCAAATGATCGAGAGCGATGCCGCCGGCGTTGGTGGGATGGCATAGACCCAGATGCCAAGCGCCGTTATTGCGGTGCCAAATCCGGTGAGGCCGTTGACGATGCCGCCTGCGAACGCGCCGGCCAGCACGATCGCCGCCTGTTCCAGTCCCATCCCGCCGCTCCAGCGCCGGCCTTGCGCTCAAAGCGCCAGCCTTGGGCGTCAATACGACGGGCTGAACCTCCGGCGCAAATGTTGGCGGAGGAGTGATTACATGGAGCGGCGTCCGGCCGCTCCGATCAGGACGCCGACGCCGATCGCGACGGCGAGCGTTAACAGTGGGCGTTGCTTCGCCTGATTGGCGATGCGCTCAAGGGCATCATTGCCAACCCTGCCACCCATCCGCATTGCCCGGCCGCTGAGATCGGCGGCGCCTTCGGCTGCTGCGCGTTGCCCGCGCGAAAAGCGATCGGCGATATCGTTGAGGATCGGCCCGACCGTATCGGCAATCAGATCGCCGGCCGCGGATGCATTCGTCGAGGCGCGGCGGCCGGCCTGGCGCCCGATCGCGGCTAATTCCCCTTCAATAGCGCGCAGATGATCGGCGACTGCGGTGAGGCGGGGGTCGGAAAAAGCGCGCGAACGCGGCTGAAACATCTCAATTCCTCCGAAATGGAAATTCGACTTGGCTAACCCCGCCGCGGAACAAACGTTCCGCACAATGAACTTTTGCACAGGTCCGCGCGTTAGTTGCCGAATTTCCCCCAACGGAGCCCGTCATGCCCGAGAATCGAACGCAAAATTCCGACTTCAATCGCGCTTTTGGCGACGCCAAAAAGAACGCCTCGAACGCCGCCGATGAACTCTCGGGCGCCGCCCAGGACCTCTACGACCAGGCCCGCGATAGCGCCAGCCAGGTCGCCGATGCGACAACGGCAGCCGCGCGCAAGACCGCCGGATCGTTCGAGAAGGCGCTGCGCAATACCATAGAGACGCAGCCCTATACGGCGGTCGTCATCGCGCTCGGGTTAGGGTGGCTGTTCGGCCGGATGCACCGGCCGCTGTAAAACGGACAGTTAGCCGCGCAGCGCGACCGATTGGCCGCCATCGGCCACGATGGTGGCGCCGGTGACGTAGCGTCCGGCGTCGGACACCAGAAGCAGCAGCGGGCCGTCGAGATCGCGCTCCTGGCCAAAACGGCCGATGGGAATGTGGCGGGTGAGCGCCTTGCCTCGTTTACTTTCGAGATAGTCGCGGTTGAGCTCGGTGACGATCCAGCCGGGAGCGATGGCGTTGACGCGGATGCCCTTGAAGGCAAGTTCAAGCGCGAGCGCCTTGGTGAGCTGGATGACGCCCGCCTTTGCGGTCGCGTAGGCGACGACGCCCTTATCGACATTCAGGCCGAGCACCGAGGCAATATTGACGACCGCGCCACCCTTGCCGGCCGCGAGCATGCGCCGCGCCGCTTCCTGCGCCCAATAGAACACCGCGTCGAGATTGGTGGCGAGGACGCGCCGCCATTCGTCCTCGGTAAGATCGACGGCGCGGCCAGCATGGGCGACGCCCGCGTTGTTGACAAGGATGGTCACGGTGCCGAACGCCTTTTCGGCAGCGTCGAACGCAGCCGCCATCGCTGCCCGGTCGCGCACGTCGGCCTCGACCGCGAATGCCCGACCGCCGGCCTGCTCGATCCGGGCTTTGAGTGCAGCAAGCCGATCGGCCCGGCGAGCCACCAGTACGACCGCGGCGCCGTTTTCGGCCAGAACCTCGGCGAAGCGGACGCCAAGCCCGCTCGACGCTCCGGTGACGAGCGCGACTTTACCGGCCAAATCGAAGAGTGTTGCCGCAGTCATGGGCGTCCCCGTCGTCCGGATCATGAGTGACCCATTGCCCGACGGCAAGAATTGCGGGATTTAAGAGCTGCGATCAAGCTTTGCGGACTTTCAGCGGTAGATTGGAAAGTGAGTGGGCGATGGGCTTTTTGGACCAGCGGCAGTGGATGGCAAGCCTCGAGCAGCAGGGCGAACTGCGGCGGATCAAGGCTGAGGTCGACTGGGACCGTGAGATCGGCGCCATCTCGCGGCGCATGCTCGAAAAGAAGGGCCCAGCTCTGCTGTTCGAGAATATCAAGGGATACGCTGATGGCCGCTGCAGCAAGCTGTTCGTCAGCGGGCTCGGCGCCCGCTCGCGGCTGGCGCTGGCGCTGGGTTTTTCCCACGATGCCGGCAATCGCGAACTGGTTCAGCACGTCATGAAGATGAACCGCGAGACGATTCCGCCGGTCATTGTGCCGACGGGCCCCGTCAAGGACGTCGTCGTTCGTGGCGATGCCATCGATCAGACCGAATTTCCGGTACCGAAATGGCACTACCTCGAAGGCGGCCGTTACATCCACACGTTCACGTCGATCGTCACCAGGGATCCCGACACCGGCGTCATGAATGTCGGCATGTATCGCGGTATGATCGGCAAGAAAAACACGACGCCGTTTCTACTCATCAAGGGCGGCCAGCATTGGGGCGCGCATTTCGTCAAATGGGCCGCACGCGGCAAACCGATGCCGGTAGCGTGCGTGATCGGCTGGGACCCGATCATGTCGTTTCTGTCGGGCTCGCCTTTGCCGGCGGGCGTCTGCGAGTGGGATGTGATGGGCGGCTACCGCGGCGAGCCGGCGCAGCTCGTGCGCTGCGAAACCGTCGATCTTGAAGTGCCGGCCAGCGCCGAGATCGTGATCGAAGGCACCATCAGCGACGACCCGGCGACCTACGAGATGGAAGGACCGTTCGGCGAGTTCACCGGCTATGTCTCCGACCTGCCGACGCCGCGCCCGACCATGCAGATCAGTTGCATCACCCATCGGAAGGACCCGGTGCTCTGCGGTTCGCTCGAAGGGACCCTGCCGGGCTCCTACAGCGAGAACAGCGTGATGTCGTCGGTACAGCGCGCGGCCATCGCCTGGAATATCCTCAACGGCGCCGGCATCCCCGGCATTTTGGACGTGTACGCGCCGCCGATCACCAACGGCGTCAATCTGCGCGTTCAGATCAAGAAACACTATCAGGGGCAGCCAAAGCAGATCGCCGCTGCGTTATGGGGCAACAGCGCCGCGCAATACCGCTACAAGCACGTCATCGTGGTGGAAGAGGACATCGATCCCGCCGACGATGAGCAGGTCGAATGGGCGTTCGCGCACCGCGTTAATGCGGGCGAGGGCGGCATCGTCGTCTTTCCAGGAATTTTCGGCTCGCCAATCGATCCGTCAACGCCGCTGGAAGACCGCAACGTGCCGCAACTGGGCACCGGACTGTGGAATCGGATGTTGATCGATGCCACCCGCTCCTGGAAACACGCGCGGCAGCCGCAATGGAATAACGAGCGCTTCCCGCCGACGGTTAAGCCCGGCGACGAAGATGCGGCCCAGGTTCAGGCGCGATGGGCGGAATATGGGTTGGGAGATCTGTAGAACTCACGAGCCATAGAGCTTGTGCGGCAGCCACGTCGCCAGCCCGGGCAAAAACCATAACGCCAGCAGCATGCCGAGCTGAATCAGCACGAACGGGATGATGCCGAGATAAATGTGCCGCGTGGTGACTTCCGGTGGCGCGACGCCGCGCAGATAGAACAATGTCGGGCCGAGCGGCGGGTGCATATACGAGGTTTGCAGGTTCACCGCCATCATCATGCCGAGCCAGACCGGATTGACGCCCGGCATCTTCAAGAGTACCGGCGCGACGATCGGCACGACCACGAAAATAATCTCGAACGCGTCCATCACGAAGCCGAGCAGAAACAGCGCCAGCATCACCGCCAGCGTTGCGCCGGCGACGCCGCCCGGCAAGCCGGTCAGCGTGCGCTCTACCAGCACGTCGCCGCCTAGGCCGCGAAATACCAGGCTGAAGACGGTCGCGCCGATCAGGATCAGAAAAATCATGCTGGTGATCTGCGTCGTGCGCACCAGTACCGGAATCAACAAACCGCCAACGCCTGCGCGGAACGCAGCAAGCAGGATGGCGCCGACCGCGCCCACTGAAGCGGCTTCAGTCGGCGTTGCGACGCCGCCAAGGATGGAGCCGAGCACCGCAAGGATCAACGCAATCGGCGCAACCAGAGCCGAGACCAGGCGGCGCACGAGTTTTAGTCCGTGCGGCGCATTTGGGTCGGGCGCCATGGGCGGCGATTTTTCCGGCGACAGGATCGCGACGCCTACCAGATAGAGCATGTAGAGCGCGACGAGTGCGAAGCCGGGCAGGATCGCAGCCGCGAACAGGTCGGCCACGGAAACCGTCTGCGGGGCGAAATTGCCCTGCTCCAATTGGGCGGCCTGATAGGAATTGCTGAGCTGGTCGCCGAGCAGCACGAGGACGGTAGCCGGCGGAAAAATCTGCGCGAGCGTCGCAGTGGCTGCGATCGTGCCGGCGGCAAGCGCCTTGTCATAGCCGTGCCGCAACATCGCCGGCAGCGCGATCAGGCCCATGCTCACCGCGGTCGCGCCGACAATGCCTTTGGCCGCTGCGAGCAGCACGCCGACCACGACGACCGAGAGACCGAGGCCGCCAGGCAGGGCGCCGAACAGGCGACCCATCGTTTCCAGCAAATCTTCGGCGATCCGCGACCGCTCCAGCATCACGCCCATGAAGATGAAGAGCGGGATGGCAAGCAGCACGTCGTTGGTCATGATGCCGAAAACGCGCTCCGGCAGCGCACCGAGCAGAAACGGATCGAACAAACCCGCAGCCGCGCCGCCGGCGGCAAAAATGAGCGACATGCCGGCGAGCGTCAGGGCCACCGGATAGCCGGCGAGCAGCACCATGCAGACGGCGGCCACCAGAGCGACGGCAAGGATATCGTTGGCCGCCAACTTAGCCTCGACCGCTGGCAGACGAGGGCAGTGGCGCCGCTCTGCCGAGAACGAGCGCGGCCCGGATCGCCTGCGCGACACCCTGCAGGCCGAGGAGCAACGCAAAAATCGGGATCAGGGTCTTCAACAGATAGACGAATGGCAGTCCGCTGGATTCGCGCGAGCGTTCGAAGATCGCCCACGAACGCCCCGCGTAGGGAAGGGAGAGCGCCGCAAGCACGGCGGCAAAGGGCAATAGAAAAAAGATGGCGCCAAGCAGGTCGACCAGCGCGCGGGTCCGGGGCTTTGCCTGCGTGTAGAAGATGTCGACGCGCACATGACCGCCCACCTGCAGCGTCCAGGCGGCGGCCAGCATGAACAGGGCGGCATGCGCGTAGAGCACCGATTCCTGCAGCTTGATCGAGCCCAGGCCGAGCGCATAGCGCATCACGACGACGGCAAACTCCGCGATCACGACGTAGAGGCAGCACCAGGCAGCCGCGCGCCCGATCGCCGCGGTGCTGCGATCGATACAGGCTGCGACGGACTGGGCGAAGCGCTCAATGCTGCTACGCATGATCGGTGTGAAGTTTGCCATTTTGGCGCATGTGACAGGTCCTTGCGGCGCAGTATAATGCGATATCGGCCGCCGCGAACCGGCGCGCCGGCGGCTCGCGACGAATCGCAAGATTTTGGGAAATGCCGGGACGAATGCCATGACTCACGACCATCACGACCACGACCACGGCTCGGAGCTGTCGGAAATGCAGCTGCGCGTGCGCGCGCTGGAGACCGTGTTGGCCGAAAAGGGCTATATCGATCCGGCGGCGCTGGATGCCATCATCGAGGCCTACGAAACCAAGGTCGGTCCGCATACCGGGGCGCGTGTCGTCGCCAAGGCGTGGAGTGACCCGGCGTTCAAGCAGGCGCTGCTCGCCGATGCCAGCAAGGCCGTGGCATCGTTTGGGCTGCTCAATCGCGTCGGCGACCACCTGCTCGCGGTCGAGAACACGCCGAAGCGGCACAACATGATCGTTTGCACGCTGTGTTCCTGCTATCCGTGGGAAGTGCTCGGGTTGCCCCCGGTCTGGTACAAGTCGGCGCCCTATCGCTCGCGGACGGTCAACGATCCGCGCGGCGTGCTCGCCGATTTCGGCGTCACGTTGCCTTCAGAGACCGAGGTGCGAGTCTGGGATTCGACCGCGGAGACGCGCTTTATTGTGCTACCGATGCGGCCGGCCGGCACCGAGGGCTGGAGCGAGGAAAAGCTCGCCGCGCTGGTGACGCGCGATAGCATGATCGGCACTGGATTGGCGAGGAATCCGAAGGAGGCCGCCTGATGGACGGCGTTCACGACATGGGCGGCATGCATGGCTTCGGCAAAGTCGATCCGGAGCCGAACGAGCCGGTGTTTCATGCGCCGTGGGAGGGACGCACCTACGCGATCAACCGCGCGCTGGGTTTTACCGGCATCTGGACGATCGACGAGACACGCGCCGGCATCGAGCGCTTGCCGCCAGAAGTTTATCTCGGCAGCTCCTATTACAGAAAATGGGAGCTGCGGCTGGAGAAACTCCTGGTCGAGAAGGGACTGGCGGACGCCGATGAGCTCGCGGCCGGCCATGCGCTGCGGCCCGGCAAGGCGCTCAAGCGAACGATGAAGAGCGCGGATGTGGCCAACGCGCTGTCGCGCGGCTCATTCAGCCGGCCGGCACAGGGGCCGGCGCGCTTCAAGGCAGGAGACAAGGTACGCACCAAGAATATTCATCCGGCAACGCACACGCGGCTGCCGCGCTACGCGCGCGGCAAGACCGGCGTTGTCGAAGCTATCCGCGGCTGTCACGTCTATCCCGACACGGTCGCCATTGGTCAGGGCGAGGATCCGCAATGGCTCTATACGGTGCTGTTCGACGGCCGCGAATTGTGGGGCGAGGCGAGCGATCCCTCGCTCAAAGTCTCGATCGAGGCGTTCGAGCCCTATTTGGAGTTGGCGTGAAATGACCGACGCTGCCACGCAGCGCGCCACACAAGACGTGCGTAGCATTCCTCGTAATGCCGAGGGCCCGGTTTTCCGCGAGCCGTGGGAGGCGCAAGCGTTCGCGCTGGCGCTGTCGCTCAACGAACGCGGCCTGTTCACCTGGAAAGAATGGGCGGCCACGCTAGGCGACGAGATCAAGAAGGCGCAGGCCGCGGGTGATCCCGACACCGGCGAGACGTATTACCACCATTGGCTCGCCACGCTGGAGCGGATCGTCGCCGAGAAAGGCTTGTCCGACGCGGGAACGCTCGCGCGCACGCGCGATGCCTGGGAGCGCGCCTGCGAACGCACGCCGCACGGCATCCCGATCGAGTTACGGCCCGGCGACTTTCGCGGCGCTTAGCCGCGCGGGATTTACAACAGCGAGCCGGGATTCTTGCGATAGCGGTTCACGATGGCATCGGCCGTCATATAGGCCAGTGCCTGGATCGTCAGTGTCGGATTGAACCCGCTCATGGTTGGGTGGGTGGCGCTGCCCATGATGAACAGGTTCGGGATATCCCAGCTCTGGCTGTACTTGTTGACCACCGATTCCTTCGGATTGGCGCCCATGCGCGCGCCGCCCTGATGGTGCGCGCCGGGCGAACCGGGGCTGAACGGCGCGGTCCAGACCAGCGTCGCGTCCATGGCGTGCCCGATGTCCACCATCTTCTTTTGGATGAACGCGACGCGCTCGCGCTCGTTCGGGCGCCGCCAGTCGTAGGTCATGCGGGGCGCCGGCAGGCCCCAGGCGTCGCGCACGTGAGGATCAAGATCGATCATCTGGTCCGGGTAGGGCAGGTTCTCGGTCTGCCCGGTCAGTGCGGTGTGCCGTGTGTAGTATTTTGCGTAGAAGTCGCGGAACGCGGCGCCCCAGCGCGGTACGCCGGGCGGCGGGTTCATGCTCATTGAGGTGCCGAGCGGGCCACCTTCGAGGCCGGCGGGTCCTGCGGAAACCTGCGCGCCGCGGATGAAGCCCAGATCCTTGTGATCGAAATTGTCGCCGTTGTAGTCGTCGAGCGAATTCTTCTGCGCGCTCGGGCCCATATAGACGTTGACGTGGCGATCATCGAACGCCGCGAATGCCCGCGCGCCGATATGCGCCATGATGTGCTTGCCGAGGTGTCCGCTCGAATTGGCGAGCCCGTTCGGAAATTTCTCCGTCTTCGATAGCAACAGCAGACGCACGTTGTCGTAGATGAACGGCGCGAGGATGACGACGTCGGCTTCGATCGTGTTGTCGGAGCGGTCGGGTCCGTAATACGAGACGCCGGTCACTTTGCCGCTGTTGTCCGAATTGACGCGGTAGCATAGCGCGCCGGTGATCAGCTTGAAATTTCCGGTGGCATCGGCCTCGGGCAGCTTGGTCACCAGGATCGAGGATTTCGCACCGACGTGGCAGCCGAATGCCTGGCAGAATCCGCAATAGGTGCAGCCGGGCCGATCTTTGTAGGGTTCCGACAAGATCGCGTGCGGTGACGAGAAGGCGTGCAGCCCGAGCTTCTTGGAAGCAGCGTTGAAATTGACGCCGACCTGATCAAGCAGCAACGGCTTGAGCGGATATTCGCGCTTGCGCGGCGCCTCGAACACGTTGCCGCCGTCAATTTTCTTGCCAGCGAGGTTGCCGGCTTTGCCGGAGACGCCGAGTTCGTATTCGGCGCGCTCGTAGTACGGCTCAAGGTCGGCGTACGACAGCGGCCAGTCGACCACCGACGAATCCGCCGGAATGGCCGCGTTGCCGTAGCGATCGATCGTCGCCGAACGCACACGGAAATCGTCCTCGTGAAAGCGCCACGACAATGCGCCGTAATGCACCGTGCCGCCGCCGGCCTCATTGCCGTTGTTCTGTGACGGAATCGGATGGGCTGTCGCGTTAGTGTTTGGCCGCCACGTCACCGGCATCCGCTTCGGGTCCGGCCGCAGATCCTGCCGCTGGAAGAAGCGCAGCTCATCGTGCGCCTCGAAATCGGATGTCTCCAATCGTGGGCCGCGCTCGAGCCCGATCACCTTGATGCCGGCTTTGCCGAGCTCAGCGGCAAGGATACCGCCGGCGGCGCCGACGCCGACGATCACCACATCGGTCTTTTGCGTTGCCATGACTGATGACCTCCCTCAATGACGCCGATTGTTTTGTGCTTTTCTAGCGCGGCGCAGCCGTTCCCGTTACGGCTTCGCCGCTTGTTTGGTGCCGCCGCACCGTCAGATCAATGGTCCCGGATGCTGCCGGTACCGCTTCACGATCGCGTCCGACGTCATGTAGGCGAGCGCCTGGATGGTCAGCGTCGGATTGAAGCCTGTCCCCATGGTGGGGAACGTCGAGCTGCCGACCAGGAACAGGTTGGGGTGATCCCAGGTCTGGCCGTATTTGTTGACGACCGAATCCTTCGGATCGCTGCCCATGCGGGTGCCGCCTTCGTGGTGAGCGCCCGGCGCGCCCGGCCCGAAATCGCCGTGCCAGACGTGCGGCGCGCCCATCGCCCGGCCGATCTCTTCCATCTTCGCCTGGACGAATTTGACGCGCGCCATTTCGTTGGGACGGCGCCAATCATAGGTCATGCGCGGCGCCGCCAATCCCCACTTGTCGCGGATGTGCGGATCGAGATCGATCATCTGATCCGCATAGGGCAGGTTTTCGGTCTGTCCCACCATGGCGCCTTGGCGCGCGTAGTATCGGGAAATGAAATCGCGATAGGCCGCGCCCCAACGGGGCACGCCGGGCGGCGGCGGAGTGAGAGTCGCGCTGATCGGGCCACCCTCGAGTGTCGGCGTTCCGATCGAGATCTGGGCGCCGCGGATGAAGCCCAGGCCCGCATGATCGAAATTGTCGGCGTTGAAGTCGTCGATCGAGTGCTTCTGGGCGCTCGGGCCCATGAAGTTGTTGACGTAGCGGTCCTCGAACGTAACGAACACGCCGACCATCATGTGCGCCATGATGTGCTTGCCGAGATGGCCGCTCGAATTGGCGAGGCCGTTCGGATATTTTGCCGTCTTCGACAACAGCATCAGCCGCGTATTGTCGTAGATGAACGGCGCGACGATCACGATGTCCGCTTCGATCGTATTGTCGGAACGGTCGGGACCGTAATACGACACGCCGGTTACTTTGCCGGAATTGTCGCTGTTGACGCGATAGGCCATGGCGCCGGTGATGATCTTGAAATTGCCGCTCGCCTCGGCCTCCGGCAATTTGGTCACCAGGATCGAGGATTTCGCGCCGACGTGACAGCCGAACGCCTGGCAGAAGCCGCAATAGGTGCAGCCCGGCCGGTCGTGATACGGCTCGGACAGGATCGCGTGCGGCGACTGGAACGGGTGAAGCCCAAGCTTCTTCGCTCCATCCTCGAACAACAACGCCGACTGATCGAAAATCAGCGGCTTGAGCGGGTACTCGCGATGGCGCGGCGCCTCAAAGACATTGCCGCCATCGATCTTCTTGCCCTGGATGTTGCCGGCCTTGCCGGATACACCAAGCTCGTACTCCGCCTGGTCGTAGAACGGCTCAAGTTCGGCGTAGCTTACCGGCCAATCGGTCAGCGATGAGTCCTTCGGTATGGCCGCTTCGCCGTAACGCTCGATCGTCTTGGTCCGTGCGCGGAAGTCGTCCTCGTGCATGCGCCATGACAGCGCGCCGTAATGCACGGTGCCGCCGCCGGCCTGATTGCCGTTGTTCTGCGACGGGATCGGGTGCGCCGTGGCATTGGGATTGGGCCGCCACGTCACCGGCGTCGTCACCGGATCGGGGCGCAGATCCTGGCGCTGGAAATAACGCAGCTCGTCGTGCGGATCGAAATCGGAGGTCTTCAACTGCGGACCGCGTTCGAGTCCGATGACCTTCATGCCGGCTTTGGCGAGCTCGGCGGCGATGATTCCGCCGGCAGCGCCGACGCCGACGATCACCACATCGGTTTTGAGGTTTGCCATGGCTCAGCCCTTCTTCTGCTTGAGCCGCGACTGCAGGCCCACAATGGGCTCGCGCGTGAAGGCCTCCTTGCTTTGCATGTCCTGTTCGGTGAACTGCATCTGCGCACCGGGAAAGCCGACCAGCCGCCAGCCGGCGAAGTCCTTGTTGCCGCCGTAGACCGGGTCGGCGAACATGCCCTCCATCGTATGTTTGCGCACGGTGTTGAAGAATGCCTGCGCGGTCGGCCAGACGAATTCCGGCGCCTTGCCGTGTTCGAGCGCGCCGATCACTTCGTCCTGCTGCGCGGCCGGCAGACTCCGGAACGCCTTGCCGTGCGCCGCGTTGCAGTGCGCATCGAGCTGGGTGAGGCCGTGCCGGTAGAATTCCTGTTCGTCCTTGTAGGCGCCGGCCAATGCCAGATCGATGTAATTGAGCACCTCGGCATCGGTCGCGCCCGGCTTGCCCGGCGCACCGGGCATCAGCCGTTCGGCGAATGCTTTTATGGTGCGGCTGTTTTCATCGTTGAAAAACGCGCCCTGCGCATTGGACATCGGCGCCATCGCGGTCGCGGCGTCCATCGCCATGCCAGCCATGCCGCCGGCCGGCGCATCCGCTGCCGCAACCTGTTGGCCAGATTTTGCAAGCGCGTCCGGAACGAGCGCGACGGTTGCGGCCGCTCCTGCTGCCGTGCCGACAAGGAACGCACGACGGCCTTCATCATGCTTCTTCATGAGCATCCTCTCCCTTTTGTCCGCGCTCGCGTCATCAGTCCGGCGAGATCAGCGCGCAACTAGACTGTGCTCTTTGGCGACGGCACGCAAGACGATTGCACAGAACTGAGGGCAGACGACGGCGCATAGATGACAAAATCACGAATGACGCCGACGCCGCTCCGCTCATTCCCGCGCAAGCGGAATCCGAACGGATCGGAATTTTGCTAATGCATCGCGATTTCGGCGCGCGGTGCGAGCGCGCCAGGATGCCGGATGACATTGCCGGCGAGACGATGCGCCGCGCTCGCCGCCTGCGCGGGCGTGTCGCCGGTGAGCCGCGCGGCGAGATAGCCGGCATTAAATCCGTCGCCGGCCGCCGTGGTGTCGACGGGAATGAAGACTTCGGGAACCGGCACGAATTCCTGCGCGCTGCCCGTTGCCACGAGCGCGCTGTTCGGTCCGTTCTTCACGACGATTTCGCCGATGCCGAACGCTTGCAGACGCGCCACCGTCGCCTCCGGACTAGGATCCCCCCACAGCACCGCCTCGTCGTCGAATGTCGGCAGCGCGATATCGACGCGCTTGAGTGTCTCGATGAATACCGATCGTGTACGCGGCAGATCGCCGCTCCAGCCATGTGGGCGGAAATTGCCGTCGAACGCCACCTTGGTACCCTGCCGGCGCGCCACTTCGAGCACCGCAAGGAAACGGCTCAGGCCGGTGGTGGAAAATAGCGACAGCGTGATGCCGGAAAAATAGATGAGCTTCGCGCCGACCAGGGCTTCCGCCACGCGCATCCAGTCCGGCAGCTCGAACAGCCGGCGCACGGGCGCGCCCTCGCGCCAATAACGGACGCGGCGTTCGCCGTCCGGCCCGTTTTCGGCAAGACACAGCGCCGGCAGATGACCGGGAACGCGCAGCATCAGATTCGCGGACATGCCCTCGGCAGCGGCGAGCGCCAACACGCTTTCCGAATACGGATCGTCGCCCAGCGCCGTGGCGAAGGCGACCGCGATGCCGGCGCGGGCCAGGTAAATCGCGGTGTTGAACGTGTCGCCGCCGCACGACAGCGCGAAGCGGCCGTCGGCGCCGCGCATCAATTCGAGCAGGGCTTCGCCGACGCAGATGGTGCGCAATTTTTCGGCAGGCTTGTCGCTCATCTGGCTCCCTGTTCGGGCGCGACCATGCCCGGCCGGGTAGGCCTTGGCAATCGGGAGAGAAAATAGCCGAGCGCGCTCAGGAGCGAGATGCAAAAGCTGACCGGCCAATCGGTCTCATACGCCATGGCGATGCCGAGCCATGCTTCGAGAAGCGCAATCGTGGCCGACAGCGCAATGCCGCTCCACAATCCGCTCGCCAGGCGCTGCGCCGTCGCGGGCGGTCCAACCATCAGCGCAAAGACCAGTAGCACGCCGACGATCTGCGCGCTCTCCGAGACCGCCAGCGCCACGATCGCGAGGAACGCGACCGAGACGAAGCGCACCGGCACGCCTTTGGCTTCGGCCAGTTCCGGCTGCAGGCTTGCGAAGATCAGCGGCCGCATGATCGCGGCGAGCGCCGCGAGGGTGACGGCGCCAAGCCCCGCGAGGGTTGCGATCATGCCGCGATCGACCGCAAGCACGTCGCCGAACAATAACGCCGTCGCCTGGGAGGCGAACGCAGTGTAGTAGTGCAGGAACAACAGCCCGAAGCCGAGCGCCAGCGCCAGCACCACGCCGATCGCCACGTCGCGGCCGCTCAGTCGCTCTCCCATCAGCCCCATGCCGATGCCTGCGGCGACGGTGAAGCCGATCAGCCCCCACAACGGCGCGAGACCGATGAGGACCGCGCCTGTTGCGCCGGCAAATCCGATATGTCCCAGCGCGTGTCCGGCAAACGTTTGCCCACGCAACACCAGAAAATAGCCCACCACGCCCGAAACGATCGCCGCCACGCCTGCGGCGGCAAACGCGTTGCGCATGAAGTCGTATTCAAGCATGGCGGTGATCGTGATGATGGCCATGCTCGTGGCCGTGATCGTGCCCGTCACCGTGATCGTGCAAATGATCGGAGCGTTCGACATCACGGCCGCGCGACAGTACGAAAATGTTGCCGGCGGCGTGGACCACGTCGATCGGGGCGCCATAGAGCTTTGACAGCACCGGCGCGGTCACGACTTCCGGCACCGTACCGAGCGCGGCGTGACCGTTGCCGAGATACAGCACGCGGTCGAGCGCGCCGACCAGCTGATTGAGTTCATGCGCCGAGAACAGCACGGTGATGTTGCGCTCGCGGGCAAAACCGCGGACGAGATCGACCACTGCCTCCTGATAGTGATAATCGAGGCTGATCAGCGGCTCGTCGAGCAACAATAGCTGCGGCTCGCCGAGCAGCGCCTGTGCGAGGAGGAGCCGCTGGCGCTCGCCGCCCGACATGTCTGCGAGCGGGCGCCGGGAGAGATCGAGCGCGCCGACCGCGGCCAGCGTTTTCTCGATTGTCATCAGATCGGCGCGCGACAGCAGTGGGACGCCCCAGCGTTCGCCGCGCACCGAACTGGCGATGAAGTCGAGCCCGCGCACTCGCAGATCCGGCTGCACGGTGCGCACCTGCGGCAGGTAGCCGATGCCGGCATCGCCGCGCCGCGGCGGGCGGCTGAGCACGCGGATACGTCCCGCGCGCGGTGCGATGAGGCCAAGGATGGCGCGCATCAGCGTGGTCTTGCCGGCGCCATTCGGGCCAAGCACGCCGATGAACTCGCCGCGCCGGATGGCGAGGCTGACATCGATAAGAACGTTGCGGGCGAGCCCGTCGCGTCCGCCGACCGCGAGCGTCACATGGTCAAGCTCAATGACGTTGCCGCCGGCATCCTTAAGGTCGGCCGTCATGAGGTGGGCTCGGCCAGCGCCTTGGCGGTGGCGTCAAGCTCGCTCTGCATCCACGCCAGGTAGGTGTCGCCCGGCGGGGCGGTTTCGGTCACACCAACGACCGCAACGTGGGAGGCGTGCGCCAGATCGATCAGATGCGCCACCAGATTGCTCGGCGCCTGTTTGTTGTAGAACAGCACGCGGACCTCGCGACCTTTCAGCTCGCGCTCGAATTGCGCGAAATTGCGAGCGCCGGGCTCGGTGCCGTTCATGACGGCGATCTGAAAACGCGCGTCGTGCATTTTCAGATTGAGCGCGGCGGCCATGTCATTGAACACGGGTTCGGTCGCCGTCACCGGCGCGCCCGCATATTTGCTACGGATGGCGGCGATTTTTTCGTCGAGCGGGGCAAGCGATGCAAGAAAGGTCTTGAGCCGCGCCGCGTATTCGTCCTTGTGCACGGGATCGGCCGCGGCAAGGGCTGCGGCGAGCGCGCCGGCAACGGCCGGCATGGTGCGCGGGTCGTACCAGAGATGCGGATTGCCGCCGGCCTTGTTGTGCATGAGATCGGCCGCGACGATGACAGTGCGGCCCGGCTTCGGCGACACGGCAAGCAGCTTTTCCATCCATGAATCGTAGCCGGCGCCGTTGAGCACGACGACCTGCGCCGCGGCCACCTGGCGCACAACCGTCGGCGTGGTCTCGAACAGATGCGGGTCCTGATCGGGGTTGTTCAGAATGCTGGTTACGGCAACCCGATCGCCGCCGATCTCGCGCGCGACGCCGCCATAGAAATTCTCCGCCGCCACCACGCCGATCTTGCCGGCGGCGGCATGAGCGGGGAGGGCGGGGGCCACGGCGATGAGGAGTGTGGTCGCTAGTCCGATAAGCGTTTTCATCTCAAAGCCTTAGCGCAATCTCAGCGGATGATGTAATATTATAACATTACAGATACAATTCCTCACCCTGAGGTGTCGGCGCGAAGCGCTGAGCCTCGAAGGGCGAGGCCACGGCGCCTGGGCCTCATCCTTCGAGGCTCGCTTCGCTCGCACCTCAGGATGAGGTGACGGGCACGCGATCTCGTTCCCGCGGCACGTTTTTGATTCGCACCCGAGTCCTGCCAACGATGTGCACGAACGGGCCTCCCACAAAGGAGGGAGGCGGAGCGCCGAAAGGCGCGTATCCAACCGCCACGCGGCACTCCCGGATGTCGCCATCCGGGATACCAGCGCGGCGCGCGCCACGGATGATCCGCTCACACGAACCATCCGCTTCGGGCGCGCTCGCCTTCCGGCGCTCCACCGCGGCTTTCGTCGCAGGGCGAACGCTTTCGACTCGATCAAGGCAGCGCTTCACGCGATGAAGTGCGAAGGCATTACCCTCGCCTTTGGATCGCGTTTAAGCCAAGCACCTGGCTCGCCGGTCGTATGCCGGCGGGGACGATGCCCTAACCGCCCGGGTGCGGAGTGTATGGCTCCGCCCGATTAACAAGATGGGCCTTTTGCGATCAGTATGTTACTGGTAACGTTGTAATTTCCCATTGCTTGTGCTACAAATCATGCTACAAAACGATTTTGCAGTAGCCCATGCCCCGAGTTGCCACCAAGCTCGCACCGTCGGCCAAGGGCGGGTTCATTGCCCGCAAGGTCATCCCCTTCGACGTGCGCGATGACTACGCCAAACTATACGGCCAGCGCACCGAAGAGCGCTTGAATACAGGCCCGATACCGCTCGCACTCGCGCGTGCAAAACATCGCGAATGGTCGAGCGAGATCGAATCACGGATCGTCAACATCCGTGCGGAACGCAGAGGCGAAGGCAGCACGCTCACCCCAAAGGAAGCCCGCGCATTGGCCGGAGAGTGGTACGGGTGGTTTACCGCCCGGATGGCAACGAACAAATGGCCGGCCGACGTTTGGGAGGACTACCAATTCAATGTGTACTCTGAATTCCACGGGCCGGCTATGGCGGGCGGCGTGTTTGACGGCGACCCGCTTGAGTTTTGGGAGCGTGACAGCGACATGCGGGAGCGGGTGCGCCCGATAATGGCCGATGAGACCAAGTCCCGTCAGTTCTTGGCAGCCAAGGGGATCGTTCTGGACCGAGCGTCGGAAGCCATGTTCCTCGACTATCTCACGCGCGATTTCTTCGCGGCCATCGGGCTGCTCACCCGACGCGCCCGTGGCGATTACGGGCCGGACAAATGGGCCGAACAGTTTCCGCACCATGTGGAAAGTACAGACCCGGACCTCACCCCCTGGGTGCTATTTGAACGCTGGATTGAGAAAGTAAAGCCGGCCCCCTCGACAGTCGATCGATGGCGGGCGGTTTTTCGGCGACTGCAAGCCGATTTCCCGAATACCAGTGCGGCGGCCTTGCTGCCGGAGCAAATGCAGGCCTGGGCCAACGGCCTCATAAAGGCTGAAAGGACAGCCCGGACGGTTGCGACCATATGGGTTAGCGCCGCCCGCACGGTGTTCGGATGGGCCGTCGGTGAAAAGCTGGTCACGCGCAATCCGTTCGCCGGCTGGCGGGTGAAGGTGCCGAAGAGGATCCGTACTCGCGAAACGAAATCGTTCACCGAAGACGAGATACAGATGATCCTGAGCGCTGCGCTGGCCGTTAAAGTGCACAGCAAAGCTGATGCGGCGAATCGTTGGTGTCCGTGGCTTGCTGCCTACAGCGGCGCTCGTATGGGTGAGGTCACGCAGTTGCGGGGTGCCGACATTGTGAAACGTGATGGCATTTATGCCATGAAAATCTCCCCGGAAGCTGGCACAACCAAGACCGGAAGGACCCGAACCGTACCGCTTCATGAGCACCTTATCGAGCAGGGTTTCCCCGCGTTCGTGGCGACTAGCGGCAACGGGCCCCTGTTCTACAACGAGCCGAAGCAACCGGGAGGCGCGGACGACCCCACCAATCCGCGCAAACCTCGCTATGTCAAAGCGCGCGAACGCTTGGCGGTGTGGGTTCGCGGCCTTGGAGTAAAAGACCCCGAGTTGTCCCCCAACCACGCCTGGCGACATACGTTCAAAGCCATCGGATTCCGCTGTGGCATGTCCGAAAAGTTGCTCGATGCCATTGTCGGACACGCGCCGGCTTCGGTCGGCCGCGGCTACGGCGAGCCGACGCTTGCCGACAAGGCTCATGAGCTTCGTAAGTATCCTCGCTATTCCTGCGCCGTCTGTTCTTGATCAGTCAGTCCAGCGCTCAAGTCCTCCTTGTGCGTCCACCACCCACTCCGAGGCCGATGGAGATTTGCCAGCTCGGCGCCCGCATAGCTCAGTTGGTCGAGCAGCTGACTCTTAATCAGCGGGTCCAAGGTTCGAGTCCTTGTGCGCCCACCAATAAGATCAATAGCTTAGTCCAAATCTG
>Ga0208849_1001119_pt1 | contig 20145 bp, 17 predicted proteins | sample NGESurdeep072012_10_FD_184470 | JGI IMG/M metagenome (GOLD analysis project Ga0208849, IMG submission 184470) | Arctic peat soil microbial communities from Barrow, Alaska - NGEE Surface sample 53-3 deep-072012 (SPAdes) | ecosystem: Environmental > Terrestrial > Soil > Wetlands > Peat ... | reverse complement strand
GGCCGCAACTTCGTCGAATACGGGCTGGCGGCGGCGCGCGACGCGCTCGCCGATGCCGGGGTGTCGTGGACCGACGTTCAGTTCGTGTCCGGTGCCGACACCATCCGCAACGGGTACCCCGGGTTCATCTCGGGCGCCACCTTCGCCCAGGCGCTGGGGTGGTCCGGGGCGCGCGTGTCGAGTGCCTACGCCGCCTGCGCCTCGGGAGCCACCGCCATCGCCGCAGCCCGCGCCCAGATCCTGGCCGGCCTGTGTGACGTGGCGCTGGTGGTGGGAGCCGACACCACCCCCAAGGGATTCTTCGCCCCCGTCGGCGGAGAACGGCGCGACGATCCGGACTGGCTGCGCTTCCATCTGCTCGGAGCCACCAACCCCACCTACTTCGCCCTCTACGCCCGCCGCCGCATGGAGCTCTTCGGCGCCACCGAGGCCGACTTCGCGGCCGTAAAGGTGAAGAACGCGCGCGCCGGGGCGGCCAACCCCAATGCCCGCTACCGCAAGGAGGTGCACGCCGAGGAGGTCCTGGCGTCACCCATGGTCGCCGATCCGCTGCGCCTGATGGAGATCTGCGCCACCTCCGACGGGGGCGCCGCCATCGTGCTGTCGAGCATGGACTTCGCCCGCCGCCACGGAGGCGGGCGCACGCCGGTGTCGATCCCCGCCGTGTCGACGGTGACCCCGCGCTTTCCCCAGACGGTGATCGAGATGCCCAACTTCGCCACCGACTCCGCCGTCGCCGTCGGCGCCCTGGACGGGCCCGCCTTCCGGCGTTCGATCGCCTTCGCCGCCTACGAAGAGGCGGGGATCGGCCCCGAGGACGTGGACGTGGCCGAGGTCTACGACCTGTCGACGGCTCTCGAGCTCGACTGGTACGAGGACGTGGGACTGTGCAAGGAGGGGGAAGCCGAGCGCCTGCTGCGCGACGGCGACACCGCCCTCGGCGGCCGCATCCCGGTGAACCCCAGTGGCGGGCTGTCGAGTTTCGGCGAGGCCATCCCCGCCCAGGCCATCGCCCAGGTGTGCGAGCTGGTGTGGCAGCTCCGGGACCAGGCCACGGGACGCCAGGTCGAGGGCGCCCGGGTCGGTGTCACCGCCAATCAGGGCCTCTTCGGGCACGGGTCGAGCGTCATCGTCACCACGTAGTCGGCCCTTCGGAACCACCACCCTCCGCCGTGTCGCAGTCCCAGTCCCCATCTCAGTCTGACGTCGCGCTGCTCGAGGTAGCCGACGGCGTCGCCACGGTCACCCTCCTCCGGCCCGAGGCGCGCAATGCCCTGTCTTCCGAGCTCATCAGCGTGCTGAGGCGCGTGGTGGGAGTGGCCGACAGGCGCGACGACGTTGAGGTCCTCATCCTCACCGGCGCGGATCCCGCCTTCTGCGCGGGGCTCGACCTGAAGGAGCTCGGCCGCGACGGCGGGCCGCTGAAGGGGGCGCCGAACACCGACGGACGTGAAGGCGACGCCGCACCTGCCGCCCGCCTCCGTCGGGGACGGGGATCGTCGCTTCCCACGTCCAAGCTGATCATCGGGGCCATCAACGGGGTGGCGGTGACCGGGGGTCTCGAGCTGGCGCTCAATTGCGATTTCCTGGTGGCCTCGGAACGGGCGCGCTTCGCCGACACCCACGCCCGGGTGGGTGTCCACCCCCTGTGGGGGCTGACCGTGCTGTTGCCCCAGGCCGTCGGCATACGACGGGCCCGGGAGATGAGCGCCACCGGGAACTTCGTCGACGCACGCAGCGCCCTGGCGTGGGGACTGGTCAACCACGTCGTCGCCCACGAGGACCTTCTCCCCACGGCCCGGCGGCTAGCCGCCGACATCGTCTCGAGTGACCGGCATGCATTGCGCGCCATCCTGGCCACCTACGAGGAGGCCAGCCAGGTCCCCGGCGGCGAGGCCTGGAACGTCGAGGCCCGTGCCGCAGCCGCCTTCCAGCGCGGTGGCGTCGACCCGGGTGAGATCGAGCGGCGCCGACGCGGCGTGGTCGACCGGGGCCGCTCCCAGGTTTAGGGCCGAGGGGGCACGAGCACGATCTTGCCCAATTTGCCGCCCTGGCCGAAACGCTCGTAGGCCTCATCGGCGCGGTCCATGGGGAAGGTGGCTTCGAGGGGCACGCGCACCCGCCGGGCCTCGAGCAGCGGCACCACGTGATGTTCGACCGCAGCGGCCACGACCGCTTTGTCGACCAGTGTCCGGGCCCGCAAGGTGGATCCGCTGATGCGCAGTCGGCGCTGCATGATCGTGAGCAGGTCGATCTCGGCCCGGGCTCCGCCTCCCACACCGATGACGGCGATGCGCCCGGTCACGGCCATGGCCCCGAGCACGCCGGAGATGCTCGCCGCCCCGACGAGCTCGAGGACCACGTCGAAGGGGCCCAGTCCGAGAGCCTCGTCGGGACCGGTGGCCCGGGCCCCCCAGCTGGCGACGGCGTCACGGAGCTGGGGATGACGAACCGACGCCACGCAACGGGCGCCGGTCGCCGCCGCCAGCTGCACGCCGGCGCAGCCCACCCCCCCGGCCGCCCCGGTGACGAGGACGCGCTCTCCGACGGCCAGGCCGCACTGGGTGAACAGCGCGTCATAGGCCGTCGAGAAGGCCTCGGGAAATCCACCCGCTTCGGGCCAGGGCACGTCGGCAGGCACGGCCATGGCGGCGCGCTCGTCCACGAGGGCCAGCTCGGCCTGCGCACCCCCGCCCACCACAGCCATGACGCGATCGCCGACCGAGAAGCGTGCGGCGCGCGCCCCGGTGGCCACGACCTCGCCGGCGAGCTCCATCCCCGGGATGTCGGGGGGTGATCCCGCCGGGGCGGGATAGAACCCGAGCCGCTGCATCAGGTCGGCGTTGTTGATCCCCGCGGCGCGCACCGCCACCACCAGTTCGGTGTCGCCGGGCACCGGATCGGGATGCTCGAGGTAGCGCAGTTCCCCCTCGACGATGGTCACCGCTCGCATGGAGCCGCAACCTATCGGGGTTCGACCGCGGCGACGACCGGCGCTACCGGGCGGCGCGGCGCGGCGCTTTCTCGGCCTTGCGCCGGCGGCGCATCTTTCTGCGCTCGGGCACGCCCAGCAGGTACCCGAACACGATGCCGGCCACCAGGCACGAGAGCACCACCCAGATGAGCCGGGCCCGGTGCGTGAAAAACCAGAAGTGGACCGTGACGAGTTGGGAGTTCTGGATGACGAAGGCGAACACGAGGACGATCAGGGCCAGGATCAGCAGTCCGCGCATGGCCCGGCGACGGCGACGGCGGAGCACGTGGTCCATCTCCCCGTGCTCGAATTGCCCGGGCTCGGGCACCTCGCCCGCGAGCTCAGTCACGACGCGACAGCTCCGTCACAGAGGCGGCCGACCGCAGGGCCGGTTGTCAGACGGCGATGTGCGACTCGTCCCATAGCCTGATCCCGCCCAGGATGCCGGCGGTGTTGTCCACCAAGGAGACATCCGCGCCCAGGCTGCCGTGGATCTTCTTGGCGTTCCCACCCCCGATGTAGCAGTGGTCGAAGAACGACAGGGCGCGCAACGTGGCCACGGCCTTGCGCACCCTCTTGTTCCATCGCTGGTTGCCCACGTCCTTGCGGGCCGCGTCACCGAGCTGTTCGTTGTAGGTGTCACCCTTCAAGAAGGGATGGTGCGCGAACTCGAGGTGCGGCAGGAGCCGACCGTCATAGAAGAAGGCCGTCCCCACCCCTGTCCCGAGCGTGACGACGAGCTCGAGGCCTTTGCCCGCCACCACCGCCGCGCCCTGGATGTCGGCGTCGTTGGCCACCCGGGTGGGCTTGCGCAGTCGTGTCGTGAGCGCACCGGCCAGATCGAAGGCGGCCCACTGCTTGACGAGACCGGGGTCGATGGTCGTGCCCGGGCCGTGCTCGGTCACGAAATGCGGTGCCGAGAGGACGACGCCGTTGCGCACCATCCCGGGAAATCCGGCCGACACGCGATCGGCAGGTGGGAGCGGTGCCACCAGTGCGGCCAGGTCGTCGATCATCGTGGACGGCGGGCAGGGATAGGTGGTATTCACCGCCACGCGGTCGGCCACCATGGCCCCGGTGGCGTCGAGCACCGACGCCTTGAGGCCCGTGCCACCGATGTCGATGGCCAAGGTGAACGGTGCCTGGGGCGTATGTCCCGGTGCCACCGGGGCGGCGGGGGGGGCGGCGACGACGGGTGCCGCCGCGGCGGCGGGCGCCGATGCCTGGCGCGGGGTTCCGGAATCGCTCATGGTCCGACCCTTTCACTGGAGGGGGCGCCGGTGCGCAGCGCCGTGCCCACGGCCCTACTGGTGGCGGCGGCGGTGATGACCTCGGGCTGGCGCCGGTCCCAGTGGTCGAGATGGAGCGCAGCCTCGAGTGGCAGCCGTGTGCGCCAACCGGCGCGCTCGAGATCCGGTGTCTCTTGCAGCTTCCCGACCGGTCCCACGCACAGCCACGCCACGGGCCGGATGCCGGCCGGGATGCCCAGGAGCTCGCGCAGGAACGACTCGCGATAGAACGACACCCACCCCATGCCCCATCCTTCGGCGGTGCAGGCCAGCCACATGTTCTCGATGGCGAGGCACACCGAGTAGAGCCCCGCGTCGGCGATGGCGTGCCGTCCGAGGACTCCCGGTGCACCCCGGGCGGAGTCGTAGGTCACCACCACCGACAAACTTGCCTCGAGGATCCCGTCGATCTTGATGCCGGCGAACCTCTCGGCGCGCTCTCCCTCGAGCGAGGCGGCGAATTCGCGGCGCTCCTCCTGGACGTGGTTCCAGAAGGCCCGGCGCACGGCGTCGTCGGCCACGAGGATGAAGTCCCATGGCTGTGACAGACCCACACTGGGCGCGCTGTGCGCAGCTTCGAGGATGCGGACGAGGACCTCCTCGTCGACGGGCTCCCCGTTGAACTCCGCTCGCACGTCGCGCCGGCGGTGGATGACGTCATAGAAACCGGGGAGCACGACCGAACCTTACAAGCGCAGCGCCGCCGCCTCCCTCCGGACCTCGGGTGAGGGACGGTGGGGCACCCGGGGCTAGCCTCCGTCCCGTGACCGACCGCGCCTGGCCCGGAGATGCCTGTGCACTCGTCGACGCCTTTCGCAAGGGCGAGATCACCCCGCCCGAAGCCCTGGAGCTGTCCCTGGCCGCCATCGAGGGCTCGGCGCTGAACGCCTTCAGCCACGTCGATGCCGAGGCGGCACGCCACGCCGCATCCGAGGCCGATGTCACACTTCCCTTCGGAGGGGTCCCGGTCGGCATCAAGGAGCTCGAGCCGGTCGAGGGTTGGCCCCTCACCGAGGCGTCGCTCATCTTCGCCGATCGCGTCGCCACCTACACCTCGACGCAGGTGCGTCGCCTGCGCAGTGCGGGCGCGGTGCTGGCCGGCCAGACCACGGCCAGCGAATTCGGTGGCATCAATGTCACCTACACCCGCTTGCACGGCGCCACGCGCAACCCGTGGAACCTCGAGCGCACTCCGGGCGGGTCCTCGGGGGGAACGGCGGCGGCCGTGGCGGGAGGGCTCTTGCCCATCGCCTCGGGCGGCGACGGCGGAGGGTCGATCCGAATCCCGGCCGCTTTCACGGGCATGTTCGGCCTGAAGTCGAACTACGGGCGGATCCCCAAAGGCCCGTTCGTACACCAGATCCCCCACACCGTCACCGTCGGCTGCATCAGCAGGTCAGTGCGCGACACGGCCCGCTGGTACGACGTGTGCAACGGGTACGACCCTCATGACACCCACAGCCTGCCCCGCGTCGAAGGATGGGAGGCGGGGCTCGGGACCCACCACCAGGAGCTGCGGGGCAAGCGGGCCGTCGTGGCCGTCGACCTGGGCGTGGCCGTCGTCCATCCCGAAGTGGCTGCCCTCGTCACCGCCTCGGCCGAATCGCTCATGGCCGACGCCGGGTTGGCACGCGTCGACGTCGCCGTGCGCTTTCCCCCCGCGCTGTTCGAATGGGCCATGTCCAACCTCGTGACGCTCGCCGCCGATCTCGACGACAAGTACCCGGCGTGTGAGGGAGACCTCACCCCCGAGATCATGTTGGGTCTCAACATCGCCTCGCATCACTACGACCTCACCATGGCAGCCGCGGCCGAGCGATTCCGTGTCGGCGCTCACGAGGTGATGGCAGACCTCCTCGACGAGGTCGACTTCATCTTCTGCGCCACCAACCCCGACGTGGCGTTCGGGGCGGAGGGGCCCATGCCCACCAAGGTGGGCGACGTCGATCTCATGGAGAAGTTCGGAGACATCATGCGGGTGGGCGCCAACCAGGGGAACCTCACCTTTCCCGCCAATTTCTCGGGGAACCCGGCCGTGTCGATCCCGGTGGGCGCCTTCGACGGCCTTCCCGTCGGCATGCAGGTCATCGGCCGGCACTACCAGGAAGAGCTGCTCCTCGACCTTGCGCTCATGGCGGAACGGGAACGCCCGTGGCCCCTCGTGGCGCCGGGGGCGCCGCACTGATGATGGGGTCGTGATCCGATGATGAACGGGAACGGCAACGGGAAAGGCGGCGCCCGCGACAAGGACCCCGCCGGCCACGACCCCGAGTCAGCGCAACGGCGTCGGTTCTTCTCCCGCCACCGGCAGCTGCGGAACCTGCTGATCGTGGTCGTGATCGTGGCGGGGCTCGTGGTCGGGATCGTGGTCGACACGGGCGTGAAGGTGGCCCAGCGCCAGAACACCCTGCAACCGTTCTACGACACCACCGGGTTGCACCGGGCGGGCCCTCTGGGCCAGGTCGTCCGCAGCCAGCCCCTCGGTGTCCACGTGGACGACGGCACGGGACTGCGGATCCTGTACCGGACCCAGCGCCGCGACGGGTCCAGGACGTTCAGCTCGGGCATGGTGTTCATCCCGAACAACGACGCGGCGGGCACCCCGCGACGCGTCGTGGCGTGGGCACACGGCACCGTGGGCCTCGGGCCCCAGTGCGCGCCATCGCGCTTAGCGCATCCCGTGGGCAACATCGCATGGGTGTCGTCGATGCTGGCCCGTGGGTGGGTGGTGACGGCCACCGACTACGCCGGGTTGGGCACCCCGGGGACCTCGGGGTACCTGGTGGGCGAGGACGAGGCCAACGACGTGCTCAACAGCGTCCGGGCGCTCACCTACATCCCCGCCGCCCATGCGGGGACTTCGTTCGCGGTGTGGGGCCACTCCCAAGGTGGAAGCTCGGCGCTGTTCACTGCGGCGCGGGCCCACGCCTACGCGCCCGAGCTGCACCTGGTGGCGACGGTGGCCTCGGCCCCGGCGGCGGAGCTCGTACCCCTGTTGAACCAGACATACCAGTCCACCCTGGCCTGGGTCATCGGCCCCGAGGTGCTCACGTCGTGGCCGGCAACCTACCGGGGCGTGGCCATCCGTCCCATTCTCACCAGTGCCGGGTACGACAACTACAAGCGCATCGCCCAGAAGTGCATCACCTCGGCCGCGGCCGAAGGCCTCGTCCGCAACGCCGTCCGCCAACGGTTCTTCGATGGAAACCCGGTGAGCAATCCCCGGTGGAAGGCCATCGCGCAGCAAGAGACGGCACCGGTCCTGGCACCCTCACAGCCGCTGATGGTGGCCGAGAGCCTGACCGATCAGGTGGTACTGCCCGACACGACGGCGCTCTACATCCAGCGCGCCTGTGCGGCGGGTTCGGACCTGACCGCGTTGTGGCTCACCGACGTCGGCCACATTCAACTGTCCTCGACCATCGCGCCGGCGGTCGTCGACTGGTTGGGTGACCGCTTCGCGGGTAGACCCACCGCCCCGACCTGCAACCAACCCCTTCCGATCGCCCCGGCCAGCTCCTAGTCGGCCGCGCCGCCAGCGGAGCTCACGCCGAGAGGTGGACGGGGAGGGCCTCGAGGCCCCGGAGCACGATGTTCTCCTTGTACACCAGGGTGTCGGTGGCCATCTCGAGGTGCTGGGCCCGACGCAGCAGTGCCGGCAGCGCCACGACAGCCTCGAGGCGGGCCAGAGGCGCACCCAGGCAGTGATGGATGCCGAAGCCGAAACCCAAGTGATTGTTGTCGGACCGGGTCACGTCGAAGGTCTCGGGGTCCTCGAAGACTGCAGGGTCGCGGTTGGCGGACCCGATCAGTAGCATCGAGAACTCCCCCTTGGCGATGCGTGCCCCACCCACCTCCATGTCCTCGAGGGCCACCCGACCGGTCAGCTGCACGGGGCACACGAATCGCAACATCTCCTCGACGCCACCGCGGATGACCCCGGGGTCGTCGCGCACCGCGGCGAGCTGGTCAGGATGCTCCAGCAGTGCGAGCGCACCACCGGCGATGAGGTTCACGGTGGTCTCGTGTCCGGCCACGAGCAGCAAGATGCACGTGGAGAGGAGCTCAGCCTGCGAAAGCACGTCTCCTTGCTCCTCGGCCTGGATCAGTCGGGTGAGCAGGTCGTCGCCGGGCTTCTGGCGGCGCTCCTCGATGAGCGATGCGAAGTACTGCACGAAGGACAAGATGGCGCCCAGTCGTTGTTGGACCGCCTCGGGAGGCAGCAAGAAGTCGGGATCGAGACCCCGGGCCAGCGCATGGGACCACACCCGGAACTGCTCGTGGTCCTCGGCGGGAACCCCGAGCATCTCCACGATGATCTGCACCGGCAACGGGTAGGCGTAGTCGGCCACGAGATCGACCTCGCCCCGCTCGACGGCGACGTCGAGGAGCCCCTCGCAGATCTCCTCGAGCCGCGGCCGGAGGCCCTCGACCACCCTCGGCGTGAACGCCTTCTGGACCAGGCCCCGCAGGCGGGTGTGGTCGGGTGGGTCGCGAAACAGGAAGGGGGCCATCTCGGCCAGCATGGCCTCGGGGCCCTGTTGCTGGGAGAAGTCCGCGGCGCGTACCTGGCGGAAGGTGGTCTCGTCGACGTTTCTCCCGTCACTGCTCGAACGCCGGTCACGCAGGATGGCCAGGCAGTCGGCATGGCGGGTGAACACCCAGAACCCGAGGGCGTTGCGGTGCACGGGGTTGCGCTCTCGCAGCTCGCGGTACACCGCATACGGGTCTCGGACCCAGGCCGGGTCGTAGGGGTCCCACACCAAGGTCCCCGCCGCCGCGGCCCGGTCACGCACACTGCGCGCCGCGTCGCTGTACTCGGCGGTCCGTTGCGCCACGAACTCGGCGATGCCCGGGTCGGGCCCGCCCGCCGGCTCCGAGCTCGTCATGACCCCACCGTACCCACCGACCCGTGAGGGGTCACCATCCTCTCGACGCCGCAGTGTCGGCGGAAGCGTCGGCGGCGGTCTCGGCGCGCGTGCACAGCCGTCGGTCGCCCTGCCAGGGGCGGAGCCGGAGCCGGATGGGGGGGAGATGGCCCGACACCACCACGGCATCGCCGGGCGGGACCCGACGCAGGGCGTCGGCCGGCGCCAAGCGGCGCAACGAGGCGGAGTCGGTCCGGGACACGGCCCCGCCGCCGTCGACCGTCGTGGCCCACGTCTGGTGCTCGGTCTCACCGATGAGCGAGCTGGCGTGCTCGAGCGTGCCCGGGTCGGCGATGCCCGAGAGAAAGACCTTCACCCGATGGTTGTTGACGACACTGCCCGACCGGGTGCCGTAGCGGGCCTGGAGTTGGGCCAGGTCCTGCCACACCGTGACGAGCTGCACCCCGTGGCCGGCCGCGGTGGAGGCCAACACGTCGAGCTCGGCCAGCGGTGCGACGTTGGCCGCCTCGTCGAGCACCACCAGCAGCGGGGGATCGAGCGGCGCCCCCCGTCGGCCGGATCGCTCGTAGGCAGCCTCGACGACCTGGGACACCAAGGTGGCGAACAAGGGACGCAGTCGCCGCTGGTCATGGGCGGGAGCACACAGGTACAAGGTGTCACCCCCGTCGAGCATCGCGCCCGGGTCGATGCGACCTCCGCCGTCGGTGCCCTCCGGGACCGACTCGCTGGCCGCCACGGCGGGGTCGGCGAAGACCTCGACGATCGTCTCGGTGGTGGTGTACACCGCGCTCCGTTGCCGGTCGTCACGGCCCCAGGTGGCACGCGCCGCCTGCAGTGCCGGCCGCGCCCCCGACACCGTGAGCGCGTCGAACACTTCGTCGACCTCCTGGGTGTCCACCCACCGGACCACGTCCGCCATGGTCCCGCCCGTGGTGGCCGCCGCGAACAACAGCGGGGCCAGCAACTTGGACGCGGTCGCGTACCAGAAGTCCCCGTCGGCCAGTGCTCCGGGGGCCGACCGGGCCACCTCGGTCAGCGATGCGGCGGTGCGACGCGCCCCCTCCCACGTCACCGACGCCTGGAGCGGTGACCACGCCGCCGTCGCCAGGCCCGTCGAGGCCGACGGGTCGTACACCCACACCCGTCCCTGATTCCGGCGCCAGGCCAGGGTGTGGCGCGCCAGGTCGGACTTGACCGACGCGGCGACCACGGGGCCCTCCCACTCGAGAATGGCCGGGATGGCGAAGCCACTGGTCTTGCGGCTCTGGGTCGGCCCCACCACCAGGACCGAATGCCCGGGCTCGGCCGCCAGCAAGCGGCGCTGGGCGGTGCCGAGCGTCAATCGTCCGGGGCGCGGCGCATCGACGACCAGAGCGCGCACGTCACGTCGGGTGGCCCAACGAGCGGGCTCGAACGCACCGGCGCGCCGCGGGCCGGTGCGGACGCGGCGCCGACGCACGCCCGGGGGCCCGGGGCCGGCACCCCGGCGCCTCCCGTTGGTGTCCGACAACCGCCACCCGGCGACGACGACGACCGCGGCGGCGACCTCGACGAGGGAGTTCACACCGGGCCGTCCATGCGGGCATCGGTGTCGATGATGGCCAGTTCGTGGGGGGACAGACGGTGTTGGACCAGGAATGCCCTGGTACCGACCTTCCACAACGCCACACCCCGTCGCAGGTGCGGCACCAGCTCGGCTTCGGTCGACGACAGCCCCAACAGCGGCGCGGCGCGCTCGACCTCCCCCGGTGGCTGCGCGTAGACGACCCGGGTCTCGGAGTCCGCCAGCAGACCCCGGGCCAGGCCCACCTGCTCGGAGCCGACCGAGCCCGTCGACTCGAGGTCCGACAGCCGGTGGAGCACGGCGACGTTGGACACGCCCCGGGCCCGTGACAGCTTCCACGATGATTGGAGCCACCGCGCCACGCCCAGGTTGGCGAGGATCGCCCACGCTTCGTCCACCACCACGACGACGCCGGCGGCCCTGGTCCCGACCTCGTCGCCCTCGGCCGCATTGCCGCCCGAGCCGAGTCCCGCCTGCAGCCACGCCGTGGCACAGGTCATCAGGATTCCGAGCGCGGCGGAGTGGTACACCGCCGAGAGGTCGAGGACCACGAGTGGGCCGTTCAGCCTGATACCGGCCGAGGTGGGAGCGTCGAACATGCCGCGCAGATCACCGGCCACCAGCCGGCGGAGCTCCAACGCCACATTGCGGCCGTCGGCGGCGAGGCCGGCGACGTCGGTGCCCACGGCCCGGGCCGAGTGCGCGTCGGGGTACAACAGCGCGTCGATGACGGTCGGCAACGTGGGGGTCGAGTGCGCCCCGGCCACGGCCAGGTCGAGCGCAGTGCGCTCCGTGGGGAGCAGGGCGCGTCCCAGGCTCGCGGCCGAAAGCGAGGCGAGCAACCCGCCGCGCTGTCTGGCCACCTCCTCGTCATCGTTCCCCGACCGCGACGCCACGGCGTCGAGAGGGTTGAGCCGGACCGGGCCCCCCGGTCGCAACGCCACGGGCTCCACGCCCCAGGCGCGCGCCAGCGCGCCGTACTCTCCTTTGGGGTCCACCACCCAGGCCCGACGTCCGAACACCGCCAGGCGCCACAGGTAGCTCTTGACGAAGGCGCTCTTGCCCCTGCCGATCTGGCCGATCACCACCATGTTGGGGTTGGTGAGATGGCCACGCCGGTAGAGCTCGAAGGGGTCGTAGGAGAACGTGGCTCCCAGCAGGTCGCGGCCCACGAACACGCCGCCGGCACCGAGTCCGGGCTCGCACAGGAACGGGTACACGGCACCGAGATGACGCGTGGTGGCCTCATGGGCGGGGACCGCCATGACTCGCCCGGCCTCAGCTCAGCCCGCGACCCAGGGGAAGCGTGCACAGGAAGGTGTTGGCCTGGTCCCCGTAACATCGCCGCAACTCGAGCCCCGCCTGTCCGGCCGCCTGCTCGACCCGACCACACGCCTCTTCGAGCTCGTCGGGATCGGCCGCAGTCACGGTCATGTAGCCCGAGAAGCGGTACTGCGCGTGGCCGTCGGCGAGCTCGAGCTCGCGGCTGGCGAGGATCTCCTCTTCCCGCCGCCGTCTGGCGGTGGCCAGGAATCCTCCGCGTCGGCGGAGCTCGGCGTCGGCGATGTCCGATGTGCGGGCCCGCTCCACCTTGCGCGCGGCCTCGATCGGCCCGAGAGGCTCCATCACCACTGCCATGGTGCGGCGCACCTCGGACGACAACAACAGGGGCCCTAGGAAGTCGGGGCCGGCGTCGGTGCGCGGCCACTCCGCCACCCAGTACGTGGCGTGCCAGGTGCCGTCGGCCCGAAAGCGGCCCCACTGGGCCGCCACCCCCATGGGCCAGGGCCACAGGTCCCCGGCGGGGTGCGATGCCCGACCGATGCCGTAGGCCTCGCGCACGGTGGCGGCGAGCCGATCAGGAGACAACACCGCACCGACGTCGATGGAAGCGTCGGTGAGCCGCCGACGCAGCGCCGCGACCTCGCGCAGCACGACCGCACAGGCGGCGGCGTCTCCTCCCCCCGCGCTCCGCACCGCACGTGCCGAGCGACCGGCGTGCACGCTGACGGCCAACAGCACCTCATGATGCAGTGACACGTGCCCCTCGGCGGTGACGAGTGCCTCGTAGGAGGCGCGCGCCGAACCGAGACCGGCCCACTCGTTCCCCCGCTCGACGGGCGCGGTCCCCGGGGGAACCCCGTCGGGCACCACCCGCTCCACCCATTGCAGGCGGTGGACGGCGGAGCCGTCACGGGCCAGTGACGCCAGGACTCCGGACCACGCGTCGACACGGCGCACCTTGTCGGCGTCGCCCAGGAGCACGAATCCGGACACCGACACGCCGAGCACTGCCGTGAAGGTCCGGCGGGAGCGGTCGTGGAACACCCCGATCCCCGCCGTGCCCCGGCCGGCGGCGCCATCAGCCCCGGAGGTGCCCGGGTCCACCCGGATGAGCCGGACACCGGTGAAGGGGCCCGGTCCCCGGCGCGACCGCAGTCCCAACGCCACCAGGTGACGCCAGGCGTCGGGGGCCCACTGCTCAGCGGTGCGACCCGCCAACGGCCACGTGGCGACACCGACCCCGATGCCCAGCGCCATCACCGCCCCGACCACACCGATGGCCGACGCCGACGCCCGCAGGACGCCCACCCCGACGACCAGGGCGATCGCCACCACCCCGATCTGTCCTCCCCGCCATCCCGCCACCAGGCCTCGCCGTTCGAGGGGCCCGAACCGGTACCGGGTGGGTGACGTGTCACCCATCGGCGTTGCCCCCGGCCTCGTCGAGACTCCCCCGCGCCCCCTCGGGGATTTCCGAGGCCGCGCTCGCAGCGCGCGCCGCGTCACTCTCTCCCGAGTCCGACCGACCGGGCGTCGCACCTCCACCCCGACGACGGCTCAGCGCCGCCGCCGCACCGGCGTCCCCGGTCAGCAGGGCGATAGGCAACGGGGCCTGCGGTCCGGTGTCCGCCGCACCTTCGTCACCGACCGCGCCGACCGCGCCGACCGCGCCGACCGCGCCGACCGACCCCACGGACCCGACGAGCTCTGCCGCGGTGGTCGGCCCCGACTTCTTGGCCAGATCGAGGGCGAGGTTCCTTCCGTTGGCCACGGGAGCGACCGCAGCGCTCTTGAGCCGGTGGCGCGTCGACTCGAGTTGCGCCACCGCACCGGCTTCGATCGCCGGCACCAGCCGCAGCAACGTGAACGGCGACAGGATGGCGATGGCGAGCAGGGCGATCCCCATCACCACCGAGGCGAAGCCGCCACCGCTCCCGCCCGATGCCACGCCCAGTCCACCGGCGGTGGCACCGGCGGCCAGCGACAGTACGACCGCCACCACGAACTTCGAGAGCACCAGGGCCACGAGCGTGTCGGCCAGGCGCCGGCACCAGTGCGCCACCGCCGGCCACACCAGGGCCGCCAGGGCCAAGGGGAGAAAGAGCACCGCCACCGATACCGCCGCCGCCCGCACCACCAGCTCCAGCCACAGCACCAACGCCGCCGAGGCCACCACCAGACCCCCGAGAAAGACGACGAAACCCGGGACGGGCGGCACCACCGCCGCGGGGATGAGGACCTTGAAGAGGCCGGTCAACAAGTTCGTCGTGTCGACACCGGCGCTGCGCATCACTGCCGCCGACATGGCATCGGTCGCCGCCAGGGCCAGGCGCACGAGCGTGACGGCCACACCCGTGAGCAGCAACGACAGGGGGAGGTGCACCAAGAAGGTGCGCAGGAGCATCGATGCGCTCTGGCGGTAGACGGCCTGGATGGCGGCGCAGCACGCCATGGGAACCACGACCGCCGCCGCCAGGGCCGCCATCACCGCTTCATGGGCGCGGAACCATCCCGCGTTCACGTCGATCGACGTCGTACCCGACATGGCCCGGCCCACTCCAGCGATCAGCCACACCGCCCCCGAGGCCACCCACCGCGCCGCTTCGGAGAAGACAGCGCCGATCCCCGCACCGGCGACGGCGCCGCCCACGTTGCCGGCGGCACCGGACACGGTGTTGCACACACTTCCCACGACGGGCAGTGCCCCGGGGCACAAGGGGAATGCTTCGAGCACGATCAGTGCACCCCCTGCCCGGCGTGGAAGAAGAAGTTGACGATCGCCGGCGCCGCACCGATCAACAACGCGGCCAAGGCGGAGACGAGCACGGTCTTCTTCCCGTTGACGGACTGGTGGTAGTTCTGCGAATGGGCGCCCAACGCCCACGCCGCCGCACCGATCACGAGCCCGACCAACGCCATGATGAGCGCCCACCCACCGAGGCCGTTGGTCAGTTGCTGGAGCACGGCGCCACCGGGGAGGTTGCCGGCATCGGGGGTGAGGGTCACGGTCGACACCGCCTCACGCACTGCCCACAGCACCATGACGTCCTTCTCCGCGCTCAGGCCCGCCGGGGTCGGATGCCGGGCAGGCGGTGTGCTCCGAAGGGTAGGAGGGCCCAGACGATCTTTCAAGCTATTTCATATCTTTTTATATCTTTCCCTACAAGGGTGGCGTCGGGGTCGCCGACGGGCCCAGGAACCGGACCGACCACTTCCCGCCTGTCATGCTGGAGTCCGTGCTCGGCACCACCAACGTTTCCTCGAACGTCGTCATCGCCGGGTTCGCCGCACTAGGGGGACTGGCGATCATCGGGATCGTGGTGGCGACGATCCTGGGCCGTCGTTCGGGCCGTCGTTCGCTCGAGCAGCGCCTGTCGGCGCTGGCCTCGCGCCTCGGAGTCGATGCGCCCGCCGAGGACCACGGCATGGGGATCGAGCCCGCGTTGCACCACCTCGAGCTCGTCACCGACCGCGCCGCCGAGGCGGTGGCCGAATCGTCCTCCGACGCCATCCGGCTGCGCCGCGCCCTCGACACGCTCCCCCAAGGCGTCATCGTCTGCGACGAGAACGGCACCGTGGTGTTCCGCAACGCGCGCGCCGTGGGCCTGATGGGCGGTCGACACGGTGACGCCCTGGCCGCCCAGGCCGTCGTCGACCTGCTCGCCGACGCCTGGAAGCAGGGATCAGCCCACAAGACCCTCGATCTCTACGGGCCACCCCGGCGCACCTTGGCCGTGTCCACACAGCTGATCGACGACGGCCGGCGCACCCTGGGCGTGATCGCCGCCATCGACGACGTGTCCGAGCGCCGTCGACTCGAAGAGATCCGCCGCGACTTCGTGGCCAACGTCAGCCACGAGTTGAAGACCCCCATGGGGGCCATCGGGCTGCTGGCCGAGACTTTGACGGCCGAGAAGGACCCCACCGTGGCCCAGCGCCTCGCGAGCCGGATCCACACCGAGGCCTTTAGGATCAGCAGGATCATCGACGACCTGCTCGACCTGTCCCGCATCGAGGCGGAAGAAGCGCCGCCCCGTGAGCCCGTACTCGTGAACCTGATCATGGCCGAGGCCGTCGAGCGCATGCGGGCCGCCGCCGACCAACGCGATGTGAAGATCGACCTGGAGGAGCCTTCACCACCGGTGACCGTCCTCGGGGACCGGCGTCAGCTCGTCTCCGCCCTCTACAACCTCCTCGAGAATGCCGTGAAGTTCTCGTACGACGGGACGGCGGTCCGTTTCGTGGGTCGCGTCGCCGACGGCCAGGTGCGCCTCGACATCGAGGACCAGGGAGTGGGCATCCCCGCCCGGGACCTCGACCGGATCTTCGAACGTTTCTACCGGGTCGACCAGGGCCGCAGTCGCAACAGCGGCGGGACGGGGCTGGGCCTGTCCATCGTCCGGCATGTGGCCGCCAACCATCAGGGGCATGTCGAGGTCGACTCGCGCGAAGGTGAGGGATCGACATTCCGACTCATCCTCCCCACTCACTCTGAGGTCGTCTGAATCGTGCGTAGTGCCCAGGGCCCGCCGGGGCCCGTGTCGTGAGCAACACCGCAGGCACCCACTCCACCCACCCGCCGCGCTCATCGCCCCGGGGCGGAAAGGGCGAACGGGCGGGAGAGGCGACCGACCGTGGCCGCGACGGTGCCCGGGCGGTGACGGTCCTGATCGCCGAGGACGAGGAGTCCTTCGTCGACGCCCTCGTGATCGGACTGGGCCGCGAGGGGTTCGCCGTCTCCGTGGCCCGCGACGGGCCCGAGGCGCTGGCCCTGTTCGACGCCATCGACCCCGATCTGGTGCTGCTCGACATCATGCTGCCCAAGATGTCGGGCGTCGACGTCTGTCGCGCCATCCGGGCCCGTTCCCATGTCCCCATCATCATGGTGACGGCTAAGGGCACCGAGATCGACACCGTCGTGGGGCTCGAGGTGGGGGCCGACGACTACGTCACCAAGCCCTATCGCCTGCGCGAGCTGGTGGCCCGGATGCGCGCCGTGCTGCGCCGCTCGCCTCTGGCCGCGCCCGGCTCACAACACGACCTCGACGACGCCGCCGAACGGGGTGCTGTCCTCGAGGTCGGAGGGGTGCGGGTCGACCCCGACCGCCACCGGGTCTTCGTGCGGGAGCAGGAGGTCCACCTGCGACGCAAGGAATTCGAGTTGCTGGTCCTCCTTGTCGAGAACGCGGGGCGCGTCCTGACCAGGGACACGCTCATCGACCGTGTGTGGGGTGCGGACTACGTGGGCGACACCAAGACCCTCGACGTCCACATCAAGCGCCTGCGCACCCACGTCGAAGCCGATCCCTCCTCCCCGGCCATCATCACGACGGTGCGGGGCGTGGGGTACCGGTTCGAGATCCCCGCCGACGCGTGACCGTCGACGGGCGCCCGGATTCCCCGGCACCCCGTCGCACGCCGTTCGAGCCGGCCCGACTGGGACCGCTCACGCTGCGGAACCGCTTCATCAAGGCGGCCACCTTCGAGGGGTCCTCGCCCAAGGGACAGGTCAGCGACGCACTCATCGACTTCCACTGCCGCGTGGGGGCGGGCGGAGCGGCCATGACGACAGTGGCGTACCTGGCCGTCTCGCCCGAAGGCCGCACGGACCGCCACTGCATCTATGTGAACGACGACGTGCTCCCGGGCCTGCGCCGCCTGACCGACGCCGTGCACGACACCGGGGCGGCCGTGGCCGCCCAGCTCGGCCATGCCGGTCCGGTGGCGAACCCCCGGTCCAACCGGGCCCCCTCCCTGGCGCCGTCCCGCCACATCAGCCCCCTCGGCACCATGAGCCGCGAGATCACCGAGGCCGACATCGCCCGCGTGACCTCCGACTACGCAGTGGCGGCCGGGGCGGTGGTCGAGGCCGGTTTCGACAGCATCGAGGTCCATCTGGGTCACAACTACCTGTTGAGCGCGTTCCTGAGCCCGAAGCTCAACCGTCGCCACGACCGGTGGGGGGGCAGCGTCGAGAACCGCGCCCGGTTCGCCCGCCAGGTGGTGCGGGCGGTGCGCGACGCCGTGGGGGAGCGCGCCGCGGTGACGGCCAAGCTCAACATGGCGGACGGGGTGCCGGGAGGGTTATGGCTGCACGACAGCGTCGAGGTCGCTCGGCTGCTCGAGGCCGACGGCGCCCTGGACGCGCTCACGCTCACCGGGGGCAGCTCGCTGGCCAACCCCATGTACCTGTTCCGGGGCGAGGCCCCGCGCCAGGAGTTCGCCGCCACCCTTCCCCGGGCCCTGCGCCTCGGGTTCAAGGTGATGGGCCGGCGGTTCATGCCCGACTACCCCTTCGAAGAGGCGTTCTTCCTCCCCTACGCCCGGCAGTTCCGGTCCGCCCTCGACATGCCCCTCGTGCTGCTGGGCGGGATCAACGAGCTCGGCACCGTGGAGCAGGCGCTGTCGGAGGGCTTCTCGTTCGTGGCCATGGCCCGAGCCCTGCTGCGTGAGCCCGACCTCGTCTCGAAGATGGCCGCCGGCACCTCCCTGGCTTCGCTGTGCATCCACTGCAACAAGTGCATGCCCACCATCTACAGCGGCACCCGGTGCGTCCTCGTCGACCAGGTGGCCCCATAGCCTCCGCACTACGGTCCGGGCATGCCCCTTCACGTGCACGAGACCGACGGCGCCACCGACCAGCTGCAGGTCCGCCCCCAGTTCGCCCAGCTCGGCGAGATCAACGAGGTTCCCAAGCTCCGGCTGGCGGCGGCGGGGATGCCCGAGAGCACCGCCTACGAGATCGTCCACGACGAGCTCCTGCTCGACGGCAACGCCCGCCTCAACCTGGCCACGTTCGTCACCACCTGGATGGAGCGCGACGCGGAGCGGCTGATGGCGGAGTGCTCGGCCAAGAACATGATCGACAAGGACGAGTACCCGCAGACCGCCGAGCTCGAACGGCGCTGCGTCAACATCCTGGCCGGGCTGTGGCACGCCCCCGACGAGGGTGGAGCCACCGGATGCTCCACCACGGGCTCGAGCGAAGCCTGCATGTTGGGTGGACTGGCGCTGAAGTGGCGCTGGCGCCAGCGCCGCCAGGCCGCGGGCAAGCCGGTCGACCGGCCCAATCTCGTCATGGGCGCCAACGTGCAGGTCTGCTGGGAGAAGTTCTGCCGCTACTGGGACGTCGAAGCCCGACTCGTCCCCGTCGGGCCCGACGCCACCTGCCTGACCGCGGCAGCGGCGGCCTCGCACTGCGACGAGAACACCATCGGCGTGGTGGCGGTCATGGGCTCGACCTTCGACGGTGTCTACGAGCCCGTCGCCGCCATCGCCTCGGCTCTCGACGACCTCGCCGGCTCGAGCGGCGTGGACGTGCCCATCCACGTCGACGCCGCCTCGGGAGGGTTCATCGCCCCCTTCCTCGATCCCAAGTTGGTGTGGGACTTCCGTCTGCCCCGCGTCCATTCCATCAACGCCTCGGGACACAAGTACGGGCTCGTGTACCCCGGGGTGGGGTGGGTCATCTGGCGCGACCCGTCGGCCCTACCCGACGAGCTCGTCTTCAACGTGAACTACCTCGGCGGCAACATGCCCACCTTCGCGCTCAACTTCTCGCGGCCCGGCGCGCAGGTCGTGGCCCAGTACTACAACTTCCTGCGCCTCGGGACCGACGGCTACCGCCAGGTGCAGCAGGCCAGCCGCGACACGGCCCAGTGGCTCGCCCACCAGATCTCCGCCCTGGCGCCCTACGCGCTCGTCTCGGCGGGCGACGGGATCCCCGCCTTCGCCTTCCGCATCGAGGATGCCCCCTACACCGTCTACGACGTCTCCGACGCGCTCCGGGTACGCGGCTGGCTCGTCCCCGCCTACACCATGCCCCCGGCTCTCGACCACATCGCCGTGCTCCGCGTGGTGGTGCGCAACGGATTCAGCCGTGACCTGGCCGGCATGTTGATCGAGGACCTCAAGCGCGTGGACGATCGCCTGCGCAGCGCCCATCCCGCACGACCTACCGACGTGGGCTTCCACCACTGAACCCCGCCGCGAAGCGGGTGGCGGCGGACCAGGCCCAAGAGCAACACCTGCCTCGCCTTGTCACCGTCCGTGGTCATCTCGACGCTAGCGCCTCAATGGGTCGGGCCTCAATGGGTCAGAAGGAGAGGTCCCGGGTTCGGGATCGTCACAATTGATAATTCTCCC
>Ga0208849_1001118_pt1 | contig 20155 bp, 20 predicted proteins | sample NGESurdeep072012_10_FD_184470 | JGI IMG/M metagenome (GOLD analysis project Ga0208849, IMG submission 184470) | Arctic peat soil microbial communities from Barrow, Alaska - NGEE Surface sample 53-3 deep-072012 (SPAdes) | ecosystem: Environmental > Terrestrial > Soil > Wetlands > Peat ... | reverse complement strand
CCCGTCTAAGCATGAGCATCTGGTAGCCGACGGCTCTGCGCCGATGGGGCATCCAAGTGACGGTGATTGCCCCACCCATCCGCTTTCCCTATGCCGTCAAATACCTGACAGAGATCTATGCGCGCCCACCAATCGAACAGCGTGGTGCATTGGTGTGGTACGGCGCGCCACCTACGGGGTGATGGGTGCGGTCACGTGCATCTCACGCATTGCGGGAACGTGCATGTCGGTTCCCCGACACGAGCATCGACGTACGCTACGGGAGGTCGACGTTTGCTCAGAGAGCGTGGCTCACGTCGCTTGCATCATCAAGCCCTGGATGTCCTGCGCCACAGCCGGGGTGAGCCCGGCAGTCGAGCACGACGCCACCGCGGGCGTGTGGGTGGGCTCGGTCGCTGTCACCAGACTCTGGTCGAGACCGGCGTAGGCGACGCACGTCGCGTATTGCTCCTCAGCGACTTCCAGTGCAGCGGCCTGATTCTGTGCGACCCGAACCGGTGCCCATGTGACGGTTGATGCGGCAGGGAGCGTGCTCGGCATCGCCACCAAGGGCTCGGGCATGACCTTTGTTGCCCCGTGCGCGCTCATCGAGCCAGCACCACACGAAGACGCCAGGAGGCCGATGACGACGACCAGCGGTGCCAGAACGCGTGTACAACGCATGGAGAAAGGATCGGCATGTCCTTTCCCAACCTTGATCGCAGTTCGACCGGCCCTCGGGCTTGACGATGCATGGGGGCGTCGGGCCGGCCAGCCACCTTGCGAGGGTTGTGACCAGGGGAAAAGCGAGGTTGTGACCAGGAGATGAGCGCGGGTCCGTCCTCATGGCTCAGCGGCCGGGGGCGGTGCCCCAGAGACCCTTTGGGCGACTGACCGGGCCCTGGTGGTTCAGAGGAGGGTCGATGGTCGGTTGTGGCCAGCGAGGTTGTGGGTGCCGACCAGCCGTCGCAGCTTGCGGTACGCCCGGATCAGCGAGTCCTCCCTAGGGGTGAGCCTGGTGCCGACCCGGGCCTCATTCCAGGTCTGCCATGCGTGTTCGAAGCGTCGTCTCCGGGTGGCGGGATCCGTGGGCGAATCGGAGCGACGAAGCACGCATCCGAATTCGATTCCGGGCGGGAACTGGTCCTGGGGGAGACAACCGTCGACGAACTCCCACTGTTCGTCGAGGTTCTCGATGGACCACAGGATCACTTCGAGGAATTCGGAGGCCGTCCAGCAGTGGACGTGGATGGAGCGTTTGCGGTAGCGGTCGAGCGTCTGGAGCTGCTCGTCGCGGGTATCCCCGAGCGGTTTACCGCGGTGCTGGAGCCACTCCACGAGATGCGACTCGCTGACCTCTTCGGTGTGGGCTTTGTACTCCGCAACGAGGTGAACCAGGGGAGTAGGGCTTCGATCGCGGTCCCTCGTGTGGTGCCGGTCGGGGAGCAGGATCAGGACCACCCCACCCGGACGCAGGACGCGGTGCATCTCCTCGAGGAACCCGATGGGCTCGGCGAGGTGCTCGAGGACATGGCTGGCGATGACGAAGTCCTGGCTCTTATCTGCGACAGGAGCCAGCCGGTCCGTGTTGAAGTCAGCGACGACGTCAGGCTCGATGAATTCACCTTGGGCGGCGAGCTGGGGGAAGAGCGCCTTGCTCTCTTGCGCGCTCCACCTGTCCACATACTGGACAGTCGTGCCCGGCAAAGGGAGCTCAAAGGGATGTTGGCCGGGTCCCACCTCGATGCCGGAACCCAGCAGATGCCGGGCGAGAAGCTGCCGAGGTGCGCTTCGCTGTCGGAGCTGCCTGGGTGCAGTCACCATGCCGACCGTCCCCGGATCGTGTGTTCGGCGTCTTGAGCACCCACAGTAGCCCGTTGCCCACGGGCGACCCATTGAAGACGTGGTCCGCGCCCGGGTCGCTCATCATCCGACGACGTCCGACCCGACGGCGATGAAGGCGGTTGGTCAGATCGTCTCGGGCGGGGGTAGGTGCAGTGCCCTCCGGATACGCCGAACCTGGACCTCGACGTGCTCGTTCTCCCCCGAGATGCGGACCTCGTGGCTTCGAAGCTGACTGAGGCTCTTTGATTGGGTCGCCTCCGCCGTCACCGCAGCGCGTGCTTCGTTGACAGAGTAGAGATTCTGAGCGATCACCCGGATCGCGGGCGGAAACACAACGGCCGACAGACGACGGTCGAAGAGCCGTTCGGTGGCACTGGCATCCCGCAGGTCGACCACCGACGCGGACAAGCGGTTCCGGTCGAGTCCGGTGAGGGCGTCGATGACTTTCTCGAGACGTTCGTTGCCGCTTCGGGCGATGTTCAGGTACTGCTCGGACACCATACGAGCGTGGGACGTCGTCCCGGATGGGGGGTGCTGATTGCCCTCGTGCCCTGCAGAGGGCGTCGAACAGCCGGTGAGCAGGATGGCAATCACCGCCACCATGCCCGCTGCGGATCGAAGCACGACCGCCGACGAGCCCATCGAGCAATGCTACGGGCGTCCGAACTCGCCGCAGCGGAGGGATCTAGGGGCAGATACGGGGCGGGACGAGGACGACGGCGGGAACACTCAGGATGGCCCTTTCCCACACCCATGCCTGATGTGCCGTCATGCAGGCGCTCATGGGCGCCAGGCCCTTCGTGGTCATAGGCGTCTGTGAGGCCGCAGGGGCAGTCATCCCGAGGGCGGCAGTCGCGGTCACCGCCACCGCCGCAACAATGAGCTGCTGGACGATCGTCCCTCTGCGTGCCATAGAGGTCACTCTGAGCCACCGAAGTCCACGGGTGGTCCACACCGACCCAACAGCCAGCCAACCACAGTCCGGTCGGGCCGGAGGGGTCTTTCTCCGGGGAGTGCGGCAAGCGCCTGCGGCCCGACTCCATGTGCCGAGATGATCCGAGCTCAGTGTCGTTCGGAAGGCGGGGGGCTATGCTCTGCCAATTCACAAGGGGGATGGGGGAAAAATGCGTTTCGGCAAGGTAGCCGCGCGGGCGTTGGCGGCAACGGTGAGCATTTCCACGCTGGGTCTGGTGGCGCTGCCTGCGGTCAGCCACGCGGCGACGAAGCCAGTGACCTATTACGTGTCACTGGGTGACTCCTATTCGGTGGGGTACCAGCCGGTTCCCGCTCCCGCCGGACTGGCGACATCCGGGTACACCGGCTTCCTGGCCAAGAAGCTCAAGATGACCTTGGTCAACTTCGGCTGCGGGGGGGCCACGACCTCCTCGATCCTCGACCCCACCGCCCTGTGCAACAACATTCAGTTCGGGCCGCCCGCCGCCACCGACCGCGGAGTCGTGCCTCCGGGCGAGAGCCAGGTGCAGGCCGCTGATGACTTCATCACTGCCCACGCCGGGCACATCGGGCTCATCACGGTCTCGATCGGCGGGAACGATGTCACCCCATGTGCGGCAGCCGCGCCGGGGAATCCCGTCAACGGTCAGACGAACGCCATCGGATGTGTTGGCGCCGGGACGGCGGCCATCACCACGAACGTGACCACGACCGTCAACGACCTGCACGCTGCCGCGGGATCCGATGTTCCCCTCGTCGGGCTCACCTACCCGGACGTGCTTCTGGGCCTTTGGGTGCACCCGACGTTCCCGGCCTCGGCCGCGGACCAGACCCTGGCCTCGCAATCAACCCTTGCCTTCAGCTTGCTCATCAACCCGGCCCTGAAGACGGCCTATACGAGCGTCACGGGTGGCAGGTTCGTGAACGTGACCGAAAGCCAGTTCTGGACCTTGAGTCTTGCCAAGACCACGACCCTGAAGCCCTACGGCAAGATCCCCAAGGCCGTTGCCGACATCTGCAAGCTGACCTACTACTGCTCGCTGGGCAACATCCACGCCAACACAAAGGGCTACACCGACATCGGGAAGTTGATCGCCAAGGCGCTCAAGTAGGGACTCCAGGCGGGTGGCAAGCTGGCAGCGGGCGGGGCCCGTTGCCAGCTCCCTCGTCCGTCGATCTCGGGAGTGGTCTTCTGCGGCAGGCGGGCTCTCGCGTGGCGCGCTCGGCCGTGGTGCGATCGTTACCGCACCGTAAGGTCCAGGGTTCGGATGGCCGCTGGGCTCAGGCCCGTCGAGGCTCGGAGCTGAATCGGGTATGTGCGCGCCATGGTGCCTGACGGTTGGCCCGAGAGCATCGCGCCCCGGGCGGTGGCGACGAACACCATCCCGCTCGGCAGGGGCCCCCGCTCGGTGACTACCGGCGTCGGCCAACCCGCGGCCCTGATCTGGACGTTGCAGGGGAACCCGAGATCACAGGTCCTCGTCGTCGCGACGTTGACGAAGGCCGGTGCCGCCTCATCTTTGACAAAGACGTAGAGGGCGACGTCGAGGGTGCCGGCCCGATTGACGGCACGCAGGACCAAATGCGTCGTTCCCCGGGCCAAGCTGGCCACCGAGACGGTGGCCGTCCCGTTGTGGTGGTCGGCGACAACGGTCGACGCCGGAAGGTCTCGGCCGCTGATGGTTGGATGTGGAGAGCCGACGGCGCGCACGAGGGCCCGGAGGGAATGTCCGGTGGCACCCTCCACCCAATTCGTGTCGGATGGGGCGAAGGCGAGGGACTCAGGGGCGACCACCAGGCCTCTCTTGGCATAGGAATCCGCTACACCCGTTCCGAACAGCGCCAGTTGGTGCGACCGGAGTACCGAGACGCTCAGGGACGACAGTGTCCCGTCCGGACACCATGGAGACCACCTCGCCAATCCGACCCGGTTTCCGATGCGGGGGCAGAGAAAGGCGCTCCGCACCTCCTCGGTCGAAGCCTGATGGATGTTCACCAGGACGTCGGCTGCCTCCGATGCGGCTTGATGTGTGGTCCGGCCGCCGGAGACACCGTTGACGGTGCCGAGGACCACCTGCACGCACAGGACGCCGACGATCACCAGCGGGGCCAAGGTGTGTGCCAAGGCACTCTTGTGCCCGCGGCTGGATGCGGGCCAGTCGAGGACGGCCAGATAGACACCCACCACGATGAGGAGCACGTTGATGGCGTACAGGGAGTTGGTGCCCACCCAGGCCCCGAAGATCGATGCCGTCCCCACGTCGGCCGAGGCGACGAAGAGCAGCCCGAAGAGGATCAACGCCACCCCGATGGGCCGTCCACTGGTCTCATCGCCGCGCAGGCCGTACCGGACGACCACGTATGCCGCCACGAGGAAGAGAACGAGGCCGACGAGGAGGATGACGGTGTCGCCCGAGATGGGCGTGGACTGGGCGAAGATGTCACCCACCGCCAAGAGGAAGAGCTTGATGGCGGTCACCGGGTGGTGCAGGACGTAGTAGCGGTTCGGGGGGGCAGGGAGCCGCAAGAAGTATCCGATCCCGGTCACACCGGCGGCGACGACCCACGTGGCCAGGGCCCACCGGGGACGGCGACGCTGGCCCAGGAGCACCAGACCGACGGGCCAGACGAGAAGACCCTGGAACAGCGAATAGCTGGCCACGACGGCGAGGGCGATGGCTGCCGCGAATCCCACTCTCGTGAACGCCGGTCTGTCCAAGAGGAAGAGCACCGCCGCCAACGCGGCGATGACGACGTACCACGCGATCTGGAATCCCCACAGAGTGTCTTGATACTGGGCAAACGAGAGCATCACGATCGCCACCGGGCAGTAGGCGATCCACGGTGTGGACGGCGACCGTCGCCTGTGGGTGAGGATCAGAAGCCCGACGGCGACGAACAGCAGGGCCGCGCTCAGGTACATCTCCACAAACAGATTGAGATGCGTCGTGCGTCCGAGCGCAACGGCAAGGAGATTGGGGAAGAAGATGCGGTGGTCGTTGTGCGCCGCCCACAGGTTGGAGAAATGGAGCGTGCCTGCATACGACCGCCCGATGAGCGAGACATCGCTCCATTGGTCCTCGCGAGGCACGTTGACGCCGTACTGATGGATAAACCAGAGGTAGGCGCACGCCGGGAGGAGAAAGGCGACCAGTGTCAGCCCGAAGAGCAGTCTCCGACGCAGCACAGACTCGGTTCCACTCAGTGGAACTGACGTCATCGTGCAATTAGGCCAGAACGGCCCGCGACCACGCCCACCTCCCGCTCAAGTGGTGGTGCAAACGGCCGGAGCGTAGATGCTGTCGGTCGACAAGGGGCCGAGAGGCACGGCTCACCCAGCCAGGACACTCGGTAAGTTTACCAACGGCCAATCCCATTGCCACGCTCATAGGGCGCATGAGGGCGTCGTCGCTGGGTTGAGCGTCTTTCGTCAATCCTCGGATGCGCCGAGTTCGATGGGTCGCTTGAAGATGAATTGCCATCCCGCCACGAAGGCATTGCCCCCAGTGCTGGTGGCCACCCTGTCGATCAATTCCCATCCGTCGCGGCCGAGCTCGTTGAGGATCTCGCTGATCCAATTGACACCGGTCGCAGTCCGCTTCTCGACGGCGCGTCCGGGGATGCGCAGCGTCAAGGCCCATTGCTGGGTGACACCGTCGAATCCTGCCGCAAGATGCACGTATTCCCATCTCATCCGCGAATGATGCCCCCACTTCAACGACGACGGCGATTCCGGGCTCAAAGAAGCAGTAGGAGTACGGATGACACATCGGGTGCTGAGGCCGGGGCCTCCTCGGGAGATCCAATAGCAGGGCGTTGGGTCAGGTGGTCCGGACCACCGGTGCGGGGTCGCAATCGGGCGCGCTTTGGTCCGACATTGGCGTCGGCAATGTGCACGAGTGTCTCAGCCCGATCCGCCTGCGTGTCTCCGTCCAGTGATGAGGTCAATCGCCGCCCCCAAACCGAGTGCAATTTGCAAGACTACAAGGCTAATGGAGCAAGGGGTCCCATGCCTTGTCGCGGGCAGATCCGACCTAGAGCTTCGCACTAGGGACGATTTATTCCCGCCCTATCGCCCTATTTCCTCGGTGGGCGGAGACGATCTGTCGCGGTGCGTCGGTGGCGCAAACGCCGGTGTGGCCGGGGGTCGGCCCGGTGACTAAGGCTCGATCTGAAGCTGCACGAATGGTGCGAGGTTGCAAATATTGCGCTGTTTCAACGTCGTGTATTGGGCGGGGGGGACATCGTGAGTATCGCTCACTCAGCGAAATGATGGGTGCTGTTGCACTCGCACTTCCTGTCGGCACGATTACGGCGTTGAATCCGTCGGCCTCGGCCGCGAAGGCCCCACCGAACCCGATTAGCTGCAGCAAGTTCGTGTCGACCATGACCTTCGGGACCCCGCTGTCGACGCCCGCAGTAGCTACCTCGACCAAGTTGGCTAACGCTACGGTCTTCGTGGGTGGCTCCTTCAACTGAGGTGGCGGCACGAATAACGCCACATTCGGGAACCTGAACATTCCTGGCGGGAAGAACCCCAAGCTGGCGAAGACGGACCCGCGCTACAACAAGACGGCCGGGTTCAAGTACGTCGCAGGGACCAAGGCATCGTTCGTCTCTGGTGGGGCCAAGAGCCTCAAAAAGAGCCTCAAGATCATCAACTTCACGGTCAACGGCCACGCCATCCAGTTCAAGACGAAGGGCAATCCGCAGGAGGTCATCGGTGGCGCTTGTCCTGGCGAGGTCGGCTTCGTGATCTCCGGCCAGGTGAAGACCGGCTTCTATGACACGAAGACGGCTCAGCTCTCGATCTGTCTTGGTTACGACACCGGGTCCGGAAACGTCAGGCAGCTTCGGTGTCGACATCCTCACCAACAGAAAGACGCAGCAGATCGTCAATGCCAGTATCGACCCGGCACTGAGCAAGGCCACGCTGTAAGGGTTGGCACTGCACGTCAGCGAACCGGAAGTCCGGCTCGCTGTTGCGTTCTGACCGAGGCACCGCTTTGGGTTTAGCGAGGCTGCCTCGTGCTTTGAAAAGTGGGGTCTTGTGCCACCTGCGCAGGTTAGGCTCAGGCTTGTGGCACGTCGGAAGTCGCTTCGCAGCCAGCTGTATCGAGCGGCCCGGGATCTCGGCAACGTCCAGGCCGCCGCCAAGGGCCCCGGGGCCTATGGGAAGCGGGTGGTGCGTCGTCGGGTGTACCGGTCGACGAACGGAGCGCTGGGAAGGCTGCTGAAGAGCATTCTCGGTTGACGAGAGGGCCGAGCTTCTCCCAGGCGACCGCCCTGTGGTGCAGGCAGCCGTCTGGGGGACGCCCTCTCGCCAGGATCAGGCGACGAAAAGGCTCTTGCGCAGCCGCTTGATGCCGTGAAGTTGCCGGGCCAGTTCCTCTTCGGTGACGCCGGCGCGCTTGCGCAGCCGTTCACCCAAGGCATCGAGCCTCGCCATCTCACGACTGCGCAGCTCGGCCTGCTCGCCGGGCGTGCGCCGTCGCAGTGCACGGTTGAACGCCGCGTTCGCCTCGAGCGCGCCCGTGAAGTCCAGGACCCCGGCGATTCCAGCGAAGGAGCGGCCTTGATCCCGCAGGAGCAGGGCCTGCTCGTCGCGATGGGCGTGGTCAGGCATGCCCGGTGCGACGTCTAGTTGGTTGGCCCGATTCGGGCGTCCTTAGAGCGGGCGGACGCGCTTGGCCTGGAGACCCTTGGGGCCCTGCTCGGATTCGAAGTCCACCTTTTGGCCTTCGATGAGCTCACGGTAACCCGAGCCCTCGATGGACGAGAAGTGGGCGAAGACGTCGGGCGTGCCGTCGTCGGGGGTGATGAATCCGAAGCCCTTGGTGGCGTTGAACCACTTCACTGTGCCTGCTGCCATGATCTTTTCTCATTTCTCCACGCTGGGGACACTTGCGGGAGACCTTGTGGCAACCGGCAAACGGCGCACAGCTCGCGTGAAATCCGGCTGTCCGCGATTTTCAGTGTACTCGCTGGCGCCAGAGCCCGCGCCCCCTAAGGGACAGATGCCCTGTAGGCTGGATCATCAACCCTCCCGACAGTCGCCGATCGGCGCTGCGGGCGCTCAACTTCCAAGACGACCCCGAAGGACGCGCCGGCTCCGTCCTGCACATGCCATCCCCGCGACTGGTCCTGTGGCACGCCGTGCCGGTCGTGTTCGAGAGCGTCGTGGCCCCCCTGGCGGCGTATTACTTCGTCCTCTTGATCGCCGGATTTCGTGGCGCCTTGCTCGGAGCCCTGCTCTGGTCGTACCTGATCGTGGCCCGTCGGCTCCTGCGACACGAACGTGTGTCGACGCTCCTCCTGCTGGGCACCATCCTCCTGACGATGCGAACCATCATCTCGTTCGTGACCGGGAGCATCTTCTTGTATTTCATCCAACCCACGGCGAGCACCTTCCTGGCCTCGCTGGCGCTGGTGGGCTCGGCGCTCCTGGGTCGGCCTTTCACCCAACGCTTCACCCACGACTTCTGCCCGCTCACCCCCGAGCTGCTGGCTCGCCCCACGGTCCATCGCTTCTTCGTCCGCGTCTCGTTCTTGTGGGCGGTCGCCATGTTCGTCAACGGGGGAGTGGTGTTGTGGCTCTTGCTCACGGCTTCGGCCGGAGCCTTTCCCCTCGAGCGCGTTGCCATCACCTTGTCGCTCACTGCCGGCGCGATCTTCTTTTCTGTGACCTGGTTCACCCGCAGCATGCGGCGAGACGGCGTCACCGTGCAGTTCGGTGGGCAGCTTCCGCTCCCCATCGTCACCACCCCCTGAAGAAAGCGGGACGCCTTCTCGGGAGGCTTCGAGGACGTTGTCCCCTGCCACCGGGAACGGTCCCTCGATCCGCTCGCCGTCGTCAGTAGAGGCGTAGGAGGGCGGGCCACTTCACAGGGACTTGCCAGGTTTGCTTCGTACCATGCGGCCCGTCGTCAGGGATGACCGGAGGTGTCAATGGTCGCGTTTGGGTACGCCTGGAACGAACTACGCAGACGATGGAGCCGTACCGTGGTCACCGCCATCGGCCTGGCTGCGGGAGTCGGGCTGGTGATGGGCATTGTCGGCGTATCGGACGGGCTCACCCAGGCCCAGAACAAGGTGCTCTCACCCCTGTCCTCTGTCGGCACCGACATCATCGTGACCCGCACCGTCGCGGCCACTCCGGCCTCGACCAGTGGTGCCACGACCACCACGACCACGACGGCACCGGCCGGCGGTGGATTCGGCGGCAGCGGAGTCGGTGGCGGCGGCGGACGCGGCGGCGGCGGCTTCTTTGGCGCGGGAGCCGGAGGTGGTCGGGGGGGCGCCGGGGCCATCGCCGCGTTGAACGCTTCAGACCAGGCTGCGCTCCTGAACGCCAACTCCTCGGTCCTCACGGACCTGTCCAAGCTCGGGCCACCCGGCACCAAGTTCACCTACGACTTCTTCGTTCCCGGCACCCTGATCACCTTCCCGAACGCAGCCGTCGCCGATGTGGCGTCGGTGCCGGGGGTGGCATCGGCGGTCCCGGGCCTGTCGCTCCAGGCTCTGCACGAGACGGGTACCGTGCCGACGCAGACCGACACCGTGACCACCGGGGGCCAGACAATCACCTCGGTGCAGCGCCCGCCCCCGCTGACCGCGGCGCAAGAGGACGCTGTGCAGGCCTGTCTCCAAGCGTCGGGAGCCTTCGGCTCCACCACGACAACCACCACGACCGGTCCGACGCCGGCCCCCACTGGGGCGGGTAACTCCGGGGCCGGAGCCGGAGGTGGTGCCGGCGGTGGTCGGGGGGGCGCCGGGGCCGGAAGCGGAGGTTTCGGAGGCGGAGGTTTCGGTGGGGCTCGCTTCGGTGCCGCCTTCACCAAGTGCCTGCCCGCTTCGTACCAGCAGTACGAGGCCCAAGTCGTAGTCCCCGAGCAGACCATCACTCGGGTGCTCAATCCACCGTCGACCAACACCGAGACCAAGAGCTACACCGTGGCCGGCGTGAACCCGGCCGACACCTCCACGGGTCTCATCACCACCGCCCAGGTGGTGAAGGGCACGTGGTTCGGGTCCAAGCCCGCCGACGAGATCTTGGTCAACACGGCCTACGCCAGCACCAACGGCATCAAGGTGGGCCAGCAGCTCACCATCGACAAGACCGTCTTCACCATCGTCGGCCTCGTGAACCCGACCCTGACCGGGAACACGTCTGACATCTACTTCGACCTCTCGACCTTGCAGACCCTCGGCTCGAACTCGGGGCGGGTCAACGAAGTACTGGTCAAGGTGGCGAAGTCCTCGGATGTGAAGGCCGTCGCGGCCGCCATTCACAAGAAGCTTCCCGGCGCCCAGGTCCTGACCGACGAGGAGTTGTCGGGCCAGGTCACGGGAAGTCTGTCCAATGCCCATACCTTGGCGACGCATCTGGGCGGGGCACTGGCCGTCATCGTGCTGTTGGCCGCCTTTCTGATCGCAGCACTGCTCACCTTGTCGAGCGTCGCCAAGCGCGTGCGGGAGATCGGGACCCTTCGGGCCATCGGCTGGTCGCGGGGCAGGGTGGTCCGCCAGATCGTGGCCGAAACACTCGGGATCGGGATCCTGGGAGGGATTGTCGGGGTAGGCCTCGGCGTGGCGGTGTGCGCCGTCATCGGCGCCGTGGGCCCGGCGCTGACCTCGACGAGCTCGGTGACGGCGGTGGGGTCCTCGAGTATCGGGGGCATCTTCCACCAGGCAACGGCGGCAGCGCAGACGTCCACCAAGATCCACCTCAAGGCTCCAATTGACATCGCCATCGTGCTCCTCGGCTTCGGGTCGGGCATGGGAGGGGGCCTGATCGCAGGGGCCGTCGGTGGTTGGCGCGCCTCGCGCCTCGCCCCCGCGGTGGCCCTGCGGGACCTGGGATGACCAATGCACCGGGCACGGAACCGAACGCTTCGGAGGGAGCGAACACCATGAACGAAGATGTCGACCACGACTCGTCGAATGGCATCCTGTACCAGTTGCGGGGTGTGGAGCGCCGTTACATGCGCGGCAGCACCCCGGTCCTGGCCCTCCATGACGTCGACCTCGACATCCGGCCGGGGGAATTCGTGTCGATGGAAGGTCCGAGCGGATCGGGCAAGAGCACGCTGCTTCAATTGTTGGGCGCCCTCGATATCCCGACGAGCGGGACGATCCGCTTCGAAGGCAACGAGATGAGCTCGGCTTCGGATTCCAGCTTGACCCGAATCCGGAGCCAGGAGATCGGCTTCGTCTTCCAGCAGTTCAACCTCATCCCCACCTTGACGGCCGAGGAGAACGTCGGCATCGCCATGATCCCCCACGGTCAGGCCAAGGCCCAACGTCGTGAACGCTCGGCCGCGTTGTTGGAACGAGTGGGACTGGGTGGCCGCCTGGACCACCTGCCCTCGCGGATGTCGGGTGGCGAGCAGCAGCGAGTGGCCATCGCCCGTGCCCTGGCCAACAGGCCCCGGGTGATCATTGCGGACGAGCCCACGGGCAATCTCGATTCGGCGAGCTCCCAGGAGGTGATGTCGCTCCTCACCGAGTTGCAGTCCGGAGAGGAAGCCGTGACCATCGTCGTGGCCACCCACGATCCCGATGTCGCCGGTCGGGCCGGACGACGGATCAGCCTGCGTGACGGCGCGGTGGTGGCCTGACGCCGCGACCGCGTGGGTGCCTCGGCCTTCGGCGTCAGGCCTGTGGCGAAAGCATCTTCGCGTCCTCGAGCACCCCGGCCCCGGTCCGTCGCTGCCACACGGCGTCGACGGCGATGGCCCCCAGCACGACGAGCCCCACCTCGAGTGGCACCCGGTAGCGGGTGGCGCCGAAGGTGACCATGGTGGCCACGACCACCTCGACCAAGAGTCCGACGAAGGGCACCAGGGTGTCTCGTCGGCGGCGCAACACGACACCGCCGTAGATCGCTCCGACGATCAACAGGTAGTACATGCCCAGCCCGATCCATGCCGGGACCAAGGGCCGGCTGCTCAGCTGCACGTCGAGTCGTATCTGCTCCAGGGGGAGGTAGAACCCGAATTCCCGACCGACTCTGGCCGCCACCACCACCGGGAGGCGGCTCGAATGCGCATTGATGTAATGCAACGCCACTCGCCGGAGATGGGCGTCGCCTTGCGATTCGTCGCCGGACGATCCCACCTGGGCCGCGTAGAGACACTTGAAGTCTCCGAACCCGATGGAATGTCCGTAGAAGGCAGGTCGGCAATTGGAGAAGGCGAGGGTCCCCCCCAGGTCGTCGGACATGAAAACGGGCTGGTTGAAACGGGCCAGGTTGAAGCCGACCCAGGGCGCGATCAGCAGGACGGCGGTCAGCACCCCCACCCCGGCGAAGGTGAAGCGCCGTCGAAAAGACACGCCCCGTAGGGCCAATGCCAGAGGGATGAGGACGACCACGATCAACAACGCCTGTTCTGATCTCGTCATTGCTGCCAATGCACACAGGGCACCGAGGAGGATCGCCCTGCAAAGGCTGGGTCGGTGCCAGAACCGGTAGGAGGCGTAGATCACAGCTGCCACCAGGAGCAGGAGCATCGTCTCGGAGAGGCCGGTGGTGGCATTCATCCAATAGTTGGGGTAGAGCGCCGCGATGACGGCGGCGATGAGTCCCACTCTGGGGCCGGCAACCTCGCGCGCCGCCAGGCCGGTCATGAACACCGCGACGGCGCCGACGAGGCAGGTGAGAAGGCGCTGCGAAAGAAAGCTCTTGATGCCGATCGCATCGGCGAATGCCAGGACCAAGACCCACACGGGGGGGTGTTCGGCACTCTGCAGTGCGGCGTGATGGAGCAGGTAGGAGGACGGCGAGATGAACCACCCTGCACCGTTGGCGATAAATGTCGCCTGCCAATGGAAGTAGAACGCATCGCCCGTCGGCCTGGCGTGTGGTCGATCCGCCAGAGTCCACACCACGGGTGGGATGAGCGACCCGATCGAGACGAGCGTCAACCACCGATACCACTTCGCCCCCGCCGTCCGTGGCATGACCAGGGACTTTAGCCGATGGGGTGCAACGGGAATCCCTTCTCGGCCTTCTGCGACAACGCATGCTCACCCGGAATTCGGCCGTCCGGACGCACGGGTCATGTTCCTCCTCAGCACCAGAGCAGCGGTCTGGTCGAGCGCCATGACCGGCGACGAACGACCAGTGTTCATGCCGTTCGGGCCCGCTCTCCGAGGCGTTGTCGATACTTCCGGGCAATGCGCTCATAACTAGGCTTGGAGAATGTCAGCGAAGGCATGGACACACTGGTATCGGTGGTTGACGCTCATCTCGATAGGGGCGCTCATCCCCCCCGTTGTGTGGATCCTGATGCGCAAGCTCCATGCCACTCCCAGTGGGGACGCCTGGTACTTCCATTGGCAGGCCGCGCTCATCGCCAACGGGTCGGGCTGGTTCATCTCGCCCCTTCCATATCTCTATCACCAGACCATCGTCCCCAGCGCCCTCCACCCTCCGCTGTGGGTCTTGGTACTCGCATTCGTGGACAAGCTCGGGCTCGACAGCTACCCCGCCCAGCTATTTGCGGCCGCGGTGCTCGGCGCCGTGGCGGTATTCGTGACAGGGCTGGCGGCCCGGGAAGTCGCAGGGCCGCGCGCCGGCCTCATCGCCGCAGCCATCGCGGCGCTGTACCCCAACTATTGGATCAACTACGGACTGGGCCTGTCGGAGACCGTCATCCTGGTGATCATCGCGGCGGTGATTCTCGTGTCGTTCAAGCTGTGGCGCAGTCCGAGCGTGTCCAAGGCCCTGGTACTCGGGCTCCTGTGCGGACTGGCGGCGCTGACCCGAGCGGAGCAGGTACTCCTGATCCCGGTCGTCTTGGTGCCCCTGACCCTCCTCCTCCGGGATGTGGCGCTTCGGAAACGGTTGCAATACGGAGCGGTCGGGATCGTCGCGGCGGCGCTGATCATGGCACCGTGGCTGGGCTTCAATCTGTCTCGCTTCACCGATGCCACGCTCTTCTCGAATGATTCGGGCACGACGCTGGCGATGTCGAATTGCCGACCTGCCTACCGGGACGGGTACCTCGGCTCCGGTGACTTCCTGTGCCTGAACCACATCCCGAGCGTTCCCGGTGACGAATCGGTGCAGGATGCTCACCAGCGGCGGGTGGCGCTCCGGTACGTGGACTCCCATCTGGGCCGGTTGCCGGTCGTCTTGGTCGCCAGGCCGGCGCGGGAGTTCGGCTTGTTCACGCCCTTGGGCCAGCTTCGCCTCGAGAGCACCGTCAACAAGCGACCGCTGCTCCCGGCCGCCATCGGCCTGGGGGCCTACTACCTCCTGGTGATCGCCGGTGTCTACGGTGCCATCACGCTCCGGAGGCGGCGACTCCCACTGGTCCCATTCGTCGGCATCCTCGTGGAGTTGGTGGCGACGGCGATGGTCACGTTCGGCCAGACGCGATACCGGGCGCCGTTCGAGGTGGTTCTCGTCGTGCTCGTCGCTGTCGCCGCCGATGCCATCCTGGACAGACGGTCGGGGTCTGCAGACGAGACGGCGGCGTCAGAGGAGACACCAGTGGCGGTGTGATTGGTCATCACAATGTGGGCCGAGAACGCGGTCGTCGGTCATCGTGATCGTTGACCTAGATCTTGAACGATCCGTTGGCCAGACTCACCGGGAAGCCAGCCCCGACTGCCGTCGCGCACACGAAGGCCTTCACGGGATTCTTCACCCCCGGATCACCCGAAGGCAAGGTCGCGTTGCTGGTCACGGTGCCAGAGATCTTGGCCTCGATCGTCGTGGAAGCGACGGGACAGTGGTCCTTCTACCTGTCACCAGCCCATGATCGGGCACAGGAAACCTGTCGCTCTCCGAATCAACTGGAACCGGCCAGGTCATGGCGTCCAGGGTCGGACGCGAAAGAGAGGGGGCCGAAGCCCCCTCTCTTTCCAGATCAGTCTGTGAAACAGACCTTGAACGTCTTCGAGATCAGTTGATCTTCAACGCCTTCGCTGCGCTGAAGTTCCCTGCCGAGCTTACGCACACCTCGCCCGAGTACTTGCCGGGAACCTTGAGCCCAGCATTGTCGGAGGTCACCGCGCCGGAGAACTTGTCGAGCGCCGGCTCGGGCCCGCTGTAGGGAGCCTTCTTGGTCGACTTCACGTATCCCGGGCAGTGCGTGGCTTTCGCCGTCCCCAGTTTCGGTTTTGCGAAGGTGGTGACCGCGCCGCTCTGCCAAGTTACGGGCCCACCGTTTGCCAAGATCAGGATCGAGAGCGGTATCGAATGCCCACCGGTGCCGGGCACGGCGGTGCCGGTGCACCCGCCTATGGTGATCGTCTCGCTGGGGAGTGACCCGCTCATCGTGGTGCAGGTGACCTTTCCTTTCGGGCCACTGCTTGCCGACGCCGGCATCGCGAAGAGCACCGCGATCCCCGAGCTAGCAAGCGCGACGGCAGCAACGGACATTCCTGCCTTACGGAACCGATGCATATGTATCCCCCTTTGCCGCTCCCCGGTTTGCCCGGCGCAGCGAGACTGACACGATTGTCAGAGAATAGCTTGGACGTTTATGTGACGTTGTTGTCAGTTTTGAGTGTATGCCCACTGTAGGCACATCTCATCCTCAAATTTTGGGATGCTTCGGAGGCACGACCACGGCGTGAGATATGTCCACCACGTACGCGGGCCGAGACGCCCCAAACGAGGGCCAGAACTGAGAAGAACTTGAGTGTTGTCGGGTTCCCCGGACCCAGGCCCGGGGGTGGCACGAGTGATCATTGACGTGGGCAAGTGATGACGTCATCGTCGCTGCAGACAAGCCTGAGCCCGCGAGGGCGAGGCGCAAGGGAAGTGGTGAGAGCGCGACAACGACGCGGTGGACCGCGGGCGGGAGGACGGCAGGCGTGACCAGGGGCGACCGCCACAGAGTTGATCGGCGAGCAGCGGACGTGGTCGGCGTGCTGTTGGTGACGGCGGCCGCCCTGGCGGCATTGTTCCCGGCCCTGGTGCACGGCGCTTCGCTCGGACCGTACGACCTCCTGTCGCGCTATGGCGTGTCGAAGCAGCCGGGAGTTTCGGTCCACAACTCGCAGACGACGGACCTGATCGCCCAGATGATCCCGTGGACCTCGTTGGCGTGGACCCAAGTCCACCACGGGCAGCTGCCTCTGTGGAACCCGTACAACGGACTCGGCATGCCGCTGGCCTTCAACTGGCAATCGGCGACCTTCGCCGTGCCGACGCTGCTCGGCTACCTCGCCCCGTTGCGGTTTGCGTTCACGGTCCAGGTGATCGTGACGCTTGTGCTCGCCGGCACGGGGACCTACTTGTTTGCCCGGCTCCTGCGACTCGGAGTCATGGCCAGCGTGATGGCCGGCGTCGTCTACGAGTTGAGCGGCACGTTCATGGGGTTCCTCGGCTGGCCCATCGCCGGGGTACTGGCGTGGGCCGGGTGGCTCTTTGCCGCCGCCCTCCTGATCGTGCGGGGGGAGCGTCGGGTGCGATCGGTCGTGTTCTTCGCCCTGGCGGTGGCGGGAGCGGTCTACGCAGGCCAGCCCGACGCCCTCGTGCTGCTGGCGCCCGGGCTCCTCGTCTTCCTCCTCGTCCTGCTCGGGGTTCGGGCCCACAACGGGGGAGGTGCTCGGACGCTCCTGCGCCCGGTGCTCGACATCGTCGTGGCCTCCGTCGCCGGCGGGGCCCTGGCGGCGCCTCTCATCCTGCCCGGCGTGCCGCTTACGACGGGGTCTGTGTTCTTCCACGCCGCCCGCTCCAACGGCGCGCTGTCGGCCCACGACATCGTCAATCTGATCTTCCAGGGCTACAACGCCCTTCCCGTGGCGCAGGGGCACTGGTTCGGGGTGGGGACCTCCGCCTATGTGGGGGTCATCGCCCTCGTCTTGGCCCTCACGGGGATGGTCGTCTCCCGGCAGAGGCCGGAGGTCCTCGCTCTCGCCGCTGTGGGCCTGGTCATGGGCGCCGTCGTGTTCATCGCGCCGTTGGCATCGCTCGTGAACCAACTGCCCTTCCGGGCCCGGTGGCACCTGGGCCTAGTGGTGGTGACCTTCGTCCTTGCCGTCCTGGCCGGATATGGGACCGAGGCAATCATCCGTTCCCCTCGAGACTGGACCACGCGGGTGTGGTGCGGTTCCGGATTTGTCGTGTCGGGCTTGGTGGTGGCGGCCCTGTGGTTCATCGGCCGGGGGCACCTGGCGCCGCATGCCGCACGCCTGCGCACCGAGAGTTTCCTCTGGCCCACGATCCTGACCGTGCTGGGCCTGATCGTGATCGGGATTCTGAGCCGAGGGACGAAGAGCGGCGACCACACGACCCCGGACACCGGTCCCCGCGGACCCGGCGCCGGTCGAGCGGCGGCGACGGTCTTCCTCGTGGCGCAGACGGCGTTCCTCGTGGGCGTGGGGGCTCCCCAGTGGTCCTCGAGCCCGAGTTTCCTCCTCAGGACCCCGGCCGAGGCGGCGCTGGCCGGCGCGGTGGGAACGTCGATCGTGGGGTTCGGCACGCATTCGTGCGAGCTCCCTCCCACCTTGGGGATCCTTCCTGAGACGAACTCGGCGTTCGCCGTCCACGAGCTTTCCGCCTATGACCCCATCACGCCGCGCGCCTACTTCCGCGTCTTCGATCTCACGCCGGGGGTCCTGGTGAGCTCGTTCTGCCCCGTCATTCGAACCGTGGCCGAAGCCCGGCGCTACGGCGTGGGGTTCGTGCTCGAGGCCAAGGGCACACCCGGGCCGAAGGGTTCGGTGCTCGTGAAGACGATTGCCGACGAAATCCTCTACCGCATACCCGGCGCCGCGCCGGCCACCCTGACGCCGATCTCCGGCCATTCGAGCGCCCAGGATCCGGGGACTTCGGTGGGGGTCAGCTACCCCGGGCCCACACAGTGGAGGGTGGTCACGACGACGTCGCAGCCCGAGCTGCTGCGGCTCCGTCTCTCCGACGTGGCCGGGTGGCATGCGTCGATCGACGGGAAGTCGCTCGCGCTGGAGCCCTTTTCGGGGATCATGCTCCAGGCTCGGATCCCCGCGGGGAGGCACGTGGTGGAGCTCCACTATTGGCCCCTGGCATTCTCGGTCGGGCTCTGGTGCGCCGGCGCCAGCGCCGTGGGACTGGCAGCGGGCGTCGTCATCGGCTGGCGGCGCCGGCGATCGACGTCGACCGGTCGGTCCTCGCCTGCCTGAATCGACCAAGGACCGGACCAAGGACCGGCGTCGGAGACCCCACTTCTGAGGGCGTGACCGCAAGGGGCCGAGAAATTGCCCACGCCAGCGCGTATGCTGCGCGCCAACCATCTTCGTGACAGGCAAGGGGGAAGTACATGCGTACCTTCCGTTCAGTCCGGCTTCTGGTGCTCCCGGCCGTGGTCCTTCCCCTTGTGCTCTCCACCGTGGTGCTCTCGGGCACTGCGTGGGCCAAAGGTTCCAAGGCCGTTAGCTGCAAGACCTTGACCGGGACGGCGGGCGGGAGTTGGTCACTCAACGGCTGCAACCAGCCGGCAATAACTGGCGGGAATACAACGGGAATCAGCGCCTCGTTCCCGACGGCACCGGTCGGCTTCGGCTCGCTCACGATCACGTGGAATCCCGTGGGTGAGGCGCACCGGGGTGGCCCGGCCGGAACCACCACCTTCAGCTACTCGGCCATGCAACTGACGGGGCACAAGGACAAGTGCAAGGGCCTGCCCACCGAGTGGGAGTTGTTGGGGAAGGTCACGAGCAACACCGTGAGCCCGACAGTCAAGGGCAAGCTGAAGGTCTTCGCCTGCGTCGCTCCTTCCGGGGTGCTGAGCCAGCACAAGCCCGTCAAGCTCTGAGCCTCTGCAGGGCGAGCTCGGAGACACCTCCGGCTTGGCCTGGGCGTGGATGGGGCCAGCGGGCTTTGAATCGGCGCACTTCGCGGCACTGTCGTCACGCCCTGTCACCGATGTCATCGCTGGCTGAAGCCGTGACAGGCCGGTTTGCCCCCTGGTCGCGCTGATCATTCGTCAGTTTTGACGACGACACGCCTTGGGTCGAAACATACGCTCCGTTAGCCCTTGCGGGGCAGATTCGCATGTCGGGTAGTGGCAGTGCCATGGGACGGGCCTTCCACCTGGGGAGCTAGACCACGAGAGGAGCGCGCGATGCGGGTAGCGCGCACTATTGGCGTTCGTACGGGCAGCGTTCGTACGACAGCAACAATGAGGTCCGAGGGCGGCCGGCGGAGCAAGGTCCTACCCATCGCGGCCGCGTTCTCGATCTTCGCGGCATCGACTCTGGTGAACGTGCTCGTCGCCTCGCACGCCAGCGCGGCATCCACCGAGTTGTACTCGTGGGGCTACAACGTCGACGGCCAGCTGGGCAACGGCACGACGACCAACGCGGGGACGCCGGTCAAGGTCTCATTGCCGGCCGGCGTGACCGCCACCGCCGCTGCGGCCGGGGGCGACCACAGCCT
>Ga0208849_1001117_pt1 | contig 20162 bp, 22 predicted proteins | sample NGESurdeep072012_10_FD_184470 | JGI IMG/M metagenome (GOLD analysis project Ga0208849, IMG submission 184470) | Arctic peat soil microbial communities from Barrow, Alaska - NGEE Surface sample 53-3 deep-072012 (SPAdes) | ecosystem: Environmental > Terrestrial > Soil > Wetlands > Peat ... | reverse complement strand
GTTTCAAGCTGGTATTTTTCCACCGGATCAATGCTCGTCAGGTTTTCAAAGCGCACGGCCTTGGTGTAATCCTGAAATGCCATCTCGTTCACCTTGTCCACGGTCTTGAGCTGCGGGCTGGTGCCGCGATGCGGCGGCTGCGTGGTGCCTTCAACATGGCTGCCCTCGCGCAAAAAATTGCGGCGGATGGTGTCGGGCGTGACGAAGATGTCAGTGGGCTTGGGATGAAAATGGTTTTGCGCCGTGCGCAGAAAGCCGAAGCCCTTCTCGGAAATTTCGAGATAGCCGGAACCGTAATTCGGCTTGTCGCCGTTGTTTTGCGTTTCGCTCATAAAAATGTTGTATCCGAAGGCTGAAACCCTTCCGAAAAATTGTCTGGAAAAGTGAACTTTGGAAAACGCCCGCCGTCAAAGAAGCGGCAGGCTTAAACCTTCGACAGCGTTTAATTACGCGCAAAACCGGCGAAACGCAACAACTATTTTTCCCAACCAGCGAAGTTACCGTTTATCCTGGTTAACCTCACCACGGCCTCCAGTCAGCAATTTTTCCACGAAGCTGCGGGCTTCGCTCAAGGAACAACCGTAAATCTGCCGAGTCAATGTCACCGCGCCCATTTCATCTCCAGTTGTGGCGAGCTTAAGAATTTTGGTGTCTTCTTCGCCTGGCTGGAGATTTTTCTGATGGGTCAGGTCAGCGATTCTGGAATAAGCGCCGGCAATTGTTATATGCTGGCGCAAGCATTGGATTGCCTTTCTGGCCGACGGGCTGATTCCGCCGCTCCAGCGAAGTTCAACGATCCCGCCAGACAATACTTGCACCGGATAATCCAAGGAAATCGTGATGCCATCCGGTCGGAGATTTCTTTCCTGCTGCAAATGTTCCTCCAAAGCCGTTGTGTCGGCGTTGACCAAGCACAAGTCCAAGAAGGTTAATTGTTGAGTTTGGGCGATCCTATTGTTCTGATAACCCATGCTGGGAGAAATGCGCCGTTCTTTTACGGTTCTAGCCCAAGCAATTTCAGAATAGTCGAATCCCACCGCTTGCACGCATTCTGACGGGAAGCGCCAGTTTAAGAAAGACCGGAAATGAATGATGACGCCGTTGTTGTTGCAGCGAAGCAGCCAGTTCGTCGGTTTCAGGCTCGCTTGAAACGACTGGAAAGCAAACAAATCGAACAATCCGGCAAATGCGGCCAAAATATAAAAGAGAACTCGGGGCAGATTTATTCCATATTGCTCTCCGCCGTGAATTCCGAGCAGTAAGGCCGCGATTACAATTGCTGAAATCACGACAAATGAAATACCAGAGCCAATGGGTGACGATTTGAACACTTGATCGTCGCTCCGAACCGGAATTTCGCTGAACTTATAGAATTTCATCGTAACCGGCTGAATATCCGCGCAAAGCAGATTTATCCGCCCACCTCTGCGCGGGCGTCGGCGGCCAGCGCGGTGCTCAAATAACGCTCGCCTGTGGACGGCGCAATCGTAACAATGAGTTTGCCCTTGTTTTCAGGACGTTTCGCCACTTCAATCGCCGCGACGACATTTGCGCCGCTCGAAATGCCGCACAAAATTCCTTCTTCTTTCGCCAATCGTCGCGCCATCGCAAACGCATCGTCGTTCGAGACTTGAATGGATTCTGTGATTTGCAAATTCCCGGCCGAATCTTTCAGGTGAAGATTTTTGGGGATGAAGCCTGCGCCGAGTCCTTGAATTTTATGCGGACCAGGTTTGACGGGCTGGCCAGCGAGCGTTTGCGCGATGACCGGCGAACCTTCCGGATCCACCGCGATGGCTTGAAAGGATGGCTTGCGTGGCTTGATGACTTCGACGCAGCCGGTGATCGTGCCGCCCGTGCCGACGCCCGCGACCAAAATATCCACCTTGCCGTCGGTGTCCGCCCAGATTTCTTCCGCCGTGGTTTTTTTGTGAATGTCCACGTTGGCCTGATTCTCAAATTGCTGCGGAACCCATGAGTTTGGCGTCTCTTTCGCCAGCGCTTCGGCCCGGGCAATCGCGCCTTTCATGCCTTCCGCGCCGGGCGTCAAAACCAGTTTCGCACCGAGCATCGCCAGCAGCGTGCGGCGTTCGAGCGACATCGTTTCGGGCATCGTGAGAATAATTTTATAGCCTTTGGCCGCCGCTACGAACGCGAGCGCGATGCCGGTGTTGCCGCTCGTCGGCTCGATGATCACCGTGTCCTGTTTGAGGATGCCGCGCTTTTCGGCGTCCTCAATCATGGCCATGCCGATGCGATCCTTGACGCTGCCGAGCGGATTGAAAAATTCGCACTTGAGCAGGATGGTGGCCGGCAATCCGGCGGTGACTTTGTTCAGCTTGACCAGCGGCGTGTGGCCGACGGTTTCGACGATGTTGTTGTAGATGCGTCCCATAATTTTATTTGATTGGATGATTCAGTTGTGCGTTCAGAAATTTTGGCGAAAAGCGGGTGCCGTGCAAGTCTTAATTCATCCGCAATTTTCATTCAACGGCAAACTGAAGCCGCCGGAAAACGACGGTTGGAATCCGCCGGCACTTTGAAATACAACCTTGCACCGCGAACGGGTTTGGCTATTAAACTTGCCCACACACAGTCCACAACCATCAACCGCACATTTGCCTGAACACATGAAATCAAAAGTTAAAAATCAATTCAGCCGCCGACATTTTTTGAAGGCGTTGCCCAAGTTCGCGTCCAGTCCGACAATCGTTGCTGATCGCTGCGGGCAACCAACCATCAATTGATTACTCGTTGCGGACGGTGTCGCCGGTTTTTGCCTCACCGGAAACAAGGTCGGCCACGATGTCGTTCCCCTGCTGCGGGCCGGTGATTTTGATCTCAGCAACCTTCAAGCCTTCGCGGTAAAGGAACAAGGTCTGCTGCGGCTTCGGCATCTGGCCGGCGGGAAAACTCAAAACCACGAACCGTCCGACCGTGTTGACGGAAATAACTTTGGCCGCCAGTGACAAATCCGGCGTGACAATGGCTTGCGGTGCGGCGACAGCGGGGGCGGTCGCGGTGCTTTTGTCCTTCTTGAAAATGCAGCCGGTAGCGGCAACGGCCAACAGCAACAGCGTGAACAGAAAAGTCTTTTTCATTTGATGCGGCCAATCATCTGGTTTTCACGCGGAAAATCAAATTCATTCTTGCAGTGTTCCGGGCGCGTTTTATGAATTATGAAAATCAACCGTCACAACGCCGGTCATGTCCGGCGGCGCTAGAAATTCATGCCAAAAAGCCGTTCCAGAAAATAAAGCGTGCCGTCCGTCGCACCAGCCAATGCAGCCTGAACAGAGGGGATTTGCAGCGCGAGAATGACGATGACAAAGCCGAAGCTCGCGAATTTCGCATAGGCTTCCCAGCTCATGCCGGTCGCCACGCGCAAGACGTGCGAACCGTCCAGCGGCGGGATCGGAATCAGGTTGAAGAAGCACAGCAGCAGGCTCAACCTCGCCGCCTGGTCGCACAGCAAGGCCAGTTGCACGGAATGAAAGGCCACGCTGACGCGCATCAGCGCGACGAGGCCGACGGCCAGGATGAGATTCATGCCCGGCCCGGCCATCGTCACCAGGATGTCGTCAAAGTTTTTGTTCCGCAGGTTTTGCGGATTGACCGGCACCGGTTTCGCCCAGCCGATCATGAAACGGCCCATGCCAAACGGCCCGAAAATCATCAGCAACGGCACCGCAACCGTGCCGATGAGATCAATATGCACCAGCGGGTTCAACGAGACGCGGCCTTACAAACGCGCAGTGTCGTCGCCGCATTTCATGGCCGTCCACGCGTGGCCGAATTCGTGAAACGTGAGCAGCGCGACCAGCAGCAGATACTGGATCAGCCCGTCGGCAATTGCATTTGAGTCCATCGCCGGCAGAATAATTATTTTCCCCGCGCGAGTCGAGGCTGTGAATTTTCTTTGCGCGCCGCGAAAATGTTTTAACCTTTCACCGATTTAACGATTCAACCATTCAACGCTTTTAACGAATTTATCCTATGCCATTACTTGAAGGAAAAACCGGGATTGTCTTCGGTGTCGCCAACAAACGCTCCATCGCCTGGGCCATCGCGCAGGCGTGGGCGCGCGAGGGCGCGAAACTCGCGTTCACCTACCAGGGCGAGCGCGTGAAGGAAAACGTCGAGGAACTCGCCGGCACGTTCGGCGCGGACACGTTGATTCTGCCGTGCGATGTGACGAAGGACGACGAAATCGCCAACGTCTTCAAAACCGTCGGCGAGAAATTTGGAAAATTAAACCTGCTCCTGCATTCCGTCGCCTACGCGCCGAAAGACGCGCTCGAAGGTGAATTTGTGAACACGAATCGCGAGGCATTCCGCGTCGCGCACGACGTGAGCGCGTATTCGCTCGTCGCGCTCGCGCGCGGAGCCGTGCCATTGATGACCGACGGCGGCAGCATTGTGGCGATGAGTTATTACGGCGCGGAAAAAGTCGTGCCGCACTACAACGTCATGGGCGTGGCCAAGGCCGCGCTCGAAGCCAGCACGCGCTATCTGGCCTACGATCTCGGCCCGAAAAAAATCCGCGTGAACTGCATCAGCGCCGGCCCGGTCAACACGCTCGCCGCGCGCGGCATTTCCGGTTTTCAGGAAATGCTGAAACATTACGAAGCCCGCGCGCCGTTGAAACGAAATGTCTTGCCCGAAGAACTCGGCGCGACCGGCGCATTTCTCGCCAGCGACGGCGCGGCGGCGATTACGGGACAAGTTCTTTACGTTGATTCCGGCTATCAAATCATGGGGATGTGAATGTGAATGACTAAAACCGTTCTCGAAAAAATTAAAAGTCGTCGTCGGCAAATTAAAAAAGTCGAAAGCATGAAGAATTATTTCGACGTTTTGAAAGCGCGCCAGCGTTCGCTTGGCAAAAAAACTTACACGCAGGCCGAGATGGAAGCGCGCTACGCTGCGAAGTAATTATTCCGGCCGTTTCATTTCAAACTGGTCGCGCGTGCGGCAATACCAATGCGGCGACGCCATGCGTCCGATGAGAAAAAGTTTGTCCGTGTGAATCCGTTTTTTCTCCGCGTCAAACAATTCATCGCGCAGATGCAGGCGTTTGATCAAGCCGATCACCACGCGGTTGCCGCCGATTTGCAGCGTTCCCCACTCGACACATTCAAGGCTCGCGGGCGATTCCGTGATGCGCGGCGGTTTCACGATGGACGACGGCGCGGCGGTCAGGCCGGCGCGGACGAGTTCGTTTTCGCCGAACGGCAGCGACGCAGCGCATTGGTTCATCGCCTCGGCGATTTTTTCGTCCACAAGATTTACAACAAACTCATGCGTGGCGCGGACGTTGAGCGCGGTGTCCTTGGGCGTGCCGTTCTCGCGGTCGCCGGGCGCGAATGCGCAGATGGGCGGATTCGCGCCGAGCAGATTGAAGAAGCTGAACGGCGCGGCATTGACCTTGCCGTCGGCGCTGATGGTGGTGACGAGCGCGATGGGTCGCGGCGTGACGAGGCTGGCCAGCAGCGGATAGGCGCGACCGGCAAATTCTTTTTCAAGATCAAGTTCCATGCGCGCAGGATGCCATTGTTTTGGAAAATGGCAAATGTCATGGCCGTCAAAAAATCACGCGCGGCGGCAAAGAAAAACTCCTTCTTCGCCCGATTTCGTCAGCCATTGCGCGTGAATTTTAAGCCCGTGCCGCGCCAGAATTTTCCCGGCAAGCGGCGGCGTGCAGCGATACGAAAAGAAAAGCCGGATGGATTCGCCGCGTTTGAATTTGAATTCTTCGCCGCTCACGAAAAATTTCCGCGCGCGTGAGAAATAAAATTTCGCCGCGATGCGTTTTAATTTTTCCGCGCCGTCCTCAATCGCAAAACGCAGTTCGCCGTCGCCGCGCTCCACGCCGAGGTCGAGCAGAAAGGTCATCAGCCAGTCGCGCGTGAGGGCGTTGTCGTATTGCGGCAGGATTTTTTTCACGCCGGCGGCGTAGTCCGCGCCGGGCGCAAGGTTCGCGCTGAACAGCAGGAAATCCTTTTTACGAACGAGCGCGGCGAGTCTCGGCAAAATTTTGTCCGGCTCGAAGTTTGGAATCATTCCGAAGAAAGTGACGAGTGACGAGTGACGGGTGACAAGCAGCGCGGACAAATTGCCCGCTGTTGCGAGATCGCAGACGAAGGGAAAACAATTTTCAGCGTGCACGACGGACAATGCGGCCTGTCGCGCCACGAGCGTCATCGCCACGCTCACATCGCAGGGCGTGTAAAAAATTTCCCGGCCGGATTTTTTCAAAAGCACCAGCAGCCGCGTGTCCTTTTGTCCGCCGCCGCAGCCGAGGCCAAGGAGGTGGACTCTTTTTGCGCCGATTTTTTTTGCGGTTTCAACAAACGCGCGGTCGTAAGTGGCAAGGCAATCCGCGTCCGTGCGCGCGGGCGAATGCGCCTCGTGCAGCGCGAGCCATTTTTGCGTCTGCCTGGGGCTGTCGTAAAGAAACTTGTGGTTGACGCGCCGGGTGCGGAGCGACGCCAGCAGGTCGCGCCGGACGGCGTCGGGAAACTGGCTGGCATGAATGGTGACGCTGGCGGTGGACATGATTCAATGATTTTTCAAACGGGCCACATACGCGCCGTCCACGTTGTCCGCAAACGGCAGCAACTGGCGTTCAGATTCCAGCTTGAAGTTCGGATCCACGGCGAGAAAAGATTTTACGACTTCGGAATTTTCCTCCGGCTCCAGGCTGCACGTGCTGTAAATCAAAACGCCGCCGGGATTCAGCCGGGTCGCGGCGAGCTTGAGCAAATCGAGTTGCGCCTTTTGCAGCCGGGAAATTTCTTCCGGCGAAACCCGCCAGCGCAAGTCCACGCGGCGGCGCATGACGCCGGTGTTGGAACAGGGAGCGTCAACGAGAATGCGGTTGAAGGTTGAAGGTTGAAGGTTGAAGGTTGAAAACGAAACTGGTTCAACACAAGTCACACCAAGCCGCGCGCAATTTTCTCGAACCAATTTCAACCGTTCCTCGGCAATGTCGCAGGCGACGATTTTTCCTTCGTTCTTCATCAACTGCGCGATGAAGGTCGTTTTGCCGCCGGGCGCGGCGCACAAATCCAGAATCGTTTCGCCCGGTTGCGGATCAAGTTCACGCATGGCGAGCAGCGTGCCGGGGTCTTGAAGGTAAAACCAGCCGTCGCGGAAACTGCCCAGCGATTTCAGCGGCGGATGCGATTTCAGCTCGAACACAAGATTCTCGCCGGTCCAGTTGGGGGTGAAGAAATCGTATTCCACATTTTCCTCGCGCCATCGGGCGAGCAGATCGCCGGCGTCTTTCAATTCGGTTGTAGCAGCCGACGTGAGGAGGCTCTGCTCCGTTTCGTTTTTTTCGGTTTGAGCCTCGTTACCTCGGCTGCTACGAAACTTTAGCGTGTTGACGCGGGCGTATGTTTTCGGCAGCGTGTTGTTCCATTCGAGCAACTGGCGCGTTTGTTCATCGCCAAACTGTTTCCGCCATTTCTCCACGAGCCATTCGGGATGCGACCAGCCGGTGGCCGGATTGGATAATTTTAGTTCCGCGAGGATTTTTTTGGTTTCGTCGGATTCGCGCAAACAGCCGCGCAAAACGGCATTCACGAATCCGGCCTGCGGACCGAAGCCGAGGCGCTTGGCGAGCTCCACTGTTTCGTGAACAGCAGCGTGCGGCGGAATTTTGTCGAGCCAGAAAATCTGATAGAGGCCGAGACGCAATAGATTTTGCAGTTGTAATTTTTGTTCGCGACCGCTGGTTTTGCGGGCAATGAGCCAGTCGAGCGCAGCCTGCCAGCGAACGACGCCATAGACTATTTCCTGGCACAGGCCACGGTCGGCGGATGAAAGCCGCGCGTTCGCCACTGCGGTTTCGAGCAGATTTTCCGTAAATTCACCGCCGGTCCGGCGTTGCGACAAGACGCGCGCCGCAATTTGTCTTGGATTTTGGTCGCTCAATGCGTTTAATGATGGCAATTGGCCTTTTGGACGCGAGATTAAAACTTTATGAAATCTGAATTCGAAAAACTGGCGGCGGCGGGAAAAATCGAGGGCAAACACATCGAACCGCTCACGCATCTGGTGGAAGGCGGCTGCTGTTCGCACCGCAGCTGGGGCTTCGGAAAAATCAAGACGGTGGACACGGTGTTCGCGCGCTTCACGATTGATTTTCCGGGCAAGCCGGGGCACACGATGGATTTGTCGTTCGCCGCCGAACAGCTCAAGCCGATTCCGAAGAATCACATCCTCGCGCGCAAGGCCGCCGACCTTGACGCCGTGCGCCAGATGGCCGCGCATCATCTCGACCTCATCAAACTGGTGTTGAACAGCTTTGGCGGCAAGGCGACGGTGGATCAAATTCATCATGTGCTCGTGCCGGACGTGATCCGCGATGACTGGAAAAAATGGTGGGAAACCGCCAAGCGCGAAATGAAGAAGGACGGCCATTTCATCGTGCCGGTGAAAAAAACCGAGCCGGTCGTTTTTCAGGCGCAGGAAACGTCGTTGCAAGACCGGTCGCTCGCGGATTTCCGCGCGGCGAAGGGCTTGAAGGCGCGCGTCGCGGTCGTCGCGGAAATCCTCAAGGTCGTTTCGGATTTGAACGACAAAACCACTTTGGGCAACGAAGTCGTTACCGCGCTGAACACGGACATTGTGTCGCACCAGCGCACACAGCCGGCGGTCGCGCTGGAGGCTATTTTTGCCCGCGACGAACTGCGCCACGACGCCGGGCTGCCGCCGGTTGAAGGCGAAATTTCCTCCGCGCAAATCTGGCTGCAGGACGGGATCAAGTTCGGCCCGCTGCTCGAAAACATTCCCGCCGCCAAGCATCATCGCGCGCTGGAATCCTTCAAGCTGGCGAACCCGGAACGGTGGACGGATGTCCTGCGCAGCGCGCTGAATTTTGTTTCCGCGAAGCTCGCCAAGGAAATTGTCAGCATGCTCATCAGCGGCGGCAAGCTGGATTTGCTCAAGGAATCGCTCGCCAAATTCATCAACCAGCACACGGCCAGCAGCGAACTGCTCCTGTGGTTCGGCCGCGAGCGCAACGAAGATTTTGTGGACATCCTCGGACCGGAAGTTTTCCGCGCCATGCTCACCGCAATGGAGCGCGACCAGTTCAACGAACGGCGCTCGAACCGCCTGCGCGATTTCATTCTCGAAGACCAGGAACTGCTTGGCGAACTCACCGCGTCCGCCGACATCGAGGTCATCAAGGATTTGACGCGCGCGTTGCAGCTCTCGCCCGTGTTTGACGACATGGACAAGCGTTCGCTGCTCGCGCGGCTCGTCAAGGCGCATCCCGCCGTGCAGTCGCTCATCACCGGCGAACAGACCAAGCAGGAAGCCGGCCTGCTCGTTTCGTGGGAAAGCCTCGAACGCCGCCGGCTCGAATACCAGGAACTCGTCGAGAAAAAAATTCCCGCGAACTCCAAGGAAATTGCCATCGCCCGCAGCTACGGCGACCTGCGCGAAAACCACGAATACAAGGCCGCCAAGGAAATGCAGAAAATTCTCATGCGCCAGAAGGACGACCTGGAAATCGCCCTCAACCGCGCACGCGGCCAGGATTTCCTGAATGTGAAGACGGACGCCGTCGCGCCCGGCACAATTGTGCAGGTCACGGATTTGCAGACCCAGCAGGCGGAGACGTTCACGATTCTGGGGGCGTGGGATTCCGATCCCGACCAGGGCGTCATCAGCTACCTCACGCCCGTCGCGATGGCGTTGGTCAACCACAAGGTCGGCGACGAGGTGGAAGTGGAAATGCACGGCGCGAAACGCCGCCAGCGCATTGACAAGATTGAAGCGTGGAAAACCGAGGTGCCCGCCATGCAGCCAGCGTAAGCTGGCAAATTCGGTTTGACGCGGGCGCGAGACGGAAATAGGGTCTGGAAGTAAAACAGAATAGGCTGTAATAATTCAATACAATATCAGTTAGGCCACATTCGCACCACAAACATTATGAAACACATCAGAGCTTACGGTATTGGCCGCATCCTAGTTTTGGGATTCGGAGTTGGGATTATTGTCGGTGTGTTGCGGATTGCCATCCCAGCTTTATTTACGTCGGCATTTCACGCCAGCCCATCGTCAGCTTGGATTCCATTCGCCACCGCCGGCATTATCGGCGCGTTGGTTGCCATCGTGATTGTTTACACCTTGAGCTATTTTAGCCGAGTCACCAAAGCTAAGTGAGATTTAGAGATATGACCATGTGGCCTAACAAATCGCCGGATCCAACCGCCGTTGGTGCTGGCCGTTCCGCTATCGCGGTTCATGCCGCGAGTCGGCGGTGGCTCAGCTTTCTACGTTAGCCGGCACTACGCTTATGAAAATCAAATCCAGTATAGCATTCGGTTTGGCGGGACTTTTGATGTGTTTGACCGTTGCTTTCGCGGCAGATGGAATACCGCCAGGAAAGTATTCGTTATCAGTCGCGCGAGTTTATGAATCGAACCCGTCTCTGCCGGAGTGGGTATTCATTTTCGGCGGCACTAATTCAGTCCGTGGCGGCGAGACAGTCTGCAAGTCCGTTGCATCGCTCAAGAAGTTGCTCGCAGGCTTGCCACGCGGCTCGACTCTGGATTGGTCGCCAACTTGTAGCGGGGAGTCGGAGGTTTTGAAGGGCGATATAGAGGATTTGAAGACGATTTGCACCAAGGCTGGGATCACCTTCACCATCCACCCATCAGGCTGATGACCGTGCCGCCTGACCAGATTAGATGAGTAGGCAGGCATCGGGAGCACAGACGCACCTGGTGTTAAATTAACTGCCTTATGAACACACCAAACCAAACTCCGTCCGTCGTTTCCACTCCCACGCCCGCAGCTGTCAGCGGGTTCACCCTCGGCTGGAGATGGAAGTGCGGTCTTTTTCGGCCTTGCTAATTGCCCGCCGCCGGCGCTTTCAATTTCTCCAGCTCCAGACCTTCGCGGTGCAGAATCGTCGCCTCGACCTTGGGCACATACATCTGCGTCTCCGCCGGCAGATGCGTGGCGATGCGCGCGTAACTGGCCGTCGCGTAACGCTGCAACAGCTTCTGCACCGTGCCCGGACCGCAGTTGTAGGCCGCCACCGCCAGCCGCCAGTCGCCGAACTGGTCGTGCAACTGGCGCAGATACTTCGCCGCCGCCGCCGCCGCGATTTCCGGCTGCCGCCGCTGGTCGCGCGGCCACAGGCTCAAGCCAAAATCTTTTGCCGTCGCCGGCATCAGTTGAAACATCCCCAGCGCGCCCGCCGGACTCAACGCGCGGGAATCAAAACCCGATTCCACCTCCGCCAGCCAGACCAGCGATTCCGGCACGCCGGCGGCGGCGAAAATGGGCTTTAATTTCGGGACGATCTCCGCCGCGTTTTTCGGCCACGGCTGCGGGGCGACTTTTTTGACCCAGATTTCCTGTTCCGTGGTGAACGACGGATTGGCCGGCGGCGGCAACGGCTGTCCCGGTTCCGGTTTGGGCGCGGGCGCGGCGGATTTCATCTGTTCCGCCGCCGTAAAATAATCCAGCCGCGTCCGCAGCCACGCCGCGTAAGGCTGCGTCTCCTCGTGTGCGGCGAGCAGCGGCAGGATGTTGTCCGCCGCGACCTTCAACTGCGCCAGGTCCAGCACATAACCGCCGTTGAGATAATCTTGAGCGTGGTTGAGAAAATCCACGACCTGGTCGCGGTCCGCGTTTTGCAGCGCGCGCAGCACGTCGTCGTCCAGGTTTGCCTGCGCCCACTGCTGCGCGGAATCCAGCACCGAGTTCCAGTCCACGTCATTCGTCTGCGCCGGAGCCAGGCCGCCGCCGGCGAGCAGCACGATGATGGCGAGGAAAATTTTCACACCCGAAGGATAGTTCATTCCGGCCACGGTTCAAATGCGAGAATGAACTTGGAGAAACTGCAAACGAGGCCGTGTTTTCAAAATCAAGTTCCGCGCATCCTTGTCCCAAAACGCCTGCTGCACCGGGCTTAATTCCCCATTTTTCGCCATTGACGGTCAGCGTCACGGGAACGGCGTCCGGGCCGGCGACCTTTTCCGCGCCGGCTTTTTCGAGTTCGGCGGCGACGGTGCCGGGGCTTTTGAGAAACGTGCGCCGCGAGTGCGCGCTGAATTTTTCCGGCTCCGGTTTTTCATGCAACTCAATGGGATGTCAGCCGTTGGTAATCTTCCGGTGTGTCCAAGTCCAGCGTCAGACCGGGATCATTTATGACAAGTTGGACGCGTGGAGCCGCCGACCGGTTCAAAAAATCTTTCATCGTGGCCGCGCCGGAACTTTTCAATTCCATAAATGTCCGTTGTGGCAAGATTACCGGATGCCCGGCCCGCCCGCCAAACGCCGGTTGGCAAATGGCATCCACATTTTGCGCGGAAAATTCCACCAACTGCCGCAAAGTTTCCATGCGCAAATGCGGCTGGTCACCGAGAACGACCGCCCAGTTGGAAATTCCTTCCCGCCAGCCATTCCAGTTCACCGCGCAAACGATGGAACTGAACATCCCGCGTTCCGGCTGCGGATTTTCGATGCGGTCTGACTTTGGATGATGGAGCCGGTCCAGTTCCGCCGCCAGCGCATCATCGTTCGCGCGCAGGACGCCGGCGATTTGGCCCGCGCCAAGCGCCCGCCATTGCGACAGGAGCTGGCCAATGACCGTCGTGCCGCGCCACGGCAGCAGCAACTTGGGCCGGCCCATCCGGGCTGATGCGCCCGCGCCGAGGATGACAACGCCGAGATGTCCGTGAATTTGCGCCACGCGGCTTTGAACCGTTTTCCGTCGCCGGCGTCAAGTTGATTCCTGCGGCAAATTTTGGATGCCATTCAAGTTTCCGGGAAAAATTTCGGCTCGCGCAAAAGCCGGAGCGCGGTTTTAATCAGCCCGCCGCATCATGAAAACCAGCGAATCCGCCCTGCGCGAAATTCTCAAACCCGCCGTCATCGTCGGCGCGCTCGGTTATTTCGTGGACGTTTATGATTTGATTCTGTTCACCATCGTGCGCGGTGCGAGCCTGAAAGACCTCGGCTTTTCCGGTGACCAGATTTTGGAGCGCGGCATTTTTCTGTTCAATTGCCAGATGACGGGAATGTTGCTGGGCGGAATCGCTTTTGGAATTCTCGGCGACCGGCTTGGCCGCGTCATTTTGCTTTTCAGTTCCATTTTACTTTATTCCGTGGCGAACATCGCCAACGGCTTCGTCCATTCCGTCGAAAGTTACGCCGTGTGGCGGTTCATCGCCGGATTTGGACTCGCGGGCGAACTCGGCGGCGGCATCACGCTCGTCTCGGAAATTCTTTCCAAGGAGGCGCGCGGCTATGGCACGATGATTGTCTCCACCGTCGGCGTTTTCGGCGCGGTCGTCGGCGGGTTGGTCGCCGGACTGGTTCACTGGCGCACGGCGTATTTCATTGGCGGCGGGCTTGGACTGGTTCTTTTAATTTTGCGGATGAGCGTCGCCGAATCGGGAATGTTCAAGCAACTGCGGACCAAATCAACGCAAGTCGCGCGCGGAAATTTCCTGTCGCTGTTCACAAACTGGAAACGCTTTGCAAAATATCTTCGCTGCATCCTTATCGGCGTGCCGTTGTGGTTCGTCATCGGCATTCTCGTCACCTTTTCGCCGGAAATCTCAAAAGCACTGCAAATACAGGGCGTAATTGACGCCGCCCACGCCGTCGCCTTTGCCTACACCGGCATCACGTTCGGCGGATTTGCCAGTGGCTTTTTCAGCCAGCAACTGCGTTCGCGCAAAAAAATCGTCTTTGCCTTCATCCTGGTCACGCTGGCGGCGATGGCCGCGTATTTTTTCTGCGCCGGATTTTCCGCCGCGACTTTTTATCTCGTCATCCTTTTTCTCGGTTTCGGTGTCGGCTATTGGGCGGTGTTCGTGACCATCGCCGCCGAGCAGTTTGGAACAAACATCCGCGCCACCGTTGCCACGACAGTGCCGAATTTTGTGCGCGGTGCGGTCGTGCCGCTCACGCTCGCTTTTAATTTTTTAAAATTAAAAATTGGCATCGTTCCCGGCGCGGCGCTCATCGGCGTGGCCTGCATTTTGGTCGCGCTCTGGGCGTTGCGCGGCCTCGATGAAACGCACGGCAAGGATTTGGACTATATCGAGCCGGTTTAATTGCATTTATGATTTACGATTTTTGATTTATGATTGCTGGCAAAACGAAATTGGCGGTTCAAATCATCAATCGTAAATCATAAATGAAGCTCGGCATTTACGGCGGCTCGTTCGACCCGGTTCATCTTGGCCATCTGCTCGTCGCGCAGGCGGCGGTTGAGGAACTTGGATTGGACAGATTGTTTTTTGTTCCGGCGGCGCAATCGCCGTTCAAGACTGAAAATCAAATTGCTCCGGCGGAAATTCGTTTGCAATTACTCCGGCTCGCGCTCGCCGGAAAAACGAATTGCGAAATTGACGAACAGGAAATCAAGCATGGCGGAATATCCTACTCAATTGAAACCTTGCGCGATTACGCGAAACGGTTTCCAAATGCGGAACTGTTTTACCTCATCGGTGCGGACAACATTTCCAAATTGAACGAATGGCGCGAACCGGCGGAACTGGCGAAGCTCGCGGAGTTCGCGGCGATTCCACGGCCGGGCGGCGCGGCGGCAGTTTTTCCGCCGCCGTTTCGCGGACGGACGCTGAAAGGATTTCCGTTGGGCGTTTCGTCATCACAAATCCGCGCGCGGGTTAAAGCGGGATTGCCGATTGATTCGCTGGTGCCGCCGTTCGTGGCCGACGCCATTCGCGCCGCACAGCTTTACATTTAGGAAAAATGCCGCGCAACGCCTTTGGCTTTCAAATTTATCCGTGTCCATCCGTGTCCATCTGTGGTTAAATTCCCGCGCAACTATGGATTCTAAAAAACTGGCGCTGCTATGCCGCGATTTTGCGGACAATAAAAAGGCGGAGAACATTGCCGTGCTCGACGTGCGCAAGGTGTCGTCGGTGACGGATTATTTTGTCATCGCCTCCGGCACGAGCGAACCGCATTTGCGCGCCATCGTGGAGGAGCTCACCGGCCGGCTGCGCGATGAACACGACCTGCGCCCGGCGCGCACGGACGGCTCGGTGACCGGCGCGTGGGTGGTGCTGGATTTTTTTGACGTGATCGTCCACGTCATGCGCGCGGATGTGCGCACCCACTACGATTTGGAAGGTCTTTGGGGCGACGCCAAACCGGTCAAGCCGAGAAAAGCCGCGAAGGCAAAGCGCAATTTGAATTAAAACCCGCCGTCAGGCACGGATTTCAAATTCCCGGTGCGGCAGAAGATTTACGGCTGCTGGCCTTGGGCCTTTGGCGGAATTTCATCCGCCGCCTTGACCATTTCATCCACGAGCTTCTTGAATTCGGCCAGGCCCGTCGAAGGCACAATGATCGTGTCCCGGCGGCCACCGACATCCTCGGTGATGCGGAGAAAGCGCCCGCGCGGATTCTCCTTCAGCGTGAACACAAAATTTTTGCGTTCGATCTGCACTTCCGCGCTCTTGAGCGTGTCCTCGTTGACCGGCGGTCGGGGCTGGCCGTATTTTGGTGCGCCGTAACCCTGGCTTTGATAGGGCCGGCGACCGTATGGTGATGGGCGTTCGTTCGATATCATAAATCCCTTCGCTTTCCTAGTTGCCCTAAAAATTCCGCGACTTGCTTAAAATGTCAACTTACAAAATTTTAACCTTGCTGGGCGAGAACACATTCATGCCCTGACACGAAGCATTAAAGCAGTCCATTCCAATTATTTCCAAAATTTTCCCCAAAAGCCGCCGCCTCACAGAATATTTGCCGCCAATTCGGCCAGTTCGGAGCGTTCGCCCTTTTGCAGCTCGATGTGCGCCGCGATGGCCTGGTCGCGGAACCGGCTGATGACGTAGTTGAAGCCGTTGGACGACGAATCCACATACGGATTGTCAATCTGATACGGGTCGCCGGTGAAGACGATTTTTGTGCCGTGGCCGACGCGGGTGATGATGGTTTTGACTTCGAGCGGCGTCAGGTTTTGCGCCTCGTCAATGATCATGAACTGGTTCGCAATGCTGCGCCCGCGAATGTAGCTCAACGCCTCGACGACAATCGCGCCGCTGCGCATCAAGTCGCCACTGCGCCGATGGTCGTGGCCCATGTTCAAGTCGCTCAACATTTCCAACGCGTCGTGAATCGGCTGCATCCACGGCGCGAGTTTTTCCTCAAGCGAACCAGGCAGGAAGCCAAGTTCCTTGCCCATTGAAATGGTTGGACGCGCGACCACCAGCCGGCGGAATTCTCGGTCCAGCACCGTGCGTTTCAAACCGGCGGCCATCGCGAGCAAAGTTTTTCCCGTGCCGGCCTTGCCCATCAGCGTGACAAGTTTGACGCGGTCGTCGAGCAGCGCGTCGAGCGCGAAATTCTGTTCGCGGTTGCGCGGCTTGATGCCCCACACGCCTTCGCGCGAGTCAATGATGGGAATCAGTTTCGTCCCGGTCGCGTCCACTTTCGTCAGCGCGGTCTTTTTTGGATTCGTCCCGTCAATCAGCGTGCAGAACTCGTTCGGAAAATATTTCTTGCCGCCGTTCAATTCCAGTTCGCCGTTCGCGCGGAACATGGCGATTTTTTCCGGCACGACCGGCATCTCGACCATGCCGGTGTAAAGATCGGTGATGAATACGCGGTCGGTTTCGTAATCCTCCGCCGCCAGGCCGAGCGCGTCGGCCTTGATGCGCAAGTTGATGTCCTTGCTGACGAGAATCGTCGCGTGTTTCGGCTGCGCTTTCTGGATGCCCGCCGCGAGCGAAAGAATCCGGTTGTCCACCGAGTCCCTGGCAAAAGTCGTCTCGCCGTTGCCGTTCTTGTGAAAGCCGATTTTTAATTTCCCGCCATTCGGCAACTTCACGCCTTCGCTCAAGCTGCCGTCGCCGCGAAAGCCGTCGAGCATCCGCGACACCGTGCGCGCGTTGCGGCCCAGCTCGGTGGACTCGCGCTTGAAACGGTCTATCTCCTCGATGACTTCGATGGGGACGAGGACGTGGTTTTCCTTGAAATTAAGGAGCGAATTCGGATCGTGCAGGAGGACGTTGGTGTCGAGGATGTAGTTCTTCACGTAAAAAAATCAAAGGCAGGGAATTCAGGCCGCGACGGCGGCGACAACTTCACTTGGCATTGGGGAAACATCAAAAAAATTTGCGGCTCTTTTTGAAATGGTTTGCGCACACGGCGGCGGTGTCAATGAAATTTCCGCTGACGATGGAAAGATTTTTTGGCGCGTTCTGATTTGGTGCGATGCCGCACAGGCCGGCGCGGCGGCGGAGTCTTGCCATTCTTTTTTTCTTTCCTTTCAGTTTAGCGGTTTTAGATTGTGCATTATGAATTCCCAAACGTTCCGCTCCCTGGTCGCGGCCATGTCAGGATTGGTCATGGTTTCCAGTTTGCCGGCGCAAACCCCCAACATCAATTTCCCCGCCGCCAGTCCCGCCTGCACGCTGAAACAACACGTCGGGCTGACGGACATTGAAATTGATTATTCCCGGCCCAGCGTGAAGGGCCGGACAATTTTCGGCGGCATCATTCCCTACGGCCAGGTGTGGCGCACCGGCGCCAACCAGGCCACCAAGATCACCTTCAGCACGCCGGTGGAACTCGAAGGCACGGACATTCCCGCCGGCACTTATGCACTGTTCACCATCCCCGGTGAAGATGAATGGACAATCATCATCAGCACGAACGCAAATCAGTGGGGAGCTTTTCAATACAACCAGAAAGATGATTTCGCGCGGTTCAAAGTGACGCCGGTCACTCTGCCAGGCACAGCCATCGAAACATTCGCGATTGAATTCAATCACATCCGCGATGAATCGGCGTTGCTCGAACTGGTCTGGGAAAAAACGGTGGTTCCCATTCATCTGAAAGTCGAAGTCGCCGACAAGCTCGTTCCGCAAATTGAGGCGGCCATGTCGGCGCCGGGCAGCAAGTCGGACGGCTTTTATTTTCAGGCAGCCACGTTTTACTACAACCATGATCTTGATCTGAAAAAGGCGCTTGCCTGGGTCAATGCCGGGCTGGCGGGCAATTCCCGGATTGCCTACGAGATGCTGCATTTGAAAGCCCAGATTCTGGCGAAACAGGGCGACAAGACGGGCGCAATCACTGCCGCCAAGCAATCCACCGAACTGGCCGTCAAGGCTGAAGGCGATGGCAGTTCCTTCGTGAAAATGAACCAGGATTTGATTTCGAGCCTGCAACCATGAGATTTTACCCCAAACAAACCTTCAACATAAATCAACCACAACTGTCATAGAGAACATGAAAAAAATCATATCCACCCTCGTTATCGCCGCCGCCATGATTGGCGCGCTGCCGGTCATGGCCCAGGAACGCCATGTCAGCCCGCATGAAACCCTCAGCTCGGTGATTGACGGCAACCGGGTCACCATCACCTATGGCCGACCATACTCGACCAAGCCCGGCACGACCGAGGCCCGCAAAATCTGGGGCGGGCTGGTGCCCTACGGCCAGTCGTGGCGCATGGGCGCGGACGAAGCGACGACGCTCATCACGCAGAAAGCCCTCGAGATTGGCGGCAAAACTATTCCGGCGGGCGTCTATACTCTTTATATGTTGCCGAGCGAAACCGGCGTTTCCCAACTCGTATTCAGCAGCGCCCTCGGCGGCTGGGGCATTCCCGTGGACACGAAGCATGACTTTGCAAAGGTGGAGTTGACGAAGGAAGCGATGGACAAGCCGGCGGATCAGTTCACGATGGGCATCACAAAAAATCCGGCGGGCGGCGGCTTGATCAAATTGTCATGGGAGAACACGGCGTATTCCGTGGCGTTCACCCTGGCGAAGTAATGACTTCCACCGCTCATGCCTTCGGTGGCGCACGTCAATTGCCGGTGAAGGGAATCGCTTTCGGCTGCGCCTGCGCCGCGATGATTCTTGCCGCTCCGCTTGCCGCCAGGTGCGAACCCGTTTCTCCCGCGCAAATCCAGCAGGAGCTTCGCGAGTTTCGCACCTTCGGCACGGTGCTCATGGTCGCCGCGCACCCCGACGACGAGAACCGCCCGCTGCTCGCCTTTCTCTCGAAAAGCCGCGACTTCCGCACCGGCTACCTTTCCATCAACCGGGGCGACGGCGGCCAAAACGAGATCGGCCCCGAGTTCGGCGCCACGCTCGGCGTCATCCGCACGCAGGAACTGCTTGCCGGCCGCCGCATTGACGGCGCGCGGCAGTTTTTCACCCGCGCGGTTGATTTCGGCTACTCCAAGAGCATGGACGAGACGCTTCGCATCTGGGACCATCAGGCCGTGCTCGGCGATGTCGTGCGTGTCGTCCGCACCTTCCGGCCCGATGTGATTGTCACGCGCTTCGCCCCCGTCGCGCAGCCCGGCAACCACGGGCACCACAACGCCTCCGCGCTGCTCGCGGTGGAGGCGTTCAAAATTGCCGGCGACCTCAAGGCCTATCCCGAGCAGCTCGCCGAGGGACTGACGCCGTGGCAGCCAACCCGTATCGTCCAGGACGGCGGCAACGGCCTCACGATCTCCGGCGGCAATACCGACCCGGTAACAGGTGAAACGATACAGGCCATCGCGGCGCGCACCAGCGCCCAGCACAAGACGCAGGGCGTCGGTGGCGGCGGCGGGCGCTTCGGTGGCCGCGGTGGTGGCAGCAATTTCAACGCCGGCTTCACCCTGCTCGACGGTGCGCCCGGCACCGGTCTGATGGACGGAGTGGACATGACGTGGGCGCGCGTCCCCAACGGCGGCGCGGAGATCGCCAGGCTCGCTGAAGAAATTATTGCCCAGTTCAATCCGCAAGACCCGGCGGCAAGTGTCCCGGCATTGTTGAAATTGAAGGGCAGTCTGGCCGCGCTGAAGTCCACGGACACCATCGTCGCTGAAAAATCGTCGCTGTTGGATCGCATCCTGCAACACTGTCTCGGCCTTTCCGTCGAGACCACCGTGGCCAGCGCCGAGGCCGTTCCCGGCGAGCCATTGAAATTGCGCAGCACCGCCATCGTGACTTCCGCAACTCCCGTCCGCTGGATTGGCACGCGCCATCTGGCCGTCAAGGAAGAATTCAACTCCACGGCAGCGAAGAATCTTGTTTCCAATCAGCCGGCCAGCCGCGATGAAACGGTGACGTTGCCCGGCAGCACGCCGTTGAGCCAGCCCTACTGGCTGCGCCAGGAAGGCACGGCGGGAATGTTC
>Ga0208849_1001116_pt1 | contig 20204 bp, 17 predicted proteins | sample NGESurdeep072012_10_FD_184470 | JGI IMG/M metagenome (GOLD analysis project Ga0208849, IMG submission 184470) | Arctic peat soil microbial communities from Barrow, Alaska - NGEE Surface sample 53-3 deep-072012 (SPAdes) | ecosystem: Environmental > Terrestrial > Soil > Wetlands > Peat ... | reverse complement strand
TGCCTCCTTTTTTCTTCCTTTCGAGTTCAGTGAGCGAAGGGAAGCAAACAACACTCCGAACGGTGGGAAACGGGGTCCGGGCTTTTCAACTCGCGGCGCGATTCAAAAATCGCGGCGCGGGAACGAATTGCTTCGCCGCTATCGCTCCTCGCAATGATGCGAGAGCCCAGGACGCCCATGACCCAACAGCCAAAGAAAGCCCAGCCACGCAAACTCACAGGCACGCAATTCGCTTTGCGCTACAAGGCGGAGAAGAGTCTGCTGCAGCAGCGCTATTGCGTGGCGTTTGCGTTGTGGCGGGGGTGCGGACAAGGTCGCTGCCGCCGCGAGCACGCCTGCAGGGGTGATGCGTTCACCTGCCTCAAGCGCGCGCTTCCCGCTGTACCGCACGCGGCGCAGTGGCAGACGCGGCAGATGATTCTCGCGGCGACGCCAAAAAATATCGGCGCGCCTGAGCGCGCGGCGCGGCAATGCATGCCGGCCGATTTTTATATCGAGACGACGGCGCAGGCGGTGGCCGATTATCTGGCGAAATTCAAGCCGGGTCCGCGGCTTGGTTCGGCTTGATGGACGCAACCAGTTGCGCGGCAGGGGAACACATTTATGGGCCGTGCTAAGATCATCCGACGGAGAAGGCTCATGTTCGGAATCATGTGCGGCGGTGCATTGCGGCAGGTTCGTTGTTTGGTTTGAATCAGAGGCGAGTAAGAGGAGAAAGGCGCGATGCCCAAGGCGTATTTCATGGTGCGTTCGGTGGTGATTGAGCCACTGCGCCAAAAATTCGATCAGTGGTATTCGCGCCATCACCTGCCGATGGCGCTCGCCGATTTCAAAGCGGAGAAATGCTGGCGGTTCTGGAGCGCGGCGGATGCCGGCGTGCATTACGCGGTCTATCAGTTCGCCGACATGGCGCGGCTCGACGCCGCGCTGAAATCGGACGCCTTCAAGGGACTGGTCAAGGATTTCGATGAGGCCTGGCCGAGCGGGGTCACCCGCACGCGCGACATGGTGAACCTGGTCGAGGAAAGGAACGGGTAGGGCACGTCATTTGCGGAGCAGGGCAGCTCACTCACCGCCAGCCGCCGCCGCCGTTTACGTACACTGTGTCGGCGGTCATGAACGGGCAAGCATCGGAGCACATGAACAGCACGAGCTCGCCAATCTCTTCGGCCGTGCCGAAGCGGCCCATCGGGATGTCATCGAGAAAGCGCTTGACCAGTTCGGGCGAGGAGCCGGCAGCGTCCTGGAATGGCGTCTGGATCGGGCCGGGCGAGATCGACAGCGCGCGGATGCCGGAGGCGGCGTATTCGCGCGCCACGCCGAGCGTCATCGATACCACCGCGCCCTTGGCGGCGGCGTAATGCACCGAGGAGCCGGGTCCGCCGCGGCGATGCGCCATGCTCGCCATGTTGACGACGACGCCGAACTTTTTGGCGAGCATGTGCGGCAATACCGCCTGCATGGCGTGGAACGTGCCATTGACGTTGAGCGCGAAGGTTTTCTCCATCAGCGCGTCGTCGATCTCGAGAAATTTTGCACGGCGAATGGCGGCGCCAGCCGAATTGAAAAGGAACTGCACGGTGCCGAACGCAGCCAGCGCACGCGTGACCATGTCGTTCACCTGGGCGCGCGAGGTGACGTCGACCTTGAGCGCCAACGCCTGGCTTCCCGCGGCGTTGACTGCGTCGGCGGTGTTGCGGGCGCCGGCTTCGTTGACATCGGCGCACACCACGTTGGCGTGCTCGCGCGCGAAGATCAACGCCGTGGCGCGGCCGATGCCGCTCGCCGCGCCGGTGATGATGATGGTTTTGCCGGCGAAGTAATCCGGTGTTTTTGGCATGGCGCGCTCGCCCTGATCTGTGGACCAGCCGATTGTGCCTTGCTGTCCGGCCCGCCACAACAGGGGAGGCCAGGCTTGGGCTTACGTCGCGAGCAGGTGAGCGTGGCGCAGTTTCATCAGCGCCGTTTCCTGCGCGACGGGGGCGGTGCGGCCGGGTGCGATCGCGGCGGCGGAAGCACAGCGCACCACGGCGTTGCGCAGATAGGGCGGCGTCTGCGACCACAGATATTCGAAGATATGGCCGCTCGACTTGTGTGCGACGCGGATGGTGCTGCCTTCAATGGCGACATCGAAATTCGGCTCGCTGCTGTTGAGCTTGAGCTTCGTCGATCGCGCCGCTTCTCTCAGGATGTCCTGGCTGATTGGCGAGTCGTCCGCAATCAGCATCGTGATGGTGCGCTCCATAATGGTCCTCAAGCTCGGTCGATGGTTCGCCTTGCCTCCATCGAAGGCAGCCGGGGTACGCTGATCGGAATTCAACCGATGGCTCTGGTTCCGGTGAAATGGCCGGAAAGATCAGCGCCACATCCGCCGCATGCGCGCGGCGATGTCGACCGGCGCGCGGGAACTTGGCGCGGCGCTTGCCGCACCCGCTGCAGCCGTCTGTGGCCACGCGCAGGTCTCGAACAGCCGCAGGATGTCGGAGGAAATAAAGCGCGTGCGCGCGGCGTACATGTGACGGTCGCCATTGCCGCGTTGGGCCTGGACATAGAAGCGTTGCGGCAAGATCAGATGCAGATGATCCTTGGCGCGGGTCATGGCGACGTAGAGCAGCCGCCGCTCTTCCTCGATCTCGGCGCTGGTTCGGGTGGCGAGATCGGCCGGGATACAGCCGTCGACGCAATTGAGCACAAAGACCGCTTTCCATTCCTGGCCCTTGGCCGAATGGATCGTCGAAAGGATCAGGTAATCTTCATCGAGCAGCGGCGGCCCGGCCGCGCCGCTGGTGGCGCCGGGCGGATCGAGCGTGAGTTCCGTGAGAAAGCGCTCGCGGCTCGGAAAGCCCTGCGCGATCTGGGCGAGCTGCACCAGGTCGGCCTGGCGCAATGCCGCGTCCTCGTGAAGGCGCTGCAGATGCGGCTCGTACCAGCGACAAACGAGATCGAGTTCGGCCGGCCATCCGGCGGCGCGCCCGCGCACATGCTGGAACGTGTCGACAAAGTCCGGCCAGTCGGCTCTCGCGGCAGCGGGCGGCGTCAGTGCGGCGAGCGCGGGAACCGGGTCGGCGCCGTCGGCGAGTGCACCGAGCGCACGGCCGGCAGTTGCCGGTCCGACTCCGGGCAGAAGCTGCAAGGTGCGAAAACCCGCGACGCGGTCGCGGCTGTTTTCGCTAAAGCGCAGGAACGCGAGCACGTCCTTGATGTGCGACGCTTCGAGGAAGCGCAGACCGCCGAATTTGACGAATGGGACGTTGCGCCGTGTCAGCTCGACCTCGAGCAGGCCGGAGTGATGCGAGGTGCGAAACAGCACCGCCTGTGTTTTGAGGGCCAGGCCGCACTCGCGGTAGTGCAGAATCCGCTCCACCGCAAAGCGCGCCTGCTCGGCCTCATCCGGCACGCTCACCAGAAACGGGCGCTCGGCGGACGCGCGATCCGAACGCAGGTTTTTTGTAAACCGCTCCGCGGCGCGCTCGATCACCGCGTTGGCGGCGGCGAGGATCGGCCGTGTCGAACGGTAATTGTGTTCGAGCGTGATCACCTCGGCGCGCGGACTGAACTGGCCGGGAAAGTCGAGAATGTTGCGCACGGTCGCGGCGCGGAACGAGTATATCGACTGGGCGTCGTCGCCGACCACAGTGACGCCTTTGCCGTTCGGCTTGAGCGCCAGCAGGATGGCGGCCTGCAGGCGGTTGGTGTCCTGATATTCATCGACCAGGACATGGTCGAAACGGTCCGACACGTCAGCCGCGAGCGCCGGTTCGGCCATCATCTGCGCCCAGTAGAGCAGCAGATCGTCGTAATCGAGGATGCGTTGGCGCTGCTTGGCCTCAACGTAGGCGCCGTAGAGCGCGCGCAATTCCGCTTCCCATTCGGCGCACCATGGAAAGTTGCTGCCAAGCACCTCGTCGAGCGGAGTCTCGGCGTTGACGGCGCGCGAATAGATCGCGATGCAGGTGTTCTTTGCCGGGAAACGGCGTTCGGTTTGCGAGTAACCGAGGTCGTGGCGAAGAAGATTCATCAGATCGGCGGAGTCTTCGCGATCGTGGATCGTGAACGCGCGGTCGAGACCGATGCGTTCGGCATATTCACGCAGCAGCCGCGCGCCGATCGCGTGGAACGTGCCCGACCAGGAAATAGTCGCGGCGGTTACGCCGCCGCGCTCCTGCAGCGCGCCCGCCGTGATGTGCGCGGCGCGCCGGCTCATGTCCGCGGCCGCCCGGCGCGAAAAGGTCAGGAGCAGCATGCGCCGCGGATCGACGCCGCTGACGATGAGATGGGCGACGCGATGCGCCAGCGTATTGGTCTTGCCCGAGCCCGCGCCGGCAATAATCAGAAGCGGGCCGCCTTCGGCGAGCTCCGATCCGCCGTGCTCGACCGCGCGGCGCTGCTGCGCATTGAGTTTGTCGAGGTAGGCGGTCATGGCCCCTTTGACGGCCGCGGCGGCGCGACACGCGCCATGCCGAGCGGTCCCCCACGCGAATCGAACGAGCATAAGAACAGAGGATGAACGAATTGCCAAGGACGGAGCCAAGGATTGGGCCGAGGCCGCAAGGTGAGCTGCGCGATAAATCCATTGCGGCGACCGCGCCATTATGTGACCCCGGTCGTCCGCCATCGCTTCAATCACATAAGTGTTGGGACATGCCGCGCTCGCTTGCAGACTTTGCGATCTTTGCCGCACCCGCCATGTTCGTCGTGCTGTGGGCGTCCGGCTTCATCGGAGCGAAATTCGGCCTCGCTTACGCCGAGCCGCTGACGTTTCTGACGTTGCGCATGGTGGCAATCGTTGTGCTCCTTGGAGTCGTGATTGCGGTGACGCGTCCGAAATGGCCGGACGGCACCGGCATCATGCACAGCGCGCTGACCGGCCTGATGGTGCATGGGCTTTATCTCGGCGGCGTCTTTGTCTCGATTGAAAACGGCCTGTCCGCCGGCCTTATCGCACTGATCGTCAGTCTGCAGCCTGTGCTGACCTCGACGATCGCCAACCGCTGGCTGGGCGAGCGCGTGCTGCCGCGGCAATGGCTGGGACTCGTGCTCGGGCTTGCCGGCGTCTATCTGATCGTGCGCGAGAACATCGCAGGCGGCGAAACGCACCCGCTGGCCTGGCCGGCGGCAGCCGTCGCGCTGATCGGCATCAGCGTCGGCACGCTTTACCAGAAGCGATTCGGTGGCGGCATCGACATGCGCACCGGCCTGCTGTTGCAATATACAGCGGCCGGGACGCTGTTTGCGCTCGGCGCCTTCGCCTTCGAGCACCGCGCGGTGCAATGGACGCCGCAATTCATCTTCGCGCTGTCGTGGCTGGTCTTGGTGTTGTCGTTCGGTGCCATCTGGCTGTTGTATTTTCTGATCCGCCGCTCGGCCGCGACACGGGTAGTGAGCCTGTTCTATCTCACTCCGCCAGTGACCGCGCTGATGGCTTGGCTTTTGTTCGACGAGCGGTTGCCACCGCTGTCGCTCCTCGGTACGGCGATCTGTGTGGCCGGCGTGTTTCTGGTCAATTGGCGTCCTGCCGGCGCGGCGGCTTAGGTTTTGCAGATCAGGAGGAAAACGCAGATGAGCGTTCGAGGTCCGATTGAATATCGCGATGCTTCACCCGCAGTGCGCGCAGTGTTCGATGACATCAAGCGCACCCGGCAGGTCGAGGACGTGAATAATTTCTGGAAATACCTCGCGCGGGATCCGGAGACGCTCAGGCGTACCTGGGAGAGCATCAAGGAGGTCATGGCGCCTGGCGCGCTCGACCCGCTCACCAAGGAGATGGTCTATCTCGCGGTCAGCGTCACCAATGGCTGCGGCTATTGCACCGCCAGCCACGGCGCCGCCGCGCGCAAGGCCGGCATGAGCGAGCAGATGTTCGGCGAACTGATGGCCGTCGTCGGCATGGCGAACGAAACCAATCGCCTCGCCAATGGCTATCGCGTGCCGATTGATGCTGCCTTCGAGCGTTAGCGGAGGGAATGGTCGCTCGCGTCGGCACACGCCCGGCGCAATATCGTTAATAGACCATTAGCGAGCCAGCCGCCGTGCGCTCTGCGGCGGTCCGCGTTTCTTAAATGTTCATTGGTTTCGCCGACTTAGAGTGAGTTCGATTCGTAAACTCTTCGGGCGTGGCAAGCATCGGCTTGCGGGGGCGTCCGCGTAAGGCATTTCCGCGAGCAAGCCGCATGAGTGAGTTCGAACAGGCCGCCGAAATCGCGCAGTTGCGCCGGCAGGTCGATGCGGTCAGTGAGCGCCTGGCCGAGGCGCGTCGCGCCGTCGGTTTGCTCAACGCGATTTTCGATGCGCTGCCGGTCGGTGTTACGGTGCAGACCGACGAAGGCGCGGTCGTGCTGCAAAACGGCATGGCGGCGGAAATTTCCGAACCGTCCGTTGACGACGCTTCGTCACGCGCCGCGCCTTTCGGCGTTGGCGAGGCGGAAAAAACGCCGCAGCCCGCAGGCGCGATCACGACGGAGGAGCGCGTCGTCGCCGGCTTTGACCCCGCGGTTCAGCGCACGCTTTTGATCGCGCGTCGGCCGGTTCGCATCTTCGACCGGCCGCTTCTGCTGTCGACCGCGCTTGATTTCACCGACCGCAAACAGGCCGAAGTCGAACTGTCGAAGCGCGCCTATATCGACGAACTGACAGGACTGCCCAACGGCGCGTTACTTGCCGAACAGGTTCGGCAAGTGCTGGCAAACAGCGAGGGGCGCTGCCGTTTTGCGCTCGCGTTTCTCGACATCGATAACTTCAAGCACATCAACGACTATTACACCCACGCGATCGGCGACGCGCTTTTGCTGAAAGTCGCTCAGCGGATTTCCGCGCATATTCGGCCGAACGATTTCGCCGGCCGTATCAGCGGCGACGAGTTTCTACTCTTCCTTCATCCGCTCGACAGTGACGAAGAGCTGGAAAGTCTGATCGACGATTTGCTGAAGGCGCTCAAAGAGCCGTTTCTGATCGAGGGTTACGAGATCCTGACTTCAGCGTCGATCGGCGTCAGCGTGCATCCCGACCACGGCCTCAACTATGAAGCGTTGCGCCGGGCCGCCGATACCGCGATGTACCGCGCAAAAGAGGTGACTAAAGGCGCTGCGGCGCTGTTCGATACCGATATGGGCCGAGCCATGGCGGTGCGCATGGCCCAGGAACAGCGGCTGCGGCTTGCGGTGCGCGACGGCCGATTTTGCTGCGCCTTTCAGCCGAAGGTCGATATCCGCACCGAGGAGGTTGTTGGCGTTGAAGCGCTGATCCGGCTGCGCGACGAGGACGGCGTCATCCAGCCACCCGGGCAATTCATTGGTCTGGCGATCGAGCTCGGCTTGATCGATGACATCACCTATCTGGCGCTCGCCGAGATCGTCAGGTCGATCGACATGCTCGACGACGCCTTCGGTCCCCATGCCACTATCAGCATCAATATTGCGGCCAAGCGCGCCGGCGACGCCAAATTCATGATTGGCTTCTGTGAGGAATTGCAGGCTACCGGCTATGCCAACCGCTTCATGGTCGAGGTCACCGAGGACGCCTTTTTCGCCGGCAGCCAGTTTCAGCGGCAGTTCATCCCGATGCTGCGCGAAATCGGCACCCGCGTGTCCGTCGATGATTTTGGCACCGGCTACTCGTCGCTCGCGACGCTTGCCGACGTCACCGCCGACGAGATCAAGATCGACCGTTCGTTTATTACCGGCATTCACGAACGGCCCCGCAGCCAGAGCGTGCTCAAGGCGATCGAGGCGCTGAGCGATGCGCTTGGCATGACAGTGATCGCCGAAGGGGTAGAGACATTCGAGGAGGTCGCCTATCTGCAAGCGGCGAGCCGGATCAGGTTTGCGCAAGGCTACTATTTCGCCAAGCCGATCTTCCTCGAGGAACTCGCGCCGGCGCGGCGCATCGTCGGTGAGGCGCGCAGCGGCGCCAATGCGCGCTACCGCACGCCGGCCCGACGCTGAGACTGACGGTTTACCAAGAAGGGGGTCTGGCACGCCGTAAAAGTCCGGCCAGAGCAATGAATCCCCGCGCAAATTGCGGGCTTTTGCGATGGTTGTCCGGCACACAAGGGGCGTGCAATTTGGCGCCTTCCATTAACTGAATCTCCAGGCGCGCAGGCTAGAGGATACGGTGGGCAATCTTGGGCTTGGGGGATCGGCGCATGGAGATGGATTTGGCGAATAGCGACTCCCTGTCCGCTGGCGCGGCTGCGCCGCAGGCCGACTTTCTCGGCTGTATTGTTTCTGTCCACGGCTCGCAGGCAAGCGTCGGCATTCCCGCAATGTCGCCGGCCGGACCCGAAGAAAAGCGCATCACGGTCGGAAAATTTCTCGGCGTTGTCGTCGGCAAGTCGATGCTTGTTGGCCTCATCACCGACGTATCGATGCGCCCCGAAGCGGGCAAGGACAATCGTGACGCCGGCGTTGCAAAACTCGACCTGATCGGCGAGATCCGCTCGGGCGAAGGCGGCGTCGCATATTTTCAGCGCGGCGTTACCTCATATCCGGGCATGGCCGATCCGGTTGTGTTCGTCGGTTCGCGGGAACTGCGGCTGATCTTTCAGAGTTCCAGCGCGCGCATGATCGAAGTCGGTCATCTGCATCAGGACAGTGACATTCCAGCCGGCATTGAAGTCGACGAAATGCTGAGCAAGCATTTCGCGGTGCTCGGCACAACGGGCGTCGGCAAGTCAAGCGCCATTGCGCTGCTCATGCAGCAGATATTGCAGGCGCGCTCCGATTTGCGCGTCCTTATGCTCGACGTTCACAATGAATATGGGCGCTGCTTCGGCGAACGCGCGCAGGTGCTCAACCCCAACAACATCAAGCTGCCGTTCTGGCTGTTCAATTTCGAGGAAATCGTCGACGTGTTTTTCGGGGGCCGGCCCGGTCTCGAGGAGGAGGTCGACTTTTTATCCGAGGTCATTCCGCTGGCGAAATCGTCATATGCACAGCAGATCGGGCTGACCAGCCGACTTGCCAAGCCCGGCGAGGCAGGCGCCGTGCGCTACACGGTCGACGTGCCGGTGCCCTATCGCATCGCCGATCTGCTTTCGTTGCTCGACACGCGCATGGGCAAGCTGGAAAACCGCGCCTCGCGCATGGTCTATCATAAGCTGATGACGCGCATTGAGACCATCTGTAACGACCCGCGTTACGCCTTTATGTTCGAGAACGCCAATGTCGGCGGCGATACGATGGCCGAAATTCTGGCAACGCTGTTCCGGCTGCCGCCAAACGGCAAACCGATGACCATCATGCAGCTCGCCGGTTTTCCATCCGAAGTGGTCGATGCTCTCGTCTCTGTGACCTGCCGAATGGCATTCGACCTCGGATTGTGGAGCGACGGCAGCGCGCCGCTGCTCGTCGTCTGCGAAGAAGCGCACCGCTACATGGCGGCCGACCATTCGGTCGGCTTTGCGCCGACCCGGCGGTCGATCTCGCGCATCGCCAAGGAAGGGCGCAAATACGGCGTGTTCCTCGGGCTGGTTACGCAGCGGCCTGCGGAACTCGATCCGACGATCCTGTCGCAGTGCAGCACGCTGTTTGCCATGCGCATGACCAACGACCGCGATCAGGAGTTGCTGCGCTCGGCCGTCGCCGACACGGCCGCCAATCTGCTGGCGTTTTTGCCGTCGCTCGGAACCGGCGAGGCGTTTGCCTTCGGCGAAGGCGTCATGCTTCCAACACGGCTCAAGTTTCACCAGTTGCCGGCGCATATGCTGCCGCGCAGCGATACGATGAGCGACGATCAGCCAGACATCCAGGGGCCGCTCGACAGCCGTTCTCTGGCGGCTGTCATCGAGCGCTGGCGCGGCCGCGTCAGCCGGCCGCGCGCCAATCCGGCCGAAGAACTACGGGCCGCGAGCGCTTCTCCGAGCATCCAGCCCGCGGCGGCGCCTCAGCCTGCGGCGCCGCTCGACCCGAACCGCTTCAGGCTCCTGAAACGGCCCCTCGACGACCAGGCGCTTAATGCCGCGCTTGATCGGCAAATGATGGATCCGGGCCGCCGCTAGCCGGGCCGCCGGCCGCGACGGGCAACATTGGCATTGGTGCGCGGCTGCGCTAAAGGCAGAGCGCACCGTGTCTTACTCCGCAGCCCTCATGCCGGCGTCCCACCGCGATCTCATCGTCGTTCACAGTTCGGATCTGCACGTCGATCACGACTATACGGCACGGATTCATGGCGGGGACGGCGCCGCCGGGCTTGCCTGCGTGCTCAATGCGGCGCGCGCCATATCGGCCGACGTCGTGGTCCTTGCTGGCGACACGTTCGATAGTCACCGCGTACCGCAGAGTCTGATCGAGCGAGCTGCCGCGGTGATGGCCGACGCGCAGCTGCCGATCGTATTGCTTCCCGGCAACCATGACCCGGCGGTGAGCGAGGGAATTTATTACGGTGGCGCGCTCGCGGCGGTGAGCAACCTGCACATCATCGGCGTCACTCATGACGAAGCGATTTTGTTTGACAGCTTGTCGCTCGAAATCTGGGGACGGCCGCATCGCGATTACGATGACATGATCCCATTCGAGTTCGCTCAGGGCAGGGCACCTCGCCGTACGCGCTGGCAAATCGCCATGGCGCACGGTCATTACGAGCCGACGCCCGATCGCAGCATCGGTCCGCGGCCGTCTTGGCTGATCGGCGATGCTGAAATTGCCGCAACCGGCGCCGATTACGTTGCGCTCGGCCATTGGAATCGGGCGATACGCGTCGGCAACGGGACAGTGCCGGCCTATTACTCGGGCTCACCCGAGTATGCCGGTACGATCAACGTGGTGTCGATGAAAATGGGTCAGGGCGTGACAGTGACGCGCACGCCGCTCGATATCGCGCGCGAGCCGATCGACTGACGGAAAACGGCCGCGCATGAGATACCTCCGTTGCTTGTAGGCTTACATGACAACGGTGCGGTATTTGACCTCGTCCCGGCTCAGAGGCGGGTCGGCCTCGACGAACCCACATATCGGGAGAGCTCCGCGGAAAGTTCCAGAATTGCCCGTTTGAAATCAGAGGCATAGTTGCGGCCCCTCAGTTCGGCTATTCTTGCATTGCTGCACCGTGGAGGATGGAGGGAAGAAAATGCATAAACTCGGCCGCACAAATCCGAGAAAATTCTTTGCCATGAAGCGCTGCATCTTGGTAGGCGCAGCAACGCTGACTGTCCTGATGGCCGGTTGGTCGCTCGGCACGCCCTCACGTGCGCAAATGCCGAATGTTACTCCGCAAGGTTCTTGGACGATGAAGGCGCCGCTGCCGAGCGCGCGCGGCGAGGTGGCTGCGGTCGCACTTGACGGCAAGCTGCATGCGATCGGCGGCTCGGTCGACGGCAAGGCTCGTCCATTTCACGATGAGTATGATCCGGCAACAAATACCTGGCGGGCGCGCGCTCCGCTTCCGGAGGCGCGCGACCATCTTGCCCTTGCGGTTGCCGGCGGAAAGATATTTGCTTTCGGCGGCTTCACGTCCGCAGTGCACAAAGGCGCCGGCACCGACGCATTCGAATACGATCCGGCCGCGGATCGCTGGGACATCTTGCTACCGATGAAAGTGGCGCGCGGCTCAGCCGGCGCCGCAACGGTCGACGGCAAAATTCATGTGATCGGCGGACGCGGCCCCGACGCGATCGTGGTCGCGGCACACGAAGTGTTCGATCCAAAGACCGGCACGTGGAGCGAGGCGGCTCCGCTGCCGACGGCGCGCGACCACATGGCGGTGGTTGCCTTTGACGGAAAAATTCACGTAATCGGCGGACGCTTCAAAGGCCCGGTTCAGCGCACCGGCCTGCACGACGTGTACGATCCCAAGACCGGCGCGTGGAGTTCGGCGCCGCCGATGCCGACCCCGCGCAGCGGCGTCGCCAGCGCGTCTTATCACGGGATGATTCTGGTGCTCGGTGGCGAACTGCCGCCCGATCATACCTTTCCCGAGAACGAGGGCTACGACCCCAAAACCAACACGTGGGTTACTCTCGTGCCGATGCCGCACGGCCGACACGGGTTTGGTGGTGCCGCGATCGGCGACAATGCCTATTTCGCCGGCGGCAATCTCGGCCCGGGTGGCGGCGAAACGACCGACCAATTGATCATGTTCCATCTGCCGTGACGCGGCGCGCAGCCGTGACATTTGCGGCGGAGCCGCTATGGTGCGTCGCACGCGCTCGTAGCTCAGCTGGATAGAGCATCAGACTTCGAATCTGAGGGTCGGGAGTTCGAATCTCTCCGAGCGCGCCAGCGGTTCACTGATCCGATCAGGTCAAATACTCGACCTTGCCGTTGTCGAGATCATAGTAGGCGGCCATGACCTTGACCTTGTTGGTCTTGGCGAGGCCGGCGACGATCTTGCTGTCTTTCGCGATCTTGGAGGCGGTGCGCTTGGCATTTTCGCGCACCGCGTTGTCGACGAAATCGCCGGGTTTGCCATGAACCGCGCGTGCAGCAGGCACGATCGCCGCGACCATTGGGCCGATCGAGCCGGGAAATTTCGCGTGCTTTTCGACGACCGAACAGGCGGCGGCGACCGCGCCGCAGCGCTGGTGGCCGAGAACGATAATGAGTGGAATGCCAAGTTCGGCGGCGCCGTATTCGATCGTTCCCATCGTGGCCGTGTCGGCCATATTACCGGCGTTGCGCGCGACGAACAATTCGCCGAGGCCGACGCCGCCAAATACCAGTTCGGGCGGAGTGCGGCTGTCCGCGCAACCGACGATCGTCGCCCACGGCGTCTGTGCCTTGGCGATGGCGTCGCGCTGCTTCGTCAGATCGGCGGCGCAAAGCTGCGGCGCATCAACGAATTTCCCATTGCCCGCCTTCAGCCGTGCGAGCGCCTCGTCGGGGGTGACGCTGGTTGTTGCACCGGCGGCAAGCGCGCGTCCGCCCAAGGTCGCGGCCGCGGTGGCGCTCGCCGCAACGAGCGCAAGGAAGGTCCGGCGCGGCAATGCAAAGTTTTGACAGGCGATGCACATGATGGTGTCTCCGTGAAATTGACGCCCGGCTTCGCTACCGGCGCGGCTCGATCGGGTTGCGCGGCGGTAAGCCGCCGGTCGCTTCAAAGCCGAATTCCGTCCACAGGCTCACATCAAACATCTAACGGCGTGTTAGGTTGTTGGCTTGATCGGCTGTTAAGAGAATCCTCGAATCTTCGGGCGATATCTCGTTATGGTGCCATACCATCTGACGCCTGCAAGTAATCGCGGGCAAGACCAATCTCGGCTCCGGTTGCGGTGGAGAACCACTCGCTAGGATTTGACCCAACGGGGCTTGCGGGCCTGAAGTGGTCAATCCTGTCTGAATGTGGCAGCTTGTGGTGAATGGCAAATGCTACTTGAAGTTGCCACAAAGGATAGCTACGGTTTCTGCACACGTTTAGGTGGAGGAACCCATGCGCGGTCTGCTTTTTGTCTGCTTGTTGACAGTCGCCGCCGCCAGCCCGGCATTCGCGGCAAATACGTTCCAGAATACGTGCTCAGAAATACGTTTTGCATATTCGGGTAATCAAGCCACTCTCAACGCCGTATGTCTAAAGGCCGACGGAACCGCCAATGCGACGTCCCTGACGCTGCAGGGGATCTCGAACCAGAACGGAAAATTGGTCCAGGGCGGCGGGGCGAGCACTTTTCAGCAAAGCTGCGGCAGCATCTCGATCCTGGTCGATGGCCCCTACGTGACGCTGAGCGCACTGTGCCGCACGATCAGCGGCGCGTCGAATTCAACGAGCCTGTCGCTCGACAATATCAGCAACATGAACGGCGTTTTGCGTCAATAAACGCCGCGCCTACTGTTCTGGCTGTATTATCTTTCGGCCCGCCCGGAGCGGCCCTCGCGCCGCTTCCCCTTGGTATGTCGCGCGATTTGCGCTGATCGGCCCGGTCTGGCAAAGATTCAGGTCGGTCCAACGGCGTGAATTCGAAAAGTGACAGACCCCACAATCCGGCTCGGCCTCGATATCGGCGGCACGTTTACTGACGTGGCGCTCGAGATCGGCGAACGCCGGTTCACCGCCAAGACGCTGACCACCCCGGGGGCGCCTGAGCGAGGCGTGCTTTCGGCGCTTGATGTCGTGACGCGGGCGGCAGGCATAGCGCCGGGACAGGTCGGGCTGATTATCCACGGCACGACGCTTGCGACCAATGCGGTGATCGAGCGCAAGGGCGCCAAGACTGCGCTGTTGACCACTGAAGGTTTTCGCGACGTGGTCGAAATCCGCCACGAAAACCGCTTCGAGCAATACGACGTCAACATCGATCTGCCGCCGCCCCTGGTGCCGCGGCGACTGCGTTTTCCAGTGCGCGAGCGTATCGATGCACAAGGCCAGGTCTCACGCCCTTGGACCAAGCAGGCTTGGCACGCGCAATCGACGAACTCGCAGCGCGCGACATCGAGGCAGTTGCGGTCGGCTTTCTGCACAGCTTCACCAACCCCGATCATGAGCGCCGCACCGGCGAGGCGATCGTGCGGCGCTTGCCCGAGATGGGAGTGACATTGTCGTCCGACGTGTCGCCGGAAATGCGCGAATATGAGCGTTTCTCGACCGCCTGCGCCAACGCCTACATCCAGCCGCTGATGGGGCGTTACCTCAAGGGCCTCGAACGCGAGCTGCAGCAAACGGGTTTCGTCTGTCCGCTACTGCTGATGACCTCAGGCGGCGGCATCACCACCGTCGAGACTGCGATCCGCTACCCGGTTCGGCTGATTGAGTCCGGCCCGGCGGCCGGTGCGATCTTTGCCGGCTGCATCGCCCGCCAGCATGGCCTTGATCAGGTCGTGTCGTTCGACATGGGGGGCACGACCGCCAAGATTTGTTTAATCGACAAGGCGCAGCCGCAGACCGCGCGCCTCATGGAAGTAGCGCGCGTCTACCGCTTTCTCAAAGGCAGCGGTCTGCCGTTACGCATTCCGGTGATCGAGATGGTCGAGATCGGCGCGGGCGGCGGCTCGATCGCGCGGCTTGATGCGCTCAAACGCATCGCGGTGGGGCCGGACAGCGCCGGGTCGCAGCCGTGCCCCGTGTGCTACGGCCAGGGTGGCAGCGCGCCCACGGTGACCGATGCCGACCTCGTGCTCGGCCGCATCGACCCGCACAGATTCTCCGGCGGCAAGATTGCGCTCGACGCGGCGGGTGCGGAACACGCGATCGCCGATCGCGTCGGTGCGCCGCTCGGTCTTTCGGCCGATCATGCAGCGCTGGGCATCAGCGAAATGGTCGATGAGAACATGGCCAATGCCGCACGCGTGCATGCAATCGAAAGCGGCAAGGATGCGCGCGCACGTACGCTGATCGCCTTCGGCGGCGCGGCGCCGCTCCATGCCGCGCGCGTTGCCGAAAAGCTCGGCGTCGACCGTGTGCTGGTGCCGGCCAATGCCGGGGTCGGCTCGGCGGTCGGCCTCTTGCGCGCGCCAGTCGCTTACGAAATCGTGCGCGGACGGCTGGTGCGCCTGTCGGAGTTCGATGCTGCCGCGGTCAACCAGCTCCTTTCAGAGATGCGTGCTGAAGCCGAGGCGGTGGTGCGGCGTGGCGCCCCGACAGCCGAACTGACTGAGCAGCGCTCATCGTTCATGCGCTATCGCGGCCAAGGCCACGAGATTGCGGTCGAGCTCCCGGTGTGCGCTTTTACCGATGCCGACCGAACGCCTTTGGTTCAACGCTTCGAGGCGGCGTATCGCCGGCTCTACAGCCGCTCGATCCCCGGGGTCGATATAGAAATCTTAAGCTGGGTGGTTTCGCTGCGCGCACCGGCGGAGGGGCGCCTCGCGGCCGAGGCCGTCGAGCGGCCAGGGAAAGCTGTGCCCCTGTCGCACCGCGCCGTGTTTGATCCGGATCGCGGGGAATTTGTTGACACGCCGATTTATTGGCGCGCCGACCTTGTGCCTGGCGCGCAAATCAGAGGTCCGGCGGTGATCGCCGAAGACGAAACCTCGACCGTCGTCAGCGCGGATTTCGACGCGCGCATCGACCGCTTCGGCTATATTGAACTCACACGTCGCGAGAGCTGATCATGGTGGCCCGTTCCAACGCCGCGCTGGCGCAGATTCACCAGCAGATCATGTGGAGCCGCCTGATCGCAGTGGTCGAAGAGCAGGCACAGACCATGATTCGCACCGCGTTCTCGACCTCGGTGCGCGAGGCGGGCGACTTGTCGGCCGGCGTGTTTGATCGCCACGGCCGAATGCTGGCGCAGGCTGTCACCGGAACGCCGGGTCACGTCAACTCCATGGCCAACGGGGTAAAGTTTTTCCTCGATGTTTTCCCGCTTTCCGGCATGAAGCCGGGCGACCATTACATCACCAACGATCCGTGGCTTACGTCCGGGCATCTGCATGATATCACCGTGGTAACGCCGAGCTTTTATCGCGGGCAGGCGGTTGGACTGTTCGCCAACACCATCCATGTCGTCGACATTGGCGGCCTCGGCATGGGCCCGGACGGCCGTCAGGTGTTCGAGGAGGGCTTGGCAATCCCAATCATGCCGCTCGCGCGCGAAGGCCGCATGAACGAGGATCTTTTGCGGATTGTTCGTGCCAACGTGCGCGAACCGCTGCAGGTCGAGGGCGACATCTACGCTTGCGCCGCCTGCAACGACGAAGGTAGTCGCCGCCTGGTCGAGATGATGGACGAATTCGAGATCGCCAATCTCGATCGGCTCGGCGATCAGATCGTTGAAGCATCGCGCGCCGCAACGATCGAACGCATTCGCAAGCTTCCGCGCGGCACCTATCGCAACTCGCTGACCATGGATGGCTACGACAAGCCACTCGTGCTCAATGCGGCGTTGACCATTTCGGACGACGGCATTCACGTCGATTTCGAGGGCACTTCGCCGGCATCGAGCTATGGCATCAACGTCGTGCTCAATTACTGCCTTGCCTACACGGCCTTTGGCGTCAAATGTCTCGTGGCGCCCGATGTACCTAACAACGCGGGTTCGCTCGAACCGATTACGGTGAGCGCGCCGGAAGGCTGCGTGCTCAACGCTAACCGGCCGTGGCCGGTCGCTGCGCGGCACACCGTCGGCCAGATGCTGCCGGACGTGGTTTCCGGGTGCCTGCATCAGGTCATCGCCGGCGGCGTTCCGGCCGAGGGCGCGTCGTCGCTGTGGAACCCGCAGATCTTCGGCGGCGGTTCGCTGGTCGACGAAGTCGAGGAGGGCACGGACGCGAACGAGCTACCGCTGTTCTCGACGGTCATCTTTCACTGCGGCGGGACTGGCGCGCGACCCGGCAAGGACGGGCTTTCCGCAACCTCGTTTCCTTCCGGCGTGCGCACGATCCCGGTGGAGGCAACGGAAAGCATTGCGCCGGTGATCTTTTATCGGCGCGAGTTTCGCGAAGGCTCCGGCGGCGCTGGAAAATTTCGTGGTGGCCTCGGCCAGGCCATCGAAATCGGCGGTGCAGGCGCCAACCCCATCGCGCTGTTGTGCAACTTCGAGCGAGTCAAGAATCCGGCGCGTGGGCGCGATGGCGGCGGCGTTGGGGCGGCGGGTGAGGTCGCGCTACGGTCCGGCCGCCCGATCCGGCCAAAAGGCCGGCAGACCGTGCCACCGCGTGATGCGCTTCAGCTCCGCCTTCCGGGCGGCGGCGGGTTCGGCGATCCGCGCACGCGCGATCCAGAGCATGTGCGCGACGATGTGCTGGACGGCCTACTAACCGCGGAGGCCGCGAGGCGCGATTACGGCGTTGCGATCGATGTCGACGGACAGGTCGATCACACAGAGACGAAGCGGCTGCGCGCGCGATAGCCGCACGCGGCGGGTGTCCTTCGCGGCATATCTCTGCGAAGCAGTGCCGTGGAGGGCTTACTGCACGGTAATATGTGCGAACTTGATCACCTTGGCCCATTTGGCGACTTCGTCGGCGGTGAACTCGCCCGCTTGAGCAGGTGTCATCGGTATCGGCTCGGCACCCACGCTCGCAAAGCGTGCTTTGATGTGCGGATCGTTCACGCCGGCTGTGATGACAGTGTTGAGCTTGTCGATGATCTCGACCGGCGTGCCGTTGGGAACGCCGAAGCCGTTCCAGGCGCTTGCATCGTAGCCCGATACAAACTCACTGATGGCGGGAATGTCGGGCAAAAGCTCCGAGCGCTTCGCCGTCGTGACACCAAGCGCCCGCAGCTTGCCGGCCCGGATAAAGGCAATCGACGACGGCAGCGAGGTGAACGCAAGCTGCACCTGTCCGCTGAGCAGGTCCGGCATGAAGTTACCGCGGTAGGGCACGTGCAGCATGCTGACGCCGCTCATCATCATGAACAACTCGCCGAACACGTGGGGCAGGGTGCCATTGCCGAATGAGGCCATCGCGATCTTGTTTGGATTGGCTTTGGCATAGGCGACCAGCTCAGGAAGCGTCTTTGCCGGCAACGATGGATTGACCGACATCGCGAAATTGGTGGTGCAGACACTCGCGACGGGGACAATGTCGCGAACGAAATCGAACGCAAGGCCGGTGTAGAGCGTTTGGTTGATCGCATTTGCGAGCAGCGTAAACAGCAGCGTGTAACCGTCCGGTGCCGCCTTCGCGACGACTTCGGTACCGATATTGCCGCCCGCGCCCGTCCGGTTATCAACGACGACGGATTGGCCGAGCCGATCGGAGAGCCAATGCGCCATGATGCGGGCGAGAACATCGGTGCCACTGCCAGCGGGCAGGGCGACGATGACGCGCATGGGGCGTGACGGATAGCTTTCCGCTCGCGCGGCGCGTGATCCCGGCAGCAGCGCTACGCCAGCCGCGAGAGGCAACAAGTCCCGCCGGGAAAACTGCATGATATTCGCCCCTCGCCGAAACGGGCGCGCAGTATCACGGCTGCGCCGCTGTCAGGACTTCACTTCGAACTCGCCGTTGATTTCAACAGGGGTACCGTGCGGCAAATTCACCTGTCCGACAGCAGACCGGGCGTGGCAGCCGTATGTTTCGATGTGTACCCACTGCTCATCGGCAACATCCATCTGATGTGCAGTATTGGGATGAATGAGCAGTCGCGGATCGGGTGAGATCTTCTTCGCCCAAGGCTGATCGCGGAAGCGCGAATGATGATAGGTCTTCTCCCGGTCGCCGGTCAGCAGCGTCAGAGGGTATTGCGCCTTAAATTCCGGCTCCGCGCGTTCACGCGCAGGCTCGACGAAATTCGGCAACGGATCGATGCCGATCGACGCGATCGCCTCGGAATAAAGTTCGATCTTGCCGGTCGAGGAGGGAAATTTCTCGAAGTTTTCCAGCGTGTAGGGATATGTGGCGTATCCGTCGCGGCGCAGCATTTCCAGCGTCACGCCGCTGTCGCCGAGGAGAAATTCGATGAATTCGTCCTGAGATTGCCAGGGCAAGAAATTCGCGGTGGTGGCGCCGCGCGCTCGCATTTTTTCCAGAAGTCCGCGCGCGATCGCGAAGTCGTTGCGCGCCTCGCCCTGCGGCGGCACCACGGCTTGCGTCATGGCGACAAGCGGTCCGCCGGGCTGCAGACGTATTTCGTCCTCTTCGAGGCCGGTGGTCTTCGGCACCACGATATCGGCGAGTTCCGCGGTCGGCGTCATCGCATCGGTCGCCACCATCAGGAAATCGAGCGAACGCAATGCTTCGACGGTCTTCGGCGTGTTCGGATAAGTCACAACAATATTGGCGCCGCTCAGATACATGGCGCGCAGCGGATAAGGCTTGCCGGTGAGGATGGCATCGATCGCCGTCGGGTTGTGGCATGCGGTCTGCCAGCCGCGCGGCAATGATGCCTATATTGTTGCGAAAGTATCCGAGATCGTACATGGATTGGTAGGGTCGGCCTCTTTTGTAGCGTCGGGCTTCAGGCCGGCCACGTGATCGGCGTTATTTAGCCCCGCTCCGCCATCTGGATCCATTTCTGTCCCACCGCCGGACCCAGGTACTCCGCCCGCGGCCGGATCAGCCGGTTGTTGGCGTACTGCTCGAGAATATGCGCCGTCCAGCCCGACATCCGGCTCACCGCGAAAATCGGCGTGAACAGATCCACGGGAATGCCCAGCGAGTAGTAGGTCGAAGCCGAGTAAAAATCCACGTTCGCGTTCAGATTCTTGGCTTCTTTGATGTACTTCTCGATCTGGCTGGAGATCTGGTAAAGCTCCTGGTGGCCGGTCCGCTTGCCCAGCTCTTCCGCCATCCCCTTTAAGCTCGCCGCGCGCGGATCCACCGTGTGATACACGCGATGTCCGAATCCCGGAATCTTGACCTTGTTGGCCAGCTTGTCCTTGATCATCTGCAACG
>Ga0208849_1001115_pt1 | contig 20211 bp, 20 predicted proteins | sample NGESurdeep072012_10_FD_184470 | JGI IMG/M metagenome (GOLD analysis project Ga0208849, IMG submission 184470) | Arctic peat soil microbial communities from Barrow, Alaska - NGEE Surface sample 53-3 deep-072012 (SPAdes) | ecosystem: Environmental > Terrestrial > Soil > Wetlands > Peat ... | reverse complement strand
GAGCCGCTCGCGCTCGCCGCTCGACAGGTCGCGCGGGTGCCGCGCCTCGCAGCCGGCGAGCCCGACCTCGGCGAGCACGCGCAACGCGCACGCGAGCTTGCCGCCGAGCGCGACCTCTTCGTCGGCGCGCTCGCGCACGAGGTAGCGGCCGGGGTCCTGGAGCAGGAACCCCGAGCGCGCCGCGCGCTCGACCGTCCCCGCCTGCGGCTCGAGCAGTCCGGCGGCGAGCTTCGCCAGCGTCGTCTTGCCGCAGCCGTTCGGGCCGGTGAGCGCGACGATCTCGCCGCGCCGTAGCTCGAGCGACGCCCCGTCGAGCACGAGCGGGCCGCCGGCGTACGCGAACGAGACGTGATCGAGACGGCACACCGACGACTCCGATCTGGTCGCGACCAGGTCGTTGTCGTTGGCTCCGATCCAGGCCGGGCGATGCTCCGCGAGCCAGCCGACCGCGTCGTCCCGCGGCGCGTCGAGCAGGATCCGCCCTTGCTCGAGGAAGACGACGCGATCGGCGTAGCGGAGCGCGATCGCGGGACGCTGCTCCGAGAGGACGACGGTGGCGCCGTTGCCGAGCGCGCGCTCGAGGAACGCCTCGGCGCCCTCGTGATCAAGCTGCGACGTCGGCTCGTCGAGCAGGAGCAGTCGCGGCTCGAGCGCGAGCGCCGACGCGAGGCAGACCCGCTGGAGCTCGCCGCCCGACAGCTCGACGACACGGCGGCCCACCAGGTGCGCCGCTCCGACCGCCGCGAGCGCCGCCTGGACATGCGCATCGATCTCGGCGGGAGGGGTGCCGACGTTCTCGAGCCCGAACGCAACCTCGGCCTCGACGCGTCCGAGCACGATCTGATCCTCGGGATCCTGGAAGACCGACGCGACGGCACCCGCGAGCTCCGCCGGGCGCGCACGGCGGGTGTCGCGGCCGACGACCTCCACGCGGCCTTCGAAGCGACCGCCATGGAACCACGGCACGAGGCCGGCGAGGGCGCGCAGGAGGGTCGACTTGCCCGAGCCCGAGCCGCCGAGCAGCAGCACGGTCTCGCCCTCGTCGACGTCAAGCGAGACGTCCCGCAGCGCGGGCGGCGCGCCGGGATAGGAGAACGTCAGGCGGTCGACGCGCGCTAGAGCCACACGAGCCCCACGACGACGAGGACGCCCGCGAGCGCGACGGCGATCGCGTCGGACGCGCGCCACGGTGGCGCGGGAACGCGCGTCCGGCCGGGCCGCCCGAAACCTCTCGCCTCCATCGCCTCGGCGAGATTCAGCCCGCGCTCGAGGGAGCCGGCGAGCAACGGCGACAGCAGCGCGGCGTGGCCCCGCAGCCCTACCGGCGCCAGGCCACGGCCGCGCAGGGCCTCGACAAGCCCGGCCGCGTCGCGCTCGAGCGTCGGCACGAGCCGAGTGGCGAGCGCGGCGGCGAGGACGGAGCGCCGCGCCGTCGCGGCGGCGATCAACCGGTCGTGGTCGAGCAGGAGCGCATACGCCGCGAACGCAAGCCCGACCGCCGCAAGGCGTAGCGCGTTGATGCCGGCGATCTGAAGCTCCTCGGTGGTGACGTCGAGCCGGCCGAGCACCGGGATCACCGGCCCGCTCCACAGCACGTGATAGCCGGTCGACTGGAGCAGCGGCGAGAGCAGGAAGACGAACCCGGCGCTGAACACCGTCCCCCAGATGTAGGGCTTCGCGCGCCGTCCGGCGCGCAGGCAGACGGCGAGCAGCACCGCGGCGAGCACGCCGACGGTCCACAGCCGCTCCGCGACGAGCGCGGTGCCCGCGACTCCGAGCAGGACGAGTGCCGCGGCGCTCGGCCTCACGGCACCGAGTACCGGTAGCGGTACATCGACGGGTCGAGCGCGAACCGCGCCGCGTTGCCGGCGAAGGAGAACTCGACCGCGCCGCCCGGCAGGAGCCGCGCGGTGAAGTGCGGCGGGCCGCCGACGAGCCGCAGCACGTTCGCGCCCGCGGGCGCGTGCGTGACGACGGTGCCGTGCAGGAGCCGTGCAAGCGCGTGCGCGGCGCCGGACGCGCCGATCACGACGGACGGACGCACCTTGCCGCCGTACCCGTGTAGGAACGGCTCGGGAAACGCGCCGACGACGACGGGCACGCTCTCGCCGACGCGGCCCCAGTCACGGTAGTCCCACCATTCGACATCGCCGGCGCGGAGCACGTACTCGGCCGCGCCGCGGTCGGCCTCGATCCCGTTCACGAAGTAGAACCAGTCGTGACGCGACGTGATCGAGCCCGAGATCCCGTTCACCGCCTCGACGTAACGGCCGCCGTAGCGCGTCGACAGCTTCGTCTCGCGGTCGAGCGCCTGCAGCGCGGTCTCGCCCGCCGGCACCGTCCGGACGAGCAGCACCGTGTTGCCCTCGTCGCGCGTCACCCAGAGCGTCGCCTGCCCGCGGCCGCCGCTGCTCCCGCACCCGGCGAGGAGCGCGACGACGGCGGCCGCGGCGGCGACGCGGATCACGGCAGCCTGTTCGAGCGGACGACGCCCGGTGCCGTCGCCCACACGAGCCCATGCGCGCGGGCGAAGCAGATGTGACCCGCGGGCGCGGAGATGATGCGACCGTCCGTGTGGTACACGAGCCCGGGCGGCACCTTCGACGCGCCGGCGTCGTCCTGCCCCCTGGCCGCGTAACAACCCGGCGCGGTCTTCGTCACGACGAGCGTCGGCGGACCGCCGTTCGGGCCGAACGTCGCCCAGTACCACTCGACCGTGTCGCCGTCCTTGAGCTGTAGCTGGTCGGCGCCGACCGGCGGTGAGACGCCGTTGACCTTGAACACCCATCCGGAGTCGCCTCCTGCCGGATAGAAGCCGATCTGGTCGACGTAGTTGCCGAACGACGACGCCGTGACGTGAACGTAGAACTCGCCGACGCGTGCGGTCGTCTGGAGCGCGTCGAGCGGCGTCGTGGCGACGATCGTCGGGTCGGTCGATCCGAAGATGGTGACGGTCTTGCCTTCGACGCGAATGTGCACGAGCGCCGCCGCGGCGAACGAGGCGAGCGCGAGAGCAACGAGCAGAGCCGTGACGCCAATGAGGGAACGGCGAAGCACGAATCCTCCTTCCGCGAGGGGTTCGGTTTGTCGGCGGGCGACAGGTCTTCTGACTCGGGGCGCCCTCCCCCGCCGTCTTCCCAGGCCCGAGAGCCCAGTGACGTCGTGGCAGGGAAGCGTCTCCCCTTACAGCGGCGGGACCGTCCCGGCTTTGCACCGGAGTTCCCTTACCGCTCGCCGGTTAGGAGCGCGAGTCTAGCATCGTGTCCGGTGGCTTCCCTCGCGCTCGATCTCGACGCCGTGCTCGCGGACACGCGGCCGCTCTGGCGCGACTGGGTCGAGGACGCCTCGCGCCGCGCCCGCGTCGAGCTCGAGCTGCCCGAGGACCGCACGCTCGCGGCCGCGGTGCTCGATGAGCGGCTCGGCGACTGGCGGCCGCTGCTCGAGCGGTTCGCCGCGGATCGCGCCCCCGTCTACTTCCGCTCGAGGCCGGAGACGAGCGCGCAGCTGCGGCGGCTGCACGGGACGGGCGCCCGGATAGGCGTCTTCACGGACGCCCCGCTCGTGCTTGCGGAGCTGGCGCTCGCCCATGTGGGCGCGACGAGGCGGGTCGCCGTGGTCGGCACGCTCCCCGAGGTGCTTGCGGCCCTCGGCGACGGCACGACGATCGTGCGTTCCCGTGTCGAGCTGGCCGACCTACAATGAGCCCGTGAGCGCCCAGGAGATCTCGGATCGCCGCTTCGACGTCCTCCTCGAACGGCTCGACCGGATCGGCGACGAGCTCGGAAAGATGAACAAGCGCCTCGACCACGACGAGCACTACGTGCGCCTGATCCGCGAGCTGGCCTCGCTCAACGAGTCGCTGCAGGCGATCGCGTATGCCGCATTGGGGCAGCAGGCACCTCAGGTCCGCCGGCGTCGCCCTGCTTAAAGTTGTTCAGGGCGTCGACCAGATGTCGAGGACGCCCGTCAGAGAGTGGTCGTTCGCGTTGCCCTCGGGCTCGGCGATGCGGCCGCCGACGACGATCGGGCTGTTCCAGTGGCCGCCGCCGGCCGAAAGTGTCGTCACGACCTTGCCCGTCGCCGGCATGTACACGTTCAGGCCGCCGCCCGGCGAGTAGACGTAGAGGAGCCCGCCCGCGACGACCGGGCTCGTCCCTCCCGTGCCGTTGCTCCACGCCCTCCTCAGGCGGCCGTTGCTGAAGCGCCAGGCGGCGGTTCCGCCGTTGTCCGCCGCGATCATCCACGTCGTCTTACCCTGGTGCCAGACCGCGGGCGCCGTGAACAGATCGGTGCCGGACGGGGTCGAAACCGTCTGCGCCTCGCCGCCGAGATGCGGCGCCGTCCCGCGCATGCGCGCGACGCTCAGCACCCGGATCTTCCCGTCCTTGCCGCCCTGGGCGAGATAGTTCTCGCTCAACAGCACCGGCGAGGTCGAGCCGACGTCGAGGTCGTCGGTGTTCAGCTCAGCGGTGTTGGACGGCGTGTAGTTCCCAAGCAGCTTCGTCGCGTCGGGCGAGAGTCGCAGCGCGGCGTCGCCCCAGTTCGTGTGCCCGTCCCACACCGCGTTGCCCGTCGCGGTGAGGATGTCGCCGTTCGCCGGGTCGATCACCGCGCCGGCCCGCCCGAACATCGCCGAGTCGCTGGCCGGACAGGTCGAGGGAACGATCAAACCCGTCCTGTTCGAGCAGAGCGAGTTCCACACGTGCAGCAGCTGCCCATTCGCTGCGTCGATCACCGCGACGTGTCCCTGGTACGGCGGCGCGTCGCCGATATAGCCCCCGGTCACGGCGATCACATGGCCGTTGTAGTAGTTCAGCGACGCCGCCATCTTCTCCCGCGACGGGAGCAGCGTGATCGACACGCCCCACGCGGAGTGGCCGTCGGCGACCGCCAGCTTGTAGATGAGGCCGCCCGGCGAGGCGGCGTAGATCCACTTCCGGCCCGGGTCGGCGACCGGCGTCGACGTCGTGATCTGCGCGCTGCCGGCCCACGAGGCGTACCCGGGCGGCGTGAACCGCCAGAGCAGTGCGCCGCTCGTCGCGTCGATCGCCTCGGTCTTGCCGTACGTCGTGGTCACGAAGAAGACATCGTGCGCAGCACCGTTGATCTGGACGTCGTGCAGGTAGATCGCCGAGGAGTCGACGGTGCCGTCGAGCTGTACCTGCCGGCGCACGAGGGAGCCGACGTTCGCCGCGGTGATGCCTGTCGCGAACGGCGGCGCGCTGCTGCGCTGCACCGACCAGCCGAAGCGAGGCCAGTCGTTGCCCGTCGCGGTCACCGCCGGGCGGCCCGCCGCCCCGCCCGCCCACAGGCCGAAGAAGAGCGCGACGCTTGCCGCAGCGGCGAAACGCTTGATCCCCACGAAAGCTATGACGCCCGCGCGCGGAAAAACCTTGCTCAACGGCGCAGTAAGACCCGGCGGAGCTCGTCCTCCTTGCCGGGCTCGAGGATCGCGAGCACCTGGTCACCCACCTCGAGCGTCGTCGAGCCGACCGCGATCTCCGCGTGGCCCGCGCGCATCACCGAGATCAGTCGTGCACCCTCCGGCAGCTCGAGCCCCTCGACGCGCTTGCCGGCCGAGGGCGAGTCGCGATCGATCTTCACCTCGACGATCTCGAGGTTCTCCTTGCGCAGCTCGAGGAGATGGATCAGGTCGTGCTCCGGCACCTCGTGCTCGACGAGCGCCATGATGCTCGACGTCGCGCAGATCGTCGGCGAGATGCCCAGCAGGTCGAAGTGCGCCTGGTTGCGGGGATCGTTGACGCGCGCGATCACCTGGGGCACGCCGTACTTCTCCTTCGCGAGCTGGCAGATGACCATGTTGTCCTCGTCGTCGCCGGTCAGCGCGAGCAGGATGTCCGGCGGCCGCGCGATGCCCGCACGCTCGAGCACGAAGACTTCGGTCGCGTCGCCGCGCTGCACCTGATGTTCGAACTCGTCCTCGAGGCGGTCGAAGCGGTCGCGGCGCTGCTCGATCAGCGTCACCTCGTGCCCGAGCCGCAGCAGCGAGCGCGCGACGTTCGCGCCGACCTTGCCGCCGCCCGCGACGATCACGTACATGGGAACACCTAGCTCGCGGCCTCTATGCGGGGCACATCGCAGGCGCGCACGGTCTCCATCAGCGTGTCGATCGACACCCGCGTCGGGCAGACGGTGCGCATGCCGCGGGCCGCGTAAAAGTCCGCCCGCGCCGGGTCGAGGATCCGCACGACGACGCAGTTGATGCCGAAGCGCTTCTGAGCGACCTGGCCGATGACGATGTTCGTATTGTCGCCGTCAGTGGCAACGACGACCGCGTCGGCGTCCTCGATCCCGGCCTCGCGCAGCAGATCGCTGTCCATGCCGTGGCCGACGACGAACGCGCCGGGCCAGTGCTCGCCGAGCCGGGAGAGCGCATCCTCGTTCTCGTCGACGACGGCCACGTCCCAGCCCTCCCCGTTGAGCTGGAGCGCGATCGTCGCGCCGACCCTTCCGCAGCCGATCACAAGTGCCTTCATGCCACCTGCAGCGTAGCGCGACCGGTCACGCGAGGGACTCCTCCAGCACACCCTGAGGGAAGGCCACGATGAGCACCTCGGCAGTTGCCTTCCGGAGCACGTACTCGACGGTCGGCGAGAAGAATCGGGATTGGCGACGCCAGCGGGGGGACGAGCCGAGCACGATCAGGTCGGCGTCCGTCTCCGCGGCGGCGTCCACGATCGCATCCCCGATTGAGCGTCCCCGCACGATGCGGCCCACGACCAGGACGCCGTTTGCGGCGCCGAGTGCCTGCGCCTCCGCGATCGAAGAGGTCGCCTGCGCCTCGATGTCCGGGAGCGGCGCGTGGAGCGGCAACTCGAGCGGCACCCTGATCACGAAGAGGGCCTCCACCGCTGCGTTGCGCTCCTGCGCGAGCGTGACGGCAATGGTGACCGTCTCTTCCCCGATCTGTCCGAGCTTCATCGGCACGAGGATCTTCGAGAACTCCGCCTCCGGCAGCTCCTGCTCACCCGCGGCGACAACTCGCGCGAGCAGGCCCTCGCCCCGACTGCGACGGACCAGCAGATAGACCACGATGCCTCCGAGCAGCCACCCCGGACCGCCGTAGCGGGCGCCGACATGCGTCGCCATCGCCGCGACGAAGACAGCGGACGTCGCGAGCGCACCCACCACCGACGGGAGCGGAATCGTCGCCCCGCGAACACCGATCCCGAGCGGCACGCGGAACGGCCGGCGCAGCTCCGGCTGCGTCACTCTCAGCCTGATCACGGCGAGTTGCGCTGCCGTGAACGCGAGGAGCACACCAAAGCTGAAGAGGCTGGCAAGGAACGTGATGCCGTGGCTCAGAAAGGACGTCCCGACGATCAGACCGATCGCGATCACCGATGCGGAGACGACGGACGCCGGCGCGACGAGCGTGCGTCGGTGAAGGCGGCCGAAGGCGCGGGGAAGCTGGCCGTGTTCGCCGAGCGAATACGCGAGCCGGCCGAAGCCGGAGATCGAGGTCGTCGCCGCCGCGACCAGCACGAGCGCGCCGGTCAGGCCGACGTACACGCGCAGGACGCGGCCGAACCAGCCGGGGAGGTGCAGCTGGAGCGCCGCGACGATCCCCATGATCGGCGAGCGGAGCCACTCGGTGCCGAGCGCGGTCGTCCCATGCGGCGCCGGAAAGGCGGAGAGGCCGATGAGCGCGATCAGCACGTAGACGAGCACGACGCACCCGATCGCGCTGAAGAGGCTGCGCGGCAGGTCGCGGCCCGGCGCACGGATCTCCTCGGCGTAATTCGCAACGGTCTCGAGCCCCGTGTAGGCAAGCATCGCGAGTGGCAGTGCGAAGGCAAGCTGGTGCCACGTCGGCGAGGTGCCGAGCGACAGGCCGCGCGTCAGCGCGCTGCTCGAGAACAGCAGCGCGAAACCGAGCACGACGAGCAGCGTCTGCGTGACGAGGTCGAGCAGCGGCACAGCGATCCCGAAGCTGTAGAGCCTCGTGCGGCGCGCCAGTCGCGAGAATCCGATCAAGACGATCAACACGCACGCCGCGATCACGTCGCCAGGGTGGTGTGCGATCGCTCCGATGCCGAGGGCGAGGCCGAGGTAGTGCGGGAAGAACAGCGCCGAGAGCGCGATCACGATGAGGTAGTCGAGAAAGAGCACCCAGCCGGTGAGGAAGCCGGCGAAGTCGTTGAACGCGACGCGGACGAACGTGGCGGCTCCTCCGGTCGCGTGAATCGCGGCAGTTCCTTCTGCATACGAGAGAGCGATAACGAGAAACAACAAGCCGATGACGCCGAGCACGGCCGGCGTCAGGCCCAGTGCATGCAGCGCGATGATCCCGAGCGCGAAGTAGATCGACGAGGCGATCTCGCCGTATGCGACGGAGGCAAGCGCAGGAGCGTCGAGGACCCGCTGCAGGCGTGGGAGCTTGCGCGCCATGTCTAGCGCCCCTTCCAGTGATGCCGTCTAGCTTCTGGGGCGCGAGCACCAAGCGATGCAAGGACGCAGGGAGCGCTCGGAGCGGCTACTACGGGCGCGACCGGGGACGCGGCAGCGCGCAGCGTGATCGCGTTCCAGAAGCGGACATGTATCGCTGGAAGGAGCACTAACGGCGCCGCAGGAGATAGAGGCGACCGGCGCCGAGCGCGACGAACAGGCCGCCGAAGAGATAACCGGCGCCCCCGCCGCGCGCGGACGTGCGGACGAGGATGGCCACACCGAGAGCGATCGCGAGCAGCCCGAAGATCAGCACCGAGCGGGTGTAGAGCATTCTCATGCCGACCCGTGCGCTCCGTCCGCGACGGCGCTCGTGGTGGCCTCGGCTCCCTGCGCGCGTCCGCGGACTTCGAACCGACCGGCGTAGGGTCCCGTCGCGATCATCACGCGACAGGGCGCATCCCGCAGGATCTGGAGGATCTCCTGCGGAAACGGGCGGCGGAAGCCGCTCCGCGAGGTGACCGGGGCGCCGACGACGACGAGCTGGGCCCGGTGGTCACGCGCCACCTCGGCGAGCTCCCGGCCGAGGCCGCCGGCGCGGGTGCGGACGATCCGCCGTGTCGGCTTCACCCCGTACGAGTCGGCGATCGCGGCGGCGTGGTCGAGCCGCTTCTGGAGCGCGCGCGCCTCGGCGCCGAAATGGGCGTTGAGCGGCAACTCCACCTCGACGAGCAGCGGCGCGACGAGAACGACGCGGGCGCGGCTGTCGGCCGCGAGGCGGCAAGCGAGGTCGAGCGCATGCTCGGTCTCGTTCTGTCCGAGCAACGGCACGATGATGCTCCGGTAACCGACCGCAGCGGTCCTTCGCACCACGCGACGTACCCGGTGCTTGAAGGCTTTGAGGTCCGGACGCCTCATCGCAACAGCTGGTAGGGGACGCTCGCAAGGATCACGCGCGGTTCGAACAGGAGCAGCCGCTTGATGTAGAGCGCGCGCTGGTTGTGCAGGGCGCGCCGCAACCCTCGCGTTACGAGCTCCGGCATCAGGACGAGCACCACGGCGTCTTCGTCCACGGTGAGCGCGTGCAGGTAGCGGAGCAGCGGGCCGCCGATGTCGCGGTAGGGCGCCTCGTCCACCTCGAGCGGAATCCGCGGTGCGTGCGACGACCAGTCGACGTGAATGGCACGCGCCTCCTGAGAACTGAAGGCGAAGTGGACAGCGCGCGTATCGGCGACGTCAAGGGCTGTCGCGTAGTTGACCGCACGCATCGACGCGGCATTTACCCCGGACACGAGGACGCGCACCAGCAGCCGCTGCGGCGCGGCGCCGAGCCGCCCCCGCACCGTGGGCACGTCGGCGACGATCACACCCGGCTCCGACAGCAGCCGGAACTTGAGCGCGAGCTCACGCGCGTTCCGTGCCTGTGAGAGCAACGACTCCGACTCGAACAACTCGGGCAGGACCACCGTCACGAAGTCCGACTCCCCGCGCGGCAGACGCCAGACCTGCTCGAGCACGGCCTCGGCGAGCCCGAGTCCGCCGTCGAGCACCTCGAGCATCGGCTCCCCGCCGACGTGATGGAACCAGCGCGGCCGGATTCCCGGGTCGGAGCCGGGCAACGGCACGTGCAGCGCGCGGAAGCCGGCGGGAGAGATCCCGCGTGCGAGCCACAGCGCCCGGTCGAGTGCCGGGTCGAGAGATTCCACGATCACGATCGTCGTGTTCCGGGCCGGCGGTGCTGCGACCACCGCCGCCGCGCCGGCCTCGAGCCGCCGTGCGACGCGCACGTAGTGGCGACGTACCCCGTAGAACCCCACGATCATCAGCGGGACCGCGACGATCACCATCCATGCGCCTTCGGTGAACTTCGTGACCACGACGACAACCATCACGACGAACGTTGCGAGCGCGCCGACCCCGTTGATCGGGGCGCGCCAGCGCCAGCCGTCCCCGTGCGTACGCAGCCAGTAGCGGACCATCCCCGCCTGCGAGAGCGTGAACGCGGTGAACACGCCGACGACGTAGAGGTGGATCAGGTTGTTGACGTTTGCGTGGTAGATCCAGATCAGGAGCGCAGCCGCGCCGGCGAGCACAACGACGCCGTTCGAGAAGACGAGCCGGTCGCCGAGGTTCGTGAACTGCCGCGCGATGAACCGGTCGTGGGCGAGGAGCGCCGACAGCCGGGGGAAGCCCTGGAACGATGTGTTCGCCGCGAGGATCAGCACGGCGAAGGTGAAGATCTGGACCACCCAGAACATCCACGAAGCCGCGCTGCCGGCGGGGAAGACGGCACGCGCAACCTGCGAGACGACCGACACCGTGGAGCTCGGCCTTGCATGCGTACGCACTGCGAGGTACGAGACGCCGACGAACAGCGTGATCGCAACGAGCGCGAGCACCCCGAGCGTCCGCGCAGCATTCTTTGCCTGCGGATGCTTGAACGCATTGACGCCGTTCGCGATCGCCTCGACTCCGGTCAGTGCGCTGGCGCCGGAAGCGAACGCCTTCAGCAGCAGGAAGATGCCGAGCGCTCCGGCTCCGGCTGCCAGCGGATGCGGGGTCACCGCCCGAGGGCAGGTCGAGGTGGCGCACTTGAAGACACCCGTCCCGACCGCAACGAGCATCGAGATGATGAACAGATAGGTCGGGAACGCAAACGTGAAGCCGGATTCGCGCACGCCGCGCAGGTTCACGACGGTGATCAGCAGCACGGCCCCCAGCGAGAGCTCCGTGTTGTAGTGGTCGAGTGACGTCACCGCCGAGGTGATCGCGAGCACTCCGCTCGACACGGAGACGGCGACCGTGAGCACGTAATCGACGAGGAGCGCGGCCGCCGCGACGAGGCTCGGCAACGTACCGAGATTCTCGCGGGCCACGATGTACGCGCCGCCCGACGTCTCGTACGCGCGCACCGTCTGGCGGTACGAGGCGATCACGATTGCCATGAGGACGGCGACCGCGATCGAAAGCGGCAGCGCTACGTGGAGCTCGGCGAGACCGGCGCCGAGCAGGACGACCATTGCCGCCTCCGTCGCATACGCGACGGACGAGATCGCGTCGGCCGCGAAGATCGGCAGAGCGAGCGGGATGGGGAGCAGCTCGTCTTCGAGCTGTCCGCTCGTCATAGGACGGCCGACGAAGACGCGCCGGGCCCGGCGCGGGGGCTGAAGCGCCTCGCTCACAGGCGAAGGCTCGTCGGCGAGCAGGGCCTCATGCCGCCCTACGGTAGAGGCTCAGTCGGCGGTATGCAGGTGAGCCGGCGGCTCGGGCGGCATCGGCTTGAGCACGAGCGTCTCGGTGGGCGCATGCGTGAGCAGCCAGGCCAGCTCCTTCTCGGTGAAGCCGCCGCGGCCGTCCGCAGGCGCCGGCGCGACGATCCGGTCGAACCGCTCGGCGTCCCACAGGCGCTTCACCGCGTGGGTGAGCGTACGTCCTTTTTCGATCCGCGCGTCCACCGCCACCCCGGCCCTGAGGGCCGCGTGCTCGACCGCCTCCAGGACGGGCATGGCGATCCTCACCTGGTCGCGCAGCGGCGAGTCCTCCGCGTAGCGCAGCGGCACGAGCAGCAGATATGCGGGCACGAGCACCGCCTCTTCTGCCCGGGCGATCCGGATCGACGCGTTGAGCACCGTCTCGTCCAGCGAGCCTGTGAACGGGACGAGGATGCGTCTCGCACCGGATCGGAGAGGCAACCGCGCCGGCGTGCGGCGGGCGCGCAGCAGCGCCAGGATGAACCCGGCCGCCAGAACGCCGAGCGCCGCGAGCAGCCCGATGTCGAGCTTGCTCATCCCGCATGCTCCGGCCGGTCGGCGCGGTTGGCGACGACGCGAATGTCGACGCCGGGGAGCTCGCGCACGAGCGCCGAGACGAGCGAGCCGCGCAGCACCTCTCGCCTGCGGCTCTCGTCGGGTGTGCCGACGAACACGTACGTCGTGCCGCGCTCGTAGACGACGCGGCGCACGCACGCGACGAGGTCGTCTCCTTCCTCCTCGAGGAAATGGGCGCCGAGCACGATCGCGAGCCGGCGCAGCGCGGCGAGCGACACCTGCTCCGCCTCGGAGAGCTGCTTGCCCGGATCGCGTACCCAGACCGCGTCGAGCTGCGCGCTGAGGCGCTCCGCCGAGCGCCAGGCGCGGCGCAGGATCCGCTGCGAACGGGGCTCGGGTGTCACGAGCGCGAGCACGCGCTCCGCCACCGCCTGCTGGCTGAGCGGGTCGAGCACGTTAGCCTGGCGGCGGGCCTCGACGTCCTCGGCCACCTCGCGCAGCGCGAGCTCCCGAAGGGCGGACAGCTTGTCGAGCCGGAAGAAGTTGTCGAGTGCGACACTCGCGCGCTCCTTCGGATAGATCTTGCCGGCCCGCAGCCGCTCGTGGAGCGCCTCCGGCGTCAGGTCGACGAGCACGACCTCGTCGGCTTCGTCGAGGATCCGGTCGGGGAACGTCTCGCGCACGCGCACGTCGGTGAGCTCCGAGATCGCGTCATTCAGGCTCTCGAGGTGCTGGACGTTGACGGTAGAGATCACGTCGATCCCGGCGTCGAGCACCTCGTCGATGTCCTGGTAACGCTTCTCGTTCCGCATCCCCGGCACGTTCGTGTGCGCGAGCTCGTCGATCAGCGCGAGCTCCGGCGCACGGCGGATCACCGCGTCGACGTCCATCTCGTTCAGCTCGAGTGTCCCGTGCTGCGCGCTGAGATGCGGCACCTCTCCGAGACCCACCGCAAGCGCGGCCGTTTCGGGACGATCGTGTGGCTCCAGGTAGCCGATCACGACGTCCCGGCCTTCTGCGTGCGCCTGCTGTCCCTCCTGGAGCATCCGGTAGGTCTTGCCGACCCCGGCGGCCATTCCGAGCAGAATCCGGTAGCGGCCTCTCATCGGTCGATCGTCGCTATGCGCCGAGGAGGTTGTGCACGATCAGATCGATCAGCTTGATCCCGATGAACGGGAGGATCACGCCGCCGGCCCCGTAGATCAGGAGGTTCCGCCGCAGGAGTGCCGTTGCGCCGATCGCGCGGTACCGAATGCCCTTCAGGGCGAGCGGGATCAACGCGGGGATGATCACCGCGTTGAAGATGATCGCGGAGACGATCGCGCTCTTAGGGTCGCCGAGGTGCATGACGTTGAGCGAGTTCAACGGGCCGCGCTGGCCCGGCTTCGTCGCGTAGGTGAAGGCGAACATGGCCGGGAGGATCGCGAAGTACTTCGCGACGTCGTTGGCGATCGAGAACGTTGTCAGGGCACCGCGCGTGATCAGGAGCTGCTTGCCGACCTCGACGATCTCGATCAGCTTCGTCGGGTTCGAGTCGAGGTCGACCATGTTGCCGGCCTCTTTCGCAGCGGTGGTACCGGTGTTCATGGCGACGCCCACATCGGCCTGGGCGAGCGCAGGCGCATCGTTCGTCCCGTCCCCCGTCATCGCAACCATGCGTCCCTTGCCCTGCTCCTCCTTGATCAGCGCCATCTTCGTCTCCGGCGTCGCCTCGGCGAGGAAATCGTCGACGCCCGCCTCCTCGGCAATCACGGCCGCCGTGACGCGGTTGTCGCCTGTGATCATCACGGTGCGGATGCCCATCTTGCGCAGCTCGTCGAAGCGCTCTCGCATGCCGCCCTTGACGATGTCCTTCAGGTGCACGACGCCGAGCGCCCAGTTGTCGCGCGAGACGACGAGCGGCGTGCCGCCCTGCTCGGCGACGCTTTGCACGATCCGGTCGAGCTCCGCAGGCGCGTTCCCGCCCTGCTCGGAGATGAACTGCTTGACCGCGTCGGCGGCACCCTTGCGAATCAGCGTCCCATTCATGTTCACGCCGCTCATGCGCGTCGTCGCGCTGAACGGGATGAACTCGTGCTCGCCCAACTCACGTTCGCGGAGGTTGAAGCGCTCCTTCGCGAGCACGACGATCGAGCGGCCCTCCGGGGTCTCGTCGGCGAGCGACGCGAGCTGCGCCACCTCGGCGAGCTCGCGCTCCTCGACGCCGCTGACCGGCAGGAACTCTGCCGCCTGGCGGTTGCCGAGCGTGATCGTGCCGGTCTTGTCGAGCAGCAGGACGTCGACGTCTCCGGAGGCTTCTACCGCGCGACCGGACATGGCGAGCACGTTGCGCTGCACGAGCCTGTCCATCCCGGCGATGCCGATCGCCGAGAGCAGCGCACCGATCGTCGTCGGGATGAGCGCGACGAGCAGCGCGATGAGGACGGTCTGCGAGGTTGCCGTACCGGCGTAGATCGCGAACGGGCGCAGCGTTACGACCGCTGCCAGGAAGGTGATCGTCAGGCCTGCGAGCAGGATGTTGAGCGCGATCTCGTTCGGCGTCTTGCGCCGCTCGGCGCCCTCGACGAGCGCGATCATGCGGTCGAGGAACGACTTGCCCGGCTCCTGGGTCACCTCGATCACGAGCTGGTCCGACAGCAGCTTGGTGCCGCCTGTGACGGCCGACCGGTCACCGCCCGACTCACGGATCACCGGCGCGGACTCGCCGGTGATCGCCGACTCGTCCACCGATCCGACCCCCTCGATGATCTCGCCGTCGGCCGGGATGATCATTCCCGCGTCGACGACGATGACGTCGCCCTTCTGAAGATCGGCCGCCGCCACCTCTTCGGTCCGGCCGCCGTCGATCCGGCGGAACGCGGTCGTGGTCGTCCGCGTCGCGCGCAGTGCGTCTGCCTGTGCCTTGCCGCGCCCTTCCGCGATCGCCTCGGCGAAGTTCGCGAAGAGCACGGTCAGCCAGAGCCAGATCGAGATGACGCCGACGAACCAGAGCGACCCGTGGTGCCCGCGCGCCAGGTCGAGGAAGAAGACCGCCGTCGTGATGACGCTGCCGAGCTCGACGATGAACATCACCGGGTTCCTGAGCTGGTTGCGGGGGTCGAGCTTCGGGAACGAGTCGCGAACCGCCGCGAGCGTGAGCTCGCGCGAGAAGACGCTTGCGCTCTGGCGCGCCATCTACTTGCCTCCCAGCTTGTCGAGAGCGAGATTGAGTTTGAGGACGTTGACGCCGGGCTCGCCGAAGAATCCGAGCCAGCGGCCGTCCGTATTCTGTGAGATCAGCTTCTGCACCGTCGCGAGCGGCAGATGACGCACCGCCGCGATCCTGTGGGCCTGGAGCTGCGCGTACGCCGGGGAGATGTCCGGATCGATTCCGGACGCCGAGGTCGTCACGGCGTCGACGGGGATGTCGTGGATCGTCAGGCCGGGGTTGTACGGGCCCTCGAGCTTGAGAATCGCCTGCGCGTTCTGCGAGACGAGCTTCGCAAGCGCCGGGTTCGTCGGGCCGAGGTTCGCGAACGTCGTTCCCGCCGCGTTGTAGGCCGGCGACGTCGCCGACGGCCGCTCGTGGAAGTAGAGCTTCCCGGTGAATTGCTGCGCCGCAAGCGAGGAGCCCACTGCCTTGCCGTCCTTATGGATGAGGCTGCCCTGCGCGTGGCTGGGGAATGTGACCGATGCGAAGCCGGTCAACACGACCGGGTACGCCAGGCCGAAGAAGAGCGTCATCACGACCACCGCGACGACGGAACCGCCAACTACACGCGCCATCAGTGCATCAACCCCTCGACGATCGGGCCGAGCGTGAGAGCAGGAAGCACCATCAGCCCAGCGGTGAGCAGGATCATGCCGACCACCAGCACCGAGAACGTCGGTCCGTCGGTGCGGAACGTGCCGGCAGAAGCGGGAACTTGCTTCTTCAAGGCGAGCGAACCGCCGAGTGCAAGCGCGGCCAGAAGCGGCACGAACCGTCCGAAGAGCATGTCGATCGTGCCCATGTACGCGGAGAAGCTCGTAGCACCGTAGCCGGCCATGGCGCTGCCGTTGTTGCCGACCTGTGACGTGTAGGCGTAGAGGGCTTCGGTGAAGCCGTGCGGGCCCGGGTTGTAGATCGACGCGAGCCCTGCGTGCGTCACCATCGCAGCGGCGGTAAGCGTGAGAGCGAGCGTGCCCGGGAACAGCGCGCCGAGCGCCGCGATCTTTACCTCACGTGCTTCGATCTTCTTGCCCAGGTACTCAGGTGTTCGCCCCACCATCAGGCCCGCGACGAAGACTGCGAGCACGATGATGAAGATGATTCCGTACATACCGGAGCCGACTCCGCCGAAGATGATCTCGCCGAGGAAGATGTTCACGAGCGGCACCGCGCCGCCCGCAGGCGTCATCGCATCGTGGCCCGCGATCACCGCGCCGGTCGACGTCATCGTCGTGCCGGTCGCGAAGACGGCCGTTTCGGCGATGCCGTAACGGACCTCCTTGTCGGCCATGTTGCCGCCGGTCTGGCCGTGCCCCTGCGTGATGTTCACACCAGAGTTGCGCAGCACCGACGAGCCATGCTGCTCGGCGACGTAGTTGATCCCGACGCCGACCGCGAAGAGCGTGAACATCGCCGCGAAGATCGCGAGCGCGTTTCGCATCTTTCCGATCATCCGGCCGAACATGAACACCGACGAGAACGGGATCAACAGCTCGAGGAACAGCTCGAAGTAGCCGCCGAAGCTCCCGGGAGACTCGAACGGGACGGCGGAGTTCGAGTTGTAGAAGCCGCCGCCGTTCGTGCCGAGATGCTTGATCGCAACCTGCGAGGCGACGGGTCCGCGGGCGATGGTCTGGTGGCCGCCCTGAACGGTCGTCACCTGCGCGTAATGGTGGAACGTCTGCGGCACGCCCGCCGCGATCAGGATGACCGCACCGATGGTTGCGATCGGCAGGAGGATGTAGACGAGCGACCGGTAGAGATCGCGCCAGAAGTTGCCGAGCTCCCCCGACGAGCGGCGGATGAAGCCGCGGAAGACCGCGACCATCACGGCCATACCGACCGCGGCCGAGACGAAGTTCTGCACGGCAAGCGCGGCCATCTGCGACAGGAACGACATCGTCGACTCGCCCGCGTAGTACTGCCAGTTCGTGTTGGTGAGGAAGCTGGCCGCCGTGTTGAGCGAGATGAACGAGGGCACCGCCGGGAAGTGCTGCGGATTCAGGAAGAGATGCGCCTGGAGCCGCTGGATCGCGTACACGACGAAGACGAAGACGAAGCTGAAGACGAGCAAGGTGGTCGCGTACACCTTCCACGTCATCTCGCGCGCCGCACGGTCGCCGACGATCCGGTGGAAGCCGCGCTCGACGCTGCCGAGGAAGCGGAGCCGGCCGCGGCGCAGGAAGTCGTCGTCGGTGTAGACGCGAGCCATGTAGCGGCTCAGCGGATAGGCCGCCGCGATCAGGATCGCGACGAAGACAACGATCTGCAATGTCCCGTGGACCATCTAGAACCGCTCCCCGCGGAACAGCGCGTACACGAGGTAGACGAGCACGGCGAGCGAGATGGCGAGACCGAAAGCGTCTGCGGCCGACATCAGATCCGCCCCAGTGCCCAGAGCAAGCCGAAGATGCAGGCGAACGAGGCCACCAGCACAGCAATCGCAGCGAGGTCGTACATCAGTGACACACCTCCAGGGCGTCGAGGACGGCACGGAGCTCCGCGCCGATGTCGCGGCGCCGCTCGTCGAAGTAGGGCTGGGTGTAAAGGACGCTGCCGGGCTCCGTCAGCAGCCCCCAGACAGCGAGAATCCCTGCCGCGGAGACCGGGCGCTCGAGGTCGTCGAGGCGGTCTGCGAGAGCGACCAGCTCCGCGCGATAGGGACGAAGCGCGGCCCGGTTCAGCGGCGACGCGCCGGGCAGCCGGCTGATCGCGAGATCGGGAACGATCCCGCGCACGGAGCGGCCGAGCTGCCGGCGCTCGCGCGCTGAGGTCAGCTCGTCGATACGCCAGGTGTAGCGTGAAGCTTTGGAGTTCTCGTACCCGCGCGCGATCCACTTGTCGGCCGAGGCGCGGAGCCGTCGCCGGTCATCCCACCGGTTGACTGCGAGGAAGACCCCAAGCAGCGCAAGCGAGATCGGGGTGACGAGCATCGTGGCGCCGCGAAGCCCCGAAAGAGCCTCGAGACCGAGGAGCGCAGCCGAGCCGGCGACGCACGCCGCCAGTGGCGTGGACGGCAGGCTTTCCGGCCGCTCGTGCCGCACGGCATGGTGCATAACGTCCATGCCGCCAAAGCTAGAACTGCGCCCGTCAACGGCCTCTGAAAGTTGCCACGGCCGCTCTTAAAGTTCTCTTAAGGCTCCTGCGGGTCCGGATCGACGAGCCGGTAGCCGGCGCCCGCCTCGGTCAGGAGATAGCGGGGTCGCGAAGGGTCCCGCTCGATTTTCCGACGCAAATGCGAGACGTACACATGGAGGTAGTGCGCCTCGACCTTGTATGCCGGCCCCCAGACCTCACGAAGAAGCGCGCGATGCGTGAGCAACTTCCCCCGGTTCTGCGCGAGCACGCGCAGGAGGTCGAACTCGTGCGGACTCAGCTTCACGCGGTCGCCGGCGACGGTGACGACGCGGTCGGGAACGTCGATGCGCAGGTCTCCGACCTCGATCAGGGGCTCCTGGCTCGGCGTCCGGCGGCGCAGCACGGCGCGCAGGCGCGCGAGCAGCTCGTCGACGCTGAACGGCTTCGTCACGTAGTCGTCGGCGCCGGCGTCGAGCGCCGCGATCTTCTCGCGCTCCTCGCCCACCGCCGAGAGCACGATCACCGGCGCGTCACTCCACGTCCGCAGTTCGCGGCACACGTCGGTGCCGTTCCCGTCCGGGAGCACCAGGTCGAGGATCACCGCCTCGGGCGGATGGGCGGCGGCCGCCGTGAGCGCCTCCCCCGCCGTCGCGGCCGAGTCGACGGTGAAGCCGGCGCCGCGTAGCGTGGCCCGCAGCGCGCGCAGGATCTGCGGCTCGTCGTCGACAACGAGGATGCGCTGGCCGCTCATGTCCGCAGCTCCGCTGGCACCTCGACGACAGGCAGGGCGAGCGCGAACGTCGCGCCCTGCTCGGGCCGCGACTCCGCCCAGACCCGGCCGCCGTTCGCCGCCGCGAACCCGCGCGCGATCGCCAGCCCGAGCCCGGCACCCTGCGGCGCATCGTTGAAACGACGGTAGAAAGGCTCGAACACGCGCTCAAGCTCGTCCTCGTCGAGGCCCGGCCCCTGGTCGACGACACGCACGATCGCCTCCTTGCGCGTCGCGGTGATGCGCACGACCACGCGGCCGTCCGGCGGCGAGAACTTGAGTGCGTTCTCGATCAGGTTCGCGAGCACGCGCTGGATCTGGGCGCCGTCTGCGTTGACGAGCGGCGCCTCGCCCACGACCTCGACCCGGTCGCGCGCTCCGAGCGACTCGACCGCCTCGCGCGCAAGATCGTCAAGCGACCACAGCTCCTGATCGGGAGCCGCGGCACCCGCCTCGAGCCGTGAGAGGTCGAGCAGATCGCCGACGAGCTTGCTCAGACGGCCGGAGTCGATCTCGATCGTGTCGAGCAGCTCGGTCCGGTCCTCGTCGCTCAGCTGGAGGGTCGGATTCCGCAGCGCCCCCACGGCCGTGCTGATGCCGGTCAGCGGCGAGCGGAGGTCGTGAGAGACCGCGCGCAACAGGGCGGTCTTGACGAGGTCGCTGCGCCGCAGCGTTTCGGCCTCGAGGGCGTCGCGCTCGAGGCGGTCGCGATCGACGGCCACGGCGAGCAGCGCTGAGAGCGCCGGCAGGAACCGGTGCCAGGCTGCGCCGTTCGCCTCGCCGCCCTCGGGCGTGTACAGCGTGCCCACGGAGCGGTCGGCCACCTCGAGCGGGTGCGGTGCGCGCCCGGGCGGCGGCCGGTGCGAAGGGCCGAGCTCGATCTCCGCCGAGTCGACGCCGAGGACCGCCGCCGCGCGTGTCGCGATCTCGTCGAGCTCCTCGTCGAGCCCACGCCCACGCAGCAGCTCCGTGGCAAGCTCGGCCAGAAGTGCAGACTC
>Ga0208849_1001114_pt1 | contig 20245 bp, 17 predicted proteins | sample NGESurdeep072012_10_FD_184470 | JGI IMG/M metagenome (GOLD analysis project Ga0208849, IMG submission 184470) | Arctic peat soil microbial communities from Barrow, Alaska - NGEE Surface sample 53-3 deep-072012 (SPAdes) | ecosystem: Environmental > Terrestrial > Soil > Wetlands > Peat ... | reverse complement strand
GGAGCCCTCAGCAGTCGCATAGAAGATGACGTCCCACGCCATTGCCGCAGCCTATGAACCGGCGCGGCCGTTATTGAAGCCGGTCAGGCTCGTAGAGCGGCGCGCTTGCCATTTGATCTGCGTGGGCGGCGCTTGATCTCGATGCTGGCGTCGAGAGCGTTGGCGATCGAGATGATGAGCGGCAGCTCTGGGCGGGCTTGCTCGGCCGTGAATAGGCGTCTGATGCTGGCGGGGTTACGTCCCACGCGCCGCGCCAGCTCGGCCTTGGACATTCCGGCGTCCTCGCGCAGCTCGTCCAGCGAGCGGATGACGGCATCGATCTGCTCGATCTCGCTCCGGGCTCGCTCGTACTCCGCGCGGGTGTCCTCGTCTGCGAGCCAGTCTTGGCGGCGCCTTGCGTAGTAGCTGGTGTCGAGAGTCTTGGTCATGGCTGGCGACCGACGCGGTAGTCATCGTTCGTATTCTGGCCGCATTCGAGTGTAACACAAGCGCTACAGTCGATCGCTGGGGCGGACGATCGAACGGCAATGGCTCGTCCGCCATCATGGGCGCGAAGGCGGCACACGCCACACCTCAATATCGAAGCAGGCAGCCCCACGGGGTCGCGGGTTCGAGTCCCGTCGCTCCCGTCTTCGGCACCACCTGGTGCCGAAGTGTGTTTGATGGTTTGGAAGTAGGGCAGGAAGTCGTCGTGTGGTTGCACGGCGACAATCCTCCCGTTCTGAGCCCAGATTTGCTCGAATAGCGAGAGCAGAAGCTTGCGCCGCTCGGCGGGCTCGGTCTCAAGGTCCCAGAAGCGAGGGAACTCGTCGAGCAGCGCTTTGGCGCGGTCGCTGGCGGGTCTGGTTGGGGGTCCTTGGCGTTGCAGTTCTTCCTCAAGTGCTTGGCGGCGCATGATGTATTGGGCCTTGGTGAGGTCGCCCAAGACGTAGAGGTCCTGCAGGCGCTGTAGCTGGTCGAGCAGCTCATTTCGCCGCTCCCCTGGCTGCTCATGGCGCTCGGCGATGGCAGCCTCAGTCGTTTGCAGGAGCAGGTCGTGTAGCTGGCCGTCGGGCTGGAAGGCGCGTATCCAGTCCACCAACTGGTCCTCCAGGGCCTCGGCTTTGACGATCCGCTCGCCGCAGGAGTGCCCGTAGCGGCGGGTGGAGCACATGTAGCGCCGGACGGCTGTCTTTGAGCCTCGGGTGCCGTGCATTCGTGCTCCGCAGCGCTCGCATCGTAGGAGCTTGCGCAGCAGGTATTCATCGGATGGCGGGCCGGGCTTCACGACACGGGTGCGCCATCCCCGGACCTCTTGCACGCGGTCGAATAGCTCGTCGGTGACGATCGGCTCGTGCAGTCCTTTGATCGCACGGGACTTGTCACGCAGGCCGCTGACGTATCCGGCGTAGGCGGCGTTGCAAAGCATCTCCCGCACCGTGTCCTTGCCGAACTGCCGGCCGCGCGCAGTGCGCGCCCCGGTCGCGTTCAGCCAGGCGGCGAGCGTGCGGTCTGACTCTTGGCCGGTGGTGTAGCGCTCGAACAGCTGGAGCACGAGCGGCGCACGCGCGGGGTCTGGGACGGCAATCTTGGTGTCCGGGTCTCGCAGATAGCCCCACGGGAGGCTGCCGATCAAATGCCCTTGGCGTGCCTTCTCCTTCAATCCGCTGCGCGTCCAGAAGGACAGCGACACGGAGTAGTACTCGTCGAACATCTCATGGATCGACTCGGCGAGGAACGCGGACGGGTCGGTGTGATCTTCGCCCATCGGCTGGGAGACGGACACGACACGGATTCCGAGCCGCTCGCGCAGTAGCTGCTTGTAGCGGCGGGCCTCGATCTGGTTGCGCGCGAACCGCGAGGTGTGGAAGACGAGCACCACGTCGAACTTGCCCTCTGCCGCGTCGGCCATGAGGCGCTGAAACTCAGGGCGGGCCTCCGACTTGCGCCACCCCGAATGGAAATCGCAGTACTCGCCGATCAGTTCGAGGTTGTTCTCGGGGGCGAAGCGGCGGATGCTCTCACGCTGTGCGTCGGGCGAGAATCCTTGGCCCTGCTCCTCGGTTGACTCGCGGATGTAGGCGACGGCGCGCTGGGGGCTATCCACGATCTTGGTCGGTGAGGTGTTGTCCTCGGCGCAGCCACCAGTCGGCAAACCAGCGGGCGAACGCGAGGTGCTCGGGGGTGGGGAAGCAGTCTTGCTCACGGCCATGTCCTCCCGTGGGTTGTGGGTCATCGTGGCTGCCGATCAGAGCAGAGCCCGGCCGGGATCTCAAGACCTTGCCCTGGTAAGCCGGACGGCGCGGCGGGCCACAAGCCAAACGGCGATCGGTGGCCGCGTCGCACCCGGCTGAACCGCGCCGCCTGGCGGTAGGCCGTGATGCTGTTGTCGCTGGGCGACCGTTCGGTCGCTCAGCGCCCCTGTCTGTGTGGCTGGCGTGCTGGGATGTCACGACGCCCCATCCGTGCGCCGGGCGGGCGAGTCGGGTGCAGGCACGACACGCCGCGCAAGCTGGGAATGCCGACGACGAGCCACGACGACACGAATCGCGCGCGCCGCGAGCAGAGCAATCGAACGGTCACAGTCGCTTGTGGTAGAGATGTCAAAACCGCGCGACCGCCGGAATCCCGCACCAGCATCAGCGAAACACGACATCCCGAAGACAGGCACCGCGAACCACAGCGCGTACCGCAGTACGTACCGCAGTGCGTCCTCAGAACGAACACCGGAAGGCCGACGAAAAGGTTGTGGTAGAGATGTCGAAAAACGTCGATACGCGAGATCCCTTACGGGGACAAGGGAGACTTGCGGTCGGCTAGTGGTTGGGGTGGTCCCGCAGTTGGTCCCGCACTTGGTCCCCCAGTTGGTACCGCAGTTGGTCCCCCGGTTGGAACTCTGCTGGTACTGGATTCTTGGACCTGAGCGGCGCACTCGCTGGCCTGGGCGGCACAGCGAGTGGGGTGCAGCGAGTCCGCCCGGAGGCTTTGTTGCAGGAAAGAGCATCTCTGCTCTCTACCTCCCCTCCGACAAGGAATCCACAAGTGGACATCAGGTGAAAGCAAGCGCTTTCATGCTTTTCATTGCCGGTCCCATTTCCAGACGTTGCGTCGTCCTCGGAACCTCGTGTCCTCATCGGTGTCGGCACGTGAGTCGTCGGGCTCGGGCCACTCGTGCAGGCAGTGGGTGGCCGAGCCGAGCTGCCAGCACGCCTTTCTCAGGCGCTCGGCGAGATCAAACCACGCATCCGAGGGGACTTTCTCAGTGTCGAGCAGAGCGCCGGCCTCGGCCAGCGACCCTCGGAGGGCTTGACAGAACGCGTCGATCTGCTCGTGAGCGATCGTGTGTGAGTGCCGCCATATCCGAGTCTGAGGAGACTCGGGCAGGACGGCCTCTCCCGCGCTTCGTGCCTTGCCGAGTGCTCGGCGCCCGGCGGCGGTAAGCGCGAGCAGGTTCAGTCCGCACCGGCGGACATCGCGTATGCGGCCGGCGGACCTGAGCGCGTCGAGTTGTGGCCGGAGTCGCCGTGTCGTCCACGAGTTGTGCGCGAAGCCCAGGTGCGCAGCGATGTCCGAACGCGAGGCGTGATCGTGCTCATCGTGAACTTCGGCGCGGTCGATCGCGCCGAGTAGCTGCGCATCAGAGACCGGCTCGAATGGGCGGAGGTCCGCCCGGTAGAGGCCGTGGAGTCGTTGCGATGGCCGTGCCTCGGGCTCCCGCTCGCTCGGTGCCTCGCCGTCGTTGTCCGTCGTGTTCATTGCGGCTCCTTTCGGCGCACCGAAGAACATGGACCAGCGAGCACGTCAGACCGTCGCCGCAGAAAGCTACGGTGGTCCAGCGACATCGAAGGATGGATCTTCGGTGCTGCACGGCCGGACGGGTGCGACAACACCCGTCCGGCCACTCGGTTGTCTTGACTCGGCGTGCGATCAGAGCAGAACCCGCGCCGGATCTCAAGACCCCGCCAGAGCACCCGCGTCACTTGGCGAACGGCCGTCAGTTGCCGTCGCAAGATCTGCGCTCGTATAGACGAGCCAGAGCCCTCGCCGGCGCGTCAAAGTCTGGTTTGTGGCGTGACCCGCTGGTAGCCTGAAGGAATGGCAACTTCTCGCGTCAAGACGATCGACGTTGATGCTGGCCTGCTGGCAGACACCCGCGATGCCATGAAGCCCTCCGCCGAGGCACAGGACGCCGAGGTGGTCGAGCGTGCATTGCGCTTCTACTTGGGCCGCAGGGCGCTCGAGACCTCCCAGGCGATGAGCGAACTCACCGACGAGGAAGCAATGCAGATCGCCAACGAGGAGCTGCACGCGTTGCGCCGCGAGCGCCGCAGCGCGGCGTGACCCGGGTCGTCATCGACCCGGGCGTCCTGGTCTCCGCATTCATCTCTCCCAGAACGGCCGCACCCGCGCTGCTCGTGGATGCGTTCCTCGACGGGCACTTCGAGATGCTTGTCTCGCCGAAGCTGATCGCCGAGCTAACCGACGTGCTGGGCCGCGAGAAGTTCGCTGCCCACGCCGCAGAGGGCCGCGCGGCGGCGTTTATTGCTGTCCTTCTCGACCGTGCCGAAATGGTCCCAGACGCGGCGCCCGGTTCCGTCAAGACGGCTGACGTGGACGACGACTACCTCATCGCACTAGCCCAGGCACACGATGTGGATGCCGTTGTGTCCGGTGATGGGCATCTATTGGACGTAACATCGAGTGGTCTGCAGGTGCTCACACCACGCGCGCTCGCCGACCGGCTGGGGCTCTCACCGGCAGGTTCATCTTGACGCAACGTACAGAGTAGGAGCGGCTCAGAGATGCATATCCGTCGAATCCATCTTCGCGAGTACAAGCGCTTTACGGAGCTGACCGTTGAGCTTCCGACGCCGGCCCGGCTTGTGATGATGTGTGGGCCGAACGGCAGCGGCAAGTCTTCACTCCTAGAGGCTATGAAGCTTTGGCACGATGTCCACAGCAGCCACTTGGGCCGGTCTGGTGACATTGCATATCACCTAAAGGGAGACTGGCTCGGGGGAGGTGAGTGGGCCGATAGCGTCAGTCTTGAGTTCGTAGAGGGGGAGCCGAAAGCCGAGCAGCTGCTAAAGCTCATGTACTTTCGCACGGCGTATCGGCACGAGCCAGAGTTTGCGCTGGGTCAGATCAATCGTCACCCTCAGGGCCTCGAACAGGCGCGACCCGGGCGCATGATTGACAACGACATCCGGGTGAGCGACAACTATCAGCGTCTTGTGAGCCAGTCCATCGAGGCGTGGTTTTCTGAGACCGACGAGACCATCGGCGCGGTTGCGCTCCGAGAGCGCCTGATCGGCCAGCTCCGAGATGCGGTACTTCGGGTGCTACCTGACGTTGAGCTGAAGGGGCTCGTAGACCCGATGTCCAGCGGCACCTTCCGCTTCTCAAAGGGCATCACTAACAACTTTCCGTACATGCTCCTATCGGGTGGCGAGAAGGCCGTTTTCGACCTATTGCTCGACATGTCGATCAAGTCAGCACTTCTTGAGTCGCCAGTAATCTGCATCGATGAGCCCGAGGCGCACACCAATCCCCTCGTCCAGCCGAAGCTACTCGATTCACTACTCGATCTCGCTGGCGAGGGTAGCCAGCTTTGGCTTGCGACTCACTCGGTCGGCATGCTTCGCCGCGCGCGGGAGCTATCCGACGCATCCCCAGGGTCCGTCGCTTTTCTGGACTTCGGCGAACGCGACTTTGATCAACCGCAAACGCTCGCGCCAGTACGTCTGTCGCGGGCGTTCTGGAAGCGAACAATCGCTTCGTCGCTCGGCGACATCGCCGATCTCATCGCGCCGGCGACGATCGTTCTATGCGAGGGTCAGCCGAGCACTGGAGACAGAGCAAACTTCGACGCAAGATGCCTGCGAGCTATCTTTGGCGATCACGAGCCAGATGTCGAGTTCGTCGCCGTGGGCAACGATCGCCAAGTGATCGCAGACCAAGTTGGCGTTGGTGGGGCGGTGCAGACCGTTGTGGCCGGCACTACGGTAATCCGCCTTATAGATCGGGATGAACGCAGCTCCGCCGAGGTAGAGACCCTCCGCGCCGAAGGTGTAACGGTGCTTGGTCGCCGCAATCTCGAGAGCTACCTACTCGATGAGGAGGTACTTGAGGCCCTATGCACAGCGCTCGGTAAGTCGGAGCTGTGGCCTGATATTCGTGATGCTCGAAAGCAAGCACTTACGTCTGCCGTGGAGCGTGGGAAGCCAGAGGGCGACGTGAAGGCCGCACGAGGGGACATCTACAACGCCTGCAAACGAGTCCTGGGGCTACAACGCGCCGGTTCATCGGCGGATGTCTTTCTTATAGAGCAACTCGCCCCGCTCATCAAGCCTGGCACAGCGATCTACGACGAGCTTCGTCGTAACGTCTTCGGCGACTGAGGACACGCGGGCCGATTACGTGAGGCTCGTCGTTGGGCTCAGTTGCCAATTGCGTCAACGACAGATCAATTCCTTGCTTCTGATCTCGATGTGGTGCCGGACGAGGCTTCGACCCCCGTCGCTCCCGCAACCCACGAGTTCATCAGGCGACCTGTGGGTACGTGGACGCTCGAGGGACCCGCTCAGATCGAAGGCAGTCGTAGGGTTGTCCTTGATCGGAGGCTCGGGCGGCAGGCGGCGATCGACGAGACCGCGTGAGCCGCCGATCGCGATCCAGCCGACGTCGAGACGGCGATGAATGTGCTCGGGCTGGAGGGCACACCGGACGCTTGGGCTCAGCAACTCGCTCGCATCGCCACCCACCTGCAGGTCTCAACGCCGCTCGTAGGACTCCCCGAGGATGACCCTATCGGCTGTATCCGCCGGCTCGGCGAGGACATCGCGCCTGCCGCGACGAGCTTGTGGGCTGGAGCGCGGCACGCACGCCCGAAGCGCCTCTTACGTCGGCTTACAACGCCTTAAACCCTCAACCAATTTCCCCGTCTGCGCGCCAATTGCGCGCCAGTCCATGTGCCACTCAGGCAGTTTCAGGCAGCTTCCTGCGGTCTCGCCGGCATAGCCGACTCAAGCTCGCAGCGGCCAGATCCCCAGTAATCAAGCGGTAATCTGTTAGCTCAGCGCAAAAACGGAGGGGGAGAGATTCGAACTCTCGGTACGCCAATCAGGCGCACAACGGTTTTCGAGACCGCCGCATTCAACCGCTCTGCCACCCCTCCAGGGCGACGCCCCTAGGCTACCGACTGATCCCCGCGCACCGGGGCGCGGAGCGCCGATGCCGCTATCGCCGCGACGCGAAGAACTCGCTGAGCAGTTCTCCGCATTCGAGCGCGAGCAGGCCGCCGGCGACGTCGGGGCGATGGTTCAGACGCGGCTCGCCGAGCACGTCCAGCACGCTCCCGCAGGCGCCCGCCTTCGGGTCGCTCGCGCCGTAGACCACGCGCGGCACCCTCGCGAGCACGATCGCGCCGGCGCACATCGCGCACGGCTCGAGCGTCACGTACAGGACGGTGTCGAGCAGCCGCCAGCTGCCGAGCGCGCGGGCAGCCTCGCGCAGGGCGATGATCTCGGCGTGGGCGGTGGGATCCTGGCGCAGCTCGCGCTCGTTGTGCGCGCCCGCGACGAGCTCGCCTTCGCGCACCAGCACCGCGCCAATCGGCACGTCTTCGTGTTCCAACGCACGCTCCGCCTCGCGCAGGGCCATGCGCATGAAGTAGTCGTCACGTGGGAAGAAGCGCTCGCTCATCGATCTCGCCCGCGGCGTCTGCGACAGTGCCTCCCCCGCCGCAGCGCCGGCGCTTCATCATTACCAAAGCACATGCGCCCGCCAACAGTCCACCCAACAGCGTGCCGTGCGGTGGCGCGCATCTCGATCCTGCTGGCATTCGGCGCCGGCGCCGCGCTGTCCGCCGGCGCCGCGCCGGCGCTCGGGGCCGTGCCGGACAAGTACGCCCCCAACGAGGTGGTCGTAGGCTACCTCGCCGCGAGAGCGGGCACCCGTGCCGTGGCAGCGCGCGTCAGCGGCGCCCCACAGACCTCATCCGGCGTCGACACACGCGTGCTGCGCCTCGCACCCGGCGTGAGCGTCGCACGTGCGCTTCGCCGCCTGCGCGCACAGCGCGACGTGGCGTGGGCGGTTCCGGACTATCGCGCGCACGTCACCGGCGGCCTGATTCCGAACGACGAAGGGGCAGGGCACGCGCCCGGCGACTGGCAGGAAATGCAGTGGAACTTCGTCGGCCCGTTCAGCATCAACGCTCCCGAAGCGTGGGCCAACGTCGCCGCCGACGGCGCCGCCGGCGGGCGGGGAGTCACCGTCGCGGTGCTCGACACCGGCGTGGCATACGCCAACCGCGGCCCGTTCCGACGCTCGCCGGACTTCAGCCGCTACACGTTCGTCCAGGGCTACGACTTCGTCGCGAAAAATCGCTACCCGAACGATCGCAACGGGCATGGCACGTTCGTCGCGGGGACGATCGCGGAGGCCACCAACAACCGCTACGGCCTCACCGGCCTCGCCTTCGGCGCGCACATCATGCCAGTGCGGGTGCTCGACAGCCAGGGCGAAGGTGAAGCGTCGACGATCGCCGAAGGCGTCATGTTCGCCGTCAAGCATCACGTGCAGGTCATCAACCTCAGCCTCGAGTTCTCGCCGGGCGTCACAGCCGCCGACATCCCCGAGCTGATCAGTGCCCTCGTCTACGCGCACCGGCACAACGTGCTCGTGATCGCCGCCGCCGGCAACGAGGGTCACGCCGCGATCGCATATCCGGCGCGCGCGCCGTACGTGGTCTCCGTCGGCGCCACCACCGAGCATGGCTGTCTCGCGGACTACTCCAACGACGGGTCCGGCCTCACGCTCGTCGCACCCGGCGGCGGCGCCGACGCGAATCTCCCCGGCGATCCCAACTGCTTTCCCGAAAAGCCCCCCGGGCCGGACGTCTACCAGGTGACGTTCACCGGAAGCTCCTACACCAAGTTCGGAATGCCCTCAGGCTATGAAGGGACCTCGATGGCGACTCCACACGTGGCGGCGACCGCCGCGCTGATAATCGCCAGCGGCGTGCTCGGCCGCCACCCGACCCCGGCGCAGATCGTCGCGCGCCTGAAGGCGACCGCGACCAAGCTGGGCGGGGGCGGTGACGAACGCCTGTACGGCGCCGGACTGGTGAACGCAGCTGCAGCCACAGCGCCGGTCGGCCCCGGCGCTGTGACGAGATAGCCTGGCGTCGGTGTCGAGCGCCGTCCAACAGCGTGAGCGTGCGCCGGAGCGCTGCGACCTCGCGATCGTGGGCGGCGGGATCGTCGGCCTGGCGGTCGCACGCGAGCTGGTCGCGCGCAACCCGCGCGCCTCGGTGTGCGTGCTCGAGCGCGAAGCCGAGATCGGCACGCACCAGACCGGGCACAACTCCGGGGTGATCCACGCCGGTGTCTACTACGTGCCGGGCTCGCTCAAGGCGCGCCTGTGCGTGGAGGGCGCGCGCGAGATGTATGAGTACTGTGGGCAGCGCGGCATCCCCCACGAGCGCTGCGGCAAGCTGATCGTTGCGACCGACGCCTCTGAGCTCGGCCGGCTCGAGGAGCTCGAGCGACGCGGCAGGGCCAACGGCGTACCCGGGCTGCGCAGGATCGACGCCGCGGAGATCGAGGAGCTCGAGCCGCACGCACGCGGCATCGCCGGACTGCATTCGCCGGATACCGGCATCGCGGACTTCGCCGCCGTCGCTCGCGCCTACGCGCAGGACCTGATCGACGGGGGCGCCACCGTCGCGACCGGCTGCGGCGTGCAGGAGGTGCGCGTCGTCGGGCGCACGCTGCGACTCGGGCACGCGCAGGGCGTCATCGAGGCAACGCACGCGGTCTTCTGCGCCGGTGCGTGGGCCGATCGCCTCGCGGTGGCCGCGGGCGCCGACCCGGACCCGCGGATCGTGCCGTTCCGCGGCGCCTACCTGCGATTGGTGCCAGAGCGCCGTCAGCTGGTGCGCTCGCTGATCTATCCCGTGCCCGACCCGTCGCTGCCGTTCCTCGGCGTGCACCTCACCAAGCACATCAGCGGCGAGGTGCTGATCGGTCCGACCGCGCTGATGGCCGGGGCGCGCGACGCGTACCGGCTCAGCACCGTGCACCGCCGCGACCTCCTCGACACGCTCGCGTGGCCGGGTACGTGGCGGATGCTCGCGCATTGGTGGGCGACGGGGATCACCGAGCTGCGCCACGCGCTCGTGCGCTCGGCGTTCGTGCGTGCCGCCGCGCGCTACGTCCCCGAGCTGCGACTCGAGGACGTGCAGCCGGCGTTCGCCGGGGTGCGCGCACAGGCGCTCGCCCGCGACGGCAGGCTGGTCGACGACTTCGTCTTCTCCGCCACCGAGCGCGCGCTGCACGTTCGCAACGCGCCCTCCCCCGCCGCGACCTCCTCGCTGGCGATCGCCCGCCACGTTGCCGACGAGGCCGAGCGAGCGTTCCGGCTGGCCTAGCCTCCCGGTAGTCGCGCGACGGCGTCCGCGACGCCCGCGCGCGCGTTCGGAAAGCGCGGCTGCCAAGCGAGCTCGCGCTTGATCTTCGCATTCGACGAGCGCGCCGAGCGAACCGCCGCGGCGACCGCGTTGCCTCCGGCGACGACGCGCGCAAGCGCCGCCGGGATGCGCCTCGGCGGCCCGAGTCCGAGCTGCTGCGCGGTGAGCGCCATGAAGTCGTAGAAGCGGATCGGCTCGTCGTCGACGACGTGGTAGACCTCCCCGGCGTTCGCGCGCTCGCCCGCCAGGCGCAGCGCCGATGCGACGTCCTCGACGTGCACCACGTCCCACAGGTTCTCGCCGCTGCCGATCACAGCGAAGCGGCCGGGCTGGCGTAGATGCGCGATCAACTCGTTCGCGTACCAGCCTCCCGGCCCGTATACGTGCGAAGGGCGGATCACTACCGCCGGCAACCCCGAGGCCAGGACGAGGCGCTCACCTTCCTGCTTGGAGCGCCCGTAGGGGGTCTCCACGGGCAGCGGCTCCTGCTCGGTGAGCAGCCGTCCGTGAGCGTCTCCGGTAACGACCGTCGAGGCGAACACGATCCGCGGCCCCGCCGCCGCCTCAGCACCCGCAAGCGCGACGCACGCGTCCAGAAGCCGCCGCGTCCCCTCGACATTGACGTCGTGGACCTTGCGCTCGCTGCGCTGGGAGGCGATCTCGGCTGCGAGGTGAAAGACGCAGTCAGGGCTCGCGTCGGCCAGCGCGCGCGTGAGCTGCGGGCCATCGCCGAGCTCTGCGAGGATCTCACACGTCCCGGCGGGAGCTGATCCCGCCCGGCGCACGAGCGCCACGACCTCGTGCCCGTGATCGCGCAGCTGCGCGCACAGCACGCCACCGATGAAGCCGCTGGCGCCGGTGACGAGCGCGCGCATCTATCCCCTCCCCCGCGCCTGGTGGGCGTCCGCGGCGCGGTCGATCACGCCGGCCATCTCGGCGCGAAAGCGCTCGCGACCAAAGCGGCGCGCGTTCTCGCGCACAGCCCCGTCGTCGAGCGCCAGATCCTCGAAGCGCTCGATCGCGGCAGCCAGCGCGGCGGCGCTCTGCTCGGCGAACAGCACGCCCGTGCGCTCGTCGATGACGGTCTCGGCGGCGCCGCCCACGCCGTAGGCGATCACCGGCACCCCGGCAGCCTGCGCCTCGACGGGAACGATCCCGAAGTCCTCCTCGCCCGGGAACAGCAGCGCGCGCGCGCCGCCGAGCAGGCGATCGCGCTCGGCACCGGAGACCTTGCCGAGGAACTCGACGCCCTCGCCGGGCGCCTGCGCGCGCACGCTCTCGAGCGCGCGGCCGTCGCCCGCCACCAGCAGCCGCCGACCGAGTCGCGCGCACGCCGCGACCGCGAGGTCGGCCCGCTTGTAGGGAACCACCCGCCCGAAGACGAAGTAGTAGTCGCCCGGCTCGCGCTCCAGCTCCAGGAAGTGCGCGACGTCCACCGGCGGATGCACGATCTCCGCCGCGCGTCCGTAGTAGCGCTGCACGCGGTCGGCGACGTGCTCGGAGTTCGCCACGATCACATCGGGGCCGGCCGCACCCGCGCGATCCACCCGGCGCAGCCACGCCAGCAGCGGCGGCAGCGCCAGGCGCATTGCACGCCCGACCTCCTCGCCCTCGAGGAAGCCCTCCTCCCATGCGTAGCGCATCGGCGTGTGGCAGTAGCAGACGTGCAGCGCGCGCTTGGGCACGCGCACGTTCTTCGCGCACGCGTGGCTGCTCGAGAGCACCAGGTCGAAGCCGTCGAGGTCAAACGAGCGAAACGCCCGGTTCATCAGCGGCAGCAGCTTCGGGTAGTGGCGCACGGCGCCCGGGACACGGTTCAGGAACGAGCTGTGCACGACGCGCTCGGTGATCGCGGGCGGCCACGGCGTGGGGTCATATACGGAGGTGAACAGCTCGGCGTGCGGGAACATCTCCAGCAGCTCCAGCACGACCTGCTCGGATCCCCCGGGGATCGTGAGCCAGTCGTGGACGACGGCCACGCGGGGGAAGCGCGCGCGCAGCGCTTCGAGCCCGCTCGCATCGTGCGTCCGGGCCGTTTGACCGTCTCTCGGCACCGTTTCGAGACTACACGCCCCGACGCCTGGGATCATGCCGCCGATGCCAGACTCGCCCGCGCTGCGCGGCCGCGACATAGTTTGCGTCGGCTTCGCCGACTGGGATACGGAGCTGTGGACCAACCAGCAGCACCTGATGGCGCGCCTGGCGCGCGAGAACCGGGTGTTGTTCGTCGAGTCGCTCGGGCTGCGCCAGCCGCAGCTCGCGAGACGCGACCTCGCGCGCATCGCCCGCCGGCTGCGGCGCGGACTCGCACCGCCGCGCGCCGTCGACGGGCTCCACGTGCTCTCGCCGCTGGTCGTACCGCTGCATCGAAGCCGGCTGGTGCGCGCGTTGAACGCCCGGCTGCTGCCGGCGCTCGTGCGGCGCGCGGCACGCCGGCTCGGCCTGCAGGCGCCGATCCTGTGGGCATACGTGCCGCAGGCCGAGGTGCTGATCGACGCGCTGCGCCCGTCGCTGGTCGTCTACCACTGCGTCGATGACATCGCCGCGCATGGACGCATCGACACCGCCAGCTTCCGCGCGGCCGAGGAGCGCTTCGCCGCCCGTGCGGACCTCGTGCTGGCGAGCGCCCCGGCGCTCGCAGCGCGACTGCGGACGATCTCCGACCACGTGCTCGACGCGCCCAACGTCGCCGACACCGAGCTCTTCTCCAGCGCGCTGATGCCGAGCCCGCCCGCCGCGCTGGACGCGCAGATGGCTGCGCTGCCGGCACCACGGATCGTGTTCACGGGCGCGATCGTCACCCTCAAGCTCGATCTGCAGCTGCTGGTCGAGCTCGCGCGGCTGCGCCCCGCGTGGTCGTTTGCGCTCGTCGGTCCGATCGGCCCCGGCGAGCCCGACGCGGACGTCTCCGCACTCGAGCGCGAGCCCAACATCCACCTGCTCGGCCCGCGCACCTACGGCGAGCTGCCCCAGGTGCTGCGCGCGGCCGACGCGGGCCTGATCCCGTACGCGCGCAACGCGCTCACCGACAGCATCTTCCCGATGAAGGTCTATGAGTACCTGGCGGCGGGACTGCCGGTGATAGCGACACCGCTGCCCGCGCTCGCCGGCGTCGAGGAGGTCATGCGCGCCGCCGACGCGGAGGGCATCGTGGCGCTGCTCGAGCAGGCGCTCGCCGAGGACAGCCCCGAGCGCCGCAGCGAACGTTCGCGGGCGGCGGCAGCGCACTCGTGGGACCGGCGCCTGGAGGAGATCGCCGCGGCGATCGACGCGCTGTGAGGGATCTGCTCGTCACCACACACACGCCCGTGCTGCGTAGCGGCCAGGCGATGCGCACCTACGGCGTGGCACGCGCGCTCGCCTCCCACCGCGGGCTCGATCTGCTGTACGTGCGCTTCGGGGCGCAGGAGCCAGACGCCGCCTTCCGTGCGATCCCGGGGATCGCGCTGCACGAGGCGGTGCCCTCGCGCGGCGCGCGACGGCTGCGCACCTACGCGGGCGCGCGCCTGCGCGGCGTGCCCGAGGACTTCGCACGCGGCGTCTCATACGAGTTGGCCGCCCGCGCGATCACGCTCGCCGGCGCTGATCGGCGCGGGCGCGTGATCGCCGACGGCCCGATCGCCGCGGCCGCGCTGGCGCAGCTGGCACGCAGGCGTCCAGTCATCTACAACGCCCACAACCTCGAGTCGGGGTTTCGCGGCGAGCTTTCAGACGTCGGCAGGCGCCACGCCCGTGCGCTGCGGCGCTTCGAGCGAGGCCTGCTCGCGCGCGCGGCTGAAGCATGGATGGTCAGCGAGCCCGACCTCGAGGGAGCGCGCGCGCTGTGCCCGTCGGCGAGACTCCGCTACGTCCCCAACGTCGTCGACGTCGCAGCGATCGCCCCGGTCGAGCCACGCGCGAGCGAGCGCCGCGCGCTGTTCGTGGCGAACTTCGCCTACGAGCCCAACCGCAACGGGCTGCGCTTCCTGCTCGACGAGGTCCTCCCGCTGGTCTGGGCGCGGATACCCGACGCAAAGCTCGCGCTCGTCGGCGCCGGGCTCGAGCGCGCACCCGGCGAGGACCCGCGCGTCGAGACGCGCGGCTTCGTCGAGCAGCTCGCCGACGCCTACGCCAGCGCGGCGTGCGCCGTCGTGCCGCTGCTGCAGGGGGGCGGCACGCCGCTGAAGCTGATCGAGGCGCTTGCCTACGGCCTGCCGGTGATCGCCACGCCGCGCGCCACCGCCGGACTGGCGCTGCGCGACGGCGAGGACTGCCTGGTCGCGGACAGCGCGGCGAGCTTCGCAGCGGCGCTCGTGCGGGTGCTGAACGGGGGCGCTCCCGAGCTCGGACGCCGTGGCCGCGAACTCGTCGAGCGCAACTACTCGGTCGAGGCGCTCAGCGCGCTGCTGGAGCCATAGGAGCCAGCAGCGGCTCCGGCGGGACGCTCGTCGTCGGCGAGCCGACCGGCGCGGACGGGGCGGTCTTGGCGATTAGCGCCAGTAGCCCCACCTGGGCGGCGAACAGCGCGGTGAAACGCGCGTCCACACCCGTGAAGCTCGCCGTCGTGTCGATCACGAGCAGGCCCACCATCCCGGCCCCGGACGCCAGGGCGAACGCGCGCAGCAGTCGCTCTTTGCTGCGTCGCCACGCCTGCCACGCGAGCCACATGCTGCCCAGCATCACCCCTATGTAGGCGAACAGCCCGAGTATGCCGAGCTTCAGCCAGAACCACAGCGCGACGAAGTGAACGTACTCGCGACCTTCGCCGGCGGCTTCCAGCGAAAGCGTCTGCGCAGTCGCCGCCCACGGGATCGCGATCCCCAGTCCGGTGATCGGGTGCGCTTTGATCTCGGCGAGCACGTTGGCGCGCTCATCCAGGCGGTAGCGGTCCTCTGCGTTCGCTTCGATGCTCGTCGGATTGAGCGAGGCCGCACGTTTGACGATCGGAACCGAGTTCTGAAAGTGCAGCGAGCCCAACAGCCAGATCGCCGCCGCCACGACCAGGCCCGTCGGCACCAGCAGGCGCCGGCCGACCGGTGACGTGCCCAGCATCAGCACCAGCAGCGCCCCGAGAACCGCGCCGATCCAGAACGAGCGTCGGTATGAGAGCACGAGGCAGGCGATCAGCAGCGGGCTCGTCAGGAGCACCCACAGCGGTGGGCGGGCCCGCGCCAGCACCGCGGCGAAGATCGTCAGAATCGCGATCATGATCAGCCAGTTGGCGGTCGGTTCGTAGTAGGTGAGCGTTGCCGCACCTTCGATCGAAGTGCCGCGGTGCCCCGCCACCTCGACCAGGCCGAGCAGCGCCTTCACGCTTGCGAGCGCCACGAAGCAACCCAGCAGCCAGGTGACTTTGCGGCGGTCGAGGTCGAGGTTGGCGACGGCGAGCGGCAGGAACAGGAGGTAGGCGAGGACGTGCTCCGAGCTGACCGCGAACCTCAGACTCGCGCCCGCGGCGTGTCCGACGACGACGCCGGCGATCATCGCGAGCGCCAACGTCACGTACGGCACGATCAACGGCCGCGGCACCTGCAGGGGCCGGCGCGTGCGTACCAGCTCCAGCCCCACGGACGCGATCGCCAGCGCGACGAGTCCGTCGAGCAGCGTGATGTCTTTGAAGTGGATTTCGTAGAGCTTCGAGGTGAACGTCAGCAGCCCGAAGCTCGGGCCCTCACAGAACACCACCAGGAAGGTCACGAGCGACACGGCCAGCAGCGGCCGGGCGAGCAGCGTCAACCCCAGCAGCACCGCCAGCGGGACGAGCAGGCCCGCGCTGCCGAGCTTGTGCATGCTGGCGTACGCCAGCAGCGCGGTTGCCAGCGCGGCCACCGCCGCCAGCGCCAGCTCTCGGCGCGGCAGCGCCGTCAGTGGCAGGCGTCGTGCGCCCATCGCCAGCCGCTCAAAGTCTCAGGCCGCCGGACTCGACCGCGGTCGGGGCCGATGAGCCGACGCCGAAGTCGACGTCGAGGGTGGGGTCCTGGCCTCTGTAGGCGCTGTAGCCGTAGATGTTCGCGTCGCGCAGGCCGGTGACCGCGATACCAATCGGGCTGACCACGTGACGGTCGAGGATCCCACGCGCGCGGCGAACCTCGTCCCGCGTGGTCTGGTCCACGCGCGCGACGATGATGCTCGCGTGGATGGCCGAGTTGTTGAGCAGAACCTGAGTGTCGGCGACCGGGTTCAGCGGCGGTGCATCGATGATCACGATCCCATCGTCGGTGGTGAGCGCGGCGATCATCTCGGTGATACGGGGCGAGCTGAGCAGCTCCGAGGGGTTGTGCGGCAGGCGCCCGGCGGGCAGCACGATCAGGCTGGGGGCGTCCGGAAGAGGTTTCACCAGCAGATCCTCCAGTGACGCGGCGCCGATGAGCGCCGTCGTGATCCCGTAACTGGGATCGAGGTCGAAATGCCGGGCGAACGTCGGACGGCGCAGGTCGAGCTCGATCAGCACGGTGTGGCGTCCCGTCAGCGCCACCGCGTGCGCAAGATCGACAGCGACCGTGGTCTTGCCCTCCCCCTCGATCGCGCTCGTGACGAGCAGCGTGTCGAGCTGATGGCTGACAGCGGCGAGATCGAGCGCGCTGCGCAGGATGCGATATGGCTCGAGGTCCTCCTCCCGGTCAGCGGCACGGCGCGAGCGGAAAGCCGACTGTGGCACGCCCGTCAGCGCCGGCAGCCGGTACTCGGTCTCCAGTTCCTCGATCGACTTGATCCGGCGGTCCAGCGACTCCAGCAGGAACACGAGCGAGAACGCGATCGCCAGGCCGACGAGCACGCCGATCACGATCGTCGTCGAAAGGCGCGTGCCCGATGGGGAGCTCGGCGGGGACGCGAGCGCGATCACATTCGCCCCTCCACCCGCGACGGCGCGCAGCGCATTCAGACGCTGGACCTCCTGCTGCAGCGGCGCGAGTTCGGCGGAGCCGGCGGGCAGTCCCGAGATCTGCTGCTGGAGCTTGCTCTCGGCGACCTGGATGCCCGACAGCTGCGAGCTGGCGCGGAAGGCGATGTACTGCTGTGCAAAAGCGTTCGCCAGCGCCGCGGACAGCGCGGGGCTCGTGGTCGAGGCGATGATGTTGAGGACATCCGCGTTCTGGGCCGCTTCCACCTTGACTTCGTTGAGCAGCTCGGCCGCCGAGGTCGATAGGTGGACGCCCCGCGAGATCAGCTGTTTGAGGACGCCCGCGGCGACTTCGGGCGAGTGGGCGACGAGCACTTCCGTATCGGCTTCGCGCTGTGGTTCACCACTGCCCCCGGGAGAGACCTGCAGCGCGGCGTCCGAGAGCGTTCCGCTTTGGAAGCGAACGCTGGAGGTGGCTTCGTAGAGCTTCGCGGCCCGCTCGTGTCTCAGCACGGCGACGCCGACGCACGCGATCATCACGCCGGCTATCAGAATCCAACGTCGGCGGAGGATGCGTGCTGCGCTGGTCAGGGCGTCGCTGGCGGCCAGAGCCCGCGGTTGCTCCTGGGGGTTCATGCGATCTCCTCGTGCGGGCTTGACCGCGTCATGTTTGACGACAGGATAGCTGTGCCAACGCCTGGATAGCTCCGGCTGCGCTCACAGCACGATCATCGTCGTTTCGCCTCGCGCACTTGAACTTCGGCGCCGTGATTCGGGCGCTGTGATTCGGGGCGCTCGGGACCGGATCGCGCCGCGGCGGACATGTGTCCAGGTTTCCGCAGAGCGTTCATATCGACGGCTGATGCACCCGAAAGATTCCTCGCAGGACTCAAGTCCAGCGGAGACGAGCCGTACGCGGAAGAGAGAGATTCGGGGCAGTCGCCCGACGCTCGCCAGCCCACCCCCCGACAAAGGCACCCCCGTCGCGAGACGGGTTCGCAAAGCCAGGGGTCTCCCAGCGGAGACGGCCCAGCCACCGAAGGAGATGAGAGCAATGACACTCGAGAGCCGCCAACTTTGGGCAAGGGCTCGCTCGCAGACCAGACTCCTGGTCGCTGCGTGCCTGCTTCTCACAGCGATCGACGGGACGGCCGCAGCGGCCGCCGCCATCCGACACGGCGCCACCGCCACGCCGAGCTCGTTGCGCGTCCTCGCCCAACGCGCCACCAGGGCCGACCGCACGCTCGTCGCAGACGCAAAGACGCTCGCCGCATGTGTGCGGGCGACCCGCCGCCCCGGCGACTGCCGTGGCGCGCGCAACGCCGTGCAGCTGGCCGGCACCAACCTCAGGCGTAGCGAGAAGCAGCTCGCGAGCTTCGCACGAGCACAGCGCAAGACCCGCGCCCTCGCCGCGTCCTCCTCACGAGCGCCCCGCCTGAAGGTCAACGGCGAGCGCTTGAAATGGACACGCGTGGGACACGTCAAGAGCTACGTGCTGATGCGCGACGTGGCAGGCCAGGAAAGCCAGTACTCGCTCGTCAACGGCACCTCGACGACACCTCCGCCGGTGCCTGGAGCGACCGTCACCTACGCGGTCAGGACCGCCGTCAACTGGTCGAGCTGGTCGAGCCACAAGACGATCGCCTACCCGTCAGCGCCGGTCACCACGCCCTCGCCCCCCGGCTCACCCCCGGAAACGGTCGACACGCAGAGCGCGCCGACGATCAGCGTCTCGGGCCGGACACTCACGTGGACCGCGATCGCCGGGGTCAGCACCTACGTACTGGTCAGCAGGGTCGCGGGGCAGGCCGAAAAATTCACGTCGGTGAGCGGCACGTCGGTTACGCCGCAGGCCGTCCCGGGCGCCACGGTGCACTTCAGCGTGCGCACCGCCGTCGACGGCAGCGCCTGGTCCTCGGAAGTGGCGATCTCCTATCCCGCTCCGGCGCCTGCACCGACGCCCCCTCCGACTGAACCGACTCCTCCCAAGGAATCACCCGCACCCGGCGCCGGAGGCTTCCAGTTCGGGATCAACGCCGGCATGGAACCGACCGATGTCGCAGGCGTCTCCAAGCTGGGCGCCAAGGTCGTGCGGATCGACTTTGGGATCACCACGACCGCGGCGCAGATGGAACCGGTGATCGCAGCGTACGCCGCCAAGGGCATCCGGGTGGCGCCGCTGGCGGGCTTCTACGGCGGCATGCCGACGCCCGCCGAAGCGCAGGGACTGGCGGGCTGGGCGAGGGCATACGGCCCAGGCGGCAGCTTCTGGGCCGCCCATGGCAACGGACAGCTGGCGATCCAGGCGATCGAGTTCGGCAACGAGACCTCGGGCGGCTACCAGTACGGCGACAATGCCGGAGAACCGTCCTTCCAGACGCGCGCCAAAAACTACGCGGTGCGCTTCAAGGAAGCGGCCGAAGCGATCGGCGCGAGCGGGATGAAAGTGGGCCTGCTGGCAGTCTCCGAAGACTGGACCGGGAACTGGATGAACGGGATGTTCTCCGCCGTGCCCAACTTCGCCAGCTACGTCGCCGGCTGGGTCAGTCACCCCTACGGTCCCGGCTGGAGGACCAAGATCGAAGACATCATCAGCCAGGCCGCCGCACACGGCGCGCCATCGACGATCCCAATCGACATCACCGAGTGGGGGCTCTCGTCCGACAACACGAGCTGCGTTAATAACAACTTCGACTACAGCACGTGCATGACGTACGCGCAGGCCGCGGAAACCGCACGCAAGACCGTCACCGAAATAGGAGCGCTGCTCGGCGGCCGGGCGGGTCTGTTCATGCTCTACAAGGACCGCGACCAGGCGCCCCCAGGAGCGAGCAACAACCGTGAATATTACATGGGGGCTCTGGGGCCCGAACTGCAGCCGAAGGGCGCGTACACCGAAGCCGTCGAGCAACTGCTGGCCAGCTGATCGCGCGCAGGGCGGCTAAGCGCGGCGCGTCGGCAACTAAGGCCGGCGC